>Ga0070738_10002059_pt1 | contig 33735 bp, 35 predicted proteins | sample Coa_R2_2_FD_66446 | JGI IMG/M metagenome (GOLD analysis project Ga0070738, IMG submission 66446) | Surface soil microbial communities from Centralia Pennsylvania, which are recovering from an underground coalmine fire - Coalmine... | ecosystem: Environmental > Terrestrial > Soil > Unclassified ...
TGTCCCTGGGATCCGACCGATCCTGACAACACCAACCTCAACGTCAACGGCACCAAGACGGCTTACGGCTCCAATGACGCCGGCGACAATGGCCTCGGCCACGCCTTCGTGCTCAGCGTGAAAGGCATCGAGCGCGTCTATCACCTCAACCGCGCCAATGGCCACATCGACAGTGACCAGTTGGTCGTGCATACGATGCATCCGGAGTCGCTGGATGCCCTGTTCGGGCTGCCCGCTTTCGCCTATGTCAGCCCGCTGGCTTCCGGCGGCTATCCATCGCTGCATCCCGGCTCGGGCGCGACCACGGGCTTGATTGATCCTGATGCGATCCTGGGCTCGCTACACACCGGCAATCAAACCACCATCGTCTATGTCTCCAAGAACCTGACTCCGGGCGATACCAATTTTCCGAGCAACCAGCAGTGTCCGAAGACCCCCGGCTTTGCGCTGACCAATCTCGACAATGGCAAGGCGCGCAAGGCCAATCACGACGTGATCTCGATCCGGGTCGCGACCACGACCGATGGCCTCAACTTCACCGACGCCGGCGCGGCAACCGGTCTTGCCGATCCGACCACGGTGGCGCTCAACGGCATCCGCTGGCTCGGCAGCGGCAGCCTGATCCGAATCAGTGATGGCCGCTACGGCATGTTCTTCGGAGCCGGCAACTGCCTGGACAATGATTCCGACGGCTTCCACTTCATCGGCTATGCGGAAACCACAGCGCCGGTTCACACCGCTACCGACTTGCTGTCGTGGCATGTCGTGAACGGCTTTGACAATCCTATCCTGTCCACCGACACGGTGGTGGATACGTCGCAGACCCCGCCGCGGAAATATCCGCTCAATGCGCCGATCATCAATGTCACCGGCGCGGACGCGGCGACGGCGGCAGAGGTTGCACCGTTCACGCCGCCGGCGGCCGGCTTCAACACCAACTTCTTCTCCGGTCGCGTCTATGATCCGCAAGCGGTCTATACCGACGAGCAGACGGTAACGATTGTGTTTGCCGGCTACAACACGCCGCAGCCCTCCAACAATCTGGGCGACTATCGCTCGATCGGCCGCTTCCAGCTGCATGTCCCCCGCGGCTATTTCGCGCCGCCGTCGTACGGCGAGTGACGGCTCGCTTGCGTTGACAAGCAATATTGCGGGCCGACGGCGATGTCGGCCCGCAACCAGATCTCGGCTCATTCACCGCAAAATTCCAATCCGCCGCGCACAGCGCGCGACACCTCGGGCCGATCTTTCTTCCCGAAAAAATTTCGATCGTATCCGATTTTTGCCTGACGGTTTCACAACACCGATACGTCTGCGTCATGTTGGCACACTACACCCGCCGCGCTAACGCAAACTCTCTGGGGTCTCAAATGACTTTCAACTTGAAGAAGACGTTGCGGGCGACAACCGCACTCTGTGTTGCATCCACCATTGTTATGACGAACGTCGCTTACGCCGCCGGACCCGACTCCGGCCCGGCCAGCGGAACCGATGCCGCCGCCAAGCTCGCCACTGCGTCTCCCATCAAGCATGTCATCGTGCTGATCGGCGAAAATCGCGGCTTCGACCACACGTTCGGCATCTACAAGCCGAAGGGCAAGGGCGAGACCATTTCCAACCTGCTCTCCAAGGGCATTGTCAAGGAAGACGGCACGCCCGGCCCGCACATTGCCCAGGCGCAGCAGTTTTCGGTCGCAGCCCAGCCTTCGTACTACATCGGCGCGACGACGATCCAGAAGTCGCCTTATAGCCCCACCAACGTGATGCCGCAGCCGAACACCAACGGCACCCCCACCGCCCAGAGCGACACCAGCCCGCCGTTCAAGACCATCGCGGAAGCGAGCGTCGAGAAGGACATGGAGAAGGCCAATCTCGACATTCTGACCACCGGCGCCAGCGGCCTCGCCACCGGCGTGACCGACACCCGCGTTCCCGGCGCAGGCTCGCTCACCGGCCCGTTCCCGTTGCAGGGCCCGCAGATCAGCGACGACGACTACACCGGCGACACCACCCACCGCTTCTACCAGGATTGGCAGCAGGAAGACTGCCGCGCCAACCGTGCGACCGCCGCCAACAATTCCGGCTGTCTGAACGACTTGTTCCCCTTCGTCATGGCGACCTATTCGGCGACCACAAGAGCGAAGGCAACTCGATGGGCTTCTACAACGCCGAGCAGGGCCAGGCCCCGTTCCTCAAGGCGCTGGCCGATCGCTTCACGCTGAGCGACAACATGCATCAGGCGTTCCATGGCGGCACCGGCGGCAACCACTTTTTCCTGGGCACCGGTGATGACGCGTATTGGAACGACGGCAAGGGCAATCCGACCGTGCCGACGGTTGCGATCGCAAATCCGAACCCGGTTTCCGGCACCGTCAACCAGTACACGGTCGACGGCAATTTCAGCGAATGCGCCAACGCGTCCCAACCCGGCGTCGGACCGATCGTGTCCTACCTCAACAGCCTGCCCTACGCGGCGGAGCCGAACTGCCAGCCGCAGCACTACTACATGCTGAACAACATCAATCCGGGCTACCTGCCGAACGGCGCGCTCGCCGGCGGCAATAACCTGCCGCCGCAGACGGTGAAGACGATCGGCGACGCGCTGATCGCGAAGAATATCTCATGGGCTTATTACGGCGGCGCTTACAATGATGCCGTGATCCTCTCCAACGAGGCGGTCGCCGCCAATCCGACCAATCCGAACCTGTCGGCCGCAGCTGTCGCCGATCCGGCTCATGCGCTCGGCGTGGCCTACTGCCAGATCTGCAACCCGTTCCAGTATGCCACCTCGATCATGGCCAACCCGAATGTGCGCGCAGCCCACATCCAGGACACAGCCAACCTGATCTCGGCCATCAAGAACACCAACCTGCCCGCGGTGTCGTTCGGCAAGCCAGACGGTCTGCTCGACGGCCATCCGCAGAGCTCCAAGATCGACCTGTTCGAGGCCTACGTGCAGAACGTTCTTGATGCGCTCGAAGCCAATCCCAAACTGAAGGCTGAGACTGCCGTCATCATCACCTGGGACGAGGCGGGCGGTTACTGGGACTCCGGCTACATCCAGTCACTCGACTTCTTCGGCGATGGACCGCGCATCCCGTTCCTGATCCTCTCGCCCTGGTCCACTGGCGGTAAGATCTACCACAACTACGGCGACCACGTTTCCATCCTGAAGTTCATCGAGCGCAACTGGAACCTGAAGCCGCTCACGACCCGCAGCCGCGACAACCTGCCGAACCCGACCTACGCGAACGGCAACAAGTACGTGCCGACCAACAGCCCGGCGATCTCGGACCTGTTCGACGCATTCGACTTCTCCAACGCGGTCAACATCCCCTACACCGAGTAATCGGTCAGGATATGTAAGGCAAATCGAAAGATGAATTGGCGCCGGACGGACCCTCGCGGTTCGGCCGGCGCTGATGTTTTGGTCAGCGCTTTGGTAGCGAGAGCAAACTGATGATCGAGCGCTGGACGATTTCGGCGGCTGTGGGTGAATTGCGATGCGTCCTGCTTGCGCTCATGGCTGCGCTGGCCGGCGCCACGCCAAGCCAGGCGCAGCAGTTTTCCGCTGATCTGGTGCGAACCCATAACGGCGTCACCACAGCAGCGGGGCACCTGTACGTATCCGGCGGTAAGGTCCGTATCGAAAGCCCGGACTTTCCTGACGGCTTCTTCCTGATCGATAGTGCAGAACCCGTCGCATATTTTGTGCGGCCGGCGCAATCCGTCTTCATGGACGCTCGCCAATCAACTGTGCTGACGCGGCTGTTCGTGCCCGTCGACCCCGACAATCCTTGCCGGCAATGGCGGACGATGGCCGAGGTCGCCGGGCTTGCCGAGCAGGGCGATTGGCGCTGCGAGGCAGCCGGTCTCGAAACGATCGAAGCGTCCGAAACAACGGCCTATCGCGCCACGCCTTCAACCGGCCGGTCGTTCACTGGCTGGATCGATCGCATCAGGAGATTCCCGCTGCAAGTCAGGACCGACGACGGCGCGATCGTCAGCATTCAGGGCATTCGCGACGAACGGCAGCCTGCAAACCTGTTCGAGCTGCCCAACGGCGCACGCAAATTCGATCCGCAATCGCTGATCGAGCAGATCAAGAAGAGCGACGTCTGGGTTGACGCGCCGAGGCTGGCGCCCTGATACCTCGGCGACGGCCGCGTGCCATCATCTGCCTTGAAAGAGATACCTTTTTCACGGGCTGGGGGCGCATTACAGGAATTTACTCTCCGGTTTGGCATGTAAAGAGGAAAAAAATTTTGATCAGTGTCTCCCGCGGGGGCGTTTGTACAACCGTCACAATTCCGATAAGAATCGCGCCGGCATTCCTCTCCAGCTCTCGTGCAAGCCTATGAAAATATCCGACGTGACGTGTGCGCATTGTGGTGCGCTGTATCTGTTGGCCGAATCCGTTTCGGTCGATAGCTCTCCGGGTGATGAGGCCTGCAAGCTCTGCGGCAGGATCTTGGCGGGCGCGAACGACGGCAAGCTCCGCGCGTTTCGCCTGATGATGCCGCCCGCCTCACGGCTTCCGCGCACATCGCCCTCGCCAAAGATTTCGCCGTGAGCTTTTGAGAGGCGCTGGCAGTTGGCGGCACATGCGCCGGCGCCCTCTTCGCCCCGCGGCATCACGCCTGCTATTTGCCCTGAAAGTTCGGCTTGCGGCGCTCGTTGAACGCGAGCACCCCTTCCCTGCGATCGGCGGTCGGAATCAAGCGATTGTAGGCCTCGATCTCGAAGGCAAGACCGTCGGCGAGTGACATCTGCAGGCCGCGCTGGATCGCCTGTTTGGCCTGACGTACGGAGAGCGGGCCGTTGCCGGCGATACGCCCGGCGATCGCAACGGCGGCGGCGAGCAACTCTTCCGGTGCCAGCACCCGGTTCACCAGCCCCCACCGCTCGGCCTCGTCGGCCGTGAACGGCAAGCCGGACAGGATCAGCTCCTTCGCGCGTCGCTCGCCGATCGCGCGCGGCAGGTTCTGTGTGCCGCCGGTGCCGGGCATGATGCCAAGGGTCACTTCAGTCAGCGCGAACCGGGCATTGCTCGAGGCGTAGACGAAGTCGGCGGCCGCGGCAATTTCGCAGCCGCCGCCATAGGCTGCACCATTCACCGCCGCGATCACCGGAATAGGACAGGCCAGCACAGCGCGGAGCATGCGCTCGAAGACAAGATGCTGGGCCTGCCAGGCCTCGTCCGTCATGCCGTTGCGCTGCTTCAGGTCGCCGCCCGCGCAGAACGCCTTGCTGCCCTGCCCGGTCAGGACGATCGCCCTCAAGCCTTCGAGATCGAGGGTCAGTCCCTCGAACAGCTCCATCAGGTCGAGCCCCATCTGGGTGTTCAACGCATTCGCCACATCCGGCCGGTTCAACGTGACAACCAGAACGTGGTTGTCGCGCCGCTCGGTGACGATGGTCTCGAAGTCACTGCGCATCGGCCTAGCCTCCGTATACCGCCTGCGGCAGCCACATTGTCAGCGCGGGCACGTAGGTGATGATCATCAGGACGATCAGCAGCAGGATCAGGAACGGCAGGACGCCGCGAATGACCTCGCCGATCGGCGCGCGCGAGATCGTCGACAGCACGAACAGGTTCAGTCCGACCGGAGGATGGACCAGCGCGATCTCCATATTGTGGGTGAAGATGATGGAGAAGTGAACCGGGTCCACGCCCAGCGCCGGAAGCACCGGCGCCAGCAGCGGCAGCACCAGCAACAGCGTGGCGATCACCTCGAGAAAGCAGCCCAGCACGAGCAGCAGCACATTGATGGCCAGCAGAAACTGCCAGGTGGCGAGATTGCGCGCCAACACCCATTTGACAAGCTCGGCCGGAACGCCCGAGGCCGTCATCCAGTGGCCGAAGGCCAGCGCCGCCGCGACGATCAGCATGATCGCGCCCGCGCTTTTGAGCGCGTCCGCCACCACCCACAGGGTTTCCGACCAATGGAAGCCTCGGTAGTAAACCAGGCTGACGACCAGCGACACCACTGCGGCGATGGCCGCGGCTTCCGTCACCGTCACGATACCACCATAGATGCCGATGAGGACGATCACCGGGACCATGAGGGCCGGGATTGCCCGCAACGTCACGCGAAAGCGCTCCGCCCAGGGCAGCCGCGGCTCGACCGGGAATTTCCGCCGCCGCGCGTCATACCAGACCCACAGGAAGAACACGGTCGCCTGCAACAGGCCAGGCAACAGGCCGGCAAGGAACAGACGCGGCACCGACTGTTCGGCAACGATGCCGTAAAGGATGAGTGCAAGCGAGGGCGGGATCACGATGCCGATGGTGCCGGAGGCGCCGACCACGCCCAACGCAAAACTGCGCGGATAGCCCTTCTCGATCATCGCCGGCAGCAGGATCGTTCCCATCGCCAGCGCGGTCGCAACCGAGGAGCCTGATATGGCCGCAAACAGCGTGCAGGCCACCACCGTCACGAGCCCGAGCGACCCCCTGATGCCACCGAGCCAGGCGGCGGAAACATCAACCAGCGCCTTGGCGACGCCGCCGTAGCGCATGAAGGTGGCCGCCATCACGAACAGCGGCAGCGACATCAAGGTCGGCGAATTCAGGTGGTCGATGACGACTTGCGCGACGCCAATCAGCGGCTCGCCGGACGCCATGTAAAGAACGGCCGCGCACAGCCCGAGCACCAGGAAGATCGGCATTCCGACCGCCAGCAGGCCGAAGAACAAGAGCAGCAACAGGAATACCGACATGACCGCTGCGCCCCGCCTGCTCCGACGCCCTTAATCCGCCCCGGGCGGCAGAGCGCCTGATACGCCGGTTCGTTCGTGCTCGGGGATATGGCCGACGGTCATCATCTCCGGATCGAAGGCGAAGAGATAACGGTAGAGCCTGGCGAGATAGCGAGCGGTCATCAGCAGCGCCCCGGTCGGGATCGCCGCGGAATAGAGCCAGATCGGAAACTGCAGGTCCGACGAGCTGCGCTCGTCCAACTGCCAGGAGGTCGCAACGATGCTCCAGCCGTACCACGCAAGCCCGATGCAGAACGCCAGCGCGGCGAGGCAATTGAGCACCTCCATCCAGCGCTGCACACGCGGCGAGAAGGCCCGGAGCACGAGATCGGGCCGCACATGGCCGTCCGTGCGCACCAATTGCGAGGCGGCCAGCATGATGCCCCAGACGATCAGGTAGACGATGACCTCTTCGGCCCAGGAAATGGCGTAGCGCGGCGCGATATAGCGCCCGGCAACCTGCACGACGCCGACGAGCATCGCAGCGAGGCCGAGCAGGCCGACCAGGAATCGCTCGGCCTTGTCCCACCACGCGTCCTGCAACAACCGCCGGCTGTCGGATGAAGCCATCTCAGCTGTGACTGCCGACTGCATCGCTCACAAGCTTGACGATATCGGCCGAAAGCTTGGCGTCACGGATCAGATCGGCTTGCGCGGCGATCATGCGCTTGCGGTCGGCCGCGATTTGGTCCGGCGAGGGATCGCCGAAGGTGACGCCGTGCGATTTCATCGTCTCGCGCGCGTCGGCTTGCGATTTCGCCGACATCGCGCGGTAACGCTCGATATTCTCGGCCCAGACATCGCGCATCAGCTTGCGATCGGCCTCGTTGAGCTTGGACCAGAATGCGTCGCTGACCATGGGGATGTAGTTGGCGAAGAACTGGTGATCGGCGTAGGAATATTTCACCCCCGCGTCCCATAGCTTGGCCGAGGTGCAGCTTTCGTCGGAAGAGACGAATCCGTCAAACGTGCCTTGCGACAGCGCCAGCGGGACATTGGGCCACGGCGTCACGTTGGGGATGGCGTGCACGAAGGCGATGCGCCAGGAAATGCCCGCCCCGCCGGGGCTGCGGATCTTCAGCCCGCTGAAATCCTCCAGCGTGTGAATCTCTTTCTTGGTCGTGTACCAATTCTCGTTGCCGAGATCGAGCCAGTGACCGAGGATGTGCGAGCGCACCTTGGCCTCGATCTGCTTTTCGACGAGTTCTCCCGGAGGGCCATCCGTACAGCGGTAAACGACATCGGCCGTCTGGCCGTAGAGGGCGGGCAGCTGGGCGTAATCCGCATCCGGCACGAGTCCGGTAATGGTCCAGGTGCCCGGGGCGGCCATGTCGACCTGTCCCTGGATCAAGGCCTTGGTGACATTGAGATCGGCAAACAGCTGGCCGGAATGAAACACCTCCGACTTGATCCTGCCTTTGCTCGCATCCTCGAGCTTGGCGAGGTAATCGACGATCGCCTGGTTGCGCGGGTGGGATGGCGCCGTATCGAGCGAGCAGCGCAGTTTGATGCTGTCATCTGCTCGCGCTTGACGCAGCAGGTATGGCGCGGCCAGCGCCCCCGCCGCGCTCCCCATGAAGACACGCCGATTCCATCCCGAAACCATCGCTCTCCTCCCGACGTTCTTTCTTTGCGCTTTTTCCAACGATTGCGCCGGGGCGTTCTATTTGCAACGAAATTCAGGTGGCCCGGCCGTCGTCCATTAGGCCAAAGCACCTGTCTCACATGGTGGCATGCCGGCGATTGCCGGCGGTCGTCGGGGCGGCTCTGCGGCAACCGCGAGATGTCTGGGGGTTCGTGTGCCTTGGGGGCGGTCAGAAGAAGCGGCTGGCGGAGAGAGTGTCAGTCAATCCCCATTGAAAGATCGGGAATTTTCGACCTTTCCAGACAAAACCCACGATTTGGGCAACAGCCTGAAGAGCCTGCGCCCCTTCCGAACGGTGCCGTCGCGCCGGTTCGCCGTGGCTCCCGCCAAAAATATCGAAAACAACCCCATGCAAAGTAGCCGGCCGGTTGGATCGAAAACTTGCCTCGTCGGGCAAATCAGCGGCACAATTTCATCATCCACTCAATTCGATGAACGACCACGGGCACGCACGGACCCTGCCCCCTATGAGGTGAGGCGCCCCCTCACCTATGATCCGACGTCGCGTTGCGACAGCCTCAATGCATTGATGCGATCCTGTATGTAGGACTGAACGCGAGCTCTGACTGCATCGAGCTGCATGTCCTGACGCGAAATGTCCTGATTCTCTTCCCGGCGATAGTAACGGCGCTTGAGGTCCCAGATAACGTCCCACGCGGTAGGCAACCCCGCGGCCGCCGGTGCCCGCGCCGAGGAACCACGCGAACTGCTGATGCTTGGCGCAAACGATACTGGTGAGTTTGTACTGGTCCGTCATGGCGCTCCTTCGGCGCGGTCGATATGGGGATGGCCCAACTGGCGAGCTGACGAAGTTGACCAAGCGGGTTTATTCGCCAGAGCACGAATTGTCTGACCTGTCGGAGCGGCGATGGCTCGAACTTGCCCAAATACTAGTTACTCCGCCTTATGCTGCACCGATTCGTCATTCCAAGCACGATCGGACATTTGTAGTGACGGTTCAGGTTTCCAGATCGGCGAACGATAGTTTTTCAGCTGAGGTCATTTCAGCCCCACCGTGAACGCGTAGTCTGCCTCTAGAAGATCGGGATTGTTATAAAGGACGGTACTTATATCGGCATCTTGCAACGCGTTGCGCAGGAGCTGCACTTCTTTCGGAATATTTCTGGAATCATGAACTTGAAAAAATACTCCTCGCACACTCGGATCACCCGCAGTCATTCGAAACGGCTGCGGAAACCGTTGGTTGGAGCTTGCAACTTTGAGGCCCGCTTGAGCTAGAGCAATCATAATCTCGACAGCATAGCCGGACGCTTCTGGATTAGCTTCTGCAGCCATCACCGCTATCGCTCGCGGGAAGTTGGATGCTAGAGGAGCGAGATCGTCTTTGAGCTTGGCGCGTTGATATTCATTTAAATGACGATCTGAACTTGCAAAGAGAAGTTGGTTTTGTCCGTAGAGTGCAACAACAACAATTAGACCTACTAACATAGGCACTGCGATTGCCGCCCTATCTTTTTGCGCCCGCCTAATCAGAGACGGAATGATGAAAGCAATGAGCAGATAAACGATAGACACCAGAACGACGCCCCAGAAGACGCGAGGCCCTGTGGCATGTAAACTGAGCCAATCAGCTTGATTGGCTAACCCAAATTTTCTTGCCCACCCGGCGTAGTTTTTTGCGAAATCGTCGGGGCCTACAGAGCCGAAAAAGATGGTGATTGGGAGAATGACCCCCAAGGGAAGAGACTTGACGATTATCCACTTAAATTCTCGAAAAAAGTCGGCGATACGTTGCCGTTTTGATATAGGCAAAGGCAGCGGTGGCTGCTGGCGCATCTCCAGTTGGCGCTCTCTCTCGACACGCCGACGTTTCTGTCGAGCCAACTCTCGACGGTGCCTACCTCCTTTCGACATGCTGAAAAACCGATATCTAAAATTCCTTGACTGTGACGCCCGCGACTCGAATCAACGGACTGGTTGGCGCCATTAACCCCTGCTAGCCTCTTCTTCGCAATCCGTAGTGCCTGCAGGTCAGAGCCATATCAACAGCACTTCGCTCAAGAGTTGGGCAAAATCCCTTCCATAACGTTGGGTCTGGCTGATTTGGGCGCTTCGCAATATCCGTATGAACCCGGGGATAAATCTCGGAGCTCAGGGGTTGGTAATCCTCACAGCTCTGCCACAGAATCTGATACACGTTAGCCTGCCGCAACTGCCGTAGAAGGGGTACAAGTTGGCCGTCGCACTGGGTCTCACCATCGCCTTTGCGACGGCGAGTGGGACCATTGCCCAAAACGGCAAGGCGTCCTCGGCAAATATACTCGCCGCTTTTGCATGCGGCCCGGCTTCAGACTACACGGCGGCGTTTCGTGCGAAATTGATCCAAACGTTTTCGGCTTATTGTCAGGAAGTTTTGAATGCGTTGCCAACGAACACTCCAGCTGAGGATGCTTGGGTGGTGTCTGAGCAAAAGACTACTAGCGGGCCGCGTAGCTCATATAGCTGACGACAGCCGCGGCGCTGCCCATGACGAGGTGAGATTCACGTTCTCCGTGTTCGCGCCCGGCAACAAATTGTCGCGCCAGCGCTGCTCTAGCGCGCAAGCGACAGCGCATCTGAGGTTCGGCCTAAATGGCATTTCTCGAATACACCCCTACGCAAACACTCTATCAATACTGCTCCATCGCGGGCTTTCGAGGCATCATAACGTCGAGAACGCTTTGGTGCACCGATCTCGAATCGGCCAACGATCCACGTGAGCTAAAGCTAGGCTTTCAGCACTTTATGGATGCGCTGAATTGTATACGTAACGAAGAATATAAGGGACGCGCTGGAATTTTTCTTGAAAGGCTCGCAACTGAGGTTCGCCAAAGCCACGAGCGGAGCCAGGCCTTCTGCGCTTGCTTCTCCCTAGCGCGGGACGCTCTCCCGATGTGGGCACAATACGGGGATCAATCCCGAGGACTGGCAATTGGGTTTCGCCCAAGCGCGATCACGTCAATGCCCGGGCGCATTCAAATGGCGCGATATCTGAATTCCGACACGGCGGAAGACTTTCGCCATTTGGTGCGGGATATCATTGCCGGCTTCGATCCTGAGCACAACCCAGATGATCTGATCTACTGGATCACCGCCGTGACGAATGCTCGCACGGCCATAACTGCGCTGAAGCATGACAGTTGGGAACACGAACGAGAGATACGGTTTGTGTTCGTGCAGGCTCGGGCGGACCCAGAGCCCTCAATCCCCATCTCTCAGTATCCGGATGAGACACCCGTATTTTGGGAAGCTCCTCAGAGGCGCCTCCGCGGAACCGAGAGTGTCGACTACAAGATTTTCCCTTACGGCCAGTGGCGACAGGGAACGTGCAATCCTGCACGAGCAATAGAACGCGTTGTCATCGGTTCACGCTCGTCTTTATCGATTGAGGAGGTAGCTGCTGAGTTGCGGGAGAATGGGTTCGAACGCTTCCAAGTGGTGCGATCAGAATGTGAGATCCGATAGCCGACATTATGTTAGACGAGACTGAACTTCTTCCGCATGCGGGCGGCAGAACGAACTGGTCTTCTGTAGCTGGAGTGGACCTGCCGGGGACCGGCTGTTGTGGGCGATAACGATGACCGCATCTTCGACGAAGGTCGTCACCGCCGTCCCGTCGATTCTGTGGCGACGATCTCGCAGAGTCCCTTGTCGAGCCGCGAAAGCCGGCTCGGCAGCACAGCCGAGAGTTCCGCCAGTGATCGCGGCCAATGACCAGCGTGGGTCCGCGTTGAACACTTGGAGGGCTGGCGGAGAGAGTGGGATTCTCTCCCCCCATGCCGCGATTGCGCGAAAACCGCCGAAAAACAAGGATTCCGAAAAAGCCCGGCCGGATTTTGTGACCACCTCCGTGTACCACCTATTCGGGCGTCCGTGCCATCATTGTCGGTCAAATTGGAGGCGTTCCGGCAAGGGTCGGTTAGCGAATCCTTGCGTCGAAATCTGGCGCAGTCCGCACGCGGGCGCGACCGGATCGGCCCGCGCCACGGCCTGCCTACGCGCCGGGGCCGCGCCCTGATATCCTCCGCGGCACGCCTCCTTGGAGCCGCTCCGCTCATGAAATTCTTCTGGTCGTGGCAGTCCGATACGCCCGGCGACACCGGACGGTATTTCGTGAGGGATGCGCTGCTCGCCGCGATCAAGCAGTTGCGCCAGCCCGAGGACGTCGAGGAACCTACCGCGGCCGCGCATCGCGAATCCATGGAGCTGACTTCGGACAGGCAGGGCGTCACGGGTAGTCCGCCGCTCGCGGCTACCATCAAGCGGAAGATAGGCGAGTGCGAGGTCTTCATCGCCGACATCACTCCGGTTTCCAAAGTGTCGCGGCGGCGGGGCATCAAGGAAAAGCGGAACATGAACGTCAACGTCGCAATCGAACTCGGCTACGCGATCCGCGCCCACGGGGAAGAGCAGGTTCTGCTCGTCCTCAACGAACACTATGGCGACCGAGAATTCCTGCCCTTTCATCTTCAGGATCTCGGAGGACCGATCACCTATCGCCTAGCTCCGGACGCCACGAAGGAGCAGATCGACGCCGAAATGAACAGGTTGCGAGGGACGTTCGTCGCGGCGATCCGCGAGTTCCTGAAAAAGTCCGCTCCCAAAGACGAGGTGCGATCGTCGTTCAAGCGCGTACCTTCGACGACCTCGGTTGCCGCATGGTTTGCGCCGGGCGAGCCGATCGCCGATTTCGACTCGCAGACTCAGTACGTCTTCTCGGACGACAAGGGCGTGTATCTCCGGGTTTCGCCCCAGGCGCCGGCGCCGCGACCCTTCACCAGCGGAGAATTGCTCGCGATCACTCGACGCCGTCAGCCCGGTCTGCTCTGGCGCAGCCAGGCGGGCTTTCCGGTCGGCAATTCCAGGGGCGCCGTCGTGGTGGAGCCGGTAAGCGGCTCCGGCGGCCGCGTGCGCGCGGCCTCGCAGGTCTTCCACAACGGAGAGATCTGGGGCATCGGCCGCGACCTGCTGGTGGACAACGATCACGGGCGCTTCATCCCTGTCTGGCGTCTCGAAGAGGCGATGCGCTACGGGATAGATGGTTTCGTCGCCTTCCTTGGGCTGCTCGGCTTGGAACCTCCGTACGACGTCGAGTTCGGCGTGGTCGGCGCCAAGAACCATTCGCTCGTCATCGAAACGAATATGGACAATCCCTACGCGATCTATGAGGACACCTTCAGCGATAAGCTGGTCCTGCACGCCGCGACTACCGAAGCTATCGACGAAGCGCTCTTGAGGATATACGAATCCTTCTTCCGTATGACCGGCCATCCCCGGCCGCCGAATCTGTTCGATTTCCCGACGAAGCGCCGGTAACCTCGCTTCACTGCATGATGTGGCGAGTCGTGATGGTCACAGAACCGAAACGGCCGGCGAGGCCATCAGATTCGACCCGAGAAGCGGGTGAAGGCGGTCAGCGTCTGTAGACGCGGCTCGACGTCGCGCAGATAGATCTCCGCCTTCAGGAACGCGAGCTCGTCGTCGACGGTGGACTCGTCGACGTCGACGTACCAGGACTTGGGTCGGCCATCCGTGCCGTCGCTCCACCGGTAACCTCGCCGTTTCAACGAATCCTTCAACTCGAACGGCGACTGCTCCGCCCAGATCCGGACCGTCTTCCGGCGTGCGGTATCGAGCAGGACGGCGAGCGCCGGCGCGCCGGTCGTCGGAAGCGTGCAGTCCAGTATCTCCAGCAGCGCGTGGCAGTCGTCTACGGCCCTGTGGGCCTGGTGGAAGAAGCCGGCCCCATGCAGCAGGTACGCGAGTTGGGCACCCGCGAAGCCGTGTTTGCGCCAGTCGACCTCGGTCGCGCTGCAGCCCCAGGCCATGCCTTCGAAGACCGGCCAGTACCTCTCCGCGAACCTGCGGTCGAAGCCCGCGTTGTGCGCGATCGCGATCACTGCGCCGTCGACAAAGGCCGCCACAGCCATTTCGTCGATCCTGTGACCGGCCACCATGTCGTCGGTGATGCCGGTGAGTGCGGTTATCTCGCGCGGGATGGGCTCGGAGGGCTCGTTGAAGGCCGAGAAGGTGTCCCTGACGCCGACGATCCGGCCGTCCGCCAGATAGTCGAACTTAACCATGCCGAGTTCGATGATCTCGTCCTTGTGGTGATCGAGGCCGGTCGTCTCCGTGTCCAGCAGAATGCCTACCTTGGTTTCCTGCCCCTGGATCGGCAGGGATGTCGGCCGCGGGACCAGGCGCCGCAGCACCCGGTAGTCCGTCGACCGGCTCAAGGCCTCGGCCATCGCGGCTAGGTCCGTCGTGTTCTGAAACATCTGTGCTCGAAAGGGCCTGTGGGAGCTCCGGCTCGGCCGGGATCACACCATACTGGCGGCGCCGGCAACGAGGTATCGAAAAACCGTGCGATTCGCAGCCCTTTCAGAGGTTTCGGCTCGGTTCGGTTGCGTCTGTGGTGATGGCCGTCGCTGCGTTCCGTGGATGCCGCTCGGAAATACGTCGCCTTCATCCCGTCATAGGCCGCGTCTGGTACGAAATCTAGCGATGCAGATCTCTGCTCGACGCTGCCGAACCAACGGTATTCAATGCGCGGCGAGGCACGCACCGCGGGCATCGGGGGACGTCTGGATCATGCATCGTCGTGCGGAGAAGCTTGCCGATAGGTTCAACCTCGCCAGCATGCGTCGCATGGCCAAGGGCAATGAACAGGGTGCTCCGACCGAGCCTCTCTTCCACTACACGTCGGCGGCGGCTCTGTCGGCTATCCTCGCTTCCGAGACATTCTGGTTCACCAGCGTTTATTACATGGACGACGATCAGGAATTGTCCTTCGGATTCGGGATCTCCCATGCCCTGTTAGCGGCGGCGCTGGAGCGCGAAGACGCCAACGTGAAGGTCTTTCTCAAACCTCTCGTCGAGGACGTCGGATTCTTGAGGATCAGGAACCGGTTCGAATTCTACTCCGCGAGCTTCGGTCAGAAGGACGATGCCAGGCAGTGGACCGATTATGCCGACGTCGGCAAGGGCGTCGCGATCGGCCTAGGGCCGAAGTTCTTCGGATTCGAGAAGAAGGAGGATTTCAAACCCGAGGAGAAGATCTTCCTCGGGAAGGTCGAATACGGAGAGCCCGCCGCGAAGATCCGCCACGCCGCGGTCGTCGATAGCGCCGTGCAGACGATCAAGCAGGCGCACAAGCAAGGACTGCTGCTCAAGGCCGAGGACGAGGAGGCATTCCTACACCTGATGGCTGCCTACATGTACGTCGAGATCCTTTGGAATTCGGTGACGACGAAGTCCGACAAATGGGCCCATCAGCTCGAGACCAGACTTCTGGCTGTCAACGATCTCAAGAATCCCGGCATTGAGATCAAGAACGCCCCGGCGCGTCCACGCGTCGAGATCCCGCAGCCGCTCTTGAAGGCCAACATCACCGAAGTCATGATGGGACCGAAGGCCGACGACGTCGCCAGAGCAAACGTCCGGAAGATTCTGGATGACAACGGCCTTGCGAGCGTTCCGGTGACGTCGAGCTCGACAGGATAGCGCGCGAGAAATTCGGCTTGGTCGGCCCTCAGTCGGCCGGCCACGATCCGGAGCGCCCCGTCCGGCAGTGGGCGTTGCAGCACTCTCGCCTCCTCCAGAGGACGCGCAGCCAGGCGTCGTACTCCTCAACAGTTGTCAGGATACCGGCATCGCCTTTCGGATGGTCGCCGACGAGAACGGTCGTGAGCGCTACGTCTGCACGTACTGCGACGACCCGCTGCGAGACCCGGCCGCTCGCCGGTGGATCGACAGTCCGCTAAGGCCGCCCGCGAAGTGAGCGGCCCTGTTGGCGCAGCGTCTCCCGCTCGCGGCAGAGATCGTCCACCTTCGCCCGCATGCGTGCGAGCAGGAGTTCGGCCGAGCCGCTCGAGACGCCGGCGCGGTGCAGCAGCGCGATCTCCCGCTCCTGGGCGCGGATGGCGCTGCGCAGCCGGGCAATTTCATTCCGCACCCAGTCGAGCTTCACAGCGTGCTCAGATCATCGGGGACGTTGCCGAACTTCCGTATCAGCCTGGCATCGCCGAACTCGCCCGTGGCCGGATCGCCCGTTCGGCTGAACGCGAGCGCGCCGGCGCAGCCGGGTTTGCGCGAGAGGGCCTCCGCCCGCATCACGGCCGCATTCGCGCTCGTGCACTCGACCGCCTCGCCGGGCGCAACCCCGTCGTCCGCCATGACGAACGGAAGCGCGACGTAATAGGTGATGTCCATCGCAACTACTCCTTGCGATCCCACGCTGACTGAAGCCGTCCTCGCGCGTAGCCTGCAAAAACTTTCGACCGCAGTTCCTCAAGCTGCGCCTTGAGGAAGCCGTTCGCGACCAGCAGCGCCTTCACGGCCTCCCGGGATCGCCCCCGCACGCCGCGATGGCCTTGGTCGACGCCCGCACCGAGGTCGGCGGCGGAGGAAAGGGACGGCTGAAGCGCTGCGGACACGGCTTATTGTTCTTTCTTTGTTCGCGTCGAGTCAAACGGATTCCGCTGGCGCGGCGCATCCGGATGGGCATGAATCCCGCGAGGACATGTCGGAACAGGCAGGCCTCGTTCGTCTTGAATCCAGGCCGCTGGCTTTTGTGGAGTTTTGCGTATGGCCCCCCGCGCCAACTGGAAAGGCTTCCTGCGTCTTTCGCTCGTCACGTGTCCCGTGGCGCTCTATCCGGCGACCTCCGAGAGCGAGAAGATCTCGTTCAACCAGCTCAACAGGGCGACCGGCCACCGCATCAAGTACCTGAAGGTGGACGCAGATACCGGCGAGGAGGTGCCGAACGAGGACATCGTCAAGGGCTACATGCTCGACAAGGACGTTTTCGTGGAGGTGTCCAAGGAGGAGCTCGAGGACATCGCGCTGGAGTCGACGCGCACCATCGACATCGACGAGTTCGTCGACAAGGCCGAGATCGATCCGCGCTACCTGATCCGCCCCTACTATTTGCGGCCCGACGGCAAGGTCGGCCATGACGCCTTCGCGGTGATCCGCGAAACCATCAAGGAGATGAATAAGGTCGCGATCGGGCGTGTGGTGCTGACCAACCGCGAGCACATCATCGCACTCGAGCCGCTGGACAAGGGCCTGGTCGGCACGCTGCTGCGCTACCCCTACGAGGTGCGCAGCGAGGCGGAGTATTTCGACGAGATCCAGGACGTCAAAGTCACCAAGGACATGCTCGACCTCGCCAAGCACATCGTCAACCAGAAGTCCGGGCGCTTCGAGCCCGAGAAGTTCGAGGACCACTACGAGACCGCGCTGGTCGATCTCATCAACCGCAAGCGCAGCGGCAAGCCGATCACACCGAAGGAGAGGCCCGCCGCGAGCAACGTCGTCGACCTGATGGAGGCGCTGCGGCGGAGCGTCGGCCAGGAAGCCGCGCCGGCGAAGGCTGGCAAGCAGGCCAAGAAGCCGCGCAAGGCGTCGAGCGGACAGAAGGAAATGCTGATGCCTATCGAGGGCAAGAAGCCCAAGGAGGCGGCAGCCAAGAAGTCGACGGCCAGGCCGCAGCGGAAGTCCGCCTGATCTTCCGATAGCCGTCACCCAGGACCTTCCTCTCGATGAGGCTCACGTGACATCACTCTGAGCAAGTGCGACTCCTCGCGTCAGATCGCCGAACAGAGGCAAGGCCATGCGATAGGCTTGATCGACGGCGCGCGACCGGTGCCGTTCGAGATCGGCCGCCCCGTCGAACTCGAGGAAGGCGGCTGGAGCTACGTTCATGGATAGCGGTGGTCGAACCCTTACGCGTCGAGCCGCGCTGACCGCCCTGAGCGGAACGGCGGCGTCTCTGCTCGGAGTGCAGTCGTGGTGGAGCCAGAGGCGGAGCGAGCGCTGTTTCTCCTGCCGTGTGCCAGCGCCTCGCGCCTTCCCAAGTTGCCACTGGAGCCGTCCGATCTTGTCCGGCGGCCCCATCAGATTCATTGAACGCTCGATGCCCAAGGGGACGGACGCTGAAGGTGCCGTCGGACACCCGGAGGCTTCGCCGGCCGCACATTTTGGAATCTCGGTGTGTTTTTCGTCTTCGTTACGTCCAATCCTAAGGGGCGAAAGTGTCGACGGCCAAGCATGGCGTAGATTGAGCCTTCGCCGAATTCACAAGCCAATTTGATAAGTTCATTCGAATTCCACCACCTAATTGCATGGCGGCCGGTCGCCTATAAAGAGGTCCGGCAAAGGGCAGCTGTCCCCCCAATTCCGAGACGGTCTCCGGACCAGCGGTTGGGTGCCGTGGAGCTTTCGTATGAAATATTTGCGATCAGCAGCAATTGCATTGCTTTCGCTCATCGCGATGCCTTCCGCCCATACAGAGGACGCTGCCACCATGAAAGGATCAAAGCCGATGCTCACATATGAGGATGTTGGGCAGGTCGCTCCGCAATTGGCGGCCTATACCCAGGACCGGTTGCTTGGCGACGTTTGGAAGCGCCCCGGTCTCGCGCCCCGCGACCGCAGCATCGTAACCTTAGCCGCCTTGATCGCGCGCGATCAGGCTATCGAGATGCCATATTATTTCAATCTCGCGCTCGACAACGGCGTCAAGCCTCGGGAGATTTCGGAGATCATTACCCATTTGGCCTTCTACGCCGGCTGGGCCAACGCGATGTCGGCCATCGCGATCGCCAAGGATGTCTTTGCGGCGCGCCACATCGGCGCCGACCAGCTTCCGCCCACTTCCGTGAAGTTGCTGCCGATCGACGAAGCCGCAGAAGCTAAGCGCGCGGCGAGCGTCGAAGCTCAGTTTGGCAAGTTCTTCCCGGGGGTGGTTCAGTACACCACCGACGTGCTGTTCCGCGATCTGTGGCTGCGGCCGGACCTGACGCCGAGGGACCGGAGCCTCGTCACGGTCAGCGCGCTTATCGCTAACGGGCAGACCGCACAACTCACTCCCCATCTCAATAGGGCGATGGATAACGGTCTCACGCAGACCGAGGCCTCGGAGGCGATCACGCAACTGGCCTTCTATGTCGGCTGGCCAAACGTCTTTTCCGTGATGCCGGTTGCGAAGGAAGTGTTCGAAAAGCGTCCACATTAGCTGCGACAAAGCGGAGGACCGTCGTGAACATATCGTTTGAAGACAAGGTTGCTCTCGTCACTGGAGCTGGATCCGGGCTGGGCCTTGCGACGGCGAAGGCCTTCGCGGAGTCGGGCGCTTCCGTGGCGTTGGCCGACGCGGACGAACAGGCGGTACGTGCCGCCGTCGAGGATTTGACTGCCCGGGGACATAACGCCCTCGCGATCCGTTGCGACGTAGCCGATGACGCTGAGGTGGAATCGATGGTCGAACGCACGGTCGCTGCCTTCGGCAGGCTTGATGCCGCCTACAACAATGCCGGCGTCCAGAATGTCGCGGTGGAAGCTGCCGAGTCCACTAGGGAGGATTTCGACCGGGTGATTTCGATCAACCTGCGCGGCGTATGGAGCTGCATGAAGTTCGAGCTTCGTCAGATGCTCAAGCAGGGAAGCGGTGCAATCGTCAACTGCTCTTCCATCGGCGGCTTGGTTGCCGGGCCCAAACGCGGAACTTACCAGGCCTCGAAGCACGGGGTGCTGGGGCTCACGAAAAGCGCGGCGCTCGACTACGCCGCAAGGGGCATTCGCATCAATGCGGTATGCCCGGGTATCATCCATACGGCAATGTTAGACAAGATGATGGCCACTCAGGCAGACGCCCTCAACGCGATGCTGCAGAACGTTCCCATCGGCCGGCTTGGCCGCCCCGAAGAGATCGCAAGCGCCGTACTCTGGTTGTGCAGTTCAGAAGCAAGTTTCATGGTCGGTCACGCGCTCGCGGTGGATGGCGGCTATACCATACGTTGAACTGTGGAATCCCCGATCATCAAGAACGGTGCCGGAGCGCCTCTACCAATAGCGCAAAGGCCGCAGAGGGTTGGCGCCGGCTGGGATAATACAGATGGTAGCCCGGATACGGAGGGCACCAGTCCTCAAGCACCCGTTTGAGCCGGCCCTTGTTGATGTGTGGTTGCACCAGGCCCTCCGGCAGATAAGCCAATCCCAAACCTGCGAGCGCTGCGTGGAACATCTGGGTCGTGGTGCTGAAGAACAGTTGACCTTCGACGCGAACTTTCAGTTCGCGTGAGCCCTTTTCGAACTCCCAGGCGTACAAGCCACCATGGGTGGGCAGACGCAGATTGATGCAATTGTGCTCGACCAAGTCTTGCGGCTTCTTCGGCACGGGCTGATTTTTGAAATAGGACGGGGCGCCGACCACTGCCATGCGTGCGTCCGGTCCGATGCGCACGGCGATCATGTCTTTCGCCACCTGCTCGCCGTCACGCACGCCGGCATCGAAGCGCTGCGCGACGATATCCGCCAGCCCGTAATCACTGACGATCTCGATCTTGATGTCCCGATATTCGCGAAGCAGCTTCGCGAGCTTCGGCAGGATTACGGCGTCGGTGGCGTATTCGGTCGCCGTGATGCGGATCGTGCCCGAGGGTTTTTCCCGAAGGTCGCTCAGGGCCGCAAGCTCCCCCTCGATTTCCTCGATCCTCGGGCTGACGTTGCGCAGAAGGCGCTCGCCGGCAGCCGTGGGCGAAACGCTTCGCGTGGTGCGCGTCAGCAGGCGCAGCTTGAGACGGGCTTCGAGCTCCTTGATGGTGTAGCTGAGCGCCGACTGTGAAACGCCTAGTTTCGCTGCTGCCTTCGTGAAACTCCCCTCCCGGGCGACGACGAGAAAGACCGAGAGATCGTCGAGATTGCCACGCCGCATTTATCGATCCTGTTCATAGGTCCATCCCGATTATAACGGCTAATCCGTATAGCTGCGCGCGCTAAATTAGGATCAGCGAGTGAAAACGAAGCGGAACGCCAGCCTGGCAACGGAGTCAGCGGATGGACGGATCGGGCTCACCCTTCAGGCTTCGCGGAAACGCTGCGACGCCGGCGCAGCATGCCTTCACGCGGAGGAGCATTCTCTCGGCCGCTGCCGGATTGGTGACGCTGATACCGACGCCTCCGGCCTTTGCGCGCGCTGCGACAGTGAACAACCCAACGAATGGAAGGAATGGAACGATGGACATCAAACGCAACGGCTCGCGGCCGTCCGGCAAAGGCCCCGAAGCATGGTTCAGCGGTGCCGTCCGGGTGGATCCGCTGTTTCAGGTGGGCGACCCGACACGCATCAGCGGCGGTCAAGTTACCTTCGAGGCAGGTGCCCGAACCATGTGGCACACCCACCCGCTCGGCCAGACCCTCATCGTCACGACCGGGCTTGGCTGGGTGCAGAGCGAGGGCAGCCCGATCGAGGAAATCCGCCCCGGCGATGTGGTCTGGTTTCCGCCTGGCGAGAAGCACTGGCATGGCGCGACCCCGACGAACGCGATGACGCACATCGCCATCACTGAATCGCTCGATGGCAAGAACGTCGAGTGGATGGAAAAGGTCAGCGACGAGCAATACCGCAAATAGCCATGTGCACGGGCGCGTCGCTGCGTCGACGGGTCCGGGCACGAAGCGGCCGCGGGCCGCGCGGGTGACCGTCAAAGGAGATTTAGTATGCAAACGCGCAAGCTTGGCGATCTTACCGTCTCGGCCATCGGCCTGGGCTGCATGGGCCTCAACTATCATCGGGGTCCTGCTCCGGACCGCACCAAGATGATCGCGCTCGTCCGGGCGGCCGTAGAGCGCGGCGTCACCTTCTTCGACACCGCCGAGGTCTACGGCCCGTTCACGAACGAGGAACTGGTGGGCGAGGCGCTGGAGCCGTTCCGGAGGGACGTCGTCATCGCCACCAAATTCGGCCACGACCTTGATACCGACGGGCTCGACAGCCGCCCCGAACGCATACGACAGGCCGTCGATGGCTCGTTGAAGCGGCTGCGGGTCGAGGCGATCGACCTGCTGTACCAGCATCGGGTCGATCCAGACGTTCCGATCGAGGACGTCGCCGGCGCGGTGAGGGATCTCATCGCCCAAGGCAAGGTCAAGCATTTCGGCCTGAGCGAGGCTGGCGCCTCGACCATCCGCCGCGCCCATGCCGTGCAGCGGGTCGCGGCGGTCCAGAGCGAATATTCGCTCTGGTGGCGCCAGCCCGAGAAGGAGGTGCTGCCGGTCTGCGGCGAACTGGGGATCGGCTTCGTCCCGTTCAGTCCCCTAGGGCGGGGATTTCTGACAGGCAAGATCGACGAGACCACCACGTTCGGCGGCAACGATAACCGCGCCAGCCTGCCGCGCTTCACGCCAGAGGCGCGCAAGGCTAACCGTGCCGTGGTCGATTTGCTGGAACGGATCGGCGCGCAGAAGCACGTCACGCCTGCGCAGATTGCGCTGGCCTGGCTGCTGGCGCAGAAGCCGTGGATCGTCCCGATTCCCGGCACGACCAAGCTCGACCGCCTCGATGAGAACATCGGCGCAGCCGCGATCGAGCTTACGCGCGAGGACATCCGCAACATGGATGCCGCCGCCGCGAAGATCAAAATCGTAGGCGACCGCTACCCGCCGGCAGAGGCCGAGCGCGCGCAGCGCTGACGGCAGGTGTCCCGAAATGACGAATATGCAGGAGAGATACCATGAACATCTCATTCGAGGGAAAGGTCGCCCTGGTGACGGGCGCGGCGTCGGGTTTGGGCCTCGCCACGGCAAAGGCTTTTGCGGAATCGGGAGCCTCCGTCGCGCTCGCCGACTGGAACGAGAAGGCAACGCAAGCTGCGGCCGACGAACTGACCGCGCAAGGCCACAAGGCCATAGGCATACTGTGCGACGTCTCGGATGACGCGCAGGTCGAAGCCATGGTCGACCGGACGATAGCGGTCTTTGGCAGGCTCGACGCGGCCTACAACAATGCGGGCGTTCAGAATGTTCTGGCGGAGACGGCGGACACCACCCGCGAGGATTACGACCGCGTCATGGGCATCAATCTCCGCGGCGAATGGAGCTGCATGAAGTTCGAGTTGCAGCAGATGCGCAAACAAGAAAGCGGCGCCATCGTCAATTGCTCGTCACTCGGTGGACTTATAGGCGGCGCCGAGCGCGGCATCTATCACGCCGCCAAGCACGGGGTGATCGGGTTCACCAAGAGCGCGGCACTGGAATATGCGGCACGGGGCATCCGCATCAACGCCATCTGCCCCGGACTTATCCGGACGCCAATGTCCGACCAAATGGTTGCGGCCGGTCAAGGCGATGCGCTCAAGGCGATGGAAAAGAGCATTCCGATGGGGCGGGTCGGCCGGCCTGAGGAGGTTGCAAATGCGGTCCTGTGGCTCTGCAGCGACGCCGCGAGTTACGTGACCGGCCAGTCGATCTCCGTGGACGGCGGCTTCGTCATGCGGTGAAGAGGAGGCGCCACCCCCGTGCACAGCGCGGATGGCCAGCGCCGGGTCTTCTTTCTCGCCCGTGGCGACGATTGCGAGCGACCGTCTGGCGCGAAATCAGCGGCTTGCATTGATCGTGGTTGCGGATAGCTGCCGGCGATAACACGGGTACGTGCGGGTAGTTGCGGGTCGCTGGTCTTTCAAAACGAAAGGCGTGTCCATCGTCGTCGTGTCCGCGGTGTGCGCACTCGCCTTCGCTCTCATTATCCCTTGGGAATTGAGCCGGCGCTCGCCGAAGGCGCGGCCGCCAGGAGCAGTGTGGACGGAAACGGCTAACCATCGCGAACCCTTGCCGAAAAATTTTTGCCGACCCCCTTGAAATTAATTCCTGCCTTCCAAATTTTTTCGCCGTCGCTATCGCGGCGACCGGGACGCCTTCGGGGTCTCGCGACTGAAACGGGCGCCGGACGGTGTCCGGAGCCTGCTCGTACCCATCTTGCTCCAAGGAGGATTTGGATATGAGGTATGATTGGACTCCCCTCTGGAGGTCGAGCATCGGCTTCGACCGCCTTTTCGACGCTCTCAACGAGGTCCAGCGGACCGCCGAAGAGACCTATCCCCCCTACAACATAGAACGTGTCGACGAGAACCGCTTCCGAATCTCGGTGGCGCTTGCCGGCTTCACGCCGGAAGAAGTCGCGCTCACCTCCGAGCGGAACGTGCTCACGCTGGAGGGCCGGAAGGCCGAGAAGGAAGGCACGAGCTTCCTGCACCGCGGCATCTCGACCCGGAGCTTCAAGCGTCAGTTCACCTTGGCCGACCATGTCGAGGTCAAGGGCGCCCACTTCGAGAACGGTCTGCTCGTCATCGACCTGCAGCGGGAGATCCCCGAGGCGATGAAGCCGCGCCGGATCGAGATCAACGGCGCCGCCCCGAGCAACGTGACCCAGATCGAAGCCAAGGCGGCCTGAGGGCGCCATGTTTGACCAAAGCCGCGCGGGTTCTTCCCGCTCTCTCCCGCGCAGCGATCCCTCATCTCGTCTCGGAATGGAGGCAATCATGCGGCCGACGACCGCACTGAACGACGACAACGTTTTGGATCTGAACGCTCTCCTTCACCCCGGCACCGTCTTCGAGCACCTGCGGGATGTCGTCTCAAATCCGGGTCTCAGTCTTTCTGAAAAGCGCGCCATCCTCGCCTCTTGGGTTTCGGACGCATCGTGCCCCTCGCTGCGGGCGCCCGAAGGACTGAAGGCGCCGGTCACGATCGACGAGATCCTGGAGGCGCTTTGCGCGTTGGACGACGGCCCCCGGAATCCTCCGGGCGGGAAGCCAATGCGCCTGCGGCCGGTCGAACGTGCCGCGGCCTAGGAGAACGACGATGCAGAGCCAAACATCTGAAGAGATCGCCGAAGCGCTTGATCGGGACCTCGCACGGAAGCTGCAGCAGCAGGTCGCCGAGTGGACGGCGATGCGCGCACCCGTGATGACGCGGACCGCCGCCGGCATCCGGGTTGAACGGCGGTCGAGGCGGCGACCGGATTTCAACCGTCTGTCCGTCTGAGAGGCTGCCGGAACTGAATTCGTTCGCATCGCGTTGACCCGGATCTTTCCACCGGAGGAACGCTCATGAAATGGTTTATGGCAGCGGCTTGCGCAGCCGCGATTTCGCTTGCTGTCGTCCCCGCTGCGAACGCCAAGGGCTGCATCAAGGGCGCCGTCGTCGGCGGCGTGGCCGGTCACATGGCGGGCCACGGCAAGCTTGGTGCGGCGGCCGGCTGCGCCGTGGGCCATCATGAAGCGAACAAGAAAGACCCGAACAACGCGAACGCCCAGACGCCTTCGCAGCAGAAGTGAGCCCGGCGGCGGTCAGGCATCGCCAGGGCACTCCGGGCAGGTGTCGCCGATCGAGTCGAGGACGTCCCGCACTTCAGCAACGGCATCATCCGCGGAGAAGCCAGAAGGCGGATCCCGGCGCGCGACGTCGAACGCGCGCTCGCGGGCGTGGGGGTCGGCGCGGTCCTGCATCCAGCCGTGCTCCTCGCATTCCCGGATGGCGCCGGCCTCCTGCAGCACGGAGATCGCCCAACCGCGCAGCGTCCGGATCGCCGGTCGCCTCTCGCTCGTCATCAGCATCGAACCACTCCTGCCCGGGCACGAATCCTTCGCGCCACTTCTCCGTTCCGCGCGGTTAGCACAGGGCAGAGATTCGGAATTGCGGCGCCCTCTGCTTGTCCACGTGTTCCGCCGAGCCGCGGACAGGCGCCTACGCCGCCAGCGCGGGGTCCTCCTTCTCGCCGGTCGCGACGATCTTGAGCGTGCCGTCCGAAAGAGGCCGCTGCAGCGCCCTGGCTTCCTCCCAGGGGGCGCGCAGCCAGGCATCGTGCTCCTCCGTCGTCGTCAGGATAACCGGCATCGCCTTAGGATGGACGCGGGCCACTTCGGCATTCGGCTCGCAGGTAAGGAACGCGAAGATGTCGGCGTTGATCTCGCCTTCCTTCGCCTTGCGCACGCTGGTCCAGTTGGTCCAGAGCCCGGCGAACGCCAGCAGGGGCCGGCTCCCGTCCTGGGCGAACCAGACCGGCACCTTCCTGCCGTCGATCGTGTCGTACTCGGAGAAGCTGGTGAACGGCACCAGGCAGCGGTGCTCCGGGCCCAGCCAGCGCTTCCAGTGCGCGCTGTTGACGTTGCGGATGTTGGTGGTGCCGCCGTCGGGCTCCATCCGGAGCAATTCCTTGAAATCGACCGGCTTGCCCTTGGCCTCGAGCCTCTCGGCGCGCTTCTTGGTGGCGTCCATCAAAGCCCGCTGCGAACTCGGCATCCCCCAACGAGCCATGGCGATTTCCCGTCCGTCGTCCGCGTTGCGGACGATCGGCGCGGGGTAGTCCGGAAAGATGCCCGGCATCGACGGCAGATTGCCGACGCGGCTGTTGAGAGCGCCGAACAGTCTCCTGATCGCGTCGACGTTCTTGGTCATGCTGTACAGATTGCACATCAGCGTTCTTCCCCGGGGTACCACGGCTCGAATTCGAGCGTCTTTTCCTTGCGCAGCCGCACGATGTTGGCCGCCGGCCGGCGCCCCCGCAGCGCCTCGCTGCAATGGCGGCAACGTAGCGACGCCTCGAGCTTCCAGACCGGGGTCTCGGGCTTGCGACGCACCTCGTTGACCGCAGTCAGATCGATCAGCGAGTGCGTGCTGCAGCGCCGGCACTTGACCTCGAGATAGTAGAACCCGCCCTTGATCGCCTCACCGATGGTCGGCGACGGCTGCACCGGCCCGCCGAGCCCGATCATCCGATAATTCCAGGCCTGGCAGGTCTCGGCGGCGGCCTCCCTCAGCTTTTCGGCAGCTTCCTTCTTGGCCGAATCCGCCCTCATCTTGGCGGCAGAAATCCGCCCGCCGAAAAGACGGTCCGGATTGCGCCGACCCACAGGTCAGCGCTCGGGTTCGGGCCTGGCCCGCGGCAGATCCGTGATCAGGCCGGTCTCGCTGTCGATGATGCCGACGATCTTGCAGGCGCCGGTAAACTCGATGACCGCGCGCCGGTCGTCGGGAACGCTCGGCTTGCGGCCTTCGATGAGGCGCAGGTGCTGGTTGGGCGGTGATTTGAACATAATACAAGACTAGAACAAACAAAGAACATATGCAAGGCGGGACATGTAGCCAAGGTTAATCGAGGCGCGATCGGCGGGGCACTTTTTCCGAGCCCCTCAACCCCCATCTATCGATCATGGAACTCCGCAAGAGAAAGAAATTCAGGCCGCGAAAGCCCGACGCGAAGCTGCTAGAGCTCTATCGTGGGCGCATGGAAAAGCGGCTTCTGCTCGAGTTCGACGACGTCGAGCCGCAATCGAAAAAAATGCCTGCCGCCGCGCAGGCTGAATTCCAGCGTCGGGTAATTCGCGGTCTGCACGCATTGGGTCGCGGCCCTTTCAAGGGCGACATTGCTCTGGAACTTCGATTGGCGACGACCCGCCGTTCGGCGCCGCAAGCGCATACCATCGCCAAAAACCTGCTGGATCTGCTTTGGAGACCTGCAAAGGAGCTCGGCGAGCCAGCACCAGCGCTCCTGTACGTCGACGACAGGCAGATACACGCTCTTTCTGTATCGTGCGTTCACGGCGAAGAGACCCCGAACATCACGATCGGGGCGCGCTCCATGAGCGCGTTTCTCCACGACCTCGCGCTCGCCTCCACCGCCGAGCGCGAACTGGAGACAGACGATCCGGCTTTCCAGTACGAGCGCGGCAGCGCTCATGAGGACATGCGTCACTTCCGCGATCTGATCGACAATGAAGCGGCTCACCGCGCCCGCCTCGGCAACGCGCTGTACGATGCATTCCTCAAGATGAGCAGATGGAGCACGCAGCAGGCCGTTCTGGCTCAGGCGAGCGTCACCCCCGCGAGCCTCGCGATGCTATTCGACGTGCCGAAGACGGGTATCGCTACTCCCTTTCCGGCCATGTGGAATGACATGATCCAGAACTCGAGCCTACGGATGCACGTCGGCGAACTTCCGACCAAGTCTGGAGAGGCCGCTCTTTTCAAGCAGCGCGTGGAAGCGTCCGTCGCGGACTTCAAACGGAGATGGGACTGGCTGATTTCGCCTCTGGTCGTGCCCGTAGCGCTGCAGGTCGTAGTCAGGCCGAGCCCCGACACTCCCAAAGGCGTCTTGCACGACCTCGACAACATTGTTCGGGACTACCTGTTACCCCGGATCATCCCGACCTTCGGGACGGTGAGCGACCATCGATGGCTGATCGATTTCGAGGAGATGCGCCGAAGAGACCCCCAAGCCGCAGCCTGGTTGGGTGAAAACCCGGCTCCACCGAAGGGCACGCGTTCGGGAGTGACGCGCTATGAAGCATGGCGCCTGCCGCCGGCCAAGGAAGGGCAGGGCGGCTTCGTGAGCGCAGCGATCGTGCTCGACAATGCCGTCACCGAAGACGTATTCGGACAGATCGACCGGCACATCGACAAGTGGGCCGAAAGCCTCGCTTCGGACCGATCGAACTGGTGAGCCTTCCCGTCGCCTGGATCTGGCTGGCGCCGAAGGCAGGCGGCAGTCATGGCCGCGCTCCGTCTGCAGCGTCCCGTTTCGAAAACAGGACTGCTTTGGCTCGATCCGCCGTCTCGAGCGACTTCCCCAGGACGACCGGGCTCGGCTTCATCCGGCTCGAGTATTCCGAGTGCGCGATGAAATTGTGAAGCGAACACAGCGGATCGACATCGCGGATCTCCTTCAGGTAGTCGGATAGCAACCGCGCAAGCGAAATGGCGCCGGACGCCACTCCGCCTTCCAGATTCTCGAGATCCTGGATGGTCATGACGATTAGCGGCCGGATGTTCTCGCCGATCTCGCAATCCAGCAGCTTTCTCATCTCCTTGCGGAAGAACACCCCGGTGCCCGGGCTGTCTAGGCGCAGGTCGTGGGCCACCACGATCGGATAGATCTCGGTGGGGGCCGCGAATTCGCTCGGAAGCTCCGGCCAAGCGCGCTTTGAGATCGCGCTGGTGCTCTTCGCAAGCTGCCAGACGGCGTTCCCCTTGCTGATGTACTTCTCGCGCAGATGGCCGACGAAGTCCGCGTACTCGTTGCCGGAGACGAGCTCTTCCTTGAGGAACTTGGCCTTGGCCTCGAACACCAAGGTGGCGGTCGCCTCGCCCGCGACTGCATCGACTTCGAAGTCCGTGTTCTTGCCGTTCGCCTTCTCGAGATTGAGCCGGGCGTTGTCGAACATGCGGCGAACGATGGCATTCGCATAGTCTTCGAAGGCCAAGCCGAACGCATGGAAGACCGCCCTTCCGCGCTCTGGGTGGTCGCGGAGCAGGAAAAACAGCGGTCCGACCGAAAGCTTAGCGGAGAAGAAGACGGGGTCGATTATGACCGACGCCCCGTCGGGAAAGAAAATGACGGGCCTTTCCCACATCGCCTTCTCGAACTCGGCCTGGCTCCCCTGGCTGGCCTGCGCGAACTGCTCCGGCGTCTGGCTGTCGAGCGCGAGATATTCCGGGAAGAAGCCCCCGTACCTGGTCGCGGCTCCGACCGTGTTGATCTTGAAGACCCGACCCTCGAGTTCGTTCCCGACCATGACGTAGCTCATGAGGCCGGAGACGCACGTCGAGTATTCGTCGAACGTCATCTTGGTCGCCGCCAGAAATTCGTCCTCGAACGCCGGGTAGTGCTTCGGGAAATGCTCGGCGAACAGCAGCCATCCGCGACCGATCGTGTTGACCGCGTTGGGGGCCGGATTGGTCTCCTCGAGGACTTTCCGCAAATATCCCACGTGATCTTCGACGGTCTCCTCGGTCAGCTGCGCGAAGTTGCGGGACGCCATCGCACGCTCGGTCCACAGCGCGCTCGCGACGAGTGCTGCCTTGAGAAACTGGACACGATTCTTGGGATGCTCGTAGAAGTCAGGTCGGGATCCCCGAGAACAGTGCCTGACGGCGAGACGCATCAGATGCAGAAGCTGACCCCGAAAGAAGACCGCATGCCTTTGGTATCCGCCATGCGGTCCGGTGAAGCTCAGTATCCTTTGCTCCTCCTTGGGCAACGCCATGAAGGACATCGCCGCCCTGTTGCGGCGCTCCATGGACACGATCCCGATGCCTGAAACGATGGCATTGAGCCGCGCGCAGAGGATCACGGTCTCCTGGAGAGGAAGAGGAGTTAGCAGATTGGCGGCATATCCCTCGGTCGACGGTAACCCATAGACATGCGCTATGTCGGCGAACGAGCTAACGTCGCGCGCGCTAACGTAAGTCATCAGAAACTAGACCCGACGGATCGGGCCCCCTGCTCGGCAGATCCCAGTTCAACTGGACCGCTCTTTCGCGACTGTCCAAGTGATTCATGGTCCGGAAGGAGGCTTTGCGCAACGGGTCGGGCCGCGTGCTCTAAGGATGCGCTCGACCATTGCCGTGCCGGGCTCAGGTGTGGAACCGAAATGATGGGTTGGGAGCGACGTTGTCCGACAATTCCGTCATGATCTCGAGATCGCTCCTGCGAGGGCGAATCCTTCGGCTCCCTCATTCGTTCCGGCTGCTATCACACAGCAGGGATTCGAAGTCGCAGGGTGCCTTCATATTCCACCGGTTCCGACCAGAACGTCGCATCTCTGACGGCTTTCGAAGAAAAGATACAACAAAATCAATGGGCAGCAGATTTCGCGCAGCGGGACCCTGGTCCGGACCGACCACGCTCTCGACAAATAGAACTATGGACTTTTCGCCCTCGGAAGTTGTAAGAGTGCATATTCATTGAGCAAATTGGGCAATGGGGGCTATGATGGCAGAGAAGTCAAAAGTTGTGCTTTCGCTTGGTGCCGCGCTCGCATCACTCACCGGATTGTCGGTTCAGAGCGCCGAGGCCAAGGCAGTCGTTGCTAACGACGCAAGCGCGGCGGTAACCGAAAACACCGCTACCAAGCTTCAGCCCAACGCTCACTACCAAGTGGGTGAAGACCTTCTTGGGTTCGTCATGACAAAGCAGGCCGACGGCACCGTCGTCGCGCAGCATGCCTCCCACGCGTCGCATGCTTCACATGCGTCCCATGCCTCCAGCCGCTAAGCTTCCTACGGCGTCTCCGGTCGAGGTAGCTGTCGATTTTGATTCGAGCGTCCAAAGCCTCGGTGCTCTGGACGCCGCAGCGTACCGCCTTATCGGAACGGCGACGTGCCGGATTGACCAGATTGGAGACCGGTACGTTTGCCGTCTCGTTCCTTCCGCCGATCCGCAGAAGGGCGCCGTGCTGAGTTCGGATGTCCTGAAAGAAAGGTTCCTGAATCTGGTCACCGACGAAAACTTGCGGGCTCGCGTCGCCGAGAAAACAGAGGGCGTGCGGAATGTCATCCTGGCGCTCGCCTTCGGGGCTCTGGCCACTAACCAAAATGACGCCGGATAAAGTCCTGCGGGAGGACCATGGCGCGGTTTTTACCTCCTGAGAGCTTCAGCGCGGCAACCGAAGATCTTTCGTTGTTGCCGTTCAATTTTGAGCGTACCGGGGCAAACCAATATCTCGTCGCCAACATGGTCGGCGATTTCATCTGCCTGACTGAAGATGAATTGAACAGACTGGTCGACCTTCAGGTTCGGCCCGGCGACGGCCTTTACGAAAAGGCGTATGCCGCCCATCTGGTCACCGGAGCGAGCCAGAAGGCGCAACGGCAGCTCTTGGCGGCTCGGCTGAGAAGCCGGATGTCGTTCCTGCAGCAAACCACGCCACTGCATATATTCGTCGTGACGCTGCGGTGCGAACACTCTTGCCCCTACTGCCAGGTTTCGCGCCAAAGCACCGACCGCTCGCGGTTCGACCTGAGCGAACAAACGGCGATGCGTGCACTGGACATTGCCCTCGCGAGCCCTGCAGCTCGCATCAAGATTGAATTCCAGGGTGGGGAGCCGCTTCTCAATTTTCCGCTGATCAGGACGATTGTCGCCGCTGCGAAAGTCCGGTCCGGCAAAAAGGTCGATTTCGTGATCGCGTCCAACTTGGCCTTGTTGGATGATGCCGTTCTCGAGTTTTGCCGGGCGAACAACATCCTCCTCTCGACGTCTCTCGACGGTCCCGCCGATCTGCACAACAAGAACCGCCCGAGACCCGGGGCTAACAGTCACGAACTCGCAGTCGCCGGTATCCGGCGGGCAAGGGAGGTCTTGGGCCCCGACCGGGTCGGGGCCTTGATGACTACCACGGAGGCGAGCCTCAATCGCGTTGATGACATCATCGACGAATATCTGCGACTCGGGCTGGACGGTATTTTCCTGCGGCCGCTTTCGCCGTTTGGTTTTGCGATCAAGACAAAGCAGTTCGCAAAATACGGCGCGCAGAAGTGGCTTGCCTTCTATGAGCGCGGGCTACGCCGGGTCTTGGAGATCAACCGGCAAGGCACCCCGTTTCGGGAGTTCTACGCCGCGCTGCTTCTCACGCGGATGCTCTCGGACCGCCCCATTGGCTACGTTGATTTGCGCAGCCCGGCCGGCGCCGGCCTTGGCGCGCTGGTCTACAACTATGACGGCAGCGTTTTCGCGTCGGATGAAGGCAGGATGCTGGCCGAGACCGGCGATGACGCGTTCCGGCTCGGTCACGTCGATCACGACAGCTACAATTCTCTCATCCTGTCGGATAAGCTGATTGGCGCGATTTCGTCGTCGCTCACTCAGTGCGCGCCCGAATGCTCGACTTGCGTGTATGAGAGCCACTGCGGGGCGGACCCGGTCTACCATCACGCCACGCAGGGTGACGCCCTCGGAATTAAGCCTCTGTCGGCGTTTTGCGCCCGGCAAAAAGGCATCATGGGCCTGCTGCTGGACATTCTGGAGAACTCTCCGGAAGATGCTGCCATCTTGCGACGGTGGGCCGCCGCATGACCCTTCCTCTCTATGGCACGGCCTCGCGGAGTGTTGGATTTTCCTCGGACAAAGCCCGCTCGGTCATCAGGCTCCGCTCGGTCGACACTGCCGTCGAACGCCGCATGGCGGATTTCGCGCTCGCCAGAACGCCTGACGAAGTCCGGCGGGCAATTGAAGCCGACTGGCCGTCCGTCCTTGTCGTTTCCGATGGCTCGATCGATCTACCCGGCACGTTCAAAGGACGGCTGGTCGTGGTGCCGCCGAAATATAGCTATCTCGCCGACGGCGACGTCCTCGGCTTCGATCACGCATCGCGAAAATTCCGCACGCTCTTTCGCCGGAATTCGGCGCACAACTCGTTTCTGGTCACGGAACGGTGCAACAACTACTGCCTGATGTGCTCGCAACCACCGAAAGATGTCGACGATCGGTGGATCCTGAGCGAAATCAAAGAAAGCCTGCCTCTCGTTGATCCGGCGACCAGCGCGCTGACGTTCACCGGCGGAGAGACCTTGTCGGATTGGGAAGATTTCATCGCCGTCCTGAAGGAGTGCCGCGACTTGCTGCCGGCGACCGCCATCCAGGTGCTCACCAACGGCCGGGCGTTCGCCGACTCGCAGATTGTCGATGCCTGGAAAGATATCGGCCACCCGAATCTGATGGCTGCCATTCCGGTCTATGCCACGGTCGATCACGTCCACGATCACGTTGT
>Ga0070738_10002062_pt1 | contig 33666 bp, 29 predicted proteins | sample Coa_R2_2_FD_66446 | JGI IMG/M metagenome (GOLD analysis project Ga0070738, IMG submission 66446) | Surface soil microbial communities from Centralia Pennsylvania, which are recovering from an underground coalmine fire - Coalmine... | ecosystem: Environmental > Terrestrial > Soil > Unclassified ...
GCTGAGCTCGGGCGGTGTCGAGCAGGTGTTCAACCACGGCGTGGCGAGCGGCACGATCGTCTCGACCGGCGCGGCACTGTTCGTCCAGGCCGGCGGCACCGGCTCGGCGGCAGTCCTGCGCGGCGGCTACATGGAAACGCAGTCGGGCGCGACGGTGAGCGGCACGACGTTGAGCAGCGGCGAGTTCGACGTCCTGGCCGGCGGCAGCGCCAGCGGCACGATCGTCAGCGGCGGCGCGGAGTACGTGTCGTTGGGCGGCACCGAGAACGGCACGACCGTGCTCACGGGCGGCTTCGAGTTCGTGTTCGGCACGGCGATCGGCGACACGGTCAATTCGGGCGGCACCGAGCGGGTGTTTGGCGGCGCGCACTTGAGCGGTGCGACGGTGAACGGCGGCTTCGTCGAGCTGCTGAGCGGCGGCACGGCGGGCACCAGCCAGATCAACTTCACGTTGAACGGCGGCACGCTGCAGCTCGACGACTCGGTGCACTTCGACGGCACGATCTCGGGCTTCGGCGTGCCGGGCGGGATCGACCTGCGCGACATCTCGTTCGCGAGCTCGGGCTTCTCGCTGGGCTATTCGAGTAGCACCTCGAGCAGCGGCACCCTGACCGTCACCGACGGGACCAATACCGCGACTCTCCACCTGCTGGGCCAGTATGTCGCCGGCAACTTCACCGCGCAGGCGGACGGCAATGGTGGCACCTTGATCACCGATCCGCCGGTCGCCGGGTACTACTCCCTGTACAACCCCCGGGAGTGATCGAGACGGCTCTGGACAGCGACCGCATGGAACGCCGCCAAGCCCTGCCGGTCAGTAGCGTGTCGGTGAAGTCCCGATGCTGCCGGAACCCGGTGCCCCGTTCGGGTTGCCAGGATCAGAGGTAATTCCGCTACTTGCCGGCGGCGGACGTTTCAGCCGCTTCTCTTCCTCGGCCGGATTTGACTCCTGCGGGAGAGAGTCCAGCGACATGTTATCCTTGCTCTCACAGCCGCTCAGCCAGCCGAGCAGAGCCAAGTAGGAGAGAACCGATCGGCGCGTCATGCCCAAATTTGGCGACGGATCGTGGGGACAGTCAAGTGGGCGGACTTGGGGCAGCCGAGGCCGAGAAAATCACGGCATCAAGGCATAGACGCAAGCAACGCCCCAGGCTGCGATGCAGGTAATCAGCGGCCAGTCGGTCAGCAGCGCGTCGGTCGGTGATTCGCCGCCCTCCTTCGCCTCGACGACGTACCAATAGCGGAACAGCCCGAAGATCACCAAGGGGATGGTGACGACTAGCCTGGTGTTGGTCGACATCACGAACAGGCTGTAGAAGATCAGTGCGCCGACGGCCGACATCTCGGCGTACCGATCGACCAGCGAGATCGAGTATTCCAGCAGCACCTTGCGCGCGTCGGTGCCCGCGGTCGCCAGCTCCTGCCGCCGCTTGATCGCCGCGAGGAAGAGCGCAAGGCACAGCGTTGTCACTGCCATCCAGCTCGACAGCGGCACGCCGATGCCCTCCGCACCGGCATAGACCCGCAGCACGAAGCCGCTGGCGATCGAGAAGATGTCGAGCACCGGCTGATGCTTCAGATAGTAGGTGTAGGCGAGGTTGAGCAGGATGTACCCGGCGATCGGTACCGCCAGCGGCGGATGCACGATGAAGCCCGCGATCAGCACGCCGTAGAGGGTCGCCAGCAGTAGGCCGGCGCTGCGGACCGAGATGGTGGCCGCAGCCAGCGGCCGGCTGAGCCGCTTCACGGGATGGGCGCGGTCGCTCTCGATGTCATGAATGTCGTTGACGATGTAGCAGGCCGACGAGGCGATGCAGAACATCACGAAGGTGAGGAGGGCGAGCTCGACCGACCTCGGGTCGGCGTAGAGGCGCGCGAACACCAAGGGCGCCAGCACGAACGTATTCTTGATCCACTGCTTGGGCCGCACGAGACGCAGCAGTGCGGTCACCGATGTTGCCGCCACGGACGTCGAAATTGAAGTTGCTCCCGCCCCAAGGCCCTATCCTATCAGAACATCGGCTGGCTGGGGGACCAGGATTCGAACCTAGACTAACCGGGTCAGAGCCGGTTGTTCTACCGTTAAACTATCCCCCAACAGGGAGCCGAAGCGGGCCGGGCGCTGGATTTAGCGATGCCGGACGCGGTTGGCAAGCGTCCCGGAGCAGCACAAACGTGGACCGGGCTCGCCCCGCGACCCATCCTCGGTTACCATCCCCCGGAGAAAACAAGAGTTCGGAATGGCCGGGGACCTCACGCCGGAACAGGGGCAAAAGGGAGGCTGGCACAGCGGTCGTTTCGCGCACACGTTCGCCGCCATCGATCTCGGCACCAACAACTGCCGGCTCCTGGTGGCTCGGGCTTCGGTCGTGGGCTTCGACGTGATCGACGCCTATTCGCGGCCGGTCCGGCTGGGCGAAGGTGTGGCGCTGAGCGGGACGCTGTGCGGCGACGCGATCGACCGCACGCTGGAGGCGTTGGACGTCTGCGCCGCCAAGATCGAGCGTCATCGCGTCACGCGTGCGCGCCATATCGCCACGGAGGCGTGCCGGCGCGCCAGTAACGGCGAGGATTTCCTCGGGCTGGTCAGGGCGCGCACCGGCCTATGCTTCGAGGTCATCCCGCCGGCCGAGGAGGCGCGGTTGGCGCTCGCCAGCTGCGAAAACCTGCTCGACCCGGAAATTCCCCATGGTCTCCTGATCGACATCGGCGGCGGCTCGACCGAGGTGAGTTGGCTTAGGGTCGGCCGGGACGGCCGCTGTGGCGGCCCGTCGATCGAGCTGATCGACATGACGTCGGTGCCGTGGGGCGTCGTGACCCTGACCGAGTCGTGCGTGAATGGCCATCCGCGGGAGCAGCCGGTGTCGCGCGCGCGTTACGACGAGATGGTGGCCCGGATTCGCGAAGATCTCCGGCCGTTCTGCGCCCGCCATGGCATCGGCGGCGCGGTTCGCCGCGGCGAGGTCCAGATGATCGGCGCCTCGGGCACGGTGACGACGGTCAGCGCCCATCACCTCGGCCTGAAGCGCTACAATCGCGCCCTGGTCGACGGCTCGCGGCTCAGCCTGGAATCGATCCTCCGGATCTGCGACCAGCTTTCGACCATGTCGGTCATCGAGCTCACGACGCTGCCCTGCATCGGCACCGACCGCGCCGATCTGGCGCTGGCCGGCGGCGCCATCCTCGAGGCCGTGTGCCGGCAATGGCCGGCGCCGATGGTGCGGGTCGCCGACCGCGGCCTGCGCGAGGGCGTGCTGATGGACCTGATGCGCCAGGCCGACCGCGAGGCCGATCCGAACCACCGCCGTCTCGTCTGACGATGGCCAAGGGCAGCAAGAGCAACCGTCCAACGGGCAGCCGTCCGACGGGAAGGGGCGCTACGGTGCGCGTGAAGACTGCGCGAGGCCGCACCGTGTCGTCGCAGCGCTGGCTGCAGCGTCAGCTCAACGACCCCTACGTCGCCGAGGCGAAGAAGCGCGGCTACCGCTCGCGCGCCGCCTTCAAGCTGCTGCAGCTCGACGACCAGTTCCGGTTCCTCAAGCATGGTGCGCGCGTGGTCGATCTCGGCGCGGCGCCCGGCGGCTGGACGCAGGTGTCGGTCGAGCGCGTGCATCCCGAGCGCAGCGGAGGCGTCGTGGTCGGCATCGACCTCACGCCGGTCGAGCCGATCGCGGGCGCCGCGGTACTGGCGAAGGATTTCTACGACGACGATGCCCCGAACATCCTACGCGAGCATCTGGGCGGCCTGGCCGACGTGGTGCTGAGCGACATGGCCGCTTCCGCGACGGGCGATCCGCAGATCGACCATCTGCGCATCATGGGCCTCGCCGAGGCCGCGCACGACTTTGCGTCTGAGGTGTTGAAGCCCGGCGGCACGTTCGTGGCCAAGGTGCTGCGCGGGGGCACGGAACGTCAGCTACTCGACCGCCTCAAGCGCGACTTCGCCAGGGTGAAGCACGTGAAGCCCGAGGCAAGCCGGGCGGATTCAGCCGAAATGTACGTGGTCGCGACCGGCTTCCGCGGCGGCGCGCGCTCCGGCCGATAGCGCCTACTGCCCCGCGCAGCCCTTCTGCTGGTCGCGGCAGAGGTCGTCGAGCATCGGTGTCAGGACCTTCAGCATGCCGTCGGTGAAGGCGGTGTCGGCCTTGGCGTTGGGATGCGGGTCGGGGACGGTCACCCACAGCGTCGACGGATCCATGTTCTCGACGGTCGGCAACAGGTCGACGAACGGCATGCCGGTCGAATCGACCACCTTGTGCACCTTGTCGGTCACGTCCTGGAACGGATAGGGCTTGAGCTCGTGCAGCTCGGGCAGGTGGAAGACGACGATCTTGATGCCGGTGTTCTTGGCGATCTCGCCGAACTCCGCCAGCGACTTCTGGGTCACCTTCCAGCCGGCCGCATCGTCGCGATAGAGGTTGTGGTAGTATTCCTTCCAGTCGGGCTTCGGGCCGAACTGGCGGACCAGCGAATCGATGCGGTACTTGAGCACGATCCATGCCGCCGAGTGCAGGTCGAGCCAGCTCTCCTCGGGATAGCTCGGCATCGGCTCGCCGTCGTTGATGAAGTAGGTGAGGGCGACGATATCCGGCTTCATCTTCAGGCCGGTGTCCTTGAAGTTCGTCAGCTCCTGCAGTGTGTTCCAGTTGCCGACGCCCTCGTTGAAACCGTCGACCTTGCGACCCTGGGCCTGCAGCTTGGCGATCACTTGGTGCGCGAAGGTGTCCTTCTCGGCGACGCCCCAGCCCATGGTCGTCGAATCGCCGACGAAGGCGATGCGCGCGACGCCGGGCGCGGCCTGCTCGGCGATCGCCGGACCGCGGAAGCCGTGCGCCTCGGTGCGGACCGGGACGTTCATCAGCTCAGCATTCTTGTTGGCGCCGTGTTTGTGGCCCATGTCGGGACGGGTGTCGCGCACCTTCACCCGGGTGGCGTACTTCCACATCTCCAGCTCGTAGGTCAGCCCGTCGTCGACGAACAGGCGGGTCATGACTTCGAGCAGCAGCGCGCAGACCACGAGGACGACCGCCACCAGGAGGATGTTCTTCAGTGCGCTTTTCATTCCGTCGGATTCTTGGGTGCGTTCTTGAGGGCCTGGTGGAGGGGCGGCACCTTACTCTTCCCCGCCCAATTTCCAAGCTGCCGGAAGGGGATCTACCCGGCTAGATTTGCCGCACTTTCAGCCCGATTGGAGGAGTTTCCATGGCTTTCGGCATGTATGCAGCATCGGTCCCGGTCTACCAGCGCCAGCTGGGTGCTATCTCGAAAGTGCTCGAGAAGGGCTCGGCCTGGGCCGCCGCCAAGAAGGTCGATGAGGCCGTCCTGATGGGCACCCGCATGATTCCCGATATGCTGCCCTTCAGCCGGCAGGTGCAGATCGCCTGCCGATTCGCGGAGGAGAGCTGCGCCCGGCTGGCCGGTGCCGAGGTGCCCAAGGCGCCCGAGAACGCCGAGAAGACCCTGGCGGAGCTGCGGACGCGCATTGCCACCGTCCTCGAGGCGCTCAAGGCTTACAAGCCCGGGCAGATCGACGGCAGCGAAGACCGCTCGATCGAGCTCACGATCGCGGGCAACCCGATGAAATTCACCGGCGCGCAGTACCTGACCGGCCTGGCGCTGCCGAACTTCTATTTCCACTGCACCACCACCTACGCAATCTTGCGTCAGGCGGGCGTGGAAATCGGGAAACGGGATTTCCTCGGGGCCGCCTAGGACTTTGTGAACAAGCTCGGGTTGCCGATGCTCTTGGTTTATCCGCGGTAATGTGTATAACGGCTCGCCAACCCGGCGGCCCCCCCAAAGGGCCGCCGGTTCTGTTTTCTCCGGGCGGAGGTTGGCGATGCTGTTTCAGGAAGCGCTCACATTCGATGACGTCCTCCTGAAGCCGGCCGCCTCGGCGGTGCTTCCCAACCAGACCGACACCCGCACGCGGCTCACCCGCACGATCGAGCTCGGCATCCCGCTGATGTCGGCGGCGATGGATACCGTCACCGAGGCCAGCATGGCGATCGCCATGGCGCAGTATGGCGGCATCGGCGTGATCCACAAGAACCTCGATCCCGAGGCGCAGGCCAACGAGGTGCGCAAGGTCAAGAAGTTCGAATCCGGCATGGTGGTGAACCCGGTGACCATCCATCCCGACCAGACGCTGGCCGACGCGCTGGCGCTGATGGAGCGCTACAACATCTCCGGCATCCCGGTGGTCGAGCGCGGCAGCGGGAAGCTGGCCGGCATCCTGACCAATCGCGACGTCCGCTTCGCCACCGACAACAGCACCAAGGTCAGCGCGCTGATGACCTGGGAGAAGCTGGTCACGGTGCACGAGGGCGTCAGCACCGACGAGGCCAAGAAGCTCCTGCACCAGCGCCGCATCGAGAAGCTGCTGGTGGTCGATGCCGACTATCGCTGCATCGGCCTGATCACGGTGAAGGACATCGAGAAGGCCAACAAGTTCCCGGGCGCCAGCAAGGACGAGAAGGGCCGCCTGCGCACCGCCGCGGCGACCGGCGTCGGCGAGGACGGCGTGCGCCGCGCGCAGCTTTTGATCGACGCCGATGTCGACGTGATCGTGGTCGACACCGCGCACGGCCATTCGAGAGGCGTGCTCGAGGCGGTGACCCGCGTGAAGAAGCTCAGCAACTACTGCCAGGTGATGGCGGGCAACGTCGCGACGGCCGAAGGCGCCAAGGCGCTGATCGATGCGGGCGCGGACGCCGTGAAGATCGGCATCGGCCCCGGCTCGATCTGCACCACCCGCATGGTGGCGGGCGTCGGCGTGCCGCAACTCACCGCGATCCTCGAAGCCTCCGAGGTCTGCCGCGCGGCGGGCGTTCCGGCGATCGGCGACGGCGGCATCAAGTACTCGGGCGACCTCGCCAAGGCGATCGCAGCCGGCGCCGACTGCGCCATGATCGGCTCGCTGCTGGCCGGCACCGACGAGGCGCCGGGCGAGGTGATGCTCTACCAGGGCCGCTCCTACAAGTCGTACCGCGGCATGGGCTCGATCGGCGCCATGGCGCGCGGCTCGGCCGACCGCTACTTCCAGCAGGAGGTCGAGAGCACGCTGAAGCTGGTGCCCGAGGGCATCGAGGGCCGCGTGCCCTACAAGGGCCCGGTCGGCAACATCGTCCACCAGCTGGTCGGCGGCCTGAAGGCGGCGATGGGCTACACCGGCAACGCCACCATCAAGGACATGCAGACCAACCGCCAGTTCCTGCGCATCACCGGCTCGGGCCTGCGCGAGAGCCACGTGCACGACGTCGAGATCAGCCGCGAGGCGCCCAACTACCGCGTCGGCATGTAGTTGCGACAGTCATCGCTCGCGCGGGTCACCGCGCGCTGGTCGGGATGTGAAGCTTCTGCACCTCCTCGGCGATGCGGTGGGCGGCGAGCTCGGTGCCGGCCGGCCCGGGATGGGAGCGGCGATAGATCGTCCATAGGCCCCGCTTGGCGACGCCTGCGTCGATCGTCGGGGACAGGTCGAGAGTGGCGAGCCCCGCTTTGCCGGCGCAGGCGAGGATCGCATCGTCGGTCGCGCGCGTGACCTTGCGCCAGTCGTCGTTCTGCCAGTGATAGGGATCGTACTCGGCGACCACCAGCGTCGGCACGCCGATCTCGGCCAGTCGCTCGAACAGCGGGCAGGCGAGCTTGACGCCCGTGCCGCGCGGCAGGACGCGGGCATAGTCGACCTGCCATTCGTACTTCCAGCCCTGCGACTCCAGCACCGTGTCGAGCAGCCGCGACCAGCCGAACAGGCGCTGCCAGATGTCGAGCGTCGAGGCGGGAGCGGGCGAGGGCGGCACCGGCACGTTGCGCTCGACCAGCTCGCCGTTGACCAGCTCGAAGTAGGGTTTCTCCGCGCCCCACACGCGCTTCATCTCGGCGCGCCGCGCATCGTCGGCGATGAAGGACAGCACGATCGCCGCAGGCTTCACGTCGGGCGACACCATCGCCGCACGCAGGACCATCTGGTCGATGCCGTAGCCGCTCATCGCCGCGTTGACCACGCGACGGTGGAGCAGGGCCTGCAGGTGCGCGGGCCAGGTCTCGGCGTCGGCGACCTCGTCGCCATGGGCGTAGGAATCGCCCACCACTAGGATCGGCGGCTCGTCGAGCGCCACGCCCTCCGGCGTGGGCGTCACCCGGAAGCTGTGGGCGTCGTAGCTCAGCGAGCCGTCGCTCGAGACGTAGTTCGGCCGGCCGACGAAACCCAGCCGCGGATCCGGCACCGCCCGGCTGTTGTCGCCTCTCGCCCAGCTCAGCGTGCGCGCCTGCACGACCAGGTTCGGCCAGTGCACCAGCGCGTTCCAGCCGTCGAGCGCGCGCACACCCAGCTCGAGCATGATCAGGCTGAACAGGATCGAGCCGACGACGAGGGCGATGCGACCGGCCATCGTCAGCGCCCCGCCGTCAGCATATGGCTGGTCTCCAGCTCGGCGGCGATGCGCCTGGCCGCGGCCTCGGTGCCGATCGGGCCGGGATGGCCCTGGCGATAGACCTTCCACAGACCGTTGGCGCGCACCGCGGCATCGATCGTCTCGAAGAGGTCCAGCGTCGCGAAGCCGGCCGCCTTGGCGCACGCCAGCACGGTATCGTCGGTGGCGCGCGTGACGGCGCGATATTCGTCGTTCTGCCAGTGCCAGGGGTCGTATTCGTTGACCACCAGCACCGGCACGCCGATCGCGGCCAGGCGCTTGAACAGCGGGCAGGCGAGCCGTGCGCCTTCGCCGCGCGGCAACACGCGGGCATAGTCGAGGTGCCATTCGAACTGCCAGCCCTGTGACTTCAGCACCTCGTCGACCAGCACCGACCAGCCGAACAACCATTGCCAGAGGTCCAGCGTCGAGGCCGGATCGGGCGAGGGCGGCACCGGCACGTTGCGCTCGACCAGCTCGCCGTTGACCAGCTCGAAATAGGGTTTCTCCAGACCCCACACGCGCTTCATCTCAGCCCGGCGCGCATCGTCGGCGATGAAGGACAAGATGATGGCGGCGGGCTTCACCTCGCGGGCGACGATCTCGGCGCGCAGCACCGCCTGGTCGATGCCGTACCCGCCCATGCCGGCGTTGACGACCCGTTGGCCGATCAGGCCCTGCAGCCGCGACGGCCAGGCTTCCGCGTCGTTCACCTCGTTGCCTTGTGCGTAGGAATCGCCGACGACGAGGATCGGCGGCTCGGCCAGCACCACCGCGCCTACCGGCGCGGGCGTTGGGCGCCGGCCGTGCGCGTCATAGGTCAGCTCGCCGTCGGCCGAGACGTAGTTCGGCCGGCCGACGAAGCCCAGCCGGGGATCGGGCACGGCCGAGCTCTGGTCGCCGCGCGCCCAGCTCTGCAGGCGCGCCTGCAGCACCAGGTTGGGCCAGTGGGTCAGCGCGTCCCAGCCGCGGTTCGCGCGCACGCCGAGCTCCAGCACGATCAGGCTGAACAGGATCGAGCCGATGACGAGGGCGATGCGACCGATCATGTCAGGGGCCCGGCAGCAGGCGGCGCTTGCCGAGCTCGGCCGCGATCGCCTGGGCGGCGAGCGCGGTGCCCGTCGGCGCGGGATGGGCGACGCGGAAGATCGTCCACAGGCCCTGCTTGCGCACGCCCGCGTCGATCGTGTCGAACAGGTCGAGCGTGGCGAAGCCCGCGGCGTCGGCGCACGCCAGCACCGACCGCATCGTCTGCCGCGTCTCGCGCGCGAAGCGCTCGTTCTGCCAGTGATAGGGCGCGTACTCCCCGACCACCAGCACCGGCACGCCGATGCGGGCGAGGCGCTGGAACAGAGGGCAGACAAGGGTGAGTCCGGCGCCGCTCGGCATGACGCGGACATGGTCCGCCGTCCACTCGTACCACCAGCCCAGCGAGGTCAGCACGGTCTCGAACAGCACCGAGCGGCCGAGCAGCGTGTGCCAGACGTCGAGCGTCGTGGCGGGATCGGGCGCGGGCGGGACCGGCACGTTGTGCTCGACCAGCTTGCCGTCGGCGAGGGTGAAGTACGGCTTCTCCGCGCCCCACACCCGCTTCATCTCCATGCGCCGCACGTCGTCGGCGATGAAGGAGAGCACGATCGCCGCCGGCTTCTCGCGTGCCGCCTCGATCTCGCCGCGCAGCACCATCTGGTCGATGCCGTAGCCGCTCATCGCCGCGTTGATCACCCGGCGATGGATCAGCGGCTGCAGCCGCGCGGGCCAGGCCTCCTCGTCGGTGATCTCGTCGCCATGCGCGAAGGAATCGCCCAGCACCAGCACCGGTGGCTCGGCCAGCACCGCGCCGCCCCCCGTCGTATCGGTCGGGGCCGGCGTGACGCGGTTGCTGTGCGCGTCGTAGTGCGCCATGCCGTGGTCCCAGAAGTAGTCGGGCTTGGGCACGAAGCCGAGCCGGTCATCGTGCACGGTATGCCTGTCCCAGCTTGCCGTTCGCGCCTGCAGCACCAGATTGGGCCAGTGCGTCAGCCCCTGCCACCCATCCAGGGCCCGCAGGCCGAGCTCCAGCACGACCAGGCTGAACACGACCGAGCCCACCACCAGGCCGAGCCGCTTCAGCCCTTCGCGCAGCCGGGCTGCGCGAGGAAGGCGTTGCGCGGCCGGTCTATTCATCGTAGCGGCAGGTTCGAAAGGAATGCGATGACTCCGGGCGCACGGGTTGCCGCCACCATAGAACTTCTGGACGAGATCGTCGGCCGTTCTAACCGGCCGGCCGATGGCGTCGCAAACGCCTTCTTCCGCGCCCGCCGCTTCATCGGCGGCGGCGACCGGCGCGCGGTGTCCGAGCGCGTCTGGGGCATCCTGCGCCGCTGGGGCCAGCTCTGGTGGTGGCTCGACCGCACGCGCCATCCCGACCGCTCGGCGCGCGCCATCGTCGAAGCCGACCTGATGCTGCAGGAAGGCTTGAAGCTCGCCGACATCGAGGCGATGTTCGACGGCGGCCGCTACCGTCCCGCGCCGCTCGATGACGCCGAGCGCCGCGCGCTGCGCCAGATGGAGGGCCATTCGCTGCCGCATCCCGAGCAGCCCGACTGGGTGCGGCTCAACGTGCAGGAATGGGTCGCGCCGCACCTGCGCGAGGCCTACGGCGATGCCTGGGGCCGCGAGATCGCCGCGCTCGAGACGCCGCCGCCGGTCGACCTGCGCGTCAACCGCCTCAAGGCGACGCCGGAGCAGGCGCAGCGGGCGCTGCACGCGGAGGGCATCGACACCGAGCCGATGCGCTTTGCGCCCGACGGGCTGCGGCTGAAGCGCCGGCTGTCGGTCGTGGCGGGCAAGGCCTTCCAGGACGGGCTGGTCGAGATTCAGGACGAGGGCTCGCAGCTGGTCGCCGCGCTGGTCGGCGCCAGGCCCGGCATGCAGGTCGCCGACTATTGCGCCGGCGCCGGCGGCAAGACGCTCGCCATCGCCGCCGGCATGAACAACAAGGGCCGCGTCGTGGCGATGGACGTGCTCGACTCCCGGCTCGACCGCTCGGCCCAGCGCCTGCGCCGCGCCGGCGTGCACAATGTCGAGCGCCGCTCGATCGCCGAGAACGCCAAGTGGCTGAAGCGCCAGAAGGGCAACTTCGACCGCGTGCTGGTCGACGCGCCGTGCACCGGCACCGGCACGTGGCGCCGCAATCCCGACGGCCGCTGGACCTTGGCGCCCGAGGATCTCGCCGAGCTGGTGCCCAAGCAGGCCGACATCCTCGACCAGGCCGCGCGGCTGGTGAAGCCGGGCGGGCGGCTGATCTACGCCACCTGCTCGGTGCTGTCCGCCGAGAACGAGCGGCAGATCGAGGCGTTCGTCGAGCGTCATCCCGACTTCACCGTGACGCCGATCGCCGAAACAGGCCTGCCGCCGACGCTGGCGAGCGGGCCCTATCTCCGCCTGTCGCCGCTGAAGCACGGCACCGACGGCTTCTTCGGCGCGGTGCTGACGCGCTCTTCACCTCCCCCGTCTGCGGAGGAGGAGTCAACGTCCTGCCTTCCCCCGTCTGCGGGGGAAGGTGGCGCGTAGCGCCGGATGGGGGCCCGGACGAAATGGCGATGGCCATGACCCCCTTCCGGCCCTTCGGGCCACCTTCCCCCGCAGACGGGGGAAGGCCGGAGTCGGCATGACCACGATCCGCCGCGGCCGGCAGAGTGACGCCGGGGCGATCGGCCGGGTCTATGTCGAGACCTGGCAATCGGCCTATCCCGGCCTGCTGCCCGACGCGATGCTGGCCCGCATGTCCGACGTCCGCCAGTCGGCCTGGTGGTCGCGGGCGCTGGGCGACCCGCGGGAAGCGCGCGGCATCTTCGTCGCCGAGGACGAGGAGATGGGCGTCGTCGGCTTCGGCAGCTGCGGCCCGGTGCGCGAGATCCCGGAGGGGCTCGACGGCACCGAGCAGCGGGTGGGCGAGGTCTACACCCTCTACGTCGAGGCCGACTTCCAGAACCAGGGTCTGGGCCGCCGCCTGCTCGACGCCATGCTGCGCCAGCTCCAGGCCGACGGCTGCGACACCGCCATCCTGTGGATGCTGGCCGACAACCCGGCCCGCTTCTTCTACGAGGGGCTGGGCGGCGCGCTGGTCGGCCGCCGCGCCGACCGCATGGCCGGCACGGAGGTCGAGGAGGTGGCCTACGCCTGGCGCGACCTCGACGCGCCCCTGGTCCGCCGCCGGCTGGCGCCGGAGGAGGAGGGATAGGAGTCCCAAACCGTCCCACGCGCCGGACCGGTCCGATGCCGATGGCATCGGCATCGGCGGCCCTTGGAGTCCCAAATCCGCGACACCCCCACCCCCGATTCGATTGTTTTCCGACTCCCCGCGCGGTTCGAGCATGAGCGCACGAGCCGCATCATGCGCGCCACTCTGCACCAGCAGGCGGTGGAACACCTATTCCGGGCAATGGCAGCGTCTGCTTCGGCCGGAAACGCGCCGGCAAAAGCCGGTCCATTGCCCAAGGAGCCTCTCCGGAAAGAGGCGTTATCCACAGGCTTTTGACCTTCCGTCGTCCCGACCGAAGCCGAGCGGAGCGAGGCGTAGTGGAGGGACCTTCTCTCAACGATTTGCAGCTGATCGTGGAAACGAGGTCCCTCCACTCGCTTCGCTCGGTCGGGACGACGGTGTTGCAGCGCTCATCCGACGCCCTTATATCGGCCCATGAGCGACCGCCTGCTGATCGTCGATTTTGGTTCCCAGGTCACCCAGCTGATCGCCCGGCGCGTGCGCGAAGCGGGCGTCTACTGCGAGATCCACCCCTTCCAGACCGTCGACGCCGCCAAGATCGAGCGCTTCGACCCGCGCGGCATCATCCTCTCCGGCGGCCCGGCCTCGGTGATCGAGGGCCAGTCGCCGTCCGCCGATCCCGCCATCTTCAAGGCCAACGTGCCCGTCCTCGGCATCTGCTACGGCGAGCAGACCATGGCGCACCAGCTCGGCGGCCAGGTCGAGGCGGGCCATCACCGCGAGTTCGGCCGCGCCGAGGTCGAGGTCAAGGCGAAGTCGGCGCTGTTCGACGGCGTCTGGCAGCCGGGCGACCGCAAGCAGGTCTGGATGAGCCACGGCGACCGCGTCACGAAGCTGCCGCCCGGCTTCCACGTGATCGCCACCAGCGAGAACGCGCCGTTCGCGGCGATCTCCGACGAGGGCCGCAAATACTACGCCGTGCAGTTCCATCCCGAGGTGATGCACACGCCCGACGGCGCCAAGCTCCTGCGCAACTTCGCGCTGAAGATCGCGGGCTGCAGCGGCACCTGGACGATGGCGGCGTTCCGCGAGCGGGCGATCGCGCAGGTGCGGGCGCAGGTCGGCACCGGCAAGGTGATCTGCGGCCTGTCGGGCGGCGTCGACAGCTCGGTCGTGGCCGTGCTGCTGCACGAGGCGATCGGCGACCAGCTGCAATGCGTGTTCGTCGACCACGGCCTGCTCCGGCTGGGCGAGGCCGAGCAGGTCGTGCGGCTGTTCCGCGACCACTACAACATCCCGCTGGTCCATGCCGACGCCTCCGAGCTGTTCCTCAAGGCGCTGGCCGGCGTCACCGACCCGGAGAAGAAGCGCAAGACGATCGGCGCGCTGTTCATCGACGTGTTCGAGCAGGAGGCGAAGAAGATCGGCGGCGCGCAGTTCCTGGCGCAGGGCACGCTCTATCCCGACGTGATCGAATCGGTCTCCTTCACCGGCGGGCCTTCGGTGACGATCAAGAGCCATCACAATGTCGGCGGCCTGCCCGAGCGCATGAACATGAAGCTGGTCGAGCCGCTGCGGGAGCTGTTCAAGGACGAGGTGCGTGAGCTCGGCCGCGAGCTCGGGCTGCCGCCCGACCTGGTGAACCGCCATCCGTTCCCGGGCCCCGGCCTCGCCATCCGCATCCCCGGCGACATCACCAAGGAGAAGCTCGACCTGCTGCGCCAGGTCGACGCCGTCTATCTCGACGAGATCCGCAAGGCCGGCCTGTACGACGAGATCTGGCAGGCCTTCGCCGTGCTGCTGCCGGTCCGCACCGTCGGCGTGATGGGCGACGGCCGCACCTACGACCAGGCCTGCGCGCTGCGCGCCGTCACCTCGACCGACGGCATGACTGCCGACTACTACCCGTTCGACCACGCGTTCCTCGGCCGCGTCGCCAACCGCATCATCAACGAGGTGCGGGGGATCAACCGGGTGACGTACGACATCACGAGCAAGCCGCCGGGGACGATCGAGTGGGAGTAAGCTAGGCAGACCACCGAGGCAATTCTCGGCGCGCAAGCTCCAGGTTGGCGTCAGCGAGCTATGATAGACTCAAAGGCGGAGGCTCACAAAAAGCTCGCCCAACTCATCGCTAGTATTGAAGCGAGAGAAGTGGCACTTCGGCAGAACGCTGTCGGCCAGGAGCGCGTGCTACTCTTGGAGGTCATCCGAGCCGTCGACTCGATTGGCTATTTTCGAAATTTCGCGCCTGACTACCCCATTTCAGATCTGCCGGGCTACCTAGACGTTTGTTGGATGGGCGCAAACCGCGCGCTGTCCTTGTTTCTTCCCGCAGGTATGTTGGGACCTGGCGCCGCATGGACGCGAACAGACGCAAATCGATCGCAATGGGCCAGCAGTCTGCTTTATCACGCAGGACTGGTTACACATCTGACGCGGCTCATAGACCTTGTTCGATACGGCTTGGCTACCGTGAAGCTAATGCCGACTGGCGTAATTCGTTTCGAGATCATTGCAATCGACCTAGAAGCTATCGACCGTCAAGCCATCGCCTGGTTCAGCCGGCATGTGCAAAAGTCATTTCGTCCGATCTTGAACCAGCTTTCGCCGAAACGAAACGCTTGGTTGAAAGGCGAGCTCGAACGGCGCGTCGGGCGCGACCCGATTTTCGAAATCCGTTATTCGTCCTCGAGGGAACTGGAGGAATTCTTTGAAGGTCAGGCTGAAATCAAGGCTCGAAGCCTTCCGGGCAACGACAGCCTGCCGGACGACAGTCAGCTTGGTCCGCTGACCTTCGGTCAGTATCGAACAGCGATCATCGCCGGTATTGCCCGCTGCCTGAAGCATGCCGCCTTTGCTGACATTCTGCTCACTAGGCCAAATCCACCTGCATCGCGGGACATCATGACCATCTACGGATTCGATCATGAATTGGTCGAACAGTGGAGCGGGCTGCTCGGCTGGAGCCGGGCAGACACTATTGTTATGCTCGAAATGTTGGGAATGTCGACTGCCGACATATCGCACATGCGGTCAGTGCGGGATTGCCCCCAAGCATTGCTAATCAGAGGAGGAGACGAGTGCTGGCACAAGCCGGTCTTCGGCGGCCTGAACAACCCGTTTCCTTGGGTTACACGCAAACTTCAACGCGTGTTCCGCGCGGACTGGGACAGGGCCGTCAATTTTCGGGAAGCCGCCTTTCGCGACGACTTGCGCGTTCTGTTTCCAGAACCGCGATTTCTCATGCCGGTGAAGCCGCACGTCTTGCGGCAGGACGGTCGCATTCTTACAGACATCGACGCTCTTGTGCTCGACCGCGAGACTGGGACGTTCGCGGTCTTCCAATTGAAGTGGCAAGACGCGTTCGAGAGTTCACTCGCAGAACGAGCAAGTCGTCAAAAGAATGTCACCACGGAAGGGAATGCTTGGGTCGGCTTGATCTGCCGGTGCTGCGAGGGCCTAAGCGGTCCTGACCGCGCACGTCTTCTGGGAGTGAAGTCTGAGGAAGCCGCCCGTGCGCAGGAAATGCGTCTCTTTGTTCTCACTCGAAATGGAGCAAAGTTCTCAGGTGGACAATCGAGGGACGGCCGAGCGGCCTGGGTATCCTGGTACGATCTTTTGAGGCGTTGTCACATGGCTAGGGGCGCCCCCGATCCATTGTCGCGACTATGGAGAAGTGCCCGACGCGAACGGCCGCCAGCGGTCTATAGAGGTGTTCAAGGGTTCAGGCTGGACGACGTCGACATTGAGTATGTGATGGCCGGATGATCTCTAGTGGAGACGCGACTACCTCCGTCTACGACATAATCAACGAGGCGCCCGGGAACGAGTGGGAGCGAGGGAGCTTGGGATGGTTTTCCCCCTTGTCGGGGAACGCAAGCATTGACGTCCAACGCGACCTTGTGGGATGATTCGGTCGATCGGCGTACGGCCTGAGCGAGCCCGACGTTCGCGTCCTTCTCGCTCATTCGCACGCTGATCACCAAACGTCTTTGGCCTTTCGAGGCGAACACGGAGGATCGTATGCAGAAGCTGCCGTCGGCGGCTAAGCCGCTTTTTGTCTTCCCCTCAATTCGGATCAGGGTCCCTGGCCTCGCCCTCTGGGCGCGGTTGCAGTTTGCCCGTGCCTCGCTGCTCAAGCCCCGTCGTGATCCGCCATCATAGGCGGACGGCCGAGCGCCCTGCTGTATCCGAAGCTGATTGATCAAGAGATCTTGGGAGACATCGCATGTTTAAGGTCGAAAATGCCGACTTCATTGCCGAGAAGTTGGCCGCGGAGCTTTTGCCGAACCAGGAATATCGCGAAGTTCTGAAGAACGCACTTGAGGCTGTTCAGAGGCGCATGGCCGCTGACGGCAGCAGCAAGGGTGGCCGGATCGAGTTTGATGTCGACTGGAGTTTTCACGAGCAGGCAGGAAATTGGTTCCTAGCCTGCGCCGACAACGGGGATGGAATGACCCGTGCAGAGTTGGAGAGGTACACCACCACATTAGCGGTACAAGGTGCGGGCCGGAGCCAATCCATTCGCGGGAATCAGGGCATGGGGCTGAAGATCGCCGGGCCAACGCGGCACAAGAAAGGGCTTCTTGTCCGGTCGTGGAAGCACGACGAGAAGACAATGGTCCAGATTGGCTGGAACGAAGATGAGAGGCAGTACGGATTGATTCCAATCGGCGCTAACGATGAATACGTAAGCTCAGCGTCCGAAGGTTTGTTCCCGAAGTTCGTCAAGGATCAAAGATCAGGAACGGTTGTAACGTTTCTCGGCAATGCCGATGGGGACAACACGTTCGTGCCCGGGACAATGAAGGGATGGTTGTTCAAGTATTTGAACACACGCTTCTTTAGACTCTCAAACGACGCTATCGAAGTTGTTGTACGCGTGCCGAGCGGAGATCAGCCTGAATGGCCGCGCAGCGCGGCAGACGCTGCGCGAAGAATGAAGGGTGAGGGCGGGAGATCGTTTAATCTCCAACAGGTGTACGGCACTGGCGATGTTTGGGACTCGGCGGCAAAGAAGGGTGGCGACTGTGGGACAGTAGAATTGGCTGGAGATTCGAATCTCGCGGTCCCGCCGGCGAAGATGCATTGGTGGGTCATGCCCTCGTCGGGAGTGGATGTATCAAGTCGCACAAACAGCGGTGGATCATTCGCGGTGCTCTACGACAATGAGCTCCACGATTGGAAGACAAGCAATCAGGCAAACTCTTATTTTGCGCGCCTGGGAATCCTCTTCGGCAAGTCGAGAATCATGTTCGTCCTTGAGCCGCAGGGGCCAACGATTGCCTCCGATTTTGCTCGCGCGCACGTGCTGGTTGGTGGCACGCCGGTTCTCGATTCTGATGCTTGGATTGTTTGGTCCGATCAGTTTCGGCGGGCGATTCCGGAGGCTATCAAGCGTACTATTGATGAAGAGCGCGACAAGCTCCAATCAGAAGATCCCGATCGGATGAAGCGCATCCGTGAACGTCTACGAGAGGTCATGCAACTGCTCCGACCTCGGCGCTTTCGGCGTGCGAAGGAAGGCGAACTTCGAACCGGCCCTGAGGTCGTCGGCGGTGGTTCCGGAACGGGTCCACTGGCAGAGGCACCGGTGAGGTCGGGCACGCGCCGGCGGCGTGGTGGTGGGCGCGGCATTGGCGCGGTGTTGTCAGATCTTGAGGATCAAGATAGCTCCCATGCACAAGAAGTAACCTCCTCGCGTATGCTGGACCCAATTTGGGTGACTGAGGAGGAGGCCGAAAAAATGGCCATCCTCAATGGAAACTCGAACGGTCTGCACGATCGTGCAGCGGCACTCGCTGGTCAGGACGGTCGAACCGCCGATATTCTTCTCCTCAACAAAGACTTTCGCGGCTACCAGTCGATGGTCGCCGCGGTGAACGAATGGGCAAATCCCGAAGCGGACGATGATAAGGCACTAAAGATTGAATCCTTGGTTCGCGAGTGGATCGAGCAAAAGATGATCGAGGCTGTCGAAGGTCTTCGACAGTTGGAAAACGGCCGAACCTGGCTGACGGAACACTTTGACGAAGCGCTTAGTCCCGTCGCCTTGACTGCAGCGTTCATGGCAGATCGGTATCATACGTTGCGCGAAGTAAGGCGTGCGGTGGGAGCGCTAAGACAGACTGCCGGACTTGCGGTCGCGTGATAGATCGGTGATGCGTACGCGTACGGCATCTCGGACACGGGCCGCTGCTAGGCTCGGCGGCTCGTGTTCCCATACGCGCTCGACGTGCCATCCAGCTCTCCGTAGTCGGCAATTCGTATCAAGGTCGCGACGGCGATTGGCTTCCAGCTTGTCGGCCCACCACTTACCATTCGCCTTTGGAAATGTTCGATGGAGCGGGCAGCAGTGCCAGAAGCATCCGTCAACGAATACTGCAACTCTGGCCTTAGGAAAGACAATATCGGCTCTGCGTCTAACGCTTGGCACGATCGAGACGTCGACACGGAAGCGCAGACCGAGTGCGTGCAAGTGCCGTCGCAATGCTATCTCTGCGGCGGTGTCACGCTGGCGCGTTGATCGCATCCGCGCCAACGCCGCCGATGAAGAGGCCGGCGGACCCTTGGCGCTCATCCAGCGGCCTTGTGTATCTCGGTAGATATCAATGCCTCGACAATCCGAGCACCCAATCGAGACATTAGAAAAGGTGGGACCGCATTCCCAATTGCTTTGGAGAGGACTCCGCGACTTGTGTTCTCTCCGAAATCAAACCAATCGGGAAACGCCTGAAGCCTCGCGGCTTCATGAGGCGTAATGGTTCGGCGCCGCTGTGGATGCACATATCGGCCTTGGCCCATCGATCCAAAACCAGTCGTGATCGTCTGAGCCGGGCGGTCCCACCTTAGTCGTCCATACACCGACACGTAGCTATGATTTCCGTCTCTATGGCAATCGGGCCGCTGATCATTGGGCAGATTGTATCGACCACTCTCGAAAAGAAATGCCATGCGAGCGGCATTGGCCTTGCTCTTCTTGCTGGGCGTATCGAAGGTGCACTTCGATTCCACCTGTAGCAGATCCTCAATAGCCCATCGCACCGTCCGCGCAGGATGATCTCCCCAATCGGCTACGATAGAGTCGAATACTGCTGACGGACTTAAGGCAGGTATTTGGGATGCAATTAGAACAAAGCGCCGCCGGCGCTGAGGCACACCCATCTTCCAGAGATCGAGCACTTGAGCTCCGACGGAATACCCGAGCCTTCCAAAAGCTTCTTTGGCTAGCTGTACGACCTGGGATTTGTCCCACTGGACTGCTGATACGTTCTCAACGACTACGACGGCCGGCTGAAGAACCTCAGCAGCCCGGACCATTGAGAGATACAATGCATTTTTTGGATCGTTCCGACGCGTATGGTTGTTGAGATCCGAGTGACCCTGGCAGGGAGGGCCGCCCAACAGAACTTGAACACTACCAATTGCAGCACGTAGTTTGCGCTCAGTTTGCGTCAAGGGCTCGCCCAACTGTCCGTCGAACAAGGCCACTACATCGCCCACTTGCGCGTTGCCGCCGATGTTTCGTTGGTAGATCTCAACCACGTGCGGATCCGAGTCGAGAGCCAGCGCGATTTCCACACGGCTGCTCAGCCGCCGCGCGGCTTCTTGCAGGCCAAGACTCATCCCGCCGCAACCAGAAAAGATGTCAGCTACGCGGAGTGCCGGTGCACCGGCCCCTTGGGCTGGGCGAAGTTTCGACCTTAGAAAACTTAGATCGCTCGCGCATTTCGTGCAGACGTCGTCCACTGTGCATGGCGTCTGTAGCAAGGGTGAGCGCGGCGGCAACGACATTGATGGACCGAAATCGACTTTTGGGTCCGACAGGTTGCGCAGAATACCTGAGGTGTCAAATCGCTCGTTCGCCGGCGTGGCACAGAGGGGCTTGGCGCGCTTATCCACAGCCTGAATGACAGCAAGGAGTGCCGCGCTCAGGTGGTCGACGCGATCAAGGGCCGGGCACCCTATCGGATCGGCGAAGCGACGGCCATGACCGCAGCGCTGCTTGACCGCGGCCTCGAGGACGGGCTTCTAGGCGGATCATGATCACTCGCGATACGGCCCTGCGGGGCGTCTTTCCCATCGCTCCGACCCCCTTCACGCCGACGGGCGAGCTCGATCTCGAGGGTCAGCGCCGCGTGCTCGACTGCATGGTCGACCAGGGCGTCGATGGCATCTGCATCCTCGCGAACTACTCCGAGCAGTTCCTGCTGTCGGACGAGGAGCGCGAGACGCTGATGCGCGTCTGCCTCGACCACGTCGCCGGGCGGGTGCCGGTCATCGTGACCACCAGCCACTTCGGCACGGCTATTGCGGCCGAGCGGAGTCGTCGGGCCAAGGCGGCGGGGGCCGCCATGGTCATGCTGATGCCGCCCTATCATGGCGCGAGCCTGCGCGCGGACGAAACCGGGATCGTCGAGCACTTCGCCCGCGTCGCCGAGGCGGCGGCGCTGCCGATCATGCTCCAGGATGCGCCGCTCAGCGGCGTGAGCCTGCCGGTCTCCCTCCTGGTGCGCCTGGCGAAGGAGGTGCCCGCCGTCCGCTATTTCAACATCGAGACGCCGGGGGCGGCCGCGAAGCTGCGCGGCCTGATCGCGGCGGGCGGCGAGGCGATCGCGGGGCCGTTCGACGGCGAGGAATCGATCACGCTGATGGCCGATCTCGATGCCGGCGCGACCGGCACGATGCCGAGCGCTCTGCTGCCCGACCTGATCAAGCCCGTCCTCACCCATCATTTCGCCGGCCGCCGCGCCGACGCGGCGCGCGCCTACGCGCAGATCCTGCCGCTCATCAACTACGAGAACCGCCAGTGCGGCCTTCGGGCCACCAAAGCCGTGATGGAAGCGGGCGGCGTCATTCGCAGCGACGCGGTCCGCCATCCCCTGGAAGCGCTGCATCCGGCGACCCGGGAGGGCCTTCTGGAGCTGGCGCGCCAGGTCAACCCGCTCGCGCTGCGCTGGGGCAAGTAGGGTCCTCCTCTCGCCGGGAAGAGAGCGCTTCGGCGGCTTGACGGCAGAGGGTGGCAATGCCACTCTTCTTGCGATGCAGACGGTCGTCGAGACAGCCGACTATCTCCGTGATGCCAGGGCGGCCGGAATAGCGGACGACGAGCGCCGGGCCATCGTCGACTACCTCGCGGCCAACCCCCGGGCGGGCGATCTCATCGTGGGTTCGGGCGGCGCGCGCAAGGTCCGGTTCGCCGCGCCGGGCCGGGGCAAGAGCGGCGGCTACCGCGTGGTGACGTACTACGGAGCGGAGGACCTGCCGGTGTTCCTGCTCAACGTCTTCAAGAAGGGCGAGCGCGTCAACCTCAGCAAGGCGGAGATCAACGAGCTGCGCGAGGAGCTGTCCCATCTCGCGCGCGACTATCGCGAAGGAGTGAGGAGACATGTCAAAGGCCGGTAAACGGATCCTCGCGAGCGTCCGGAAGGCGAGGGCTTTCGCGCGCGGCGAGACGGACAAGGGCTTCGTGGTGCATGTGCCCGACGAGGTGAATGTGCGCGCCATCCGCAAGCGGCTGGCGCTCACCCGCGTCGAGTTCGCCAACCGGTTCGGCTTTGCGCCCGACGCCGTGAAGGAGTGGGAAATCGGCCGCCGCACGCCCGACCGCTCCGCGCGCGTCCTGCTCAAGATCGTCGAGCATGAGCCGGAGGCCGTCCGGCGCGCACTCGCGGCGTGAGGTCATGCGGGTGGCGGCGTAAGGCCTCGTCGAGTTCGATCTCGGCAGTCTCGAGGAAGCGGAACGTCACGGCCTGTATTTGGCAACGATGTTGCTGAGGTCCTTGACGGCGAGGTCGCCGCGCCGGTAGGCCGCCACACGATCGATCGCCTCCCATGCCCACAGCGCGTCGATGTCCGGATCGGTATGGTCCAGGCTGTCGAGCACGTCCTCGACCAGCGCGATGCGGTCCTGCGGCGACAGTGCGCGCGCTCGCTCGATCAACCTCTTGGCGTCGTTGCTCATCGCGATTCCTTGCGAATGGCGACAAAGGATGATCCCCAGCGCACTTCCGATTATCATGCCAGTTCAGGAGAAGGAGCGCGACCATGGACAAGGCCTTGTCGGGCGTCCGCGTCATCGACATGACGCACAACCAGGCGGGCCCCGCCTGCACGCAGATCCTGGGCTTCCTCGGGGCCGACGTGATCAAGCTCGAGGAGCCCACGGGCGGCGACATCGCGCGGACGAACCTGCGCGACCGGAAGAACAGCGACAGCCTGTTCTTCCTGATCCTGAACGCCAACAAGCGCAGCCTGACGCTCAATCTCAAGACCGACACGGGCAAGGAGCTGTTCCGGAAGGTGATCGCCCAGTCGGACGTGCTGGTGGAGAATTTCGGGCCGGGCGCGCTCGATCGCCTCGGCTTCGGCTACGAGGCGCTGAGCTCCGTCAACCCGCGGCTGATCTACGCCACCATCAAGGGCTTCGGCACCTATGGGCCGTACAGCGGCTTCAAGAGCTTCGAGCCGGTCGCCCAGGCGATGGGCGGAGCGATGAGCGTCACCGGGTTTCCCGACAATCCGCCGACCTTCAACTATCCCGCGATCGGCGATTCCGGCACCGGCATGCACATGGCGATCGGCATCCTGGCGGCGCTGCAGCAGCGCCACGCGACCGGCCGCGGCCAGCAGGTCGAGGTGTCGATGCAGGACGCGGTCGTCAACCTGGTGCGGGTGAGCCTGCGCGACCACCAGCGCTACGGCCATCCGCCGCCGCGCACCGGCAACCAGCTCGGCCGCAACGTGCCGGGCACGACCTACGCGTGCGCGCCGGGCGGCCCGAACGACTATGTCTACCTCTACGCCCAGCCGCAGATGTGGCCGGCGGTGGCGAAGGTGCTGGGGCAGCCGGAGCTGACGGAGGACGCGCGCTTCAAGACTCCGGACGCGCGCTGGGAGAATCGCGCCGCGCTCGACGCCATCATCGAGGCGTGGACGCGCGGGCGGAGCAAGCACGAGGTCATGCGCCTGATGGGCGAGGCGGGCGTTCCCTGCGGCGCCTGCCAGGATACCGGCGAGGTGCTGGCCGATCCCCACCTCAAGGCGCGCGAGATGATCGTCGACGTGGACTACCCGACCCGCGGCACCTACCAGACGGTCGGCTGCCCGATCAAGCTGTCGGACTCGCCCGTCGCCGTCAGCCGTCCGCCGCTGCTGGGCGAGCACACCGACGCGTTGCTCCAATCCCTGTGCGGCGTCGCGGAAGACGAAGCCAAGCGCCTGCGGCAGGAGGGCGTGGTTTAGCCTCCGTCGTCTCGACCGGAGCGCGAAGCGCGGAGCGGAGAGACCTTTTTTCAACGACCAGCCGCAAATCGCTGAAAAAGGTCCCTCCACTGCGCCTCGCTTCGCTCGGCTTCGGTCGGGACGACGGGGCTAGAAAATATTCTCCGGCGCCACGCCGAGCATGACCTGGCCGACCGTCTCGTAATGCAGGATGCGGCCTTGGCCCTGTTGCGCGACGGTGTCGATGTCGCGCAGGCGGCGCTCGAACGGGTTCTCCTCGAACACCGCCATCGAGCCGCAGTCGTGGAAGAGCGTGTTGACGATCTCGCGCGACGACTGGATTGCCCAGGTCGAGGCGAGCCGCAGCCGCGTGCGCTGGTCCATGGCCATCTCGCCGCGCTCCTCGATCGTCGCCAGCGCCTCGTCCGCCGCCGCGTGGAGGAAATAGCGCGCCGACCGCCAGCTCGCCTCGGCCTTCGCCACGTGGCTCTGGACGACGTTGTTCTCGACCATCGGCTTGCCGGCGCCGCGGCGGGTCTTCTCGCGCGGCAGGGCGAGGAACGCATCCATCGTGGCGCGGGCGATGCCGAGCGCCACGCCGCCGAAGCCGATCGAATAGAGCTGGTTGCTGGTGAAGCGGTAGAGCGGGCTGTCGCTGCGGCGGTCGCGCGCCTCGTCGCGATAGATGGCGCGTTCGTGCGGGATGAACAGGTCGTCGACCGAATACTCGTTGCTGGCGGTGCCGCGCAGGCCGAGCGTGTGCCAGATGTCGTGGAAGGTGGCGCTCGACTTGGGATAGAGGAAGGTCTTCGTCTCCTTCGTGCCCGCCACCCTGAGATGCGCGCCCAGCCAGGTGGCGTTCTGGCTGCCGCTCATGAAGCGCCACTTGCCGGTGATGCGGTAGCCGCCGTCCACCGGCGTGGCTTCGTAGGGCGAGCCCGGCGGCCCCCAGGCGACGATCCCGTCCGGCTTGCCGAAGATCTCCCGGGCAATGTCCGGCGCGAGATAGGCGCTGGTGGTCGAGCAGCCGTTGCTCTGGCACACGACCCAGCCGGTCGATCCATCGGCATAGGCGAGCGCCTCGGTGACCTGCGCGAAGATCGAGGGCTTGAGCTCCATGCCGCCGACGGCCTTGGTCTTCAGCATGGTGAAGAACCCGCCCTCGACCAGGGCCTGCACGACGGGCTTGGTGAGTTCGCGGATCCTGTCATTCTCGTCCGCGGCCGCGGCGATCAGGGGCGTGAGATCGCGCGCTTTCTGCACCTGGGGATGGACGGTCGGCATTGTGTGTCTCCTGCGCCCCGATTAAGCCCTGCCGCCGATTGACGGGCAAATCCACCGGGCCGACAGTACCGGAGGTATTTCGAGGAGCGCCGCGATGAAGCCCGAGCAAGTGCTGCAGCATCGGCCCATTGCCCTGAGCGAGGCTGAGCGCGCCGAGTATTTCGAGAAGGGCTATCTGGTGCTTCCGGAGTACGTGCCGGCGGCCTGGCTCGCGCGGCTGCGCGCGGCGATGGCGGAAACGATCGAGCTCAGCCGCTCCGCCACCCAGTCGGACGGCACCTTCATCCTCGAGGAGGGGCACAGCGCCGAGACGCCGCGGCTGCACCGCGTGACCTGCCCGCAGGACCGGCATCCTACCTTCTGGGAATTCATGTCCGATCCGGTCATGACCGATCTCGCCGCCGACGTCGTCGGGCCGGACGTGAAGTTCCATAGCGCGAAGCTCAACGTGAAGTCGGGCGAGGGCAGCCGCGGCTTCAAGTGGCACCAGGACATCCAGGGCTGGCCGCATACCGACTACAGCCCGGTGACGATCGGCGTCTACATCGACGGCTGCGAGCCGGGGCAGGGCCCGCTGGCCTGCGTGCGCGGCAGCCATGAGGGGCCGCTCTACAGCATGTACGACGACCGCGGGAACTTCGTCGTGCATGTGCGGGACGAGGAGCTGGGCTTCCTGAAGGACGCGGTGATCGAGGAGGCGATCGGCGGTCCGGGCACGGTCCTGCTGCTGAACTGCCGCACCGTGCACGGCTCGGCGATCAACCGCTCGACCAAGGCGCGGCCGCTGTTGCTGACGGTCTATTCCTCGGCCGATTCCTTCGCCTACACCTCGCCGTCGCTGATCAGCCCGCATATGGGCGACATCGTGCGTGGCAAGCCGGCGCGCTTCGCGAGCTTCGATACCCGGCCCTGCGAGGTGCCGCCCGACTGGCGCGGAACGTACCGCGCGCCCTGGACCTATCAGAAGGAAGAGGAACAGCGGGCCGCGGACTGAGGCCATGAAAGAGAACAGCATACGCCGCGCGGTCCGCGAGGGCCGGGCGGCGCTGGGGACGCAGCTCAAGGAATTCGCCTCGCGCGGAGTCCCATGGATCATCGAGGCCTCCGGCTTCGACTACGTCGCGATCGACCACGAGCATGGCGCCTTCGATATCGAGACGATCGCCGATCTCGCCGGCTGGTTCCAGGCGACCGACGTCTCGGCGATCGTCCGCATCCACAAGTCCGCCGCGAACCTGATCCCCGCGATCCTCGACCAGGGGATCATGGGCGTGCAGGTCTCGGAGGTCGACACGGTCGACGAGGCGCGCGCCATCGCCGCGCTCGCGAAGTATCCGCCGATCGGCCAGCGCGGCATTTCGGGGCAGGGGATGCACACCGGCTATCGCAGCTACGGGGCCCGTCACGCGACCGAGTATGCGCCGTGGGCCAATGCCAACGTCATCGTCTGCCTGTCGATCGAATCGCTCGAAGGCCTGGAGAATGTCGAGGCCTTGGCGGCGGTCGAGGGCATCGACATGATCGCCTACGGCCATTCCGACTTGAGCGCGCGGCTCGGCGTCCATCTCCAGCTCGAGCACCCGACGTTCAAGGCCGCCGTGCGGCGGATCGCCGACGCCTGCAATGCGCACGGCAAGCTCGCCCGCGGATCGGCCGAGACCGAGGCGCAGATCGAGGAGTACTGGCGGCTCGGCTGCAAGGTGCTGAACCTGCCCGGCAACGACATCAGCACCTATCTCGACGGGTTGAAAGCCCGCGCTGCCCGCGCGCATGCGCGGCTGAAGTCCATCGGCGTTCCGACGCCGTAGAGGGGCGCTCCCAGCCCTAGTAGGCCGAAAAACCGCCTTCGGCCGGGATTGCGGCGCCGTTCACCATGCGCGATTCGTCGGAGGCGAGGAACAGGGCGACATTGGCGATGTCCTCGGGTTGGCCGACGGCGAACGGGTATTGTGCCGCCATGTTGTCGATGCCGCCGAAGCGGATGTGGTTGCCGCCCTTGAAGCGGGCGGCGACCCGTTCGGTCAGCACGACGCCCGGGCAGATGGCGTTGACGCGGACGCCCTTCGGCGAATAGGCGCCGGCCAGGGCCTTGGTGAACGAGATCAGGCCGCCCTTGGCCATGACATAGACATGGGCGATGTGGTTGCCGCGGAGCGCCACCACCGACGAGAAGTTGACCACGCTGCCCTTGCCCTGCTCGACCATCACCGGGATGACGTGCCGGCAGCACAGGAAGGGCCCCTTCATGTCGAGATTGATGGTGTGATCCCAGACAGCGGGGTCGACGTCCGTCACAGGCTTGTCCTCGGGGATGGAGCCGCCGGCGCAATTCAGCAGGATGTCGATGCGGCCGTGAATTTCCCGGGCGTGCCCGACCATCTGCTTGACGCTTTTTTCATCGGTCACGTCGGTGCGCAGGAAGAGGGCACCGGGCCCGGCCTCGCGCGCGCTCGCCTCACCCAGTTTCGCGTCGATCTCCGCCACCACGACCCTGGCGCCCTCGGCGACGAACAACTTTGCCGATGCCCGGCCGATGCCGGATCCCGCGCCGGTGATCACGGCGACCTTGCCCTCGAGACGATTCATCTGTCCTTCTCCTGCATGCGGCCTGACGTGGTAGCGTACGTGAGGGATCTGTCATGGCAACCACCAAGGGCATCACCACCGGCCGCTGCCTTTGCGGCAAGGTCTCTGTCGAGATCGGTGTCCCCGCGCGCTGGGCGTGGCATGACCATTCGGCCGCGAGCCGGCGGGCGCACGGCGCGGCCTACGCGACCTATGTCGGCAGCTGGCGCAGCCGCTTCCGCATCGCCAAGGGGGCGAGGGCGATCGCGCGGTTCAAGGACGAGGCGGGCGACGTCCGTTCCTTCTGCACCGGATGCGGCACGCCGATCGCGTACGAACGCAAGCGCTCGCCGCAGATGGTGAACGTGCCGCGCGCGCTGTTCGACGGCGGCACCGGCCGCGAGCCGCTGTACCACGTCGCGATGGAGGACTCGCCGGAATGGGCCTGGCGCGGCGAGGCGCTGAAGCCATTGAAGGGCTACCCCGGCGTCCTGTGGACCGGCCCGCGGCGCCGCCGGCGGTCGGGGCTGGAGGCGTTGTTCTCTGCCGGACCGCGGACCTCCAGGCGTCCTGATTCATGAGCGGACCTGGATGGCGGCGGTCCCATGGGGATGAGCCGCGTTCCACCGCAGCGTCGCAACGTCGCCGGGCCTGAGCGCCAGCATGGCGGAAGCGCCTCGGTGCCGGACGCGGAAGCGTCGTGTCTCCTGGGCGTCGTTCGTGACGACCATCACCATCCGCGAACCGGGCGTCAGGCAGGCCACGTTGGGCAGCCCATCCACTTCGCTGGAATGAACCCGCACCGATCCCGGCCGGATAAACCGCGCCGAGTGCGCCATCAGGTAATAGCCGGGGTTGCGCGTGACCGTGGCGGCAATGGCAATGCCGCCGCGATGGGGCCTGGGCGTTGCGCCGATGGTGACGCCGCCCAGCGCGCCGACGGCGCCGAGCCGGGTGTGCAGGGCGTAGCGCGGGTCCGATGCCAGATTCCATTCGAGCGCGGTGCGGGCCCAGTTCCGTAACGTGCCGATGATGACGTTCTTCGTATGCCACCGGAGGGCGCCCATGAAATCGTCCTTGGCCGAGACCCATTGCTCGGTGAAGTACACCTTCTTGTCGGGATACTGGGCGCGGACGTAGGACATCGCGTCCGGCGTCCCGTTGTACAGATGCCAGGCCACGCCGGCGACATAGGGACGAGCGCCGACATCCCCGAGCACCGCGAGCGGGTAGTCGGCGCCGTCGCAATTGTGGTCCCAGCAGAGGATGTCCGTGTCGGGGGCGACGCCGCGCAACGCCGGTCCCAGGTGCCCCCGGATGAAGTCCGCCTGTTCGGCGGCGCTCATCACCATGCTGGGCTCGTTCTTGGGATTCTGCGGCTCGTTTTGGGGCGTCACCGCGCTGATGCGGATGCCGTGCGTGCGCATCGTCTCGATGTACTTCACGAAGTAGCGGGCATACGCCTCATAACAGTCGGCCCTCAGCCGCCCCGCGACATAGCTGCCATTGGTCTTCATCCACGGCGGGGCGGACCACGGGGAGGCAATGAACTTCATCGTCGGATTGATCTGCAGGATCTCCTGCAGCACGGGAACCACCTCGCGATCGCCGGCGGACAGGTTGAAGTGCGCGAGGGTGGGATCCTTCGTGCCGGGGCGCAGGCCCCAGTAGCTGAAATCCCTCCGGCCCAGATCCGAGGCGCCGATGGTGAGGCGCAGGCAGCTCAACCCGACCGAGGTCTCGGTCAGGCCGAACAGCTCGCGCAGCAGGTCCGCGCGCTCTGCCTTCTCCATCCCTGCCAGCAAATACGCGCTGCCGCCGGTCAGCGAAAATCCGAAGCCTTCGATCGGTTGGAAGGTTTGGCCGTCGTCGACATCGATCGTGGAAAGACCATCGTGCGGCACCGACCTGGAGAAGGATACCGTCGGCAGCGGCTGCAGCAACGACCGGGCATCGCGCGTGACCCAGCCTTCGATCATTTCGGCTGCGCCCGGATCAGGGCCGCGAACCAGTCGAAGGATGCCTTGGGAACCCGCCTCTGGGTCGCGTAGTCGACATAGACGATGCCGAAGCGGCTGGCGTAGCCCGCGCCCCATTCGAGGTTGTCCAGCAGCGACCAGAGGAAATAGCCCCGTACATCCGCGCCGGACGCAACGGCCTGCTCCACCGCCCCGGTATAGTCGGCAAGATAGGCGATGCGGCCGCTATCGTTCACGCCGCCCGCCGCATCCAGCGTCTCGTGGGCGCCGTAGCCATTCTCCGTGACGTAGATCGGCAGCTTGTAGCGCTTGTGCGCCAGGATCAGCTCGTCGCGGAAGGCCTTGGGATCGATGCGCCAGCCGACGCCGGTCAGCGGGACATCATGCGGCGCATCGGCCCAGGCAAAGCCCAGCGGGCCTTGATCGGCGCGTGCATAGATCGGGCAATAGTGGTTGAGGCCGAACCAGTCGATCGGCTGGGCGATTCGGGCCATGTCGCCCGCCTGCACGAACTCCTGCAGGCCGTCGATCAGCTCGGGAGGATAGTGGGCAAGGATTTGCGGGTCGGCATAGAGACGGTTCCAGCACGCGTCCAGGAGGCCGGCCGCGACCGCATCCTGCGGTGCGGCGCTGATCGGCACGCAGAGCTGCCGATTGTAGATGGCGCCCAGATGAGCCCCCGGCGCCGATGACCGCAGCGCGCGCACCGAATCGCCATGGGCCAGGTTCACATGGTGGGCCGCTTGCAAGAAGCTTCGCCGGTTGGCGATGCCGGGCGCGTTCCAGCCCATGCCGTAGCCGAACAACGTGCATACGTTGGGCTCGTTGAAGGTGGCGAAGTGGCGGACGCGGTCGCCGTAGCGGCGCGCCACCAGGGCGGTGTAGTCGGCGAACCAGCCGGCGATGTCGCGGTTCTGCCAGCCGCCGAGATCGTCGAGCGCCTGCGGCAGATCCCAATGATAGAGGCACAGCCAGGGCTCGATGCCGCTGCGCAGCAGCTCGTCGATCAGGCGATCGTAGAAGTCGAGGCCGAGGCTGTTGGGCTGGCCGCGTCCTTGCGGCAGCACGCGGGGCCAGGCGACGGAGAAGCGATAGACCTGCAGCCCGAGGCGCTTCATCAGCGCCACGTCTTCCCGATAGCGATGGTAGTGGTCGCACGCCACGTCGCCGGTATCGCCGTTGGCGATGCGGCCCGCCTGACGGCCGAACAGGTCCCATATGCTGGGCCCGCGGCCGTCCTCGGCGGCGGCGCCCTCGATCTGATAGGCCGCGGTGGAAACGCCCCACTTGAATGACGCCGGCAAGCGCAAGGGGGAGGGGCTGGGCCTCTCAGGCATGAATTGCCTCGACGTGCAGCACGCGTTGGAAGAACTTGTCGAACAATCCGGGCCGGCCGACGGCCACCACCGCCGCCGCCGGAAATTCGGTGACCAGCAACTCGGCCATCTCGCGCTGGCCCGCGGCGTCGAGGGCGTTGGTTGCCTCCGCCAGGAAAATCCAGTCGGGCCGATGCAGCAGGATGCGGGCAAAGCTGAGCCTCTGCTGTTGCGCCGCGGAAAGCACATTCTCCCAGCTGTCCACCACGGCCAGGCGCCCGGCCCACTCGCCCAGGCCGACGCGACGCAACGCGGAATTGATGTCGTCCGGCACACACTCGCCCTGCGTCATCGGGTAGCAAACGGCTTCGCCGAGGGCGCCGACCGGCAGATAGGGCCGGTCGCTGGCAATGAAGACGTTGGCGTTCGCGGGCAGCGTCACTGTTCCGGCGCCCCACGGCCAAAGCCCGGCGACGGCAAGGATGAGCTTGTGGCAGACCTGCGTGTCGCCTTCGATCAGCACATGCTCGCCGGGTCCGATCTCGGCGCTGATGTCGTGCATCAAGGGCACCGCATCGTGCTCCATCACCCGCACCTGGGCGAGCCGCAGCGAGGCGCCCTCATCATGCTTCACCTCGATGCGGTTCTCGCCGAGCTTCTGCTGGAGCCCCGCCAGCGCATCCTGCAGCGCCATCACGCGTTCGACGGACGCCCGCCATTGGGCGATGCCGGAAAGATTGTCGACGGGAAACGACAGCGCCGCGGTGACCTGCGAGAAGGCCTGCGCCATCTGCATCAGCGTTCCGAGCGTGATGTAGCCCAGGATATAGCGCGGCGCCGCGACCAGCAGCGGAAAGGGGTTGGCCAGCACACTGTACGCCGTGGTGAACACGATGATGCGCACGAGGCCGTAGGTCTGGCTCTCCCAGCCGCGTCGCACGCCCCGCAACAGCTCCTGAAGATGCGTCCGCTCGTCGGTATCGCCGCGAATCAGGGCGATGCCTTCGGAATATTCCCGTGCGCGCGCCAGGCCGAACCGGAAATTCGCTTCCACCGTCTGCCGCAGGTTGGAGGCGCCGACCAGCGGCAGCCCAGCCCACAGCGCCATGGTGGTTCCGATTGCCGAATAGGTGAGGGCGATGAAGACCATGAAGCCCGGTATGGGAATGACCGTGTCGCCGATCTCCACGTGGATGACCCCGGAGAGCCGCCACAACACGCTGATGAAGGTCCCGAGCAGCAGGATGCAGTAGAAGAGGGACTGGCCGAGATCGACGGCCGACTCGGTCGTCACTCTGATATCCTCGGCGATCCGCCCGTCCGGATTGTCGTGATCGCCCGCGATCAGCCCGAGCTGATAGTGCCGTCCTTCCGCCATCCAGACCGACAAAGTGGTTTTCGTGAGCCAGACGCGCCAGGCAAACTGAAGCCGCCGCCTGACATAGAGCGATATCGAGAACACGAAGAGGCTCGCCACCAGCAAGAGCGCGAACGTCACGATCTGCTGCAGGAACGCCTCGAGGTGGCGGGCTTCCAGCGCGTTGTAGAGCCGCGCCGACCAGGCATTGAGGCCGGCCTGAACCGCCACCTGCGCCACCGTCAGGGCCGCGACCAGTGCGAGGCGACCGCGGTTCCTCCATTTGTGCTCCGCCGACCAGAAGGGCAGCGCAAAGAGGATGAACCGCCAGAGAAACCGCCCATGACCGACCATCCCTGCCTTGGGAGGGGGCGTGCCGGCCGCCGTATCCAGCGTCATCGGCTCCGCCCATAGGCGACGCGCGCCGCTTCTTCGCTGACCTTGCCGTTGCGCACGTCCTCGCGCACCTGCTCAGCCGTCCGCGCGCGCGGATCGCCATAGCCGCCGCCGCCCGCAGTCTCGATGACCAGCCGGTCGCCCTTGTGCAGCGTCGTGACCACCTTGGACGGGATGATCTCCTCGGCACCGCCGGCACGCCGGATGACCGAATGGGCCTTCGCCCCTTCCGAACCGCCGTCGAGGCCGGGGGCGCTGAAGAAGTGGCGCTCGCCGCGGTGCGAGAGCGACACCTCGCTGTCGAGGATCTCGTATTCGCGCACCACGCCGAGGCCGCCGCGAAACATGCCCGCTCCGCCCGAATCCTTCCGGAGCGCCACCCGGTGGACACGGATCGGCGCCTCCATCTCCATGGCTTCGGCCGGCAGGTTCATGCAGTTGGTGGCATCGGTTTCGACGACATCGACGCCATCCAGACCGGCGCTGGCCCCGCTGCCGCCGGCAATCAGCTCGCCGACGACGTAGCGGTTGCCGTCCGGATGGCTGCCGCCGAAGGCGATGACCAGGAGCTCGCCTGCGGACGCAGCCGGCACGCGCTCCGGCAACACTTGGGCCAGGGCGCCGATCATGCAGCCGGTGATGCGCTTGATGGTGGATGTGCGCGCGTTGACGGCGGCTGGCTCCTGCGGGTTGACGATCGTGCCCTTCGGCAGACGCAGCTTGATCGGCCGGAAGCAGCCTCCGTTGGTCGGGATGGTGGGATCGGTGAGGGCGCGCACGGCGAAGCAGGCTGCGGCCAGCGAACCGGACGGCACGCAGTTCAGCGGTCCTTTGACCTGCGGGCTGGTGCCCTCGAAGTCGAACGTGATGTCGCCATCCTTGACCGTGACGGCGACCTCGATGCGGATCGGCTTGCCGAGCT
>Ga0070738_10002063_pt1 | contig 33659 bp, 26 predicted proteins | sample Coa_R2_2_FD_66446 | JGI IMG/M metagenome (GOLD analysis project Ga0070738, IMG submission 66446) | Surface soil microbial communities from Centralia Pennsylvania, which are recovering from an underground coalmine fire - Coalmine... | ecosystem: Environmental > Terrestrial > Soil > Unclassified ...
GGCGGTAAGGTCGAGCAAGAGACCAGGCTTTACAACGTCGCTACCGGGGAGACTGTGGGTATGCGCAGCAAGGAGCATGCGCACGACTATCGCTATTTTCCCGAGCCCGATCTCGTTCCCCTCCAGGTGAGCGAAGCCTGGCTGGACCGAATTCGCCAGTCCATGCCGGAACTCCCGGCCGACAAGCGTCGCCGTTTCATCGAAAGCTACGGCCTGCGTGACTACGACGCCCAAGTACTCACCGCCACCCGTGGCATCAGCGACTACTTCGAGACGGTTGCCGCTAGCGCCGGCGATGCGCGCCTCGCCGCCAACTGGGTGACCGGCGATCTGCTGGGCGCTCTGAAAGGCCGCGATATTTCCGAAGCGCCCGTTTCCGCCGAGCGGCTAGGCGAACTGGTGAGCTTCATCGTGAAAGGCGAAATCAGCGGCAAGCTGGCTAAGGAAATTCTTGCCAAGATGATCGCGAGCGGCGAATCGGCGCGCGCGATCATCGACCGCGAGGGGCTTCGCCAAATCAGCGACACCGGCGCTTTGGCCAAGATCGTGGACGATGTAATCGCCGGTAATCCCAAGCAAGTCGAGCAATTCAAGTCCGGCAAGACCGCCGTGATAGGTTACCTGGTAGGGCAGGTCATGAAAATGAGTAAGGGGCAAGCCAATCCCGCCGCTGTTAACGAACTGCTCAAAAGCAAGCTGGGATAGGTTGCGCCGCAGGCGCGGCGAATTATTGGCCGCTATTATTCACGCCCGCCACGCGGGGCTTCTACGCCTTGCCTCCGACCAGCGATTCCATCCGTGTGACGATGCTCTGCAGGGCCTGCGCCTGAGCCGACAATTCCTCGCTGGCCGAAGCGCTTTCCTCGGCGCTGGATGCCGTGGATTGCGTCAATTGATCCATCTGCGCCACCGCCTTGGATATCTGCTCGATCCCGCGCGCTTGTTCCTGGCTGCCCAGGCTTACTTCGTCCACGAGCACCTTCACCTTGGCCGCGCTATCGGTGATGGTGCGAATCACGCCGGTCACCTCTTGGAGCTTCGCGTTTCCTTCGGCCGATTTCGCGATCGATTCCTCGATGAGCCCCGCCGTATCTTTGGCCGCTTGCGCCGAGCGCTGGGCCAAATTCCGGACCTCGTCGGCGACCACCGCGAAACCCATGCCCGCTTCTCCGGCGCGCGCAGCTTCCACCGCCGCATTCAGCGCCAGAATATTGGTCTGAAACGCGATTTCATCGATGACTTTGATAATTTTGGAGATCTTGTCGCTCGAAGAATTGATTTCGCTCATGGAGCCGACCATCTGTTCTAAAGTGCGATTGCCTTCCGGGATCTGCCGGTCTACGTCGGCCATCACGTCGGCAGCCGAGCGCGAGTTCTCTGCATTTTTTCGCGTCATGGAAGTAATCTCTTCGGTGGACGCAGAGGTCTTCTCCAACGAAGCCGCCTGCTCGGACGCGCCTTGGGCCAGCGATTGGCTGGAACTGGCTACCTGCGCCGCGGCGCTGGCAATCTGGTTGGCGCCTTCGCTCAATTCAGAGGCCGAGACCCTAAGCGACTGACTCACATCGCGCACAATCCAGTAGCCGAGTGCGCTTCCCACGACCAGGCCAAAAATCAAGCAGCCCCAGATCGCCCAATTCGCAAAAGAAGCCGCGCTGGCGGAATTTTTGGCGCACTCGTTCCCGTATGCCTTTTTTGCTTCGACCTCGTCGTCCACCGCCTTCTGAAGGTCGATAAATTTTGGCATGACGTCACGTTTGTAAGCCGCGAACGCTTCCTCGCTCTTTGCTTGCCGCGTTTGCGCCAGCATTGAATCCCACGCCGCAAGGTAGCGCTCAAAGGCCGGTTGGATGCGAGTAAACAAATCCCGGTCCTCCTGCCGGTAGATGGTTTTTTCGTAGTCTCGCAAAATTCCCACGAACTGCTCCTTGCATTTGGCGATGTCGGATTCGTACTGCGCCATCTCGGATGCCGAATTACTTGCAACGTGCATCAACGTGCGTCCGCGGAGGTCTTTCGCCACGCTTACCGCTCGGCTGATGGCATCCAGGCCCGGCAGTGCGTCCGTCACCGTCGCGTTCTGGTACCGGCCCATGCGCGATAGGCCCACCAGCGCCGCGCCTCCGATCACAAGTAGCAATACAACTAAAACCGCGAGTGCCAACGCGATCTTTTTTCCAATAGTCAGGCTCTTCATTTTCATTCAGTCCTTGTGGCTCATTCAGTCCTTACTAATCCGTTTCTCTTGCTGGGCTTCTTGCCTCGGTGCGCGAAGCTACTAAAGAACTCTTCGGAAGCAAAGGGCGAAATTATGGTGCCTTCTCGGTTCCGCGAATCTCGTCCTAACGGCCATAGCCGGCACGGCGAGCACTTGCGCTTCCGGCGCTAACCCGCTGAAGATGAGCCGTATCGCGCGGCTGTACCGGTACCCGCGGTCCGCGCGGCGGTTGCGCATCCGCGTGCCCATGCGGTATCGTGATCCAAGGTATATACAGCCTGCTGTAATACCCGTCTGAAGTTTTTAAGTCTCCGCTGTCGGGGGTTTCTTCCAAATACCAGGAGGACTCGATCGAATGCCAACTGTACGCGTGCCCTCGTTTCGGCGCGCTCTCGTGTTTGTTCCGCTGCTGCTGGCGCTGCTGATTTTCTTGAGCACACCGTCGCCCATGCTGGCCCAGGCCGCTCCCTCGGCCGCCGGCGGCGAAGCAAATCTGGTGCTGCCCGATCTCTCGCAAGCCACGTTTATTGGCGGTACTAACGGGCGTAGTTTGCTCATGTGGGGCCTCGCCATCTGCGCGCTCGGTCTTTTGTTCGGGTTTCTCACCTACACGCAATTGCGTAACCTGCCCGTGCACCGCTCCATGCTGGAAATCTCCGAGCTGATCTATGAGACCTGTAAAACCTATCTCATCACCCAGGGTAAGTTCCTGCTGATTCTCGAGATCTTCATTGGCTCCGTGATCTTGATTTATTTCGGCGTGCTGGAGCACATGGAGGCCCTGCAGGTCTTCATCATCCTGCTGTTCAGCGTGATTGGAATCGCGGGTAGCTATGGCGTAGCCTGGTTCGGCATTCGCGTCAACACTTTCGCCAATTCGCGGACGGCCTTCGCCAGCCTTACCGGCAAAGCGTATCCCTGCAACTCGATTCCGCTCAAGGCCGGTATGAGCATCGGCATGATGCTGATCAGCATTGAGCTGGTGATCATGCTTTTCATTCTGCTGTTCGTCCCGGGCGCCTATGCCGGGCCGTGCTTTATCGGTTTCGCCATTGGCGAGTCGCTGGGCGCCGCGGCGCTGCGCGTAGCCGGCGGAATCTTCACCAAGATCGCCGATATCGGCGCCGACCTGATGAAAATCGTCTTTCGCATTAAGGAAGATGACGCGCGTAACCCCGGCGTCATTGCCGACTGCACCGGTGACAACGCGGGCGACTCGGTCGGACCGAGCGCGGATGGATTCGAAACCTACGGCGTGACAGGCGTCGCGCTCATTACGTTCATCTTGCTGGCCGTCACCAGTCCGCTGGTTCAAGTTCAGCTTCTGGTGTGGATCTTCGTCATGCGCGTGGTCATGATCATCTCCTCCGGCCTCTCCTACTTCATTAACGGCATCTTTGCGAAAAACCGGTACGGCAATGCTGACCGCATGAACTTTGAAGGACCGCTGACTTCGCTCGTCTGGCTCACTTCCATCATTTCCATCGGCTTGACTTACCTGGTTTCGAGCCAAATCATTCCCAACTTGAACGGCGATACAACGCTGTGGTGGAAATTGTCCTCCGTTATCACGTGCGGTACTTTGGCGGGCGCGATCATTCCCGAGTTGGTCAAGGTTTTCACTTCCATGCACTCGGCCCATGTGGAGGAAGTGGTCACGTCGTCTCGCGAAGGCGGCGCTTCCCTGAACATTCTGTCCGGGCTGGTAGCCGGCAATTTCAGTGCCTATTGGCTGGGGCTTGCCATGCTGGCACTGATGTCGATCGGCTACTGGATCAGCACCCAGGGACTCGCTTCTCTGATGCTCGCCCCGGCCGTTTTCGCCTTTGGTTTAGTGGCGTTCGGATTCTTGGGCATGGGCCCGGTTACGATCGCAGTCGACTCCTACGGCCCGGTCACCGATAACGCCCAGTCCGTCTTCGAACTCTCCACCATCGAACAGCTCCCCAATATCGAGAGCGAAATCAAGAAGGATTTCGGATTTACTCCGGATTTTTCAAAGGGCAAAGACAACCTGGAAGAGAACGACGGCGCCGGTAATACCTTCAAAGCGACCGCCAAGCCGGTGCTGATCGGAACGGCGGTGGTGGGCGCTACCACCATGATTTTCTCGATCATCGTGGCGCTCACGAACGGCCTTAAACCGGAGTTGCTCGCCAACCTTTCGATCCTGCATGCTCCGTTCTTGCTCGGCCTGATCACCGGCGGCGCGATGATTTACTGGTTCACAGGCGCATCAACACAGGCCGTGACCACCGGTGCTTACCGCGCGGTGGAATTCATCAAGGCCAATATCAAGCTCGAAGGCGCCACCAAGGCCTCGGTTGCCGACAGCAAAAAGGTGGTGGAGATCTGTACCCAGTACGCGCAGCGCGGCATGTTCAACATCTTCTTGACCGTGTTCTTCGCTACACTGGCTTTCGCCTTCGTCGAACCGTACTTCTTCATCGGCTATCTGATCTCGATCGCGCTGTTCGGCCTGTACCAGGCTATTTTCATGGCCAACGCCGGCGGCGCTTGGGACAACGCCAAGAAGGTTGTGGAGACCGAGCTGAAGCAGAAGGGCACGGACCTGCACGCCGCCACCGTCGTTGGCGATACAGTTGGCGATCCGTTCAAGGACACCTCCTCGGTCGCGCTGAACCCGATCATCAAGTTCACGACGCTGTTCGGCTTGCTGGCCGTCGAACTCGCGGTCTCGCTCACAAACGAGCGGGGCCCGGGTATCAGCAACGTACTAGCGGCCGTGTTTTTCCTGATCTCGGCGTATTTCGTCTGGCGCTCCTTCTACGGAATGCGCATCGAGAAGCAGTAGGCGCTTTCCGGCACGATTTACAAAGGCAGCCGCGCGCGATTTCGTTTTACGCGGTGTCCGCTTCGTGCCCCGATGTAGCCATTACCGGCCATCGTGGGCTGGCCCCGGCCGCGGAAGATTACAAGCCTAGCGGTTTCTTCGGGACGTCGTCGCGCTGCTTGCGCCATTTCTGCTGCATTCCGGTTACTTCGACGATGACCACCAGAAGCAAGAGAATAGAAAGAACGACGGCGCCCGTGACCCATAAGCCGCCGCGCTCCCGCCATTGTCCGGCCGTGCGGTACCACAAAACCGCAATGATCACCAGGCTCAGAACGATCCGCAGAAGGCGGCGTGGAGATAACTGCATAGCACGGCTCCGCACGTCGCGCGAAAAAGCACTGCTCGCGGCGGGCGAATAGAAGGATAATACCAAGTCCTATCCAGATTCGAAGCCCGGTTACGGGCTCGATTAGAGTGTCTCGCGGCGAGGGCCATAGGATGCTGTATTCTGGCCGGAATTGTGAATTGGAGCGAATTGGTCAGGCGCCTTCGCGGGGTCCCGCAAAATACCGGCGCTGCGCGCCGAGCGCAGACGGATCTCGCGTGAGATTACGATGCTCGATCGCGCCGCTGTGCTGGCCCTGGCGCACCGCCTGATCGCCGCGCGCATTCCTCACTTCGTGGCGTATGAGCTGGTCTTCAACCACGAGCCAACCATGGCGTCCATTCGGCGATTGGAAGTGGAACGCCTCGGCCGCGGCATGGCTCATTGGGGAGAGGTGGATGCCTTCGCTTATTACATCTCGGGACCGCCATGGCGCAGCGGGCGCATTCCGGACGGAGCAGTTCGGGATTCGCGACAAACTGGCCAGCCAGGTTTCCGGGAGGTTAGTAATAAATTGGCTATGGGACGGAAGAATCCGAAACGCAATCGGGTTAGCCGCGACGATATAATTGAAATCGATTCCGGGGGAGAAGTCATGAAAAAGTTTCGGTATACGGTTTCCTTTGCGGCGCTCGTTCTGGCTGCAGGATGGTTGGTGGCGGCTGAATCGGGCAAGGTGGACAGCAAGAACGTGCTCACCGGGCAGGGCGCTTACGTGGATGGGCAAGCGCTGAAGCCGGGAATGTTCCACCACATCACTCCGAAGGATCTCCCGAAGCCGTTCGAGACCAAGTCGACGCCCAACTTTCCGCGTGTGATCGCGCGGCCGGCTGACGCCTGGCCCCAGGCCCCGGCCGGCTTCAAAGTAGAACTGTACGCCAGCGGCCTCAATCAGCCGCGGCAGATTCGCCTTGCGCCCAATGGTGACTTTTTCGTGGCCGAGAGCCGTACCGGCGAAATCAAGGTCTTCCGGGGGCGTGACAAGGACGGGAAAGCAGAGCAGGTGTCGACATTCGCCACGGGGTTGAAGCAGCCGTTCGGTCTAATTTTCTACCCGTCGGGCGCGGATTCGAAATGGCTGTACGTGGGCAATACCGACTCGGTGGTGCGCTTCCCCTATAAGAACGGCGATTTGAAGGCGAGCGGTCCGCCGGAACTATTGTTTAACGATTTTCCCGCGGCCGGCATGCACTGGACGCGCGACCTGGCATTTTCCAAGGACGGCAAGCGCCTGTTCGTGGCCGTCGGCTCGGGTTCGAACATAGATGACCCGGACACGCACGAGAGCGAGCACCACCGCGCCAACATTCTGGAGTACACACCGGAAGGCAAGTTCGTCCAGGTATATGCCTCGGGGATCCGCAATCCAGTGGGGATTGGCGTGAATCCGTCAACCGGTGAACTGTGGTGCTCGGTGAACGAGCGCGATGCCATGGGCGACAACCTGGTTCCCGACTACATCTCGCACGTGCAAGAGGGCGGATTCTATGGCTGGCCCTTTTACTACATCGGCGGCAACCCCGATCCCCGGCTCAACGGAAAACATCCGGAGCTGAAAGACAAGGTGATCGTGCCGGACGTGCTGCTGCAGCCGCATAACGCTTCGCTGGGCCTGACGTTCTATGACGGCGACCAATTTCCGAAGGAATATCGCGGCGATCTGTTCGCGGCCGAGCACGGTTCCTGGAATCGCGCCGTTCGCTCGGGCTATGAGGTGGTCCGCGTTCCTCTCGAGAATGGGCATGCAACTGGTGTTTACGAAGACTTCCTGACGGGCTTCGTTACTGCCGACGGCCAAGCCTGGGGCAGGCCAGTGGGCGTTGCGGTAGGCAAAGATGGCGCGCTGTACGTCACCGACGACGGATCGAAGTCCATCTGGCGCGTCAGCTATGTGGGGAAGTAACCGGGTCGCCGCGCATCCCCAGCGCCGCAAAAACAGCGGGTGAGTGGGGATAGTTCATACTGGTAGTACCGCGCCCGTATCTTCCAGAGGTCTGACTTCGCCGATGCGCAGACTCTTCGCTGTTTTTGTTCTCTTTTCCGGAGCCGCCTTCGCCGCCGATTTTGCGCCTGCTATTGAATGGGTCAAAACCATCGCGGCAAGCGGGTCAAGCGTAGTGGCGGCAGCGGCCACGGACGGGCAAGGAAATCTTTATATTGCGGGGAGCACATCGGCCACCGATCTTCCGGTCGTCAATGCGGTCCAGCCGGCTCCCGGCGGCTCGCCCCTGGTCCGGATTCAAACCGGTTCATCGATTACCGAAAAGCTGTACCCGCCCGGCGTGGCCAGCTTCAATGCGATCGCTGCCGATCCAGGGAACCCGGGCACGCTATATGCAGCGGCAAACAACCTGATCTGGACCAGCAGCGATGCTGGGTCCACGTGGAAACAGCTTGGTCAACTCACGCCTGCCACCTCAACCCTCACGCTCGCCGTCGCGCCGGGGAACGGGAGTGTCGTATATGCGGGCACCAGCATTGGCTTGTTCAAGAGCGTCGATGGCGGGATGACGTTTTCCTTGCTCGACTTCGGCCTTGGGAACGTGCGCAGCGGCTCCAATTATGTGAACGGGATTTGGATCGACCCAAACTCGCCGCAGATCGTTTTCGCCGCAACGGGAAACGGTCTGCTTCGGAGCGGCGATGCCGGCGCACACTGGGCAGTCGTTATAACGCCGTTCGTTTTTCTTTCGATCGCGTTCGATCCGTTTGTACCGGGCAGGATCTATGCCAGTACCGGCAACCGCATTGTTATGAGCACCGATGACGGGCAGTCGTTCACAACCGTAGCCGCATTGCCTGACCACACGTTTATCAACACAATCCTGGCAGATCCCAAGCACGCCGGAGTTCTTTATGGGACCGGATACGGCATCGCTCAGAGTACGGACGGCGGCGCGACATGGACGCTCAAGAGCAATGTACAAGCACTGGCTTTGGCTGCCGATCCCGCCAGCGGCACGCTGTATGCGGCGGTTTATGGCGGTGGAATCCTGATGTCCAGCGACGGGTTCTCCACACTGACCGTGATCGATCCCCTCGCCGCGCCCGTCAAGCAAATTCTCGTTTCAGACCAATACTTGTTCGCGGCCGCCGAAGCCAGTGCGGATGTTTACGTGTTGAAGCTGGATCCGGACGGCAACATCAAGTTCGCGACATATTTCGGAGGCAATTACAACGACGCCGCCACGGCCTTGGCGCTGGGCGTGGATGGCAGCGTTTACCTGACCGGGACAACCTCCTCGCCGGATTTTCCGGTAACCGATGGGGCTTTTCAACCGACATTCCCCGGTGGAGCATTTCAAGCTTCGAATTTCTTGTTCAAATTGAATCCCGACGGATCGCTGGCCTGGTCAACTTTGTTCGCGGATGGCAGAACCACATCGTATGCAGTCGCGGTGGATTCTTCGGGCAATCCGTACATAGCGGGCCAGAGCGGGGGCGGCCTGCCCACCACGCCGGGAGTTTACAATACTCAGTTCCAACAAGGTTCGTTCTGCACCGGGTTGATCGGATGCTTCCCCGGTCCGACATCGGCGTTTGTTACCAAGTTCAATCCGCAAGGGAGCGGGCTGATTTACTCCACGTATGTACCGATGGACAAGAGCAAGAACGTGGTACAGCAGGCAACTGCGTTGGCATTGGACAAGAATGGAGACGTCTATTTCGCCGGCCGGGGAAACGTGATCGAAGTAAATCCAACCGCCACTGACATAGCGGCAGCGGCACCGCTGTCAGGATTGTCGATTCAGTCGATCGTTCTAGACCGGGAGTCCAATGTCTACGCCACGGGCACCGCAATGTTATTTCTGATCGGGAGTTCGCCCTTTCCCGCCACACCGGGAGCGTTTCAATCAAGGCCCGAACCCGCCATTCCCAGTCTTCCGGGGGAGCTGCCCGCTGGAGGCTCTGCCGACGCGTTCGTGATCAAGTGGAGTAGCGATTTGTCTCAAATTCAGGCCGCCACGCTTTTGGGAGGCGAGGTGGCGGACGCAGGCGAGAGCATCGCGTTGGACTCAGTGGGAAATGTGGTGATCAGCGGGTCTTCCGATTCGCGAGCTTTTCCTCTGCACGCGCCGTTTCAGACGTCTTTTGCAGCGCGTTCCGGCTTTGTCGCGGAGCTGGACTCAACGTTATCACACCTTCTGTTCTCCACCTATCTCGGCGACACGCGCGCGTTCGATGCTCATGCCACCGTCGTAGATTCGGACGGCAATCTGCTGGTGGCCGGGTCGACTTTGGCGCTGGGAGGTATCTTTGTCGGCGGCGATCCCGGCCAGTCATTCACCTCGGGCGGGATCATTGTGGCGAATAAGATAGCGCTTGAGCCGGCTCCCGCGTTGCGTCTGGACACCGTTCAGAATCTTGCCAGCCGGATGGCGGCTCCGCTAGCGCCGGGAGAAACGATCGTGGCCGCCGGCTCGGGATTCGGAACCGATGCGCAGATTGTACTGGATGGCGTTCCGCTGAAGGCTTTGCAGGTGAGTCCCACATCGGTGGTCGCGGAAGTTCCAGGCGATGCGAAAATTTCTGGCGCATTCGTCGCGCAAGTCTCAACGGGCGGCAATCTGTCCAACACGGTGTTGCTGCCAGCCGCGCCTGCATCTCCGGGAATTTACTCCGTGGACGGCAGCGGCTTCGGGCAGGGATACATTCTCAACGCGGACGGCACGAGGAATTCACCGGAAAATCCCGCATCGACTGGCTCGGCGATTACGATCTACGCTACGGGTGTAGGTTCCTACTCCTTGGCGGGACCTTATGCCGTCACCGATCAGGTACCAGCCGTGTTTGTCGATGGATTTTATGCGAACGGCATCGCAGCTACCGTCGGTCCGGTCTCTGGCATTCCTGGCGACGTGTACCAGATTCGGGTCTATGTTCCCGATCCTTCGCAATACGCCGATCAGAACCCCAACCTCCTGAATTTCAAGATGCCGCCGCAGGTGCGCGTGACACTGGTCATGGGGCCGGTCAACTCACTGAATTTCTCTAACTCGCTATCAACCAGCCAGTCAGGTTTGGTGTTGAACGTGAAGTGACCGGTATTCACGCCGAAAACGGTATAGCACCGGAAGCAGCAGTGCGTGCGCCACGGTCTTTCCGCGATGTCGGGTTCGGGAGACGTGATCAGGAGCCTCGACCGTATCACGTCTCCCGGATATTAGGCCGTCAAAATGAAAGGCCCACTCGCGCGATAAAAGTTCTGGGCTGCAAAAAATGCGTGCCGCTGAACGTGGATAAGAAATTATAAAGCGCGACTGTATTTGTCAGGTTTTCAACTTCCAATGACGCGGTGTACCGGAGATGACCTTCAGAGTGCAGGAGGTTGTCCGAGCCGAGGCCGATATTAAAGATATTGCGCGGCTTGACGCGATCCGGATTATGGTCGTCGTTCTCCTGTGACGGAAAGCCATCATAACCGCCCTGCGGCAGCGTAAGGAGCTTGGATGTGACCAATCCCGGGCCGCCGTTCGCGCTCAGGCAGTCGCTCAGCGGAGCGGCAACCGTGGCAAGCGTGCCGTTGCAGGCGAGTCCGATGGTGACTTGTTGATTGGGGGTCAAGCCCAGTGCCGCGGCCGCATCTGGCACGCCACTGACCACCAGGCCGCTATCGAATCGATATATGAACGCAACCCACTCAGCGCTCCGGTGCTGATAACGCAGGTTGAGGGTAGACTGCAATACCTGGTCGTGGTCGATCCGGAATACGCCTCCGGCAAGCGGAGTGCCTTGCGGGATGAGACCGCCGGTTTCAGGAGGGAAATAGCGCGCGCGGGTGTGGCCCACGGTCCAGTAGGCCTGAAACCCTTTCAGGTTCGTCGTACTCACGCGGCCGGTAACGCCATCCAGTTTTGAATTGTGCCACGCAATAGGAAAGGTGATGGTCGTGTTCAGCAGCGTGCTGAAATCGTAGGCGTTATGGGTGAACTTCCAGAAGTAATCTGCGTCAATGAGCAGGAACCTGCCGATCGCCTGCTGAAAACCCCCGTTGAACTGGTTCCGAAAGCCCGGCTCGATCGGAGCCGATGTGGAGCCGAACACGTTCTGGGCCAGGCCGCCGATTCCCGTTGCGCTTGAGAGCAGCAGATTCTCATTAAAAGGTGTTTCGAATGTCCGGGCGTATGCGACGCGAAGGACTGTCCCGGTTTGTTTGATATTGTACGCGATGCCCAGGCGTGGCTGGGGTCCAGTTTTCGAGACTAAGCCGTCGTACCGGTCTAGCCTGAAGCCGATATTGAACTCGAACCGGCCGGCGGTAATCGAGTCTTGTATGTAGAACGCATACTGGTTAATGGCAGCGGTCTTATGGAAGGCGAACAGGCCGCCGCCGCGGGTGAGATCGAAGGGAAGCAGGCCGGCCGAGAACGGCGCACCGGTGACGTCGGGATTGTCGGAAACATTCGGCTCGAAACCCGCCGCGACGCACTGATCGGGCGAGGAAATATTGAGATCTCCGGCGGCCGAGCCATCCGGGTTAATGCAGGGGTCATTGAAGGCTGGATCTGTGATACCGAATTGGAAATTCTCAAGAAGCCGCGTTTGTTTAAGATCGACGCCGTATTTGATGTTTTGATGGCCGGTGGTAGTGGCGACGTCCGCCTTCACACCCCAATTCAATAGCTGGCGCTGCTGGCTTTGAGTAGCGGGCGTATCGTTGAAAGGATTGGCGCTGGGGTAGTAGTTCACCTGGTCTTTGCGGATGAACGGATTGACAGTCAGGAGAGTTTTCGCGCTAAAAGTGTGTTGGTAACCTGGTGCAATGCTCCAGGTGAGAACGCGCTGGTGCTGGTCTTGAGCAAGCTGGTCGAGATCGTTTGGAATCTGAAACCAATTGCGCGCGGCGAATAGGTCGAGGTGAAACACGTCTTTACCTGATGGTTGATAATCGAAGCGATCAAACAGGCTTTGGCCGTTGCCCACGTCGTGAATGGGGCGAAATTCGGGTGTGTCGAGGAATCGGCCGCTGCGGATGCCTTCGGCAGCGAAGAAATTGCCGAATTTTTCTGTGCCGAACCCCAGGCCGAGAGCACCGCCGGCACTACCGAACGAGCCGTAGTTTGCACCGATACTGCCAAACAAACGCATGGCGCCGAGCCCGGAGCGGGTTGTGATTTGTGCAACCAGGCTACTCTTGTCGCCGAACTCAGCCGACGGGGTGCCGGTGGTGGCTTCCATACTCTGGATGGCGCTGACGGGAAGTTGGGTCGACATTAGCTTATTCTGCTGATCGCTGATGGGTTGTCCATCGATGACAAAGCTCACCTGCGCGTGGTCACCGAGCGGATGGAAGAATCCGTTTGCGTCGGCGGCGACACCGCCAGTGCTGAGTGTAATCGCCTGGCTCAGCGCGCCGGCCGGGTCAAAAGAGGGAAGCTTCAAAATTAAACTGCGATCAATATCAACGTGCGCGGAAGGATCGACTTCCAGTGCTTGAGCGGCGCCTTCGACCACCACCGTGGTATTCGAACCCGCGACGGTAAGCGAAACCTTCACCGGGATCGGTACCGCGTTCTTCACGTCGATATTCTGCGAATACACTGCGAATCCTGGAGCTTCCACCTGAAGCTGGTATGGATTCGGAGGCAGGTTGCTCAACCGAAACGATCCGTCGGAACCGGATATGGTGGTCTGGTTGTAGCCCGTCAATGGATTTCGAATCGATACCTGTGCCTTCGGAATGGCAGCACCGGAGGGATCAGCGACAGAACCTTCAATTGTTCCAGCATTACCCAAAGATTGCGCGTACACGCCGGCTGTAAAGCCTAGACCCGCCGCGAAAAGAAATACAGATCGAATAAACTTGACCATACTAATCTCCTTGTCAAACCGTAATAATAAAAATGAGCAACGCTGGTGCCGGCACGCACGGAGGCGCACCAGGCCAGTGCGGCAAATACACAACCGGAGATTAAAGGTTAGGCGGGCGGAGCGCGAGACGAGTTAACAGAGGTCCACTCACCCGATAACACGCGCTCTTCATAGTTGGGTTGATGCCACTCGGCAGTGGCCAGGCGAGCGAAATAAACGAGTGTGCCGGTCGGAACGACAGGATAATGGCTGCCGTGACACGCGGCGCAGCAGTGATCTGTGGCGCCATCGTGGTCAGTATGATTTGATAGGGCGGCCGCGCTTTGAACGATGACGAAGCACGCCAGTATGGCGAGCACAAAAAACGCGCGGAGACGGTGCCAATGATTACGGCCGTGTTGAGGCTCACGCCGTGCAGGCATATGCGCTAGTCTCGCACATTCGAAGGCGCTTTAGAAATTGAGCTTAAAAAACAGCACGATGTCAGAAAAACGTCAGCGGGCGCAGCTTTCGAGCGCGAACGTTGAAGGAAGCGATGTTTTCAGCGGAACCGTCGCTCTGCTCGCCATTGATCTTCGGTGCAAACACCACAATCGGCGTTCGCGAGCGCGCAATACGGCGCAGCGTCCTCGGCCGAAGAAAATGTGCGGCCGCGGCGTTCCGTTGCGGAATGGAGAGCGCGAAAGCGGGGCGCGAAGGAGGAGTGCGTGGGCGGCGCGGACGGTGTAGCATAGGTGAATCGAGGTTCTGCAAAAATTCGGGAGGAAGGTATGGCTCATCGTTCAACGCCGCGGCGCTGCTTGCAACTTGCGCTCGCCATTTCGACTTGTGCATGGCTGGGATCGAGTAAGGCTAGCGATTTGAATCCGGCCGCGATCAATATCAAACTGCCGGACCAGATCAAGTGGACGGGCAATCCGGAAGTGTCGGAGACCGCGGTGCTGTACGGAGATCCGAACAAACCCGGGCTTTACATTGTGCTGACAAAGTGGCATCCACATCACATGAGCCGCCCGCATTTCCATCCGAACGATCGCTTCATCACCGTGTTGTCGGGAACATGGTGGGTTGGTACGGGATCGAAGTACGATCCGGACAGCACCGTGGCGGTGCCGGCCGGAAGCTTCGTGACGCACTACGGAAAACAGATCCACTACGATGGCGCCAAGGACGGCGACGCCGTACTCGAGATACTCGGCGAAGGTCCGGCAACGTCCACTCCCGCCGAAACAAAGTAACTGGGACTTAATTGGCGACGTCTAGCCTCCAGTGGGGGCCTTTGCGCTTTTCATCACACCAGGACTTGGAGGCCTTCATCCGAGTCGCCGTTCATTCATCGCGTTCACGATTCGAGGAACCGCGCGACAAAGCGCTTCTGAAAGCACGCGGCCAACGATAATGGAACAATGAGGCGTCTCGCGGCAATTGTACTGTGCCTTACAGGCTCTGTTTTGTATGCGCAATCGATTAGCAGTGGAACCGTTCAAGGCACGATAACTGACCCTTCCGGAGCTCTGGTGGTGGGCGCTGAAGTGCGTCTTGCCCACCCCGTCACGAATTTTCAGCAAACGGTGACGACGGACAACTCCGGGGCTTATCGTTTCACGAACGTTCCCATGAACGAATATCAGCTCAGCGTCAAGGCGATGGGATTCGCTCCCGACTCCGAGCACGTCGACGTACGGAGCACTCTTCCGATTACGCTGAACATCACGTTGAAGGTCGCCACGGAAACCACATCGGTGACGGTGGAAGCGGCGGGCGCGCAGGTGGAGACCGACACCTCGACACACCAGGATGTCGATCGAAGCACTTTTCTGAAGCTGCCGACGTTCGATCCCGGCGGCGCTCTCAACCAGGCCATCACCTACAGCACGGGCGCGGTGGCCGCGGACGCCAACGGGTTTTTCCACCCCGTGGGCGATCATGCTGACACCAGCTACATGATCGACGGCCAACCCATCACCGACCAGCAGAGCAAAACGTTTTCGACCCAGATCCCGCTGAATGCGCTGCAGAATATGCAACTCATTACCGGCGCGGTAAATGCCGAGTACGGCGATAAAACCAGCCTGGTGGTAAATGCTTCCACCCGTTCCGGCCTGGGAGCCACGAAGCCGTTTGGCTCCATCGATTCGAGCTGGAGTTCGTTTGGCACCTGGGCGGAGAACGCGTCGTTGGGATTCGGCTCGCCGGCGTTCGGGAATTTTCTCTCCTTGAACGGTGTTCGATCGGGACGTTTCCTGGACACGCCCGAGCTTCTTCCGATTCACGACATCGGGAACAACGAAAGCATTTTCGACCGTCTCGACTGGCAGCCTACGCCGGTGGATGCGGTGCACTTCGATCTGTTCGCGGTACGCAACTGGTTTCAGGTGCCCAACAGTTTGGACCAGCTCTCGCAAGATCAGAAGCAGCGGGTGCTGACCTGGAACATCGCGCCGGGTTATCAGCACACGTTTAGCGCGCACACGCTTTTTACTCTGAATCCGTACGTACGCCGCGATCAGGTGAATTACTACGCCAGCAGAAATACGTTCGCCGATACGCCGGTCAGCGCATCACAAAAGCGCTTTCTGACGAATCTGGGCGTCAAGGCCGACATCGCGCATACGCACGGCCGTCACGACATTAAGGCCGGATTGCAGATTCAGCAATGGCGCCTGGATGAACGGTTTCAGTTCGGGATCACGGACCCGGCTTACAATCCGGTGTGCCGGGATGCCGCGGGCAACGCGTTGGCGCTGCCCGGCATCACGAACCCAACCGCCTGCTCGATGGTCAATCCGTCCTACACTGCCAATTCGAACTTGCTGCCTGGGATTGTTCCGTACGACTTGACGCGAGGCGGTTCGTTCTTCAAGTTCTACGGCCGGCACAATGTGAACGAGTACAGCTTCTACATCACCGACGAGATCAAGTTCGGGAATTTCACCGTTAATGCCGGACTGCGGGAAGATCAATACAACGGCCTCTCATCCGCCAACGGCGTTCAGCCGCGGCTCGGAATTTCTTATCAGATTGTCGCCAATACCGTCATCCGAGCGTCCTATGCGCGAACGTTTGAAACCCCATACAACGAGAACCTGATCCTTTCCAGCGGAACGGGCGGCGGAGGTCTTGCGGAAAACGTATTCGGTTCCGAATCGCGACCGCTGAAACCAGGCAATCGGAACGAGTTCGACGGCGGCCTCCAGCAGGGAATCAAGGGCTGGATCATTATCGATGGCGATTACTTCTGGAAATATACCCACAATGCGTTCGACTTCAGCGTGTTCTTCAACACGCCTATAACGTTTCCGATCGCGTGGCACAATTCGAAGGTGGACGGAGTTACCGCTCGTGTCAGTACAGTCAATCTGCATGGATTTCAAGCGTACTTAACGTTAGGCCACACGCGCGCGCGGTATTTTCCGCCAGAGGTGGGCGGGCTGATTCCGTTAAGTGGATTTTCAAGCAGCGTGTTTCGCATCGATCACGACCAGGCCTATCAGCAAAACGCCGTCTTCCGCTATCAGCGGCCGAAAGATACCGAATGGATCGATTTTACGTGGCGCTACGACAGCGGATTGGTGGTGAGCGGGGTGCCGGACGTCGCAGCGGCGCTGGCGCTGACCGCGGCGCAGCAGGTGGCCATCGGGTTTTCTTGCAATGGCGTATTTGCTACCTACAACACTCCCATCACTGCCTGCAACGGGATGGGCAAGTCCACCTTGTTGACCCTGCCTCAAACCGGGACTGAGAACGACGACCATAACCCAGACCGCGTGAAACCGCGCAACCTGTTCAATGCGGGGATCGGAACGGACAACCTGCTCCACTCAGAAAAAGGTGGGAAGGTCACCCTTCGGTTTACCGTGGAGAACCTGACCAACAAGGTCGCACTGTATAACTTCCTTTCGACGTTTAGCGGAACGCATTTTGTCGCTCCTCGGACATACGAGGCAGCGGTGGGATATTCGTTCTAAACGCCGGCGAGCGCATTTTGCTTTGGGTAAGTTAAAGCACAGTCGGAGCTTTGCCGATGGGTGGTAATGAGGCACAACTGTGTCGACGGGCGACGAAGTTAGCGTTATCAAACGCCAGTTCCTGGCTGGCCTGAATCACGAGATCCGAACGCCGCTGAGCGGCATTCTCGGGATGACGGACCTGCTGCTGGAGACAACGCTCGATGCCGATCAAAAAGAATACGTCGAAGCGGCTCGTGAATGCGCAGAAAGTCTGCTGCAGATCCTGAACGGTGCCCTGGAGTACTCGGCTCTTTCCTCCGATCACGTGCGGGCCGAAGAAAGCGAGTTCCCGCTACCGAAGATTCTGGAGGGAATCGCGGCTGAGTTCTTGCCGAGGGCGGAAGCCAAAGGGCTGAAATTCCTCCGGAGATTCGATGCAAGGTTGCCCGAGGCGGCCATCGGCGATGCGCTCCGGCTTCGGCAGCTGTTGTTCAATCTGTTGAGCAACGCAGTACGATTCACGGAACACGGCGAGGTTGAGCTTTCCGCATTCGGGGCGAGTAACGATGCTTCGAAATTTGCGCTGACTGTAAAGGTGCGCGATACCGGGAGTGGCATCGCTGCCGAACGTTTGCAGTCGATTTTCGAGGGGTTTCATACACGGCAGAATGGGGCAGCGAAAGAGCACTCTGGACTCGGGCTCGGATTAGCGGTTGCGCAGAAGCTCGCCACTTTGTTGAACGGTGCGATCCGTGTGGAGAGCGAAGTGGGGCGGGGAAGCATCTTCACTATTCAAATTCCGTTGAAACTCCCCTTGGAGGCGATCAAAGTAGCGCAACCGGGGCCGCGAGGCCGCGTTCTGGTGGTGGACGACAATTCGATTGCGCAAACCGTCGCTAGTCACGCGCTGCGACGGAGATCGTACGAAGTGCAGTGCGCCAGCGATGGTCTGGCGGCGCTGGAAGCGGCCTCGCGCTGCAGCTTCGACGTGATTCTGCTGGATCTGCAGATGCCCGGTTTGGATGGCTTTCAAACCGCCGAGCGGCTGCGGCAGATGCCTGCTTATGTCGCAACACCGATTGTTGCCGTGACGGCAAACTGTTCGCAAGATTATAGAGATCGCTGCCGGCAATCCGGGATGCAGGGTTTCCTGGCAAAACCGGTTCGAACCAAGGATCTGGTTTCGACGGTGGATCAATATTGCGCAATAGCCGGTGGTTGAAATAAGCCAACACCCGGGAGTTGCGGCCGAGCGCTCCGGTAAAATGAAGATTGTTTCGGCTGGAAGGTCAAGTCTATCGCTCCGATGCGCTCGCGCGATTGCCGTGGGTTGACCACGCCTTCGGGACACGTCTGAACGCTGACCCACCGGCGAATACGGCCACACTCCGGCAGATTCATTCGAATACGGTGATCCCGGCTGACCGGCCGGGCGATATGGGCGCAGGCGACGCACTCGTTTCGAGCGCGCCTGGGCTGGCGCTCTTGATCCGTACTGCGGATTGTCTGCCGGTGCTAATCGCCGATACGCGCCGCCGCGTCGTGGCTGCGGTACACGCCGGCTGGCGAGGTACGGTCCGGCAGATCATCCCGGAAACCATCGAAAAAATGGCGGAATTGTACGGTTCCAGGGGCGAGGATCTGGTAATTGCCATTGGCCCCGCAATCGGCGGATGCTGCTACGAGGTGGGCGCTGAGGTTGCCAGTCAATTTTCTAGCCTGTTTCCCGAGCGCGCCGACCTGAACGGCACAACCAAGATCGACTTGGCCGAGACGGCCATTCGGCAGTTGCGCCGACATGTCGGCACTGTGGGACAAATCGACCCAAGTGGCGTGTGCACCCGATGTTCGGCAGATTTGTTCCACTCCTATCGGCGCGATGGGGAAGCGGCCGGCAGGATGTTTAGCTGGATACGAATCCGCGAGTAGGGCAGGAAACACAAAGGGCGCGAGTACTTCTCGCGCCCCTTGTGGGAAGACCGATATCGATTAAGCTGCGTTTACGAGCAGGTCGTCGAGGTTCTCGTTGCCTTCTTCCTGATTCTTATCAGCGATTTCTTGGCACTGGATGCAGTACGGCGCCCAGGGCACGGCATGCAGCCGTTTCACACTGATGTCCTCTTCGCAGTGCAAGCAGACACCAAAGGTGCCCTCGTCAATGCGGTGCAAGGCTGCGCGGACGTTGCGCAGGAGGTTGGACTCGCGGTCCAGATTGCGAATGGCCAACTCGCGCTCGGCGGCGTTTTGGACTTCGTCCAGGGCATCCGGACTCTTCTCGATCGCAATGCCTTCACGATTTCTTAACACCTGAGCCAGTTCCGCCTGTTTGTTTTCCAGGACTTCTTTGAATTTGTTTAACTCGGTCTTCGTCATAGGTTTAGCTCTCCAATTTCTCTTTTGCTTCTCTCATTCAACACGTTTAGACGCGTGAACCTCCAGAAAGGTTCAAGACGTTACAGAGTATGACAGAACTATAATGAACTCTGAAGTTTAGCGGCCTGCGGCAGCGCCCGTGGGCCGGAGAGGTCAGCAGTCTAGATCCCAGAATCATACCACATCCGCTTAGCAATTCAAGTACCAGCAATAAAATTTTGTGCCGCCGACTCTCCACCGGGCCGGGAGATGCCCTAAATCCATAGTCCTGTCTCTTATCGTCGCGATCATTTGAAAAATTTATGGTCTTTGCTCGCGAAAAGTTTGAAGACGCAACTCGCGCCAAACGATACCCAACTCTTGTAAATCCTGCAGCATGATGTACCGCCCCCCTAACCCTGCTTTCACACAGCTCGATGGGAGAAAGGTGTAGGAGTTGATTCATGGTTCTCACTTTTTTGCCTGTACACCTCACACTCCCTGGAGGCGCACAAAGGAAGACCACGGCAGCGCGATTAGGTCCGTGCGAATAGACTACGTCGCCGCGTTGGCCGCATTTGGGCAGCGTGCGTATGCGCTGTTGGCCGGTCCGGCAGTAACGGGCTAGCTTTGGGGCACGGGCTTCTTGTCCGCCCGGGGCCGCGGCGCCTGGCCGATGATCTGTTCCAACTGCTGCTCGGGAATCGCCAGCGACATGCTCATCGTATTGCCGCTGGTTTTGGTGTCCAGAGTGTCCAGCAGGCTGGCGACTTGGCCGGCGACGGCATTGTTCTGGCGGTTGAGCTGGAGCATGCTCACGACGAACTTCACCACATCCACCAGCGCCTGGGCATCCTTGTCGGAGCGCGTGATAGCTTGAGCGGAAATGGTTACGGTATCGCCGAAGCGGATTCCGCCGCTGGCCTGGTTGATGGCTGCCAGCGTGTTGCCCTGCATGGCGCTGCTCACGTTCGGGTTCGGGATCGCCCCAGCGAACTCCGACAGCGGAACAAGCGTTACAAACCAAAAATCGTTATTCGCGCTGAGGTCGCCGACTGTCTTTATCAAGTCGCCGCTGGCCACGGCATTACTCTGTTGTCTGGCGATGGCGGCCTTGACCGACGCCAAATCGCCCATGACGGCACTCGAAGAATCCAGAAACGCGATCGCGTTATCGGCATTCGGGGCTGACCGGCCGGTGTACGAATAGATGGAGGTCCCTTGAAAAGAGCTGGCCACGGCGCCGGCCGACTGAGCGGCTTGCTGGAGCTTGGGGATATCGAAAACGCCTTTTGCCAGAAGCAGCCAACGGCTTTGAGGCGTGCTCGATTGCCAGTTAGAGGCCATGAGGATCTCGGCCACGTCGTGCCGGGGATCGAAGCCGGTGCGTGCCACGAAATCTTGGAATGACGCATCGTCGAGCTGCATGTGCGACAACACGAATTGTCCAAATTGCGAATTGCGGGTCCGATCCACCTGCAGGCCCGCGATAACCTTGGCGTCGGGCATTACCAGGCGCAACAGACTTGAATCGGCGGCGGCCAGGGCCGACGGCAGGAGCAGAACAGTCAGAACTGGCAGGAGACGGCGTAGCTTCGGCATAGAACCTCTCGTATGGACATTACGAGCGTAGCACGCGGAATGTTCCGGTCCACGTGCTCTCGTGATCGCGCTAGACCGGCACCTGTTCGACGATTTCGATGCCGTAGGCATCCAGGCCGACCACCTTGCGCGGATGATTGGTCAGCAGGCGGATGGTATGCAGCCCAAGATCGCTCAGGATTTGCGCGCCAATCCCGCTCTCGTGCTGCAGCCTGCGCTGGCCGTCGGGCGTGGCGGAATTGGCGTGATCGCGGAATCCGGGACCGGTCTGGTGCAGATACACCAAAACTCCGGCGCCTTCCTGCGCAATTTGTTGCAGAGAGCTCCGGATGACGCGGTGGCAATCGCAGGAAGTGGAGCCGAAGACGTCGCCATAAATGCAATGCGAGTGCATGCGGACCAGGACGTTTTCGCGTCCGGCGAGATCGCCCTGAACCAGGGCCAGATGCCGTTCGGGGACGGCGTGCCGATCGGGAATCACGGTCGTCGCATAGACGATGGTTTTGAAGCTGCCAAATTCGGTTTGCAGACACGACTCGGACTGGCGCTGCACCAGCTGCTCGGTTTGCAGCCGGTATCGAATCAGGTCCTCGACCGAAATCATGATAAGCCCGTGCCGACGGCAAAACTCGGTGAGTTGAGGAACGCGGGCCATAGAGCCGTCATCGTTCATGATTTCGCAGATGACTCCGCCCGGGCGCAAGCCGGCCAGCCGCGCCAGGTCTACAACCGCTTCAGTCTGGCCGGCCCGGACCAACACGCCGCCATCGCGGGCGCGGAGCGGAAACACATGCCCGGGGCGAGCCAGGTCCCTGGGCGTGCTTCCGGGATGGATGGCGACCTGAATGGTGCGGGCGCGATCAGCGGCGGAAATGCCGGTGGTGACGCCTTCGGCGGCTTCGATGGACTCGCAGAAAGCTGTGCCGAACCGCGAGGTATTGCGCGCCGACATCGGCGGCAGGTTCAACGCGTCGCAGATCTCTTCGGCCAGCGAAAGACAGATCAGGCCGCGCGCGTACTTGGCCATGAAGTTGATCACATCGGGCGTGATTTTTTCGGCCGCGATGGTCAGATCGCCTTCGTTTTCGCGGTCCTCGTCATCCACGATGACCAGCATGCGGCCGGCCTTGAATTCCTGGATGGCGTCGGGAATGGAGGAAAACGGCATCCGGATGTCCTGTATGTACCAGGATAGCAGGGGCGCGCAGTCAAACTAGCCGCGGGCGTACGCTAATTCAACTTCTTCAGGAATTTTTCAATGCCGCGCCGGTAATCGTCCGTCATGCGCGCGATCGCATTCGTGTTCACCCCGGCTTCGAGCGCTGTCTCGAATGACATCGAGTCCATTTGATATAGCAAATGTTTCGATAGCTGCACGGCCGATGCCGACTTGCCGGCGAGCTTCGAAACATACGCCGCAACCTCGGCCTCGAACTGGTCATCGGAATAGACGCGATTGATCATGCCGGCCTCTAACGCGCGCTGGGCGGAGATGGTTTCTCCCCCAACGATCAGCTCGAACGCGCGCTTCTCCGGTACCGACCGCCTCAAAATCGCCATCACCATCGCGGGCACGAACCCGATGTTCACTTCCGGGTAGCCAAACTGGGCGGATTCGGCCGCCAGAACGATGTCGCAAACGGTTGCAAGTCCGCATCCACCAGCCAGAGCCCGTCCGCGCACTGCCGCGACGATGGGCCGCGGATGGCGCCGCATCATCACGAAAAGGTCGGCCATGGCTCGAGCGCTCACCAAATGATCCAGGACGCCCGCTTCGAACATGCTCTGCAATCCGCTCAGATCCGCGCCCGAGCAAAAATCCGCGCCCGCGCCCGAAAGCAGGATTAAATGATCCTGCGTGTTGGCAATCGCGTCCTTTAGCTCGCCAACCAGCTCCGCGCTTAGCGCATTGCGTTTCTCGGGCCGGTTGAGTGTAATTCGCGCAACACCGCCGTCAACTTGATACAGGAGATGCTGATAAGAGGGCATCGGGAACATCGATCTCCATCCGCAGCAGCGCTGCGCTGTAAGTCTTGCCTTGCGGGTCGGCTTTGAGCGACAGCGTGCCGCCGCCATCCAGGCTCTCGTGCAGCAGGAAGTTAAGCGCGCTTAGGTTAGGCAGTTCGAAGCGCTCCACCTTGCCCGAACAAATGCCTTCGAAATGGTTTTTGACGCGCTCAGCGGTGACCTGCTCGACCAGCAGCGGATAGAACTCAGGCCGTAGCGCGATCAGGCCCACGTTCGCCGTATGGCCTTTATCGCCCGAACGCGCATGCGCGACACGAAGCAGTTTCACTCGCGCCATTACGCCTCCACCATTGAAATCGCGGGCACCGCCTCGGTCTTGGGCAGCAGCGCGGGCCAGTACGCCACGATCTCCTCCACCTTCGGCCGCCCGGCTCCGAATCCCGTCACGGTCGGCGGCCCATTCAACGCCAGCGGCGCGATCTCTTTCGTGAACCGCTCCACCGCCGCACGATCTTCCGACCGCACGCCCACGCGCAACAGCACCTCGGCCATATGCGGCGATGGCGCACCCGCCAACGGCCCATGGCACGCATTCGCGCCCACAAACTCGCTGCGGATCGCTTCGAACCGCAACCCCAGCCGGTCCAGCCGCTCCCGCAAAATTCGGTCCGCCGCCTGCGCCTTGGCGTACGCATCCGGCCACGAATAGACCAGCGCGCCCATGGCTTTGAATCCGGCCGAGTAGCTGATGGACACCTTGTACATCTGGGTCGCTGGCCGTCCGCGTATGCCCGTGAACCGCACGCGGTCCGGCCCATCGGGTTTGAGCTGGATGCTAGTGAAATCGGCGATGCAGTCCGGCGTGATGTACTCGCGCGGGTCGCCCATCTCGTACAGGAGTTGTTCTTTAATCGATGCCACGGTTATGCGTCCGCCCGTGCCCGCGTGCTTGGTAATTACGAACGTGCCGTCCGGCTCGGCCTCCACAATCGGATAACCGATGCCGGCCATGTCGGGAATCGTCTGCCAGTCCACCTGGCAGTTGCCTCCCGTGCATTGCGCGCCGCATTCCACCGTGTGCCCGGCAATGGTGCCTGCTGCCAGCTTGTCCCAATCGTCGCGGCGCCACTTGAACTCGTGCATCAGCGGTCCCAAGACCAGGCCGGTATCGGTGGTGCGGCCGGTGATCACAACCTGCGCCCCAGTGCCCAGCGCATCGGCGATGGCTGCGCCACCGAAGTACACATTCGCGCTCTGCACCCGCGGCCGGATGGACGCGAGCGGCGCGCCCGTGTCGAGGTTCTTCAGATCCACTCCGCGTGCAATCAGATCGTCCAGCCGATCGAGAATGTTGTCGCCGGCGACAATCGCCACGGTAAGGCCGGTTTTCCGCACCGCGCTGGCGCAGCCTTGCGGATTGACGCCGCCGGCGTTCGCTACCACCCGAATCCGCCGCTCCAGGATGTCGCGCGCGCCGCATTGGATCATCTCCACGAAATCGCGCGCATAGCCGGCCCGGGGGTCGCGCGACATCTGCTTTTGCAGGATCGACATCGTGATCTCGGCCAGGTAGTCGAGGGTCAAATAGTCGATCGGGCCGCGCCGGATCTGCTCCAGCGGCGCGTCCAGCGAGTCGCCCCAAAATCCCTGCCCGTTAGCGACGCGAATCATGGCCGCCGGTGATCAAATCTTCTCTTCCTTAGCAAGAATTTCCTTCATGATCTCGCTGGTTCCCGCGCCGATCGTGTTCAGCCGCACGTCGCGCCAGCTCCGCCCAATCGAATACTCCGTCGTGTACCCAAACCCGCCGAACAACTGCATGCAATCGTAGGTCACTTTTTGGGAAAGCTCGGAGGTGAACAACTTGGCCATGGTGACCTCGCGCACGCATTTCTGTTTGCGGTTCATCAAATCCAGCGCGCGATAGGTCAGCCACCGGCCCGCTTCGATATTCGTGAGATGCTCGGCAAATCGATGCCTCCACACTTGAAACTCGCGAACCGGCCGGCCGAACGCATTGCGGCTGCCGCCATACTCCAGCGCGTCGCGCACTGCTTTCTCGGATGCCGCCAGCGCAAGAATCGCCGCCGCCAGCCGCTCGCCCTGAAAGTTGTGCATCACGTAATAGAAGCCCCGGTTCATCTCGCCCAGGATATTGCGGCGCGGCACACGGCACTCGTCGAAGAATAGCTCAGCCGTATCCGACGCCATGTTACCGACCTTATGAAGCTTCTTGCCGACCGAGAAGCCTTTGGTCTTGGTCGGGAACAAAACCATCGAGACGCCCTTGTGGCCTTCCTCGCCGGTCCGGACCGCAAGAATAATGAAGTCCGCGCGCGTACCGTTCGTGATCCAAAGTTTTTGGCCCGAAATGACGAAATCATCGCCGTCGATGCGTGCCCGCGTCTTCAGCGCCGCGACATCCGAGCCGCCGCCGGGCTCGCTGATTCCCAGCGCTGCGATCCAATCTCCGGCGATCGCGGGCCGCAGGAATTCCTCTTTCTGGTCGCGTGTGCCGAGCTCGGCCAATACCGGAAGAGTGATCTCGGACTGCACCATCAGCGCCATGTTGACGCTGCCTGAGTCGGAATACGCCATGGCTTCCATGTACGCGGCGCTAGCCCACCAGTCCAAGCCGAGGCCGCCCCACTCCGGATCGAGACGGATGCCGAACAGCCCCAGGTTCGCTGCCTTCTTGAAAAGTTCGCGCGGGAATATGCCCGCGTGGTCCCACTCTTCGGCGTGCGGCGCGATCTCTTCCAGGCAAAACCGCTTCACCGTTCTCCGGATCATTTCGTGCTCTTCGGTGAAGTACGGATATTGCATCTTCGGTTCGGCCGCAACAGCAACGTCACTCATCTATGAATTCTCCTGGGCCGCGATTTGAACCAGCATCTGGCCGGGTGCGACCACCTGCCCGGCGTTGACTAAGATCGATTCCACTACACCGTTGATTGTAGTGCGAATCGTCTGTTCCATTTTCATCGCCTCTAGGACCACCAGCGGATCGCCCGTATTTACCTTCTGCCCTTGGCGCACCAGGATGCGAAGAACTTTGCCCGGCATGGGCGAGTTCGCGGCTTGCTCGTTCGAGCGGGTCCGGCGCGGCAAGCGCGGCATTCGCTGCAGCATTGCCGCCTGGTCCTCCGTATGAACGTAAATTGTGTCGGCGCTTTCGTAAACTTCGTACGTTCGCGCGATGCCTGATATCGTGAGGGTGATTTGGGGAGTTGTGTTCTCAAGACCGCGCACGGCGCCACCGCCTACTGGACCGGCAAGGTGCTGCGGCCGCCTTCCGTTGTGCGCCTTCTGAAGAGTGTGGACGCGGCACGCATGAGTGCGTGCGCCGCGGCGGTCCTCAACGCAAACGGCCCATTCCTGATCGCCAACCGGTTTCCAGCTTGCGGTGACTTCTTCGCCAGCCACGCGTAGCTTCATCGAAGCGTCGCGATACGGATTGTTGCGGTAATTCGGCGGGATGCCTTTCGCGGGGCTGCGGTTCAAATACAGCACCGCCGCCGCAATGGACTCACTTACATCCGAAGACGCTTCCGGCTCAGGGAGAAAAGCCGTGTGCGCCCGGCCCTCGCGAAATTCGGCGCTCTTCAGCAACTGGACCAAATAGTCGCGGTTGGTTTCAACCCCGAACAGGACCGTGTTGCGCAGCGCATACACCAGCTGCCGCCGCGCCGATTCGCGGTCGCGGCCGAACGCTACGATCTTCGCCAGCAGCGAGTCGTAATGAATCCCGACCTCGGTGCCCGGCTCCAGCGCCGTATCCACCCGCACGTTTTCCGGCCGACGCCACACTCGCACCGTGCCCGTGGCCGGCAGAAAATCGTTCAACGGCTGCTCGGCATTCAGCCGCGCCTCAATCGCATGCCCGATGCTGCGCGGCCGGCCCGGTAGAGGCTTCCCCTCCGCAACCTCAATCTGTAGGCGCACAAGATCGATCCCCGTCACTAGCTCTGTTACCGGATGCTCCACCTGCAGCCGGGTGTTGACTTCAATAAAGTAGAACTCGCCCGAGGAGGCGAGCAAAAATTCCACCGTTCCGGCGTTCGTGTATCTGATGGCGCGGGCGATCCCCAGCGCAGCTTCGCCCATTTCGCGACGCAGTTCTTCGGTAAGCGCGGGCGACGGGCTCTCCTCGATAAGTTTTTGGTAACGGCGCTGGAGCGAACAGTCGCGCTCGAATAGATGAATCAGATTCCCATGGTGATCGCCGAAAATTTGAAACTCGACATGCCGCGCATCGGGGATGTAGCGCTCCAGCAGCAGTGTCTGGTCGCCAAATGCGCGCTCCGCCTCGCCGCGGGCCGCCTCCAGCGCCTCTTGTAGCTCCTCGGCCGACCGCACGATGCGCATCCCGCGCCCGCCGCCGCCCGCCGATGCCTTGATCAGGACCGGAAATTGAATCTCCGCCAGGGAATCGTAGGCGGGCACAACCGGTACTCCGGCTCGCGCCGCGATTTCGCGTGCCGACGTCTTGAGCCCCATCATCCGGATGGCCTCCGGCGGCGGCCCGACGAATATCAGGCCGGCCGAGCGGCAGGCCTCGGCGAAATCCGCGTTCTCCGCGAGAAACCCGTAGCCTGGATGGATCGCGTCCGCTCTCACTCGCTGCGCGGCCCCGATAATCGCCTCAATCGCCAGGTAACTCGGCCCGATCGCGACCGCTTCGTCTCCAGCCCGCGTGTGCGGCGCGTCCCGATCCGCGTCGGAAAAAATAACCGTCGGGCTGATTCCCATGGCGCGCGCTGTACGCGCAACGCGCAGCACAATCTCGCCGCGATTGGCGATCAAAAGCTTTCGGATGGTTGGCAAACAGCCCATTATGTCACTGCGGCTAGGTCCAATCTTGTCGCTAAGCGCGGCTTAGTTCACCGTTGGAACCAAACGCGACTCGATCATGCGCTGATCGGATGTGATCAGCCGGAGCCCGTGTACTCGCGCGATTGTGAATTCACGATTTCCGGGGCCGGAGACTTCAACGTCACGCAATTCGATCTCGCCGCCGTTGCTAATGGGCCAACCCGGGCACGGTTACGGCGATCATCTGGACAAACAGCGGCAGCGACCCCGGAACACAGATGGGAGCGTCATTCGATCTCACCGCCAGACCGGCGCAGAGCACACACTCGTTACTCAGACCGGCGTGACAGGCATCGCTTTGCCGGGCGGTGTTGACTATTGGATGGTAGTTGTTTCAGAGGTCCTTGAACCGGGTTCGCTCAGCCTGTTCGCCACAGGACTCGCGGCGATGCTGATCATCCGGAAAACGGCGCTCCCTTAAGCGCTTCGTCCATTGACCGCTAGGTCAGCTTTACGCCGGCCATCTCCATCCAGCCGCGCGGGGACGACCTCACGTCGATCGGCTTCGTAACGCGCTCGCCCGTTCGAACTGAATAGGTTTGTCGTTCGGCTCAGACTTTTGGCCTGCGCTTTTCGATGGCGGTGAGGGTGGGATTCGAACCCACGGAACCCGTAAAGGTTCAACGGTTTTCGAGACCGCCCGATTCAACCACTCTCGCACCTCACCGGACAATTCTAAGCTACCGTGATTCGGCCGTAACTGCAATGCTGCGGCCTACACAACGCCTGGCTTGCTGCCGGATGCGTCGGCTGGTACTTTGAGGCTTGCACGAGAGCGCGCCTCCATTTCCGGTCTACACCGTCGGTCATTCGACGCGCAGCATCGAGGAATTCGTCGGCATTCTTAAGGCGCACGGGATCGAGCAACTGATCGATATTCGCACGATCCCGAAATCTCGACGTAACCCGCAGTTCAACCGCGAGTCGCTCCCCAAGAGCCTCGCCGAAGCAGGGATTGAGTACCGGCATCTCTCCGCTTTGGGCGGTTTGAGGCGTGCGCGCTCGGATTCGCTGAATACGGCCTGGCGAAACGCGTCGTTTCGTGGATATGCCGACTACATGCAGACGCCCGCATTCCGCCAGAGTTTGGGCAAATTGATTGAATTAGGCGCGGAGAAGCGCACCGCGATCATGTGTGCGGAGGCGGTACCTTGGCGGTGCCATCGATCGCTAGTGGCAGACGCGCTGCTTGCGCGCGGCGTCCATGTGGAGGAGATCTTGAGTGAAGGCAAGGTGCGGCCGCATGCGATGACACCTTTTGCGCACGTAGAGGCCGGAGAAGTTAGTTACCCGGCTGCAGGGCCCGATGCAAATATCTGAAGCTGGCGCTTCAGTGGCGCGACTGCAAATTGAACCAAAGTGTGGATGAGAGCAGCCCGCATGAGCCCTGACAACGAGCCCGCATGAGTTTGACGGTTTGGTTGCCTTGAGTTAGAATCTAAATGCGGGGTGGAGCAGTCTGGTAGCTCGTTGGGCTCATAACCCAAAGGTCGAAGGTTCAAATCCTTCCCCCGCAACCAATCCCATCAACAGGTTACGCGGTTTTCCGGGCACACCACAAACTCCCATTAACTCCCAATAGCCGCGACCGGCTGCTTGTGGTCGGCGGTTTGGTCGTTTTTGCTGCTGTTTAACACCATCTCTACAACTTTGCTGTGAGCCTGACGCTTGCTGTCCGTCATGGCCTTCCCATAAATGTTCATCGTGGTCTGGATGCTGGCGTGACGCATCAACTCCTTTTGGACGGTGAGCGGCGCCCCGGTTTCATCGAGCCACGACCGATAGCTGTGCCGAAACGTGTGCCAGCCGATATCGTCGCCGATTCCGGCTGCAGTTCCAGCCTTGCGGATATGCTTCTTCTGAATCTCCTCCTGGTGGTACGGTTTCTTTGTGACCGGATTGGCGAACAACCACCCCTCCGGGGTCGAGAAGGCCCGTTCCTTGTGGAGCATAAGAGCCTCGACTACTGCCGTATCGAGCGGAACGCTATCCCGCGAATACTCGGTCTTCACGTCTCCGACTCTGCCGTGAACGACACTCCGTTGGATCAGCAGCGTGCGTCCTGGGAAATCGAAATCACGCCACTGAAGCGCCACGATTTCGCTGACTCGCAGTCCCAGACAGCCAGCTATCAGCACCATCGTCCGGTACGGCTCCCGGATGAATGGCAATAATGAGTGGAACTCTTCAGGCGCGAGGACCCGTGGCGTTTTGAGGCGCTTGGTCCCACCCTTCACCCGAACGAGCTTGATCGGATTCTTCTCGATCAATTCCCACCTCTCCGCACACTGAAAAATTGTGTGCATCAGACTTCGGACATGGCTCTTCGTCTTCGGAGCAAGAGCCAGGTTCTTCAGCCAGTCCTCCACCGCCATCGGCTTCACGGCACTCATCGCCGTGTCCGCCCATCGCGGCCGGATTTGATTATTGATGTACGACTGATACGCAGCCCGTGTTGAATATCGTTCCGGCATTTCTTCCTGCTCGTATCGTGCGATCACCGCTCCAAAATTGGCGGCACCGGGCGCAGCCGGCTGTTCCGCGTTAAGCCGTAACAGGATCGCTTGTACGACCGGTGCCTTTCTGGCGGCGGATTCGGTTGGATACTCCTCCCGTGTTCCGACCATGACGGCCCGGCGCTGTCGTTCGCCCTGAGCATCAGGCTCGTAGTAGCGAAACTCCCATATCTCCTTTCCTTTTTTCCGTTCTTTGGTTTCCAGACTTCCATACTGATATCGCGTGCGCGTGAACAACGAAGACCTTCCTTTCGCGTTAACGGCACGAGTGGCTCTTTGAGCATAATCCAGAACGAAGCCACTGATCCAGCGAGGAAGCGCGGAACCGCCACAGGTCCCCGATCCGGAAGGCCGGAACCGCCCCTTGGCGTGCCATCCGCTGTAGAGTTTTTGGATGAATTTGCAGCAGGGCCGCGGCCTCTTCCGTGTTCAGTACGCGTTCGAAGCTCATCGCGAGCGATTCCGACTCGCGGGAATCCGGCACCTGCTGTAATGCTGCTTGCTGACTCATGCGTGTGCTTGCCTTTCCTCCGGGTGCGACCCGCCATTCAGCGAGGCATCACGGCCATTTTGATTGGCCTTGAACCCCCTGGACCGGTTCCCATTTTTGGCTTCTGGCTGCATTCGCGACCGTCTCTGGAACCGACGATCAACCTCCTGAAGCCGATCCAGAGCGTCGAGCAATTGCAACCCGGCTTCGCGTAGCGGGTCGGATTTCGGACAGAACTGCTCGGTGTGCTTGATGGCGAACCTAATCCGGTCTATCGCGACGCGAGCCTGGTACGCCATTTCGAATTCAATCGGTGAGGGCCGAGAACTCACTTCCTCCTCGATGGTTTCAATGATCTGGTGCATGATTTCAGAACTCATAGACTTCCTCAAGATCGATTTTCCGCGCTCGGTGCGGCGGATCGAGTCCGGGCCGCTGCGGGTGTGGATGGTCGCCTGGTGCGGGAGATCAGGTAGGCAATCACTTGGATAACGAAGAGCAGCACGGCGATCAACAGAAGGACCATCTGCTCTTCTCGCGGGACTACGCGGCCAAAGCCCGCGCGATGGTTGTCCGCGACAACGGTCACGCTCACGGCGATCACCGCCACAATACTGGCCCAAAGGCCGACGAGTCGCACCCGAGCTGGGCCATCCGCTTTCTCAGACATTTTCACCTTCCAGCCATTTCCGAAGTGCGCTGTTCGCAAGAGTCGTCACGCTGCAACCTCTCTGCTTGGCGGCGGATCGAACCCGTGCGTTGGCTCGGCCAGAGATTACTGCGGTCAAAGCTGGGGCGCTTCTGCCCGGAATCACTGCTTCAACCTCGACCGTGCCAAGATCCGTCGAGGTAAGGGCGGTATCGACGTATCGGGAGAGGTCTCCACGGTGCCGCATCATGAACCGCAGCCGCTCGTTGACATCCGATGTTAAGCGGAGAAAAAGTCGCACCTTTCGCCCTTTCACATCCCAATCCGTCGATGTTCAGTCATTCGGAACATTGTTGAAGCTCGACACGCCGCTCCTCCGCCTGAGCTGGCCTGGAGGCTCGATCGGCAGAGGGTTTGCCTGAATCGGTACGTATGGAGCGTCGAAGAGAATGTCCCGATTAACGCGAACGGTGAACTTGTAGCCGACGGGCACCTTTATCGTCGGCTGAACGTTGAGATTGCGCCGCGTGATCTGGGCGCCCGTTTGGCTCATTTCGCGGCCGACAGAAGCACTCGCGGTATCGCCAATGCTCGGATATGTGAGCGCACTTTGCGTGTTGCGCTGCGAGAGATCAAACGCGGCGGAGAAGGCGCTCGTCAGCGCGGCGAACCCGAAGAGGCGCTTATAGTGATGATCGACGTCATAGCGGAGGCCAGCATTTCCATGCGAGTCGAGTCCCACCATTCCATTGATGTCCACTGACGATGCGTCCGGGAAGATGATTCTGTCCCAGGCAACCTGGACGCCATCCTGTCCATATGAAACGCGGGAATCGTATTTTCCAACCAGCCGCGAACCTTGGGGAATGAGCAGGTATCGCCCGGTCGCGGTGTCGAATACGTTTGACGTGACCAGGGCCTTGATTTCGCCAGGGAGGTCAGAATTCAAACTCTGTTCGAGGACGGCCGGAATTTCCCATCCAGCCTTGATCTCATATGCACCGAGCGGCGCCGTCCGAGTGGAGCGCAAGTAATCGTCGGTCTTGCGCTGTTGTGCAGAGGCCAGGAAGGCTGCTTTGGCGGTCTGCATATTTTGGCTTTCATAGTCGGGATCGTTCGGGTTGCCCGCTGTCGGAAACGCAGGCACCGCCGGAGAACCTGCCGTGCTGCGACCACCGCCGAGAGCTTGAGTCAACGCGGCGACCTGAGCAAGATCATTGGGTGTGGAAGGAGGCGCGCCGAACCCTGGATATGAGGTGAGCGAGGAAATTCCGCCGCCGGAGCGAATGCCCGTCGGCGCAAGCATGGCCTCCTGCTCGCGCTGGTATGCAGCAGCGAGTCGGCGCTCCTCGGGTGACGGCTCGGGTACCGAAGTGGCAGTCTGAGCACGCGGGTAAGGAGGAGGCTGCCGTACGACGACGCGGTCCTGAGTAGAAGAGGCGCAGGGTTGTCCAGTTTCAGGATTGAATCGGTAGGGTTGACCGGAGTGCGGATCGTATCCGCAATTCTGAGCACCGGGCTGGGGCTGGCCGGTTCGTAAGGAACCCGGCGCCTGCAACTGGTTCGGATCACTCGCCAGGACCGAAGCATCGCGCAGGGGATAGTCCTTCAACACTTCGTTAGCCGATGCTGTGGCTGGGCTGACCGCACTCGGTAGACCGGCGTCATGGGCAGCCGCCTGGGCGCGAATTTGACGGCGATATCCCCCATAGGCGAACGCGGAGAGGAGTGCGATCGCCACCGTACCAACCGCCAACCCAGCGCGCCTGCTGACACGTGCGGAAGTGTTCGGTCTCGGGTGCAGATCGATTCCAGCGGGCGAGTCGATGGGCTTCACGTCCTGATTGCCGGTTCCGAGATTATCCTTTGGGGCGTTGTTCACGGCTGATCTCCACTTTCTGGGCTTTCTTTCCGGCCCCGAGAATCAGTTGGGCGCGGTCGAAGAGTCGATCCACGATGTAGGTCTGTTGCTGAACGCGATAGTTCGTCATCTCGCCCTTTCCGTCAGACCCCATGACTACCAGCACGGGCGCTTCGCGGTTCTG
>Ga0070738_10002064_pt1 | contig 33602 bp, 22 predicted proteins | sample Coa_R2_2_FD_66446 | JGI IMG/M metagenome (GOLD analysis project Ga0070738, IMG submission 66446) | Surface soil microbial communities from Centralia Pennsylvania, which are recovering from an underground coalmine fire - Coalmine... | ecosystem: Environmental > Terrestrial > Soil > Unclassified ...
TGTCGATCTCTTCTATGTGTGAGTGAATCTCAGAAAGATTACCGTAGTGTTCGCCGGGATTCTCAAACCCCTTACTCCGTCGCGCCGACGATTTCCGGCTGGTCGGCCGGCTCCTCGACGGCTTCCTCCTCGGCGACGTGCCGCAGCTCCGGCGCGTTCAGACGCACTTCCGCTTCTTGATGCGAGCGGAAGCCGGTGCCCGCCGGAACCAGGTGGCCAAGGATGACGTTTTCCTTCAAGCCGACCAGGTAATCGACCTTGCCGGCTAGCGCCGCCTCGGTCAGCACCTTGGTCGTCTCCTGGAACGACGCCGCCGAGATGAAGCTGTCCGACTGCACCGCCGCCTTGGTGATGCCCAGAAGCTGCGTGCTGCATGTCGCCGGCGTCGGCGTCGTGTAGGTCGGCAGTTCCTTGCCGTCCGCCTCCAGACGCGCCCTTTCCTCCTCGAACGCCTCCTTGGCCACGATCTTGCCGATCACGAACTTCGAGTCGCCGGGATCCTTGATCCGGACGCACTCCTTGAGGCGATCGTTGACGGCGCGGAAGGCAAACTTGTCGATGACGCTGCCGGGCAAAAGACCGGTGTCGCCCATCGTCTCGACCTTCACCTTGCGCAACATCTGAGACACGATGATCTCGATGTGCTTGTCGTCGATGTCCACGCGCTGGCTGCGGTAGACCGACTGCACCTCCGTCACCAGGTAGCGCTGCACTTCCTCGATGCCGGAGATTTTGAGGATCTCGTGCGGCACGAGCGGGCCGAACACGAGCCGCTGCCCTTCCTTGACGCGGTCGCCGGTGTGGACGGCCAGGTGCTTGCCGGGCGGCACCTGATGTTCGCGCTCCTCGCCGACGGGCTTGCCGCTGTCATCGACCGGCTGGACGTAGATGAGCCGCTTGCCGCGTTTCTTCTCGCCCAGGCGAACGGTGCCGGCCACCTCGGCCATCTTGGCCGGATCGCGCGGCGTCCGCGCCTCGAAGATTTCCGTGACGCGCGGCAAACCGCCGGTGATGTCCTGGGTGCCCGACACCTCGCGCGGCGTCTTGGCCAGCAACGTGCCGGCCGACACCTTCATGCCTTCGCGCACTTCCAGGTACGCCTTCTCCGGCATGTAGTACGTGGCGAGAATCTGGCCGCGATCGTCCTCGATGATGATCTGCGGGTGCAGGTCGCCCTTGTGCTCAAGGATCACCCAGCGCTCGGCGCCGGTCGCTTCGTCGCGCTCCTTTTTCAGCGTCTGGTCCTCGACGATTTCATCGAAGCGGATGCGCCCGGAGAACTCGGCGACAATCGGCGTGATGTGCGGGTCCCATTTGCACAACACCTGCCGCTCCTGGACGGTCTGGCCGTTCTCGACCATCAGCACCGCGCCATTGGGCACGGCGTAGCTCTCCAGCTCCTTGTCTTCCTTGGCGCCGGGCGCCTTGGGCGAGACTATCTTGATCTCGCCGTTGCGGGCCAACGCGATGCGTTCGCCCTTGTCGTTGAGAACATCGGTGATGCGTTCGTAGCGGACGACGCCAGCCTTCTTGGCCTTGACCTCCGACTCGCCCATCTCGCGTTTGACCACGCCGCCGATGTGGAAGGTACGCATGGTAAGCTGCGTGCCCGGCTCGCCGATCGACTGAGCCGCGATGATGCCCACCGCCATGCCCTCTTCGACCAGCGCTCCGGTGGCCAAATCCATGCCGTAGCACAGCCGGCACACGCCCAACGCCGCCTGGCAGGTCATCGGCGAGCGCACCAGAATCTTGTCGATGCCCATCGACTCGATCTTGCGCGCCGCCTCCCAGGAGATCATCTCGTTTTCCTTGACGACCACCTGCCCGGACACCGGATCAGTGATGGTGTTGCGGCTGACGCGACCGCGAATCGTCTCGGACAAGGGTCGTTCGATCTGCTCGCCCTTGTACACCACGCCCTTGCTGACGCCCTGGGTGGTGCCGCAATCGTGCATGGTGACGACGACGTTCTGGGCCACGTCGGCCAGCTTGCGCGTCAGATAGCCGGAATCGGCGGTCTTGAGGGCGGTGTCGGCCAAGCCCTTGCGGGCGCCGTGCGTCGAGCTGAAATACTCCAGCACGCTGAGGCCCTCGCGGAAGTTCGCCTTGATGGGCGTCTCGATAATGGTGCCGTTGGGCTTGGCCATCAGACCGCGCATACCCGCCAGTTGGCGAATCTGCTCGGTGCCGCCGCGAGCGCCGGAGTTGGCCATCAGGAAGATCGGGTTCAAGTACGGCCGCACATCGCCGGTTTCATCCTTGCGGCGGTCGTTGCGTAGGTCTTCCATCATCTGTTCGGTGATGCGGTCGCGGGCGTGCGTCCACAAGTCGATGACCGTGTTGTAACGTTCGACCTCGGTGATGTTGCCGCGGTCGTACTGCTTGCGATAGCGATCGACTTCCTTCTCCGTATCGGCGAGAATCCGGTCCTTGTTGGCCGGCGTCTTCAGATCGTCGGTGGCGAACGACAGGCCGGAGCGCGTCGATTCGCGGAAGCCGATTTCCTTCATGCGATCGAGTAGGTCGATGGTCTCGCGGCGGCCGAGCTGCTGATAGCAGTCGGCGATGATGCGCGCCAGGTGCTTGCTCGACAGGGCCAGGTCGTAAAACGCCATTTTCGAATTGAGAATGTCGTTGAACAAGACCCGGCCGACCGTCGTGAACACCAGGCCGCTCGACTTGCGCGGGATGTCATCGACGCGCGTCTTGCCCTTCTCAATCTTGATCTCGCCGATGACCTTCTTGTCGATGGGCAGGCGGACGTAGATGCGTGCGTGGACGCCGAGCTTTTTCTGGGCATAGGCGGCGAAGACCTCGCGGACGCTGGAGAAGGTCTTGCCCTCGCCTGCCTCGCCGGACTCGCCCAACTCGCCGCGCGTCGCGGTCAGGTAGTAGCAGCCCATGACGATGTCTTGCGATGGGCTGATAATGGGTTGGCCGTTGGCCGGGCTGAAGATGTTGTTCGTGGACATCATCAAGATGGTCGCTTCCACCTGCGCCTCGATGGACAAGGGCAGATGCACGGCCATCTGGTCGCCGTCGAAGTCGGCGTTGAACCCCTTGCACACCAGCGGATGAATGCGGATGGCGTTGCCCTCGATCAGGGTCGGCTCGAACGCCTGGATGCCCATGCGATGCAACGTCGGCGCTCGGTTGAGCAGCACGGCATGGTTCTTGATGACTTCTTCGAGAATGTCCCAGACCTGCTCTTCCTTGCGCTCCAGCATCTTCTTGGCAGACTTGATGGTGTCGGCGTGGCCCAGCTCCTTCAAACGGCGAATGATGAACGGCTGGAACAGCTCCAGGGCGATCTTCTTGGGCAGACCGCACTGGTGCAGCTTCAATTCGGGACCGACGACGATGACGGAGCGGGCCGAGTAATCGACGCGCTTGCCCAGCAGGTTCTCGCGGAAGCGTCCCTGCTTGCCCTTGATCATGTCGGTCAGCGATTTGAGCGGCCGATTGCTCGATCCCAAGACCGGACGCTTGCAGCGATTGTTGTCGAAGAGCGCATCAACCGACTGCTGGAGCATTCGCTTTTCGTTGCGGATGATGACCTCCGGCGCGTTGAGGTCCACTAGTTTTTTAAGGCGGTTGTTGCGATTGATAATACGACGATAAAGATCGTTCAAGTCGCTGGTGGCGAAGTTGCCGCTGTCCAGAAGCACGAGCGGCCGAAGGTCGGGCGGGATGACCGGGATGCACTCCAGCACCATCCATTCCGGCTTGTTCTGCGGCCCGCCCAGACCCGAATCGCGGAGCGATTCGACCACTTTCAAGCGCTTGACCAGGTCGCGCTGTTTCTGCTTGGACGGCTTGTCCTTCTTGTTCTCCTCGTCGAGTTTTTGCCGCAGGTCGATGGCCAAATCGACAAGGTTGAGATCCTCAAGCATCTTCTTGACGGCCTCGGCGCCCATGTCGGCCTCGAAGGCGTCGCCGTAGCTTTCACGTGCCTTGCGGAAGTCCTCTTCCGTCAAGAGTTGATGCCGCTTCAAGGGCGTATCGCCTTGATCGACGACGACGTAATCCTGGAAGTAGATGATCTTTTCCAGGCTGGTCGTCTTCATGTCCAAAAGCGTGCCCAGCCGCGACGGCATGGCCTTGAAGAACCAGATGTGGACGACGGGCGCGGCCAATTCGATGTGGCCCATGCGCTTGCGGCGGACGCGGCTGTGCGTCACCTTGACGCCGCAGCGATCGCAAATCATGCCCTTGTACTTCATGCCGCGATATTTGCCGCAGGCGCACTCCCAGTCCTTCTCCGGCCCAAAAATGCGCTCGCAGAACAAACCGTCCTTTTCCGGACGATAGGTCCGATAGTTGATCGTCTCCGGCTTCTTGACTTCGCCGAACGACCAGGAGCGGATGTCGTGCGGGCTGGCAAGGCTGATGCGCACCGCCCCATAGTCGTTAATGCGATCGTAGTTAATGTCGCCGTTACTCATGGTCCGCCCTCCCAAATACGTGACAAGGTGACAAGGTGACAGGGTGACAGGGTGACGAAAGGCATCTCACCTTGTCACCTTGCCACCTTGTCACCTTGTCACGCTTAAATCCTCTTCTTTTCCAATTGCATGTTCAAAGCCAGGCCGCGGATTTCGTTCGTGAGCACGTCGAAGCTGGCCGGTGTGCCGGCTTCCAGCGTGTTCTCGCCCTTCACCATCGATTCGTAAATCTTGGTGCGGCCCTCCACGTCGTCCGACTTGACTGTTAGCAATTCCTGCAAGATGTAGGCCGCCCCGTAAGCCTCCAGCGCCCAGACTTCCATTTCGCCGAAGCGCTGGCCGCCGAAACGCGCCTTGCCGCCCAGGGGCTGCTGCGTGATCAGCGAGTAGGGGCCAGTGGCACGGGCATGCACTTTGTCATCAACCAAGTGGTGCAGCTTGAGCATGTAAATGTAGCCGACCGTCACCGGCTGCTCGAAACGCTCGCCGGTTCGGCCGTCGTACAAATACGTCTTGCCCGTCTCGGAGATGCCGGCCTCCTTGAGACACTTGCGAATCTCCTCCTCGGTGGCGCCGTCGAAGACCGGCGTGATGGCCCGGAAGCCGAGCTTCTGCGCCGCCCAACCCAGATGCGTCTCCAGAATCTGGCCCACGTTCATACGGCTGGGCACGCCCAGGGGATTGAGCAAGATGTCCACCGGCGTGCCGTCCGCCATGTACGGCATGTCCTCGACGGGCAGAATCTTGGAGATGACCCCCTTGTTGCCATGCCGGCCGGCCATCTTATCGCCGACCGAAATCTGCCGCTTGGTGGCCACGTACACCTTGACCATCTGCTGCACGCCGCTGGGCAATTCGTCGCCGCGCTTGAGCGAGTTCACCTTCCGTTCCTTTTCGTCGAACAGGAAGTCCAGCCGTTCCTTGTGCCGGTGATAAATGTCGCTGCACTGCTTCTTGCGGTCGGGACTGCGGATGTCCAGATGATCGAGCCGGAACGACACCGCCTGCTCGACGACGGCCTTATCGTCCTTGTCCTGGCCGAGCGTCTTGTTGGTGATGTTGTCCTTGAGTGTGGGCTTCTCCAGCACTTCCGCCAATGCCTTGATCATCTCCCGGAACTGCTCGGCGATCTGCTTGTTGAAGCGGTTCTCCATCTCCTTCAACTCTTTGTCGAAGGCCTTCTTCTCATCCTCCGACATCGACGCCCGACGGCTGAACCGCTGCGTGTCGATAACGATGCCTTCGACGCCCGAGGGCACATCGAGGCTATCGTTCTTCACGTCCTCGCCGGCCCGACCGAAGATCGCGTGCAACAGCTTCTCTTCGGGCGTCAGCTCGCTCTTGGATTTCGGCGATACCTTGCCGACCAGAATGTCGCCCGGCTGGACGAACGTGCCGATGCGGACGATGCCGTATTCGTCGAGGTTGGCCAGCGCCTTGGGCGAGACGTTGGGAATGTCGCGGGTGAACTCTTCCTTGCCCAGCTTGGTCTCGCGGATCTCGATCTCGAACTCCTCGATGTGGATCGAGGTGTAGGTGTCCTGCTCGACCAGCTTCTCGCTGATGATGATGGCGTCCTCGAAGTTGTAACCGTCCCACGACATGAAGGCGACCAGCACGTTGCGTCCCAGGGACAATTCGCCGTGGCTGGTCGCGGCGCCGTCGGCGATGACATCGCCTTCCTTGACTTTTTGGCCGACGCGCACAAGCGGCTTCTGGTTGAGGCAAGTGTGCTCATTGAGTCCGACGAACTTGCGCAGCGAATACTCACGCTCATCGATCCGAATGCGCTGAGCATCGACAAAGGTTACGGTGCCGGATTTCTCAGCCTTGATCACCATGCCGCTGTTGTAGGCCACGTCTTTTTCCAGACCCGTGGACACAATCGGAGGTTCGGTGACCAAGAGCGGCACGGCCTGGCGCTGCATGTTGGAACCCATGAGCGCCCGGTTGGCGTCATCGTGTTCCAAGAACGGAATCAGGCCCGCCGAGACGCCGACCATCTGCTTGGGGCTGATGTCGATGTACTGCACCTGATCGGCGGGGATGGAGGCGAAGTCGCCACCGAAGCGGGCGATGATGCGGTCTTGCGTGATCTTCTGCCCGTCGGTCGGGGCATCGGCCGGTGCCAGGTGGGCCAAGGATTCCTCGTCGGCCCGCAGCTGCTTCACGTCGTCGGTCAGCTTGCGGTGCTTGACCGTGCGATAGGGCGTGATGAGGAAGCCATATTCATCCACGCCGGCATAGATGCTCAAGTGAGAGATCAAGCCGATGTTGGTGCCTTCGGGCGTCTCGATCGGGCAGATGCGGCCGTAGTGCGAGATGTGAACGTCGCGCACGTCGAAGCCGGCTCGTTTGCGGTTGAGACCGCCCGGTCCAAGCGCCGACAATCGCCGTTCGTGCGTCAGTTGCGACAGCGGGTTGGTCTGATCGACAACCTGGCTCAATTCGCCGCGGCCGAAGAAATACTCGATGGCCGCCGAGATCGACTTGGGATTGATGAGCGAGCGCGGCGTCATGTCCTGCTGATCGCGGATGGACATGCGCTCCTGAACGGTGCGGCGCAGCTTCAAAAATCCCTTGCGCAGCTCGTCGGCAGCCAATTCGTCGATCGTGCGAACGCGGCGATTGCCCAGGTGATCGATGTCGTCGATGTGCCCATCGCCCGACCGCAGTTTCATGATGTAGCGGATGGCGTTGAGGTAATCGAGCGACCGCAGCGTCATTTCCGACTCTTCGATATCCTGATCGAACTTGCGGTTGATGCGGAAGCGGCCGACCTTGCCCAGCCGATAGCGGTTGGGATCCTGGAACTTCTCCTTGAAGAGCTCCTTGGCCTTTTCCAGCTGTGGCGGATTGCCCGGACGCAGACGCTGGTAGATCTTCAAGAGCGCTTCTTCGTGCGTGTTGGTCGGGTCCTCGTTGAGCGAGGCGAGGATGAGCGGATCCTTGACCTTGGTGAGAATGGTCACCTCCGCCACGGGACTGGCGAAGATGACATCGAGTTTCTCGTCGGTGAGCGTCTCGCCGCTGTCGAGGTAAACCTCGCCGGTCTCCGGATCGATCACGTCGCCGACGGCGATGGCGCCCTTAATCTTGGCGCGGGCGTCTTTGCTGTTGATTTTGATCGTCTCGGTCGGGTAGAAGGCGCGAATGATGTCGGCGTCGGTGGAATAGGCCGGGTCCATGGCGCGGAGCAGGGTCATGGCCGAGAACTTGCCGGACTGATCGATGCGAACACCGAGGGTGTCCTTCTTGGTGACGTTGATTTCGATCCAGCTGCCGCGTTCGGGAATGATGCGGCAGGAGTGGAGTTTTTTGTCGCTGGCCTCGGTTTCGACGACGAAATCGACGCCGGGCGAGCGGTGCAGCTGGCTGACGACGACGCGCTCGGCGCCGTTGATGATGAATTCGCCGCCGCCGATCATGATGGGCATGTCGCCAAGGTAGACTTCTTCCTCGACCGGCTGCTCCTTGACCAGGCGCAGCCAAACGCGGAAGGGCCGGCCGTAGGTGAGGCGCAGCTGCCGGCACTCATCGGGACCGTAGCGGGGTTTGCCCAACTCGTAGCGCAGATATTCCAACGAGAGCGTGTTATCGTAGCTCTTGATGGGGAAGATCTCGCGCAAGACGCCTTCCAGGCCGATGGCTTGGCGTTTCTCCGGCGGCACATCCAGTTGCAGGAAGCGCTCGTAGGAGCGCGTCTGAATGGCGGTCAGGGCCGGCACCTTGGCGGTGTCGCCGAAGCGGCCGAAGTTGCGGGTTTTCTCGGGCACAAGGGTGCGAATAGCGGGGACGGGCATAGTGGGTGTGCTCCTCCCAAAAAACAAACGGATACGAGGCGGCACGAGCCTGACCAGGCACGGTGCGATCGATCGCTATGGGCCGCGTCAAATCACCGGGCCGGCTCGGCATAGGGCCGTCGGCTGGTATGTGGATGATCGTTCAAGGATGCAAGAGTCGCTAATGGAGGCGCCCTAAGATGGACGTCGCCGAACGGCCCTGTTCGGCGGAGTTTCGATACGGTGCCTCCAACGGGTTTGTTCGTGATGGTATTGGTACCCAAATCATCATTCGGACAGCGCGCGAACATAGCCAGGACCAAAGCCTGGCCTTTGAACACCCGGGGGCGAGGGGGAAGGCTGACTGGTGGCACGCTGTTATTCCACGTTTCAACCGTTTCAACCCGCGCCAGGCGGGACTTCCGAGCAATCGCCTGGCGAACGTCGCCGCGCCTCAACTCCGAGATACGGAAAGCAAACGGTTATATTTCACCACAAAGGCACGAAAAGTGCAAATGGAAAATTTGCAAAACGCGAAAGATCGGCCGGTCCTATGGTGCCGATTCGCCATTTTTGCCGGATTTCACCGCGTTTTCTCTTGACTTTCTTGTCGCCTTCGTGGGGGAAAAAATCTGTTGAGCCGCGACCGTAAGGGAGCGGGATTCCCACCCGCTCCCTTACGGTCGCGGCTCAACTTTGTTCGCGCTCACTTGAGGGAGGCCTTGGCTCCGCCATCCTCAAGTTTCTTCTTGAGCGTGTTGGCCTCGTCCTTGGCGACGTTCTCCTTGACGGGCTTGGGCGCGCCTTCAACGAGTTCCTTGGCTTCCTTCAGTCCAAGGTTGGTGATCTCGCGGACCACCTTGATGACGTTGATCTTCTTGGCCGGGTCAGCCAAGCCGTCGAGCATGACGGTGAACTCGGTCTGTTCCGGCGGTTTCTCGGCCGCGGCCGCGCCGCCGCCACCGCCGGGACCAGCCGCCATCACGACGCCTCCCGCGGCAGGTTCGATCTTGTACTTTTCCTTCAAGTACTCTTTCAGCTGCACGGCCTTGGTGATGGTCAAGGCGGCAATTTTGTCGCCTAGCTCCATGATGTCAGCCGCGAAGCTGGTTCCATTTCCTTCAGCCATTGTCGTATGGTCCTTTCCTGATGCAAATGCTGCTTGAAGCAGAGCAGCGTCTCGCGTAATAGCCTATTCGTTGACCCCTTGCTGGCGCTGCGGGCTGGCAAGGTGTTTAACCCGCCGCCGGAGCGGGGACTTCCTCTTCTTTTTTCTCGCTGATGGTCTGAATCTGGCTGGCCACCTGCGAAATCGGCCCGGTCAAGCAGCCGGCGATCGCCGCGCCTGGTGCCAGGATCATGCTGATGATCGAGGCAATCGCCTCTTCGCGCGTCGGCCGGGTCAGCGCCTCCTCGAAGCGAATCACCTCGCCGTCGGCCAGGGCGGCCTTGACGTTGATCTTGTCCTTGTACGCCGCGGCGTTCTTGGACTTTTTCAGTTCGTCGTCGATGGCGCGGCTTAACTCGGCGACGCTGTTGGCGCCCCAGGCGAGTGTGGTCGGCCCAGCCCAGATCGGCGAATCGGCGCCGATGCGAATGCCCATTTCATCGAAGACGCGCCGGGTCAAGCTATTCTTGACCATCTTGAGGCGAATGCTCTTCTTGCGCAGTGTCGCTCGCAGCGAGCCTTCGAGATGGCAGTCCAGCCCTTTCATGCTCAGCACCACGGCGTCGCGGACATTCTGAAAGGTGCTCCGCAACGCATCCATTTCCATCTGCTTGATGACTTTGCTCATGTCTGCAATTCTCAGAGGCGAGCGGGGCCGCGTAAGCGCCCCGAGTGTTCCCTCGGGGCGCTTACGCGGCCCCGCTCGCCGGGAAGTTACATTGTAACCGGGATGCCCGGGGTCATAGTGGCCGCGACGGTGATCGATTTCACATAGTTGCCTTTGACGCCGGCCGGCTTGGCGGCGCGGACCTGGTCGACGAAGGCCGTGATGTTGGCGGCTAGCTTGTCGTCGTCGAAGCTGATCTTGCCGATTCCGGCGTGGACGTTGCCGCCCTTATCGGCGCGATATTCGACCTTACCGGCCTTCTGCTCGCGCACCGCCTGAGCGACATCTTGCCCGGCCGTGATGACGGTGCCGGCCTTCGGGGTCGGCATCAGGCCGCGAGGACCGAGCACCTTACCGAGGCGGCTGACCTTGCCCATCATGTCTTGCGTGGCCAACGCCACATCGAAGTCGAGCCAGCCTTCTTTCTGGACCTTCTCAACCAGCTCATCGCCGCCCGCGAAGTCGGCGCCGGCCTCCTTGGCCTTGGCGACGTTATCGCCCTGGCAGAAGACGACGACGCGCTTGACCTTGCCCAAGCCGTGCGGCAACGGCACGCTGCCGCGGATCATCTGATCGCTCTGCGTCGTGTCGATGCCCAGCGACATGTGGACCTCGACAGTCTCGTCGAACTTGGCCCGCTTGATCTGCTTCAAAAGCGAGATAGCCTGCTTGAGCGGGGCTGCACCGGTCTTGGCGATCCTTTGGCGGTCGTTCTTGAGCTTGTTGAGGAGCTTTTTGCCGCGGCGCGGCGGGTTTCCAGGCTGCTGCCCCTTCTTCTTGGTGGGTCCGGCCGGGGCCGGCGCGGCGGTGGACGGCGTGACGGGCGGCGCAGCCTCGGCGGCTGCCGCCGCGGGGGCCGGCTCACCCTTGGGCGCCTTGGCCTTGGGGGCACGCGGCTTTTTCGCTTCCGCGCCGGCGGTTTGCTCGGCCGGTGCTGCCGCCTTCTCCTTTGCTTCGTCCGGTTTCTCGGCTTGTTTCTTGGCCATGATCGTGCTGATTCTCGTTCGGGAATAACCGCGAGCGCGATTGCTCGTTTCACGCGAAACGAGCAATCGCGCTCGCGGTTAAACAGGAACTTTCTATGTTATGGTTTCACCCTTCGACGGCCAGTCCCAAACTGCGGGCCGTGCCCTCGATAATGCGCATGGCGTGATCCACGTCGCGCGCGTTGAGGTCGGCCAACTTCTTCTGGGCGATGTCGCGGACCTGCGCCGACGACACCTTGAACCCTTTGTACTTGCCGCTGCCCTTGGCCTTCTCCTCGGCGTTGATGACTTCGCCGCCCTTCTTCTTCTCCAGCGGAATGCCGGCCGCTTGCTTGAGCAGCACCGCCGCCGGCGGACTCTTGATGATGAAGTCGAAGCTGCGGTCGGAGTACACGGTTATCACCACGGGCAGGGTGATGCCGCGCATTTCCTTGGAGCGATCATTGAACTGCGACACGAACTGACCGATGTTGACGCCGTGCTGACCGAGCGCGGGACCGACCGGGGGCGCGGGCGTGGCCTGCCCTCCCGGCACCTGCAACTTGATCTGCGCGGTTACCTGACGCGCCATGCTGCTACCTTTCTAACGGTTTTCGGTTTTCAGTTTTCGGTTTTCGGAAAAGAAGAACCCATTTGTTCTTTTCCGAAAACCGAAAACTGAAAACCGAAAACCAATTCAAGCTTGCTCCACCTGCCAATACTCAAACTCAACCTGCACGGGCCGGCCGAAGATGGTCAATTCGACGGACACGCTGCCCTTTTGTTCGTGCAGCTCCTTGACATCGCCTTCCATGCCGGCGAAGGTGCCGTCGGTGACTTTGACCCGATCGCCAGGACCGAAGCGCGGCTTGGTGTAAACGACTTTGCCTTCCTCGGTCTTGGCCTCGGCGCCCTTTTGCTGCCCGTGCAGCATGCGCTCGATCTCGCGATCCGACATGGGCGGCGGCGCGCGATGCACCGAGCCGCCCACGAAATCGCCGACCCCGGAGGTCTCTCGAAATAGATAGAGAATCCGGTCGTTGTATTCCACCTCGACCATCAAATATCCCGGATAAAGTTTGCGCTCCTTCTGCACGCGCCGGCCATTGCGCATCTCCGTGACGCGCTCCACCGGGATGACAATCTGGCCGTAGTACTCTTCCAAGCCCTCGATTTTGACGCGGCGCTCGATGGCTTCCTTGATGGATTCCTCGCGGCCGCTTTGCACCTTGACGACATACCAGTGTTTGTTGCTCGGTTTGGCTTCCGGCGCCGGCGGCTCTTCCATCTCGGCGGGGGCCTGTGCCGCGGGAGCCACCGTTTCGTCGGTCGCGTGCGGTGGGGCCGGCGTCTCACCGGCCTGAGCGGGCGATTCTATTTGCGACGGTGGGATCGGCGTCTCGCCGGTCTGGTCCTCCGGCGGTGGGACCGGCGTCTCGCCGGTCTGATGCGGCATATGTTCTTCGTGGGCGTTTTCCGGCGGCGCGGGCGGCGTCACCGCGGATGTAGGATCATGGGTTGAAATATTCTCTGTCATGACGCAGTCTCTTTGCTGGACGAACGCGACGGGGGCGTCAAATTACCATTCTCTATCTTCGGGTGGTTGGGCCGCTTCCTTCTGATCCTCGGAAGAGATTTTCAAAACTCCGATCGGAGGCCAGCTCAGCACGGATTTCCAAACCACATCCATGCTGAACAGGTAGAAGGCCATTAGCACCACGCACACCAGCACGACGATGGTATCCTGGACCAGCCGTCGCTGCGTGGTCCACGACACCTTGTTCATCTCGGCCTCGGTGGCGATGAGGAAGTCGGCGAAGACCGGCACATTGACCGAGCGCCAGGCCAACCACAGCCCCGCCGCCAGCATCAACAGCGGCACCGTGAACTGCACCGAAGGCACCAACGTCAAGCCGCGATAGGCCAACGGACCTGAGGCCGGCTGCGGCGCGGTCACTTGCGGCTCCACGCCCTCATTCTTTTTCAGATCCCTCAGTTCCTCGTTGTAGTCGCTTCGCGGCACGACTTGATCCGTGTGGAATTTCGAGGAACCCGGCTCGATGATCTTCACATGCGTGGCCGGATCAACGCTCTTGTTGATCTCCTGAAACGTGGAACGATCGACAACGAGAGAATGCTCCGCCAGCCGTGTCTCCCAATCCGGGGCATACTTCTCCAACTCTGTGGGTGGTACATCACCCCGCGATTCGATGGTAACGCGGCCGGTGAACGGCACATTCAACTGCCAATCTGCCGGCCCTTTGCGGAGGGTGCCGTGCGACATCATGGTCCAGATGCCGGACCCGATCAGCAAGAGAAGACCGAAGACGGTGCCGCGGCGGACGCGCAGTCCTTGCAGCGCCTTGTACGGCCTGGCGCTGAACCAGCCTTGCTCCTCCAACCCCACCAGGAACCGCTCGGTCCCCGGCCGCAGGAACAGCCGGCCGCCGAGGACCAGCAATCCCGCCCCGATGCCGGCCGTGACGAGCGCTCCGATGGAGGGGCCGAACCAACCCCGATCGTAGCTCCAGTATTCGATCCACACGCTGGCCCAACGGGTCAGCAAGAGGATCAGCAGAAAGCCGGCCAAGGCGATGAAGATGCCGGCGCGAATGCCGGGTACCGCTTTCGGTCCCAGCAGACGTGCCCCATACCAGACCAGTCCAACCAGCGCCCCCAGTTGAACTAGGCTACGGAAGATCAAGGCGCCGCTGCCCTCCAAGCCCAGGCTTTGCCACAGGGAAGGTAGGAGGTAGAAAACGATTCCGAGCGTGCCCAGCACGTAAGCCGCCCCGGCGAGGCTGGCGATCGCCATGCGATCAAGCAGACTCGAAGACGCGACTTCCGGCGTAGTTTTTACGGCCACGGCCATGACAATTCCTGTCCTCAGAAGAAAAGGGAGACTCAGGCGATCGGCCACCTTGCCGGGCCTTGTCTCCGCGGCGCCGCTCAACTCCACTGCCAGGTAGGTCCGGCGAGCCGAGCCGGACCAACCGTGCCGCTCGGCTCGCGGCACCTACAAAACAGGGGCGGAGCGACTCGAACGCTCAACCGCTGGTTTTGGAGACCAGTGCTCTACCAATTGAGCTACACCCCTTCTCTCGTGACAAGGTGACGGGGTGACAAGGTGAAAACTCACTCTTGCACTATTAATGGACAATTATCTTCAGGAATCTCTTCATCACCTTGTCACCCCCTCACCTTGTCATTTCTTCCGCGATTCCTTGTGCGGGGTGTGCTTGCGTTCCTTGCGGCAGAACTTTTTCAGCTCCAGGCGATTGGCCCCGCGCGTCTCCTTCTCGGTGCGATAATTCCGCGCGCCGCAAACGGTGCATTCCAACCAAACGTATTCGCGCATGATGCTTTCCTTCATTGCCAGCCCGCAGCGCCAGCAAGGGCATCCCTTGCTGGCGCTGCGGGCTGGCAAATCGATTCGTTTACTCCAGAATCTTCGTGACGACGCCGGAACCGACGGTGCGGCCGCCCTCGCGGATGGCGAAACGCAGGTTCTCTTCCATGGCGATTGGCGAATCCGCGATCAGCTCGACCGTGATAGCCACGTTGTCGCCGGGCATGCACATTTCGACGCCCTGCGGCAAGGCGACGGTGCCGGTCACGTCGGTGGTGCGGAAGTAGAACTGCGGGCGGTAGCCGTTGAAGAACGGCGTGTGCCGGCCGCCTTCATCCTTGCTCAAGACGTAAATTTGCGCCTCGAATTTCGTGTGCGGCGTGATCGAGCCGGGCTTGGCCAACACCTGGCCGCGCTCCAGGTCCGTGCGCTCAATACCACGTAACAGCACGCCCACGTTGTCGCCGGCCACGCCGTATTCCAATGTCTTGTTGAACATCTCCACGCCGGTAACAACCGTCTTTTTCGGCATCTTCATCAGGCCGATGATCTCGACTTCGTCGCCCACCTTGCACTTGCCGCGCTCGATACGGCCGGTGCCCACGGTGCCGCGGCCCTTGATCGAGAACACGTCCTCGATGGACATCAGGAACGGCTTGTCCTCGGCGCGCTGCGGCGTCGGGATGTAGCTGTCCAGAGCGGCGAACAGGTCGTCGATGCACTTGCACGCGGCATCGTCCTTGCCGCCCGACTGCATGGCTGCCAGGGCGTTGACGCGGACGATGGGAACCTCATCGCCGGGGAACTCATACTTGCTCAACAGCTCGCGGACTTCCATCTCGACCAACTCGAGCAACTCGGGGTCATCGACGGTGTCCACTTTGTTGAGGGCGACGACGATGCGCGGCACGCCGACCTGGCGAGCCAAGAGGATGTGCTCGCGGGTCTGCGGCATGGGGCCGTCGTTGGCGGCGACGACGAGAATGGCACCGTCCATCTGGGCCGCCCCAGTGATCATGTTCTTGATGTAGTCGGCGTGGCCGGGGCAGTCGATGTGAGCGTAGTGGCGATTGGGCGTCTCGTACTCGACGTGGGCCACGGCGATGGTCACCGTCTTGAGGCTATCGCGTTCGGTACCGCCCTTGGCGATGGCCTTGTACACGTCGGCTGCCGGGTCTTCGACTTTCTTGCCCTTGAAGGTGGTGATCTTGTTCAAGTGCGCCGAGCGCAAAGTCAGCGCGGCGGTCAGCGTGGTCTTACCGTGGTCAATGTGACCGATGGTGCCTACGTTGACGTGCGGCTTCGTTCGCGCGAACACTTCCTTTGCCATCGTTCCTCCGCTTCATTTTCAAAACGAGTTACCCAGATGTCGCTCTGGGATCATGGTGATACTTTTCGTCACAAACCAAAAGCTGCCGGTGGGGATTGAACCCACGACCTGCGCCTTACCAAGGCGCCGCGCTACCACTACGCTACGGCAGCGACCAGTCCACCCATGCCGGGTGAAAGCGGGCGATGGGACTCGAACCCACAACGTTTAGCTTGGAAGGCTAATGCTCTGCCAAATTGAGCTACACCCGCAGTATAAAAATCCCTTTTGTTCCTCTTTTCATCGATCCACATTTTCACAAATGGGCAGAGCAGGATTCGAACCTGCGTAGGACGGAGTCCGCCAGATTTACAGTCTGGTGCCATTGGCCGCTCGGCCATCTGCCCGTTTTTCCTTCCTCCAACACCAGACGCTTCCTGGGGGAGTTGTCGGTCGACCGGGATCCTCCGGCGTGGAAGCTAGCGGTGGGAGTCGAACCCACAACCACCGGTTTACAAAACCGGGACTCTGCCATTGAGCTACGCTAGCGAACCCGGCGTGCGGAAAGAGTAAGTATAGGAGGACGGCATAAGCGTTGCAAGCCTTATTTCCGCTACAATCGGACCCCGTTCCGCCGGCGTTCTCGGGGCGCTGACGCAACCCCGCTCGCCGTTGTCCGCCCCTCCGAGAAAGACACGTCGCTGCCCCGGAAAGTTCGTCTCTTTCCAGGGTAGCGACGAAAGCGAACGTTGGGATCTGAACGAAAGATCATCGCCGCGTCAGACGCTGCAACGATGCCTTGGCCTCGCGGGTAATGTGGGCCTGCGGAGCGCCGCCGGCCAGGGCCAGAAGAACGTCCTTGGACTCGGCCGTGCCCGCGTGTTCCAGCACTTCGATGGCTCGCAAACCACGCAGCAGGGGAGCCGGCGCCGGTGCGGACGCTTGTTCCACCAGGCGCTCCAGCCGCTTGCGCGCCTCCAGGGCGATGTCGCCGCCCAGCGCCTTCTTCATCGCCGGCAGCGCGAGTTCGCCGATTTTGCCCAGCGATTCCGTGGCTTGCTCGCGGACCTTGAAATCGTCGGAGCCGAGGTTGCCCACGAGCACGGCGATCTCCTTGTCCTCGATAACCGGCGCCGGCTTCAATTCTTTCCGCAGCACGGCCGCGGCCTGTTCGGGCGCGGCGGCCAGGCCGCACATGGCCTTGAACGCTCGCATGGCATCGTCGTTGCCCAGCTCGATCCACAACTGTTCAAGCGTGGTCTGGCGCGGCCGTTCCTTAACGGCGGCGGCCAGATGATCGAGCGCGGCTTGCGAGGCCGTGGTCAACTCGACGCCCGGCGCTCCTTTCGCCAGCTTCGCCAGCGTCTGCCGGGCTTCCGTCGTACCGATCTCTTCCAGGATGTGAACGGCCAACACGTCGCGCTGGCGTTCCGGCGTGTTGTACTGCATCTGGAGCTTTTGCGCCAGCACCATGGCGGCCTGGCTGTTGCCGCCTGGACCACCCATCATAACAACACGTCCCCCCATGCCCCCTCCGCCCATCGCCGCGTTGCCGCCGGTCATCTGCGTCAGCGCTCCCAGGGCAGCCTCGCCGTGTTTGGTGCGCAGCTCGGTCATGGCCTGGCGGCGTTTGCCGGCATTGGCGTTGGAGAGATCCTTGATGAGCTGCTGAATGCGGTCCTGATCGCCGGCCGGGACCGGCTCCAGATGGCGGGTCAAGAGCGGCACCGCGCGCTTGGGATCGGCGGTCAGGCGGCGCCGAGCGCGATAAATGCGGAAGTTATCCACCTCGGCCAGGTCATTCCACAGCTCCGTGAATTCGGCATCGTCCAAAGGCGACAGGCGGATGTTGAGGTTGCGCCGCAGCGCCGCCATCCGCCAGCTGAGCCGCATGCCCTCGGTGTCCACGCCAATTAGTTCCTTGCCGTCCGGCGAAAACACCATCGCGCGGACCTGGCCGGGAGCACCGGTCAACGGCATCAGCTCCTGATCGTTCTGCAAGTCCCAGAGGTGGATGGCCGAGTCCTGTTTGCTGACGGCCAAAAGCCGGCAGTCGGCCGAGAACGCCAGGGCAAGGATGTTGTTGTTATTGTTGCCGGGTACGACGCGGATTCTCGCTCGGCGGCCCGCGGCCACGGGCGCCGGCTGCGTGCCGAAATGCACGGCGGCGCGTTCCTTGCCGCTGGCAACCTCCCAGATATGAATCGTGTCCGGCTCATTGCCCAGGGCGGCGAGCATCTTGCCGTCGGGACTGAAGGTCAATAAGCGATTATTCGCATTTTGGCCACTGGAAAAGACACGAACTTCCTCGCCATTGTCTGCTTTCCACAGTTCGATCCGCTGCTGGGTGGCGGCGGCCAGGAGCCGGCCATCCGGCGAGAGAGCCAGGCCGAAGATCGGCTGGTCGTTGTCGATCTCGCGGACTTGCTTGCCGGTGGCGGTATCGAAGAAGCGGACGGCCATGTCGCTGCCGTAATTCTGCGGCACGACGGCAGCGACCTTGCCGTCGGGCGACAGGGCGGTGGAGGCATTCCAATAGTTGATGAGGTTATTGTTGGTATCGAGGTTGCGCGGCTGGCCCTGGATGCGTTCGTCGAGCTTCCAGAGCACCAGGCCGTTACCGTTGGTCATCAGCAGCAATTTGCCGTCAGCCGATATCGACGGTGATGTGTTCCCATTGCTGAAATTGCGGAACAGATAGGGATTGTTCGTGGGCGAAAGCGATCGCGTCATGGGCGGGATCGGCAACAAATCGCCGGTCGGCTCCTCGGCGGCACACAGACCGGCTCCGGCAATCATGTCCAACGCCACAAATCCAGGCAGCAAGCTCAAGCGAAGGAAACGAGACATGACGACACCAATTCCTCGTTAGAAACAGCAAGGACCGCAGGTTCTTGCATGGTAAAAGCACCGGCGCGGCTTGTCCAGAAAAAACCCGGTCGAGCCGCGACCGTAAGGGAGCGGCGCGGCAGGACGCGAAGCAAGCGGGAGTGGCCGAAACGCCGGAAAAGCCCTATAGCGCAAAAGAGACTCGCCTGCTCGCTCTCCGGCTTGAGGAACTCAAACCCATCCATTCACGCTTGGTTCACGAAAGCAAGAAAGAGGATTGACCATGAAAGTCAGCGTCTTGCAGCAGTTCCTTCGCAGCCTGTTGGCCCCAATGGAATCCAGCGAGGCCTCCGCGCCTACCCTCGCCGCGCTTCAACGCGCATGCCAGGGACTCGAACCCTTCCAGGATAAAGACGTTGCAGACTTCGCAGAGTTTTTAACGCGCGCCGCCGCCTACGAACGCGAGGGCCATTGGCCAAGCGCCAATCCCCCCATCCACGGCCGCATCGTCGATGAGCCGAACGCCCAGGAATACGCGCGGCGGCTGCGGACGTTCCTGGAGCGCGAAGTGCCGGCGGGAAGCCCAGTCCCCGACGAGGTTCGCACGGAGATGACGCGGCTGGCGAAGCGGTTGAAATCCGCGCAGGTCAAGGAAATCGCCCGGGAATTACAGGTCGAGGACCATATCCGGGGAGCGAAACAGGGGATCGAAAAAATCGTCTTTCAGATAACCGGACAGACGCTGCGAGGAAGAAGGCCGCGCACCGCCCGGCGAGCGGCGGCCGATCCCGCGGCCATTCAACACTATGCCGCCGAGCTGAGAGAACTAGCAGGCAAAGACGGGCTGGAGCAACGGGTCAACGAGATTGTAGGAAGTCTGAGCGGGTCGAAGCTGCGGGCGTTGGCGCAATCCCTGGGAGCCACCCGCAAGGCCCGAAGAAAACCGGAATGGAACCAGATCCTTCTTGCCGCGCTCACCGAACCGCAGGCCCAGACACGAGAAAGCGCCAGAGACACGGTCAAAATCGAACGCTTGGCGGAAATCGTCGCCGCCCTCAAGGCCAAGGCCGACGGACCCGACGCTCCGCACGATGAAATCGAAGCCGAGCTGCGTTCGCTGGAGGAACAAATGGACCGCGATGAGGCCGTCGCCGTCGCCCAACGGATGGGGGTCGCGCGTGTCGTCGATTCGCGGACCGAGGCTATCGACGAAATCCGCCGCAAAGTCTTCGAGAGAAAGCAACCCCGCGAAAGCGTCGCCTATTGAGGGACCAAAAGGACACAAAGGACCAAAAAGACCAAAAGGACAAGAATTCTGTCCTTTTGGTCTTTTTGGTCCTTTTCTTTGGTGATTCTTACGGCTTCGGCTCGGTATCGCGTGGTTTGGGTTCGGCGGGGCGGGGGGCGGCAGGTTTGATCTGGGGGCTTTTGCGCAGTTTTTTGCGGGCGCGCGACAAGATGGGGCCAATGCTGTTAACCGGAATGTTCAGCTCGGCGCTGATTTCTTCGTAAGAGCGGCCCTCGATGTAGTGCAGACGGACGACCTCGCGTTCGCGGCCGGGCAGCTTGCTAAGCAGTTTCTCCACTTCTTCCAGGCTTTCAAGCCCCGGCGTGCGCGGCACTTCCTCGTCCTCGACTTCGTTGAGATTGACGCGCTTGGCGGGGGGCTGCGCTTCATGGGCCGCATAGCGCCGCGATAGCTCGTGAACACAGATGCGGCGAGCGATGACGGTCAGATAGGTGGCCAAACTGCTGTTGCCGCGGAACTGGCGAAGGACCGCGTAATCGCCGGAGACAATCTGCAACAGCACCTCGGCGGCCAAATCTTCAACGTCTTCGGGGCGCAACGGCGTACTGCGCAGATGGGCCGTGTGATGAATCACATGATAAACCAGGCCGAGGAAGCGATCGACGAAATCGTTCCACGCACCGGGCTGATGAGCAAGGCACCGCTTCAACAGATCGCGGTCCAGATTGGTCAAGGCCACGTGCGCTTCCTCAACGGGGACTACCCGGCCACGCGTTCGCCGGTCGTGGCTTCACGTTAAGCCGTCGCAGGGGAACGGCCAAGCCGGTTGGGGTTGATTGGCCAGTCGTTAGCGCAATGTTATCCTCATTCCACACCTTCCAATTAACTATTTTATCCCACTCGCCAGAGCAGGGGTAGTGACAAGACGCAAAAAATCGCCGGGAATCCACTGGCAAGCTGTGCCCCGGCAGGCAAAGGCGGCGGATCGGTTCCATTCGTCTGGATTTTCCCTGCTTGCCTCTCTTGACCAGAGCAGGGATCGACCGGCAACGGCCTTGACCCCCCCTGTCACCGCATTACAATGGAGTCCGTTGCTTTCCAAACCCTCCCTGCTCTTGCTGCGTAGTTAGGTTGTTAGGTGGTTCGGTTGTTAACCGCCTAACCACCGAACAACCGAACAAGGGCTGGCAGGAAAGGCAGCTTTCCCCATCCTTGTTTTACTCCTCGTCTTGGGAAGCTATTATGAAACCCGCACAGTGGACGGCCATCCTCGTATTTGCCTTGATGGTAGGCGGTATCTCGTTCGTCACCGTTTACCTTGGCGGCAGCAGCCGCACCATCGATGAGGTAGTGCCCGAGGCGCCGCCCACGTTGACCTTCCCGATCAAGGCTGTCGGGCTGGGGCGGGATATTCCTCTGGTCACGGAGATTCGCCATCACGGGCACCAGGATTACTGGTTCGTCAATGAGAGTGGGCAGGACTTGGACGTCGGACTGATCGAAAAAGGCTGCACGTGCAGCACAGTGGAAATAGCCGTGGCGCCTCCGAGCTGGTGGACGGGGTATGCCGGGCGGTGGGCCGCCACGCAGGTGCTGGCGGCAGCGCAGCTGCCCTTGCGCGGGTGGGAGGAGCTGACGATCCTGGCGCTTCTGAATACGCGCGAGCGAAAGTTCCCGGAGCTGCCGGACAACGGTACGGACCCGATACTCCTGGACAAGGACCAGGCCAACTCTTTCCGGGTGCCGGCCGGCGCCATCGGGCGCGTGCGGCTGAACTGGTCGCAACCACAGACGAGGGATTTGAATACCCACGCCGACTTGTGGATAGGCCAACGCACCGGCACCGCCCATGCGCGCCTCGATGCCCGCGTCCTTATCGTCGAGCCGGCGCTCCTCATTGCCAAGCAGGTGACGCTGCCCGCCGTCACCATTCGCGAGCTGGCATATCTGGAAAAGTCGAAAGCGGGCAAACAAGATTGGATCATCTGCGGGTCGTTGACGCGGCAACACTTCCACATGAAGGCCGAGTTGATGCACGAGCGCATCAAGGCGGAATCGGATGCCGTTGAACTCGGCGAACCCATCCCGGTTGACAGTGAGGAACTTCGCAAAGAGACAGAGAAATTCGGCGAGCATATGCCGACAATCTTATCAGGCTTCAAAATCCCAGTGATGGTGAAGGCCCACGCCAAGGATGGAACCCCGGTGGAATGGGGCCACTTCCGCCGTTACATCCGCATGACCGCGGAGGATAGCAACGACTCGGTAATGGTGGAGGTAACGGGCGAAGTGCTGGGCGACGTGAACGTGGGCGAAGTAGGCAAAGTGCGCGGAACGCTCGACTTGGGGCCGTTCCCCCGAAAGCGCGGCACCCACGGCAGAATCATGCTGCGAACGGACGAGAGAGATCTCGATTTGGAGTTGGATGCGTCGCGCCTGCCCGAATACATCAAGGCCAGCCTAAAGCCGAAGGAAATGACGAGGGGACATCGCTCGTGGGAGCTGCGTGTCGAGATTCCGCCCAACGCGGCGTCGGGCGAGTTCCCCCGCAACGACAGTCCGGTCTATCGCGATAGTGCGGTTTATGTCAAAACAAAGGAGAAGCTGCCGCGTTCGATCCGCGTCCCGGTGATGGGCACGGCGAACGACGGGTGAATTAGGTGGTTGGGTGGTTAGGTGGTTAGGTGGTTGGGTTGATAACCACCTAACCACCTAACCACCCAACCACCTAACCACCTAACCACCTATCAAAAACACGGAGGAAGGCCGCTCATGCACAGGCCGAACGACGAAGCGCATCCGTCCATTCCCGCCCAGCCGGCTTCCCCGCCGAGCGTTCCTCCCACTAGGCGAAGTTTGCACTTCAAGCTGGCGGCACTGGGGCTAACGCTGGTGAGCGCCTTGGCCGGCACCGGGCTGACCTACTGGCTCAAGTCTCCACCTGACAGGTCGCAGCCGGAAGGCAAAGGCATCCCCGCGCGTCTGTTTCAGGGCTGGACCAAACCGGACTTCGTCGTGATCCTGTCGGCGCAGCAGCAAGGCTACATGCTGCCGTGCGGCTGCTCCTATCCCCAGGTCGGTGGTTTGGAACGGCGCTACAACTTCATTCAGCTGCTCAAGGCGCGCGGCTGGCCCGTCGTCGCCGTCGATCTGGGTGACGTGATCCAGAAGCGCGGCCCGGCCAATCTGCAAAACGTGCAAGGTCTCATCAAATATCGCTATTCGATGATGGCCCTCAAGGAGATGGGCTACTTGGCCGCCGGCATCGGCGAGCACGAGACGGCCGGCAGCTGGTCCTTGGCCAGCATCGAGGGCGAATGGGCCGCCAGCTTCCCCCAACCCGCCCTCCTCGCCGCCAACATCAAGGACGCCGAGAACACATTCCCCTTCCTCAAGGCAATGGAGACGCAAACCGTCCCCGGCGCCAACGTCAAAATCGGCGTCACCAGCATCATCGGACCCGACGCCGCCGAGAAGGTCAAAGACCCGACCGTCAAATTCACGCGCTCTCTGCCCACCTTGCATGAGCGATTGAAGAAGCTGCGCGAGCAAAACGTGGATTTGCCCATTTTACTTTATCATGGTGTCGCGACGGGCCAACGCCAGGAAGCCATCCGGTGCGCCGAGACTTTTCCGGATTTTCCAATCATCCTGGCTCTGAGCGAAGAGGATGAGCCGCCTGCCGGCCCCACTGAGGTGAACCATAAGAACGGTATTCGCAATTACGTCTTCCGCCTGGGCCACAAGGGCAAGTACATCGGCGTCCTCGGCGTCTACCGCAACGGCCCGAATTTCAACTTCAAGTATCAACTCGTGGAAATGGGCACCGAATACGAGACGCCCCTGGAGCAAAAAGCCAATCAGCCGATCGCCAAGTTGTTCGAGGACTACACCCGCGAATTGAAGAACAAGAACTATTTGAAGGAGTACGGCCAGAGCAAGCACATCTTGCAAGCCATGAATCCGGTCGCCGGTCTACGCAATCCGGGCGACGGCATGCCCACCTACATTGGCTCGGAAGCCTGCAAGAAATGCCATGAACACGCCTATGAGGTTTGGAAGGCCAGCCCGCACAGCCATGCCTACCAGACGTTGGTGGATGCGAAGCATCCTTCGCTGCGGCAATTCGATGGCGAGTGCATCGTCTGTCACACCGTCGGCTTCGGCTACAAGACCGGCTACGCCAACGCGCAGGACACGCCGAAGCTGATAAACGTCGGCTGCGAGAGCTGCCACGGGCCGGGCAGCCTGCACGCCAAGAACCCCGAAAACCTAGAATGGCGCGATCGCATGAATCAGCCCTGGCTCGCCGCACGAAAGATCGGCGGCCAGCAGAAGGATCAGGCCATCGAAAAATTCTGCGTCACCTGCCACGACATCGACAACGATGTGAACTGGGTCCACAAGAAGAACAAGGATCCTTTCCAGGAAAAGTGGATCAACGGCAAGATCATCCACAACGAGCCGCGAGAGCAGAAATAAACCGCCGAGGACGCCAAGGACAGAAAGGCGTTTGCATTTTCTGTCCTTGGTGTCCTTTGTGTACTTGGCGATTTATAGTCTTCCCCAGTGCCGTGCCGCGGCCGCCGCGACGAGATCTACGGCCGCCGGTCCCAATCGGCCGCTGTTGACCGTCAGGTGATATTCCAGTGGATCTCTCCAATCGCAGCCGAAATAACTCTCGTGGAAGCGGCGTCGCTGAGAATCGCTCTGGGCGACAAGTTGGCGAGCGGCTTCCTCGCGCACCCAGCGGTGCTCCATCACGCGCCGCACGCGCGTGTCCGCCTCGGCCACCAAACGGACGTGAAACGCGCCAGGCCGATCGCGGAGAAAGCGATAGCCGCCGCGGCCGACCAGCAGTACGTTGCCGCGCTCGGCCTGCTCCTTCATCAGTTGTTCCAGCGCCTCGAAATAGCGATGATGCAGACTACCGGAGCGCATCCGCTGCCATAACCCCGGCGGCTGTTCGTCCACTTGCTCCAGCTCTGCTTCACTGACGCCCAAACGCACCGCTTCGTACTCCAGCAATTCACGATCGAAGACGCGCAGGCTCAGCCGCAGTCCGAGCGTCAGAGCGAAGCCGCTATTGCCCGCCCCCATCTGCCGCGATAGCGTCAACACACGCGGCTGGCCGGTCTTGGCCGGCGGCGTCTCGCTCTCCTCCTCTTCTTTCGGACGCGCCAGTTCCTGAACGAGGGTCACCACGTCGTCCAGCCGGACGCGATCGCTGTTGGCTACCAGGTCAAAATGTTCCGGCTGGAGCGCGTCCGGACCAAAGAAATAGCGAGTGAAGCGTTCGCGGCTGTGATCGACTTCCAGGCAACGCTGCCGCGCCTGTTCCATCGACCAGCCTTCGCGCAGGGCCATGCGCTGCACGCGCCAATCCAGCGGCGCGACCAATCGGAGATGAAAGGCATCCGGATTGTCGCCGAGCAATTGCCGGGTGCCGCGCCCCACCAGCACGACCTTGCCGCGCGCCGCCGCTTGTCGTGCCGCCTCGGTCAATCCGTGCATGTAACGCTGATGCGGCGGATGCAGCCGCAATCGATCCCCCATGCTTAGGGCTTTCTCGTCGAGGCGTTCCAACTCGGCGTCGGGCACATGCTCAACGGCGGCCGCGCGATGAAGCAATTCGCGGTCGAGCAACTCCCAGCCGAGCGTCTCGGCCAGACGCCGAGCCACTTCGCCGCCGCCCGCCCCGTACGCACGTGATACGGTGATGACGTTCATGGCCATGCTCCTGTCGCTTCGTCGCGAACCGAGCACGTTACTCAAACAGTTCGCTGACGGAGCGATCGTAGTGAATGCGTTCGATGGCGTCGGCCAGCAGGCGCGACACGCTCAAGATAGTGAGATTGGTCAGTTGCTTGTTCGGCGGCACCGGGATACTGTCCGTCACCACAATCTGGCGAATGGGCGCGTCGCGCAGCCGCTCGATGGCCTGGCCGCACAGCACACCGTGGGTGGCGCAGACGTAGATTTCGCGGGCGCCGTTGCGCTTGGCGACGTGGGCGGCGCCGACGACGCTGCCGGCCGTCGAGATCATATCGTCGAAAATGACCGCGACTTTGCCCTCCAGTGGGCTGCCGATCAGGTTGGCCTGCTTGGTCTCCGTGGCGCTGGAGCGGCGCTTGTCCACGATGGCGATCGAGCCGCCGAGCTTCTTCTGATGCATCAGCGTCTTCTTGATGCTTCCTTCATCGGGACTGAGGATGACCAGATCGTGCGGAGCGATGTTCAGGCCGCGAATGAATTCGTTGAGGACCGGACTGGCGTACAGGTGATCGACGGGGATATTGAAAAACCCCTGAATCTGGGCGGCGTGCAGGTCGAGCGCAAGCACGCGATTGGCGCCGGCGGTCGTCAGCAGGTCGGCGACCAGCTTGGCCGAGATCGGCACTCGGCCCACATCCTTGCGGTCTTGGCGCGCGTAGCCGTAATAGGGCAAGACGGCGGTGATGCGGGCGGCGCTAGCCCGTTTGAAGCTGTCGATCATAATCAACAGCTCCATCAGGTTCTCGTTGACCGGCGGACAGGTCGGCTGCACCACGAAAATGTCCCGGCCGCGCACGTCTTCCTCGATGCGGACGGAGTTCTCGCCGTCGGGGAAATTGGACAAAGTAACACGGCCCAGGGAATCGCCGAGATGACGCGCAATCTTTTCCGCCAGGGCGACGTTGGCGCGGCCGCTGAAGACCTTAAGTCGATTGTTCTCGAACATGATCCGTTCACTCATTTGTTCCATCCTGGCCGCAACACACGGCGCCCCTTGGACAAGATACGCATTATGAAGGATGAGTGAAGCATCCGCAATCCGCAATCCGAAGTTATATCCGAGCTGCGCCTGCAACGCAGTCCGAGCCGCGCACGCAGCGCAGCGGAGGAAGCGGCCGCGCCTAGAAGCCGCTCACTCCGCTGCGCTGCGCGCGGCTCGGACTTGACGACCGTGCGGCGCACTCGGCATTATTGCAAGAGATAGTCGTGGTTGAGGGCGAGCGGGGCCGTTCACGCTCCGAGCGCTTTCTTCGAGCGCTGACACGACTCCGCTTGCCGGAATTTGTGAGGAGGTCGAACATGAAACGATGTTCTCTGATCCTTTGCTGCCTGGTCCTCGGCGGATTGGCCGGCATCTTCCTCGCTGGTCCGCTGCTGCAAGGACAGGCCCCCGTCGCCCCCGCCATCCCCAAAGAATTGACCTCGTATCGCGACGTGGTCAAGAAGGTGCTGCCGGCCGTGGTCAGCATCGATTCACACGCCAAGGTCAAGCCAGTCCGTCAGGACCGGAGGCGGAATCCGCTGGATGAACGGATCCCCGAAGAATTCCGTCGTTTCTTCGATTTCAATTTCGACGGCGAGGACGAGGCGCCCGCGCCGCAAGGCGGCTTCGGCTCCGGCTTCGTCATCGATGCCAAAGGCGTTATCTTGACCAATTTCCATGTCGTCGATGGCGCCGGCCAAGTTACCGTGCAGCTAAGCGACGGGCGCAAGTTCAACTCCAAGGATGTCAAGACCGATCCCAAGACGGACCTGGCCATCGTCCGCATTGAAGCCCCGGCCGCTTTGCCCTTCCTAGAACTGGGCGACAGCGACGCGATGGAGCCTGGCGATCGCGTCCTGGCCATCGGCGCGCCGTTCGGTCTGACCGGCACGGTGACGCACGGCATCATCAGTGGCAAGGACCGTAGCTTGCAATTGAACATGTATGAAGACTTCTTACAGACGGATGCAGCCATCAACCCCGGCAACAGCGGCGGGCCGCTCGTGAGCCTGGACGGCAAGGTCATCGGCATCAACTCGGCCATCAAAAGTCGCTCCGGAGGCTGGCAGGGCGTCGGCCTGGCCGTCTCCAGTAACATCGCCAAAACCATCGTGCCACAGCTGCTCAAGGACGGCGTCGTGCATCGCGGCTACCTCGGCGTGCAGATCAAGGATCTCACCGAGCCGGACATCGCGTCACGGCTGGGAGTCCAGCAAGGCGAGCATGGCGTGTTGGTCACGCGCGTCTTCGAGGATACGCCGGGTGCCAAAGCCGGACTGAAAGAGGGCGACGTCCTGACGACGCTGGACGGCAAGCCTGTCCACAACGGCCGCGAATTGCAGATGCTCATCGCGCGTTTGCCAGTCGGCAAATCCGTCGAGGTCCGCGGTCTGCGCGACGGCCAGGCCAAGACGTTCAACGTGACCATCGAGGAGCAGCCGAATAAGTTCGGCACCACGCGCGTGCCGCTGCCGCGCCGCATCGAGCGCGACGAGCCGGATAGTATCTCCATCGACAAAATCGGCGTTGATGCGATCGATCTAACGCCGGATGTGGCCGACAGCCTGGGTTATCGCGAGCAATCCCAGGGGGCGCTGATCGCCTCGGTGAAACGCGACAGCCCAGCCGACGAAGGCGGTCTGCGCCGAGGAATGCTCATCACCAAGGTGGACAAAAAGCCGGTGAAATCGGCGAAAGATCTGCGCGACGCGGTCGAGGCAGCATCGCTCGGCAAGGGCATCCTACTGCAAATCGAGACACCGCAGGGCGGCACGAACTACGTGCTGCTCAAGTCGTCGCGCGAGTAGTCGGGATAAATAGCGAACGGCTGGCTGGGCATCCGCCAGCCGCTCGCGTTTTCGCGGACCTAAGCAGAGGCTGTGAAAGAGTTGGACATCGCACCCCGTCCCGTCCCGGATAAGGGAGGGATGCGGTGCGAGTCCTCTAGCTCGACTTAGACAGCGTTCAGTACGGTGCCTGTTAGGTCGCCGAGCAGTTGCTGTCCGGTCGTGCCGCCCAGCGTGCCCGTCGAATTGAGCAAGTTGGAGACATCATTCAACAGATTGCCCAGCAAATCGCCAGGACCGGTCTCCGTGTAGACATCGACCGTAACCGGACCCGCAGGAGTCGCACAGTTATTCAGGTCGACATTCAAGCCGAGTAAATTCAGATTCACCGGCCCGACGGAGAGATGGAGAATATCATTCGCACCCGGCGGCAGTCCTGTATTGCTGGTAGGGCCTGTTGTCGCCGAGCTGTTCAAAGCTGTGTTAAGCAACGTCGTCTCGACGGTAGGCAACAAGAACTGGTCAAGTAGGTTATTAAGACCGCCCAGAGAGCCGGTGCCGGAATTGAGGGCGTTGCCTAAGTTATAGAGCAAATTTCCCAACAAGCCACCGCCTTGTTGAGCCGTGATATCCAGGCAAATGCTGCTGGTTTGGACACCCAAGCCCAACAAGTTCAACTGGATGGGATTGAGGTGGAGGTCCAATATCTCAGCACTAGGGCCACTAGGTGTGGCCGTTAGAGTTCCCGTGGTTTGGAACGGATTGGCCCCCACGAGTCCATTCACCGTGACGGGAATTTGTCCCTGGCTTATCGGGCCATTGGTCACGGAAGTGACCTGGATGGGCACCATGGTGTTCAACGGGCTGACCGAGGGAACGTCACGCTCTTCCAGGTTTTCCAGATTAGGTCGGAAAGTCCTTTCCTGGGTCGGCCGTTGTGCTTGGGAACCAGACGATTTCCAGAATGCGAACCAACGAGTCAACATCTCAAGTCCTCTCTAACTGTCCGATGAGCGCGCAACTCGGAAGCGAACCTCTCGCCTCAGAATTACCGAGCCGAGCGATTTTCTACCCCGACACCGATCAATCCGTAAGCAAGAATGACTTCCGCCTCGATGGCGTGGGGCCGGCACAGTGGAGAGCATCGAGATGCACAGAAGATGCCAAGCCCGCAAAGTCCCGTCAAAGTGCCTCATTTCAAGCCGTTTGGGCACCAGGGGAAGGAGCAGGAATGCCGAGCGCTCCATCTCAAGTGAACCCACAAGAAAGCGTTTTCTCGTTTATATGTCTCTCGGTTCGCACATGTGCTCGCGGCGTCGTTCCCATACAATGGCACACGGACCATCAGAGAAGCTGGGCCTACTCACCAAGGAAGAGCATGAAGCTGAAAACCACCTACCTGCAAATGTTTGCCCGTCCTGAACGGAGTGTGCCACCGCCGAGGGAGGGACTGGCGATCATTCATGCCAGGAAACCAACGGTTGCCTACTATCGATTTCTTTACGACGCCGTGGGACGGGATTATGGCTGGACCAGCCGCAAGAAGTTATCGGACGGCGAACTCGCTGCTCTCCTGCACGATCCCCGGCTCGAAGTGCATGTCTTGATGGTCGATGGCGTCCCGGCTGGCTTTGCCGAGTTGGACCGGCGGATCGAAGGCGAGATTGAACTGGTGCAGTTCGGTCTGACGGCGGAGTTTATTGGCCAGGGGTTGGGGCGCTATTTCCTCCAGTGGACCATCGACAAAGCGTGGAGCTACAGCCCCAGGCGCTTCTGGCTCCATACCGACACCGAGGACCATCCCGCCGCGCTCCCGAACTACCTCAAGGCGGGTTTCGCTATCTTCAAGGAAGAGGTCAAGGATCAAGAGTGACACGATTCGGAGGTTCCTCATGTTGGCTACGCTGCCGGCGCCTTTGGTGCGTTTGAGCAATCTGTTCCCCGGACGCGAGGTCTACGCCAAGTGCGAGCACCTGGCCCCCTCCGGCTGCTTCAAAATCCGCGGCGCGCTACATCTGCTGACCCATCTCCGCCGCGAGGGCCGGACGCCTCCCTTGGTGGTGCCGTCGATGGGCAACACGGCGCTGGGGATCGCCGTGGCCGCCCGCGCATTCGGCTGTCCGGTGACGGGCGTGGTGCCGCGGACGATCCGCCGCGACAAGGACGAGAAGCTGCACGCGCTGGGTGTGGAACTCATCAAAATCGACGGCGGGGGGAACGAGATACTCTCCCGTGCCGGCGAAGTGGCCCGCGAGCGCGGCGCGTACTTCGTCCATCCGCATCTCGATCCCTTGTGGACCAACGGCTATCAGGCCATTATCGAGGAAGTGTTGGCCGAGCTGCCGGCATGCCGCACGCTGGTGTTTCCAGTCGGCGGGGGCGGCCTACTGATGGGCCTGACGGAATATCTGCGGCGCCGGCCGGCGCCGCTGCGGCTGATCGGGTGCGAAGCGTACAACTACCCGGCCTACACGCCCTACCAACACGCCCGCACTCCTACCATCGCCGACGGCCTGCTCATGGATGATCCGCATCCCGCCGTGCAAGAGCGCATCGCCGCCGACGGCATCGCCATGCGTCTGGTATCCGATCCAGAGATTCGCACGGCGATGGCGGCGTTGTATCGTCGTCAGGGGCTGATGGTGGAGCCATCCAGCGCGATCACGGTGGCGTTCGTGGGTGCTCATGCGGAAGAGATCGAGGAACCCGCTTGCGCCATTCTTACGGGCGGCAACATCGCGTGGGAGGATTTTGTGGGCTTGGTATCCATCTGAACCGCGACCGTAAAAGTTCCTCGCTTACTCGCTCGCTATCAGATCGATTCGAACCTCCCCCGCCTGGGATGGAATGACTTTCTTGCCCTTCTTCGGACTGGTCGAGTTCGTCTGGCGCGTCGTCTTTGTTGCTTGTGAGGGCCCGACCTGTTTGACGGCGATGCGACCGCCGGCAGCGGCGAAGGCGCGGAGGATTTGATCCAACGATACATCGGAAGCAGCCCGCTCAATCTTGGCGATACGGGGTTGGCTCGTCTTGATCCGCCGAGCCAATTGTTGTTGCGATAACTTCTTTGCTTCCCGTTGCCGGCGCACGGCCAAGGCCGCTTCCATGCGGGCATCAAGCAACTGCCGCTCCTCATCGGTCATCTCCAGGAAGTCGGCGGCATCGCCGAACCGCCATCCTGCTGCTTCCAACGCTTTTCGCTTGGCCGAGTCCATAACGCATTTCTCCAGTCTGTTCCATCCAATGTTGATCGCGTGGCCCTGCTACTTTTCCTTTTTGCCATTCCAACATTCTCTGTTATGCAGGCAAATCTGATTCGTTGTCAGGTCGAGCCGCACAGGCCGCGTTATCGGAGCCGCGCACGCAGCGCAGCGGAGTAAGCGGTGGCATGGAGCGGCCGCTTACTCCGCTGCGCTGCGTGCGCGGCTCGGAAAGAGAAGCGTATACCGTATACGATATAATGTCAACAACGGATCCCGATGTAGTGAGAGACAAGATGCGTTAGCGCGGAGATTTACTGCCATTCGGTGGAGGATTTGGCCCCTCTGCCTGCAAGTAACTAAACAGATCGCACAACTCCTCATCCTTCAACGGATCAAGGATCTTCTCCGGCATCAACGATGTCGCCGAAGGCGCCATTTCCTCGATCTTGCTTCGCGGGAGGACGGTGCGTTCATTCTTGCTATCTACTAGCGTCACGGCTCCCGGCGTGCTTTCGACAACCAAGCCGAGCAGCGAACGCCCGTCCTTCATCTCGACGGTGAATGCCTGATACTCGGCACGGATGACGGCGCTGGGATCGACGATCTGCGTGATGAGGTATTCGCGGTTCTTGCGATCGGCGCCGGTCAGATCGGGACCGATCTTGTTGCCTTCGCCGAACAGCGTGTGACAGGTGGCGCAATTCTTCTGAAACAGCTGCCGGCCGTTCGCCGCATCGCCCTTGCCGCCGCGCGACAGAATCAGGTTGATGCTGCGAATGCGCGAGATTTTCTCGCCCGCCGTCGCCGGCGCGATGGCGCCCCAGTGCTTGGCGATGAGCTTGGCGATGCGTTCGTCCTTGTATGTCGATAGCCGTTGCAGTCGATCCAAGGGGACATCGCGCGGCGCGATGCGGCCGGCGTCCACGGTCCGCAGAAGAGCAAGCCCCGACGCCGGCCGGCTGGCCAACAAACCCTGCGCTCGCGCTCTCAGCGCTGAGGATAACCGGGGATACAGCGCCAACACGCGCTCGGCGATGCGCTCGTCGGGGAACGGCTGCAACGCCGACAGGACGGCGCCGCGCAGCGCATCGGATTTCGCCGAGGCCAATAGATCGAGCAAAAGCGGCACGCAATCGGACTTGCCCACCTGCCCCAGCAATTCGACAAGCGGCGTCCGTTCGCGTTCGGAGACCTTGGAGTCGGCGATGCGTTTGAGCAATTGAGCATAGGCTTCCGGCTCGGACAGGCGCACGGCCAGACGAAGGGGAACGGGCGAATCGGGCTTCTCGCGCCAGATGCGCACGATCGCCTCGGACAAGAGCGGCGGCGCGTCCGCGAGCAATCGGCCCTCCAACGCCTGCTCCATGCCTCTGAGCAACAGGTCGCGCTCCTCCGCGCCGGGCGCTTTCGCCAAGAGCCGAGCGCAGGTTTCCAGATCGCCTTTGCCGCCCTCAGCCAGATAGCGGCGGGCCAAGCGTTCGAGCAGAAAACGCTTCACCACCGGCTGCCGCCAGGCATCCGGCGTGTCGAGCAACGCGAGCACCTGATCACGGTGAGCGATGGCCTTGTCCTCGATGGCCCACCACAACAGCAGCGGGATGTGCGGATCGCCGGCATCCTCGCTATTCCGCAGCAACTCACGGACAATCGGCAGACAATCGCCGGCCGGCAGACGCTTGGATGAACAGGCGAGCTGACTGCGTACTACGCAACTCGTCTCACGCCGCGCCAGGGCGATCAATTCCTCCCGCATTTTCGCTGACACCTGCTTGTCATCGCCCAGCAGGCGCACGGTCCATGCTCGTACGTGCTCATTCGCGTGATCGAGCAATTTCCCGGCAAACGCCTCGTCGAAGCCGCCGCTGACATACAGCGCCCATAGCGATTCGAGAGCCTGCCGGCCCTGGTTGCCGAGCACGGCTTTGCGCAGCGCCGGCAGCACGGAAGTATCGCGCCTTTCGCCGAGGATGCGCCGCGCCTCGCGCCGCTGCCAGTCGTTGGGGTGATCGAGCAGCGCGATCAGCTCGTTGCTCGATAGCTTGGCGAGCGGGGTCGCGTTAGCGTCCCGAGTGGCAATTCTCGGGGCGCT
>Ga0070738_10002065_pt1 | contig 33600 bp, 32 predicted proteins | sample Coa_R2_2_FD_66446 | JGI IMG/M metagenome (GOLD analysis project Ga0070738, IMG submission 66446) | Surface soil microbial communities from Centralia Pennsylvania, which are recovering from an underground coalmine fire - Coalmine... | ecosystem: Environmental > Terrestrial > Soil > Unclassified ...
AACGGCCTCAACCGTTGTTTAAGGATCGTCCCTGCCTCAATTACGATATTGGTCGCTGTCCCGGTGTTTGTCAGGCGTTGATTACGCCAGAGGACTATCACAAGACGGTGCAGAAAGTCGCGATGGTCTTTCAGGGGCGCACGCGTGAGCTTTCGGACATTTTGACGGCTCAGATGGAGCAAGCCGCCGAGTCGCTGAATTTTGAGCAGGCGGCCAGGATTCGCGATCAGTTGGCTGGGCTGAAACTATTGGGGGCAGACCAGAAGGTGTCACTGCCAGACGATACGGTGTCACGGGATGCGATCGCCCTGGCGGCGGATGAGCACCATGCCTGTGTCCAGCTTTTTCAAATTCGTGCTGGTCGTCTGGTTGGTCGGCTGGGATTTGTGGCGGATGCCCAATCTGGGGAACCCGGTGCGATCCTGCAGCGTGTGCTTGAAGAGCACTATCAAACGGTGGAAGCAGTGGAGATCCCGGCGGAGATTCTGGTGCAGCACGACCTGCCCGAAGGCGACATGCTGGCCGAGTTTTTGAGTGCGGCGAAGGGACGGAAGGTGGCGATCGTCACACCGCAACGTCAAACCAAAGCCGAGCTGATTGAGATGGTCGAGCGCAATGCTGAGTATGAGTTGGCCCGTACGCAGCGATTTGCCGATCGCAACGCGCAGGCGATGCTCGACCTGGCGGAAGTGCTGGATTTACCTGAGTTGCCCCGTCGCATTGAAGGGTACGATATCTCTCACATTCAGGGTTCTGATGCGGTTGCCTCTCAAGTGGTGTTTGTGGATGGCTTACCGGCCAAGCAACACTATCGCCACTACAAAATCAAAACGCCGACGGTAACATCCGGCCACTCGGATGACTTTGCAAGTATGGCCGAGGTGATCCGTCGTCGCTTTCGTAAGTACGCCACGATGAAGGAACGGGGCGAGCAGGTCAAGGCAGAGGATGATTCGGTGCTGAGTCGTCATGTTTCTGCGACCTCTGATTTTCCGGATCTGGTCATGATTGATGGCGGCAAAGGGCAACTGTCGGCGGTGGTTACGGTATTGCGTGAACTGAATCTGCTAGACGATGTCCGGGTGGTCAGTCTGGCCAAGCAGCGTGAAGAAATTTTCCTGCCGGGTGAGTCGTTGCCCCTGAACACCAATCCCGAACAGCCAGGTGTGCAGCTATTACGCCGCTTACGGGATGAAGCCCATCGGTTTGCGGTGAGTTTCCACCGGCAACAACGCGGCGATCGCATGCGGCGATCGCGCCTGGACGACATTCCGGGACTGGGGCACCATCGTCAGAAGCAACTGCTGGCGACCTTTCGATCGATTGACTATCTCCGAGAGGCTACCCCCGCGCAGATTGCAACCGTTCCCGGAATTGGTTCCCGATTAGCCCAGCAAATCTACGATTACTTCCACCCTGCTCAAGACGTGGCTGAAACAGAATCAGCGGTCAAGAATTGACTTGCTAGCAGCTTTAAGCCTGAATCGACTGTGGCCCTCCTGTCGTGCTGATCAAGTGCGCTGCTCGCGGCCATCAGCCCATCATTCCCAACACTTAACATTTGCTTCATAAATTCAGTGCGTACTGATAATTTTGCGTTCCAAGTGCCGTCTTGGGTTTTGACCCTCTGGGGTTCTGTGTTGTACTGGAAGGCAGCAAGCAACTCACGATCGCTCAACCTTGGCTTCATCCCTTGAAGGTGAATGAGCCAGAACTTTTGGGCACTCTACACTGGCGTATGCCGCAGGATGTGGAGAATACGGAGGCTTGCTGGGTAGACGCATGGTGTTGCAAGGGAGGGTGTGTGACTAGCTCACATAAGGTTGGGGTCGTGGTGATTGGACGGAATGAGGGCGATCGACTGATTCGCAGCCTGGAATCAGTTGCCGATGGAACGCGGCCAGTCGTCTATGTTGATTCCGGTTCCACCGACGGTAGCTGTGAGGCTGCTCGCGATCGTGGCGTGACGGTGATCAATCTGGATTTGTCTATTCCCTTTACGGCTGCCCGTGCGCGAAATGCTGGCTTTGAGCGACTATGCGAACTGCATCCTGATGTGGCATACGTCCAGTTCATCGATGGCGATTGTGAGGTGGTGGCGGGGTGGCTAGAAGCGGCGGCGGCCACTTTAGACCAGCACCCCGACGTTGTAGCTGTTTGTGGCTGGCGACGGGAACGTTATCCCGATCGCAGTCCGTATAACCGAATTTGTGATGTTGAATGGCGGCTGGGTCCCGTGGGCGTGACGACCCAGTTCGGCGGCGATGTGATGATTCGCGCCACGGCGTTTGCCGCTGTGGGTGGTTATGACAGTAGTGTCATTGCGGCTGAAGACGATGAACTGAGCGTCCGTTTACGACAGGCCAGCGGCTCGATTCTCCGCATTGACCAGAACAGCACCCTCCACGATGCCAATATCCATCGGCTGGCGCAATGGTGGCAACGGGCGAAGCGCTGCGGCTATGCCTACGCTCAAGTTTCGAGCATTCACGGTGCACCCCCGGAGCAAAAGTTTAAGCAGGAAATCCGGCGTGCCTGGTTGTGGGGTGTGATTGCGCCACTGGGCGCGATCGTCCTCAGCCCCTTCACCTTTGGGCTGTCGCTCATTGTTTTAGGGCGTTACCCGCTCACAGCGATCCGGACGATGATCGGGACTCATAAACGCGGGTTTTCTTGGAATGAAAGCATGGTCTGGGGAGTGTCCTGTGGCGTTTCTGTAATTCCAGAGGCGTTTGGGGTGATTAAGTTTGTCCGCGATTGTCTCTTCCATAAGCAACACGAAATTATTGAGTACAAAGGTGCTCAACCAGCTGCGATTAAATCGATTCAAGCCACAGGGAGATAAGCCAATGACCGCTCAAACCGGAACCAACCAACCTGTCGCTGTCGCCCTGTTGGGTGCGGGCTATATTTCGGACTACCACTTTAATGCGCTACGCCTATTGCCCAATGTGGAAGTGCGGGCCATCTGTGATCTGAACCAGCGGTTGGCGACACAATTCGCGCAGGCCAAGGGCATTCCCAATATCTATTCGGATCTGGGTGAAATGCTCTCGCGGGAACACCTGGATGCCGTCCACATTCTCACACCACCCCACGTCCATTTTGTAACCGCCTGTCAGGTGGTCGACGCCGGGGTGGATGCCTTCATTGAAAAGCCGCTTTGCCATCGGGTGAGCGACTGTCAGGAACTCCGGCGGCGGGCTGAAACGACGGGACAAACGGTTGGGGTAGGTCACAACTTTCTGTACTTTCCTGTGTACGAAAAGCTGGTTGCTGATCTCCGCAGTGGTCGTCTCGGACGTATTGACCAGATTGACATTGTCTGGAATAAGGAACTCGGACAACTGACGGGTGGGCCATACGGCGCATGGATGCTCCAAACACCCAAAAACATTCTGTTTGAAGTTGCTCCCCATTCGTTTACCCATCTGGTTCACCTCATCGGCCAGCCAGACTCAATTACGGTTGATATTAACGATCGCATTGACCTTCCCCGTGGCCTGGAGTTTTATCGTCGCTGGGAGATTCGCGGCTGGAAGGGCAACACCAGCATTCGGCTGCGGTTCTCGTTTATTGATGGCTATCCAGAGCACTACATTCACGTGCGTGGCACCAATGCCGTTGCCCATGTGGATTTTGAGAACAACACCTACACCTGTCAGGAGCACACGCCCTATTTGCTGGATGTCGATCGCTTCGCTACAGTGGTCGCTACGGCCCGGGATTCCGTGAGTCAGGCGACGGGCACTCTCGCTAACTTTGTGCTTGCCAAAGCAGGGCTGTCCAAAGCGTCGGGGCCATTCCCCTACAGCATTGCGCGGACGGTGGAGAGCTTCTACAACACGCGCGGCAGCAAGCTAGACGAGCGCATTGATCCATCGCTGGGAGAAGGCGCGATCGCTCTGGCTGAGTGGATTGCCCGCGAAACTCACCTGCCGGAACCAAAGACGGAAGCGTTTGGGTTGAGTGAATCAGCGGTTCCCGATGCGCCAAAGGCAAATGTGCTGGTCATTGGCGGCACGGGATTTATCGGTCAGGCACTGGTGAAACGCTTGCGTCAGGATGGTCACGGTGTCCGTATTCTGGCGCGTGACCCCAACAATTGCTCTCCAGAGTTGCGCCGTCTGGGTGTCGATCTGGCGAAGGGTGATTTTGCCGATGCCAAAGCGGTAGATGCGGCAATGGATGGCATTGAGTATGTCTATCATCTCGCCCGTGGGAATGGCAAAACGTGGGCCGATTACTTGAAAACCGATGTGGAGCCGACGCGTGAAGTTGCAGAGCTATGCTTGAAGCATGGGGTCAAGCGGTTATTCTACGCATCGTCGATCGCCATCTATTACGCTGGTAGCGGTGCCGGAACGATTACCGAAGAAACAAACCCCCACGAAGGAATGCTGCGAGTTGCGCCCTACCCACGATCGAAAGTGGAAAACGAGCGCACCTTGCTCCAGCTCCAGCAAGAAAAAGGCTTACCTGTCGTCATCTTCCGTCCGGGTGTCGTCCTCGGTCGCGGCGGCAACCCGTATCACTGGGGCATAGCGGCGTGGCCCTATAATTCTGTGTGCCGCCTGTGGGGTGATGGCAACAGCAAACTGCCGATCGTCCTGGTGGATGATGTGGCTGATGCAATGGCACGGGCGATCGCCGTTCCCAATATCGAGGGTGAATCCTACAACCTCACCAGTGAGCCTCAAGTGACGGCGAATGAGTACCTCGACGAATTTGAACAACGGGCTGGACTGAAGCTGCGGCGGGTGCCCACCGCAAGCTGGCGCAACTATACAGAAGCGCTGGTGAAGTGGGGAGTTAAGCGACTCGGACGCGATCCTAATGCCGCGTTCCCTAGCTATGCTGACTGGGAAGGGCGTAGCTTTGCAGCCCCATTTGATTCCTCTAAAGCGGAACGGCAGCTTGGGTGGTCGCCCGTCAAAGACCGCACAACCCTGATCAAAGAAGGTATCCATGCGCCGACAGACGCATTCTTCAATTCATAGAAATAAGGAGAAGTATGGATTTATCAAGATTGAAGTGGACAAAAAACGTCAACCACCCAGATCCTACAAAATGGGCGTATGGTGTTCACGAAATTTCTTATCCATATCTTTTCCCAGAATTGCGCTTGCACTGGGCACCAAATGAACACACAAACGCAAAGAGAGTGCCAAAGGAAGATTTGATTCTGTTACGACAGCGAACAAAGGTCACGCACATCGTGATGCCAATTGATGACGAAGTGCGCGATGTTGGTCAAGCTGATCACCCTCATCCTATCTATCGCTTGGTACAAGTGATGTGGGTAAAGCCGGACTTTGAGAAAGCACCTGATCAAAATACTGTTTTTGACTTTCTTGTGAGGCTAGAAGGTGGTGATGTTGTAAGTTTGAATGCAGACCAATTTGGAGCAAGATGGGACAGTCGCGGGGGGCTGCCAGCCCTACAAAATCATATTGCCGAAACCCTTGGACTTTTTAGACGGATAGGGTAACTACAAATAGCGATTCAACTAATCTGGCATTACAGTTCAGTATCCATCGCCTGGAAAAAGTGGCCAATTAGATACAGCGACCCACAGAGAACTGTGAGTGGTGGTTCGGCGGGAGGGCGGACTCTCGCCGTGGTTAGCAGCGGTTCATCGTCCTCTGTGGCGGCGGCTAGTGCGAGGATGACATCAGGATAGGTCTGACACTCCGCTAAGCCGGGGCAGACTGCATGGGCCAGTGCTGCCAGTTTCTCAACGTCAGCCGAACTGTGGTCAGGGACAGGTGCGAGGTAGAGTCGATCGCCCTCCCGCAAAAGGGCCTTAAACACATCGGCGTGGTCTTTGGTTGAGAGCATTCCCATGACCCATCGGATGGAGGTGTTGCGGTACATGCCGATCGCCGGAGTGTCTACAAACTGTCGCAAGACTTCAGCGCTGGCGGGGTTGTGAGCACCGTCAATCAAAATCTTATGCCCCTGCCAGTTAAACCATTGCAACCGTCCCGGCCACTTCGTTTTGGCAATGCCGTTGACGATCGACGCTTCCGAGATCTGCCATCCCTGCTGTTGTAGGAGTTGAAGCGTTGCGATCGCCAGCGCGGCATTGTGTCGCTGGATGTCCCCAAGTAGGGGCGATTGGTACTTGATCGGCTTTAAAACTTGAATAACACCGCCCTCATCATCGGGTGATTCGGGCTGCACATCGTATTCCTCGATGCCCTGATATTCGGCCCAACCGGCTCCTAAATCCTTGGTTGGTGGTGGGTAAATCGCAGGACAATTAAGTTCGACAATGCGGCGATGAATTACCGCCGCGGCTTCAGGTGGAACATGCCCAATGACAGCGGGGCAATCAGGTTTGAGAATGCCCGCTTTTTCCCAGGCAATATCTGCCAGGGTAGGGCCAAGCCGCTGCCAGTGTTCCCGACTAATGGAGGTGATGATGCTGACAAGGGGACGATCGCACACATTCGTGGCATCCAGCCGTCCGCCCAGTCCTACTTCCACCACAGCAATATCAACATGCTTTTGCGCAAAGTAAAGCCATGCCGCTGCCGTGATCACTTCAAACTGGGTAGGCGAAGGCTGGTCGGGTTGGATGACGGCAATGACCTGCTGTAGTAATTGTTCGAGGTCGCTGGTTGCGATCGGCTGTTCATTGAGACAAATGCGTTCCTGCCAATTGACTAAATGCGGCGAAGTGTAACGCCCGACCCGATAGCCAGCTTCCGTTAGCATGGCGGAGAGATAGGCACAGACAGAACCTTTGCCATTGCTGCCTGCAACGTGGATGATGGGTACCTGCCGGTGGGGATTGCCAAGCTGAGCCAAAAGCTGTTGAATCGATTCCAGCCCCAGCCTTACCCCAAAGCGGGCAAATTGTTGGAGTGTTGCGTCAATATCCAAAATCGCGTGCTCTCTGTATTACTGCGGGTTCTTCAACTATCTTAGGCTGTGCTGCAAAGGCATAAACCCGCCAGAGTCGCAGTCTGAATTAGCGATGGGACTATTTAGGATCGACGAGCGACCCCATAAACAGCACCGTTCCAGTCTGGTTATCGCGGATGGCACAGAAGAAGGGGTGATCGACCACCATTTTGAACGGTTCGTTAACAGGCATGGCCGTGGCAACAATGCCGACTGAAGTTGCCGCCGCCGCTTCTGTACCTTTCTCATTCACCTCGACGAAGGTTTTGTGCTTTACCTGGTCAATCTTAGTGGGCACAGTGCTGAGTGCACCGAATGTTGCCTGGTTGGCATCAAAGGCGATCGGCATTCCCAGCGCCGATAGTGCTTTTTTCAGCTCCACCTCGTATTCCAGCTTGAAGCGAGGCACCTGGATCGACCCCGGTTGCGTTCTAAATTGGCTCATCCACTGCTGCCAGTTCTCAGCGGTCAGCGTTTTGTAGAAAGTCGTCAAGTTAGACGATGGTTTTGGCAAAAAGAGATACATGCTGACGCGTTTCTTGCCGTAGGGAAGGCTCACCGCCTGAAATTGGTCAGTTTCATAGTATTTGTAACTGCCCGTTTGCGACATCAACGGCTGACTTTTCTGGCTACCGTCTGCGCGGAAAAAGGGCTTACTCATTGTTGCTTTTCGGTCAAACTCTTTTGTCCAACCGCCCTTAAAGTAGATGGCATTGATTAAAAACATCACGTCATCTGGCTGCAAGCGATCGACAATCTGGCTGATCTTACCGCGCGTGTTTTCCTTTACCCAGTTGTTAATGAGGGCCGTGGCGTTTGGGTCAGCAAAGTTGAGATTGGTGACCTGTGCGCCGTAGAACTCCTGATTGTGTCGGATAAAGGTCGGTTTGAACGGGACACCCTGCCGTGCCCAGAGTGAATTGGCGATCGTAAGCTGCACGCCGTTATCAGGGTTCTCTAGCAACGTTTTCAGGCTGGCATTGGCCCGGTTCAGCTCGCTTAAGCTCATGCCCTGAAGTTCCAGAGCCTTTGCCATCTGCTGTTGGGTCGCACCGCTGGCACCGTTGTAGGTCATCGCCAGGGCGATCGCGACGCTCGAGGGTGACACAAACACATTCTGGCCGCTGTCCTGTTTGAGCAGTTCGGAAAAGAGCTTGAACCCAAACTGCGTATTTGCCTGGATAAGCCTGGGATCGAGGGCTTGGGATGGACGCATTGCGATCGACTGGTCTTGTTGAACTGGTTGTGGACTGGCTGCGGCTGAACGAATAGTGGTTGCGTTCAAGCATCCCATCAACCCCAGCAGCATCAAACCGCCGATCGCCACTGCCCCTGTCCACTGTCGTCTACGATGACCCATTTCCCCGCTCCTGCCCAAACGCTGCTGCTGTGTTTCTACACCTCAACGATGCCACGCTCAGGATAGAAGGGCGCGATCGTTGCAGATTCGGTAACTGAACCAGGACGCGACTCAGGGCCAAGAATGGCCATGCAGCAGCTTTCACGGGACAGGGTTTGCATTGGTCGTCGCCTTGCCGTGGTGCTTTCAAGTGCCTGATGCGGGGCCTCGACCGATGATTCAGAAATGAGCGTGAAATTCATCGCATGGATCGTCCGCGTCAAGCTCGCCAAATTTTGATGATGGTTTGTTCGCAACTGATAACGTTTTATTCATAATCGATCATCACTCTATTGCCATGCCACGATCGCTCTTGCCGTTTCTCATTGCCTTTATTCTGCTGCGATTGGTCTTTTGGTTGGTGACCTTCCCAAATCCAGATGAGGCGTATTATTGGCTGTGGGGACAGCATCCAGCGCTCTCTTATTACGATCATCCACCGCTAGAAGCATGGATTCAAGGCGTATTTACAGCCGTTTTTGGGCGATCGACGTTTACGCTACGGCTGCCCAATGTGTTCAGCAATGTGGTCTTTTTCTACACGTACTACCGCATTATTGGCTATCTCTATGGCGACACGATGATGCGGCAGTTTTGGTTCGTTGTCCTGCTGGTGTTGGCGTCACCGCTGTATTTTTTGTTTCTGGCGCTGGCATGGCATGACCATTTGCTGATTACGCTGTCGCTGGTTTCGGCGTATCTATTGATTCGGTTCCTCGACGGCTATATTGCTACTGGTAAAGGGGAAAGCTGGCAACTGTACGGTGCGGCAGGCGCGATCGCGCTGGCAGAACTGTCCAAATATAATGCTGTGTTTGTTGGGCTGGGGTTTGCGGTCACGTTGATCGTGGACAAACGCTTACGTCCGCTGTGGCGCGATCGGCGGCTTTATTTTGCAATTGTGATCGCGCTGGCGGCCTTCATTCCGATTGTGCTCTGGAACGTTTCGAACGACTTTCAATCATTTCGCTACTATGTCGATCGTAGCGTTGCAACCGGCAGTTATCGTCTGCAGCTATCGCCCTTTTTAAACTTTGTCCTGTTCTCAATATTGCTGGTCTCACCCATGATTTGCGTGGGCTTTTTCAAGGGCTTTAAGCGATCGTGGCCGCAATTAAAGGTACGTTCTGTTTATCCAACCGTGGCGTTTTGGGTGTTTATCATTTCGACGCTTGTGCTGACTGGGATCGCTTTAATTTCAGCAGCATTGTATTACTGGAATATTACAGCGTACCTGTTGTTATTTCCGTTACTGCCCGCAGTTTTTGAGCAGAGGGCAGGAGCTATCCACCAGGAATCAAGCGTTGCGCCGCAGGAGACCGAAGCAACTCAAAATTCAACGTTCTTAACGTCAAAGTCGCGGCCTTTCTTGTCTCGGGAACCGTTATTTCTCACGGCACAGGGTTACGGGTTGCTGTTCGCCACGCTGCTAGTGGTGCATTACAGTGTGCTGCCAATCTCTGCGCTGTTTGATCGGGAGACTGATCCAGACTCACGGATGCTGTTTGGCTGGGAACAGGTTGCAGCAGTGGTGAAGACCCAGGCAGCGTCGATCGGTGGTGCACCGTTTGTGGCAACCACCGATTACCGTTCAGCATCGGCACTGGCCTATCAGTTGAACGATCGCGCTGTGATGGCGATTTCTGATCGAGTGGATCAGTTTGACTTCTGGTATACCAGCGATGCCTCATTTAAGGGGCGAAATGCCGTTATCCTTTGGGACGATTGGCATCCTGCGTCGTCAGAACTGCTGGCTGAATTTGACCATGCATCAGACAAAATGACTGTGGCGATCGTGCGGTTTGGCGTCTGGATCAAAAATTACTACATCGTGAAAGGCTATGGCTTTAAGGGTGGCAGAGTGTCGTAGCCGTTTACCCTAAAGACGCTTCAAAAAAATCTCCCAATGCCGGTCGCTTTTTAATGGCGATCGCGGATTGGGAGAGCAAAGGTTACTTTTAGCAAGCGCTGTCACGGCAGACAGCACGTTAACCCTTCGCAGCTACTGCTTCAGCGGCTTCAGTCACAACGGGGTAGACGCTGACTTTCTTTTTACTTTTACCATAGCGTTCAAAGGTGACGATGCCGTTGATCAGCGCAAACAGTGTATCGTCAGAGCCACGGCCAACATTGTTGCCGGGATGGACTTTGGTGCCCCGCTGCCGTACCAGAATGTTGCCTGCCTGCACACTTTGTCCACCGTAGCGCTTCACGCCCAGCCGTTGAGCATTCGAATCGCGACCGTTACGAGTACTACCTGTACCTTTCTTATGAGCCATAGTTCCCCTCGTCCTGCTGTTCCTACAAAAGTCTAATTCAAATCAGTCATTGGTTGCAGCACTCTCAACGGTACGTGCGAGGCTACACCCAGTGCCGCGCTATTCGTCGTCGGTGACGGATGCGTCTGGCTCAGGGGCTGGTTCAGCACTCTTTGCCTTGGCAGTACTGGCCTTTTGGGCTGACTTAACGCTGGAACCACCGACACTGATGCCGTTGATCATTAAGCGGGTCAGTTCTTGACGATGCCCTTGCTTTTTGCGCGTTTTCTTTTTCGGGCGCATTTTGTAGACGATGATCTTGCGATCGCGCAAGTGCTGAAGTACCGTTGCCTCAACCGTTGCGCCTTCCACAAGCGGTTGCCCAACGCTGATGGTGTCATCGTCCTGGACGAACAGTACCTGGTCGATTGTGATCTGAGTGTCGGGTTCGGCAGCAATCCGATTGACGTCGTAGAACCGACCCGGCTCTACCCGTAACTGCTTGCCACCCGTTTCGATAATTGCGTAAGAAGTCATGTAATTGTCCTGAAAGTTGCCGTACAGGTAGCAGACGAACGGCTATGGGCCTTGGAGTATCGAGTAAGGACAGGCTGTGCTCACTCAAAACTTAACCCGGTTCGCTCATAGTGATTCGCAGGCTTTTCTTGGGTCTGACCTGATCCGAGCAGGAATAGACAGCCAGTTATCCAGTATGCCGACTTTTAAAGAAAAATGTCAAGCGGTGGTTAAGATGGCGGTGCAGTTTTTGGTGGTGATCCACCCCGGTTTACGCCGTCGGCTGATCCCTCGTATGGGCTGTCATGAACAGGGCGGTTTCTGTACATACGGCGGTTAATGGCCGATCCCACTCATCATGGGGCAGGTGAGGCACGTAGGCGAAGTCAAACACAATCCCGATGGTTGGTTTGTCGGCCCATTCCGGTGCGGCCAGCAGACGATCGTAAAAGCCTCCGCCATAGCCTAATCGATGGCCGTGTGTGTCACAGGCGATCGCGGGCACCAGGATTAAATCGATTTGATGAGCGGCTAACGCGGGTGCGTGTGGGTGTGGCTCCAGAATGCCGTAGGCACCAGCCTGTAGCGGCCATGAGTCCTGCGGCGACCACACATGCCAGTGCAGCGATTTGCCCACACAGCGCGGTAATCCCCAGGTCTTCGTGGCGGGAAACAACGGACTGAGATCGGGTTCCTGCCGCACGCTCAGGTAGGCAAGAATCGTCTGGGCCTGGGCAAATAAAGCCGACGATCGCACATGGTCGCAGATCTGGCTACTCTTCATTCGCCAGACATCGGGCGCGATCGATTGTCGGGTTTGCAACAGCGATCGCCGCAGGGCTGATTTATCCATTGCTAAGACGTTCACGAATGACGTTCACTAAGACATTGCGTGACCCACGCTCTGCCGAATGATGGCGTTGTCAGCCACCGTCTGGACGTGATGCCCGTTCAATGGAACCAGCCCAAGTCCTTTGAGGTCGGCTTCAACCATGAGAAAGACGAGCTGCTCAAAGGTGACGGATGGCTGCCAGCCGAGCTTCTGGCGTGCTTTGGTTGCATCGCCAATCAGGAGTTCAACTTCAGCCGGGCGCAGATAGCGATCGTCAAACTCGACGTAATCACGCCAATCGAGCTTGACGTAGCCAAACGCAACATTCAGAAACTCTTCCACCGAGTGGGTTTCACCCGTGGCGATCACGTAATCATCGGGCTCGTCCTGCTGGAGCATCAGCCACATCGCTTTGACGTAATCTTTGGCGTAGCCCCAGTCGCGCTTGGCGTCAAGATTGCCAAGATAGAGCTTTTTCTGCTGTCCGGCAATAATGCGGGCGATCGCGCGGGTGATTTTGCGGGTGACAAACGTTTCACCCCGCCGCGGCGATTCATGGTTAAACAAGATGCCATTCACCGCAAACAGGCCGTAGGATTCACGGTAGTTGACTGTTTGCCAGTGGGCATAGACTTTGGCACAGGCGTAAGGACTGCGTGGATAGAACGGCGTTGATTCCAGTTGTGGAATTTCCTGCACCTTACCGTACATCTCGGACGAGCCTGCCTGATAGAAGCGCACCTGAATGCCTGTACGCTGCTGATAATCGCGGATCGCTTCCAACAGGCGGAGTGTGCCCATGCCAACTGCATCGACCGTATATTCTGGTGAGTCAAAGCTGACGCGAACGTGGGATTGGGCACCCAGGTTATAAATTTCGGTCGGTTTTACGTCCTCTAAAATACGGCGCAGCGTGGTGCCATCGGTGAGGTCGCCGTAGTGCAAAAATAGCCGCGCTTCCTGATTGTGGGGATCTTCGTAAATGTGATCGATGCGATCGGTGTTAAAGGTAGACGTGCGCCGAATAATACCGTGCACTTCGTAATCTTTCTCTAATAAAAGCTCACTGAGGTAAGAACCATCCTGACCCGTGATGCCCGTAATTAAGGCGCGTTTGCGTTGTGTCATATATTAAGAGTTGAGCGTTGGCGCTCAAGCGTATGGAAGCCGTCTAGTCCGTCATTTTAGAATGCTTCCCCGTTTTGTGGCTTTAAAAACACTGGCAAAATAATATTGATTGGCCACCAGTCTTACTCTGACTGCCATCCACCTGAAGGGCCACTTAACCTTACAATTGTAAATAGCAAGCATCCAGCATAAAGGACCATTTTTAGCGATGGACATTGTGGAGTTTTTCCAACTCAGCAGCGGCAAGTGGTTTTCACAACGTACTAGCCACCATTTAGCATTCAAGCAGTCAGAAGGAGGGCAATCGGACATCCAGATTGAACTGCTGGCTAAAGATGATTCAGCTGTCATCAAGCTGTGTGAGCAGTACGAGGTGGATGCTGCGCTGGCCTTGTGCGGGGCACGGGTGATCTGGGATGGCACCATGGAATGGGACAAAGAGAAGCACACTGGCAATACGGTGCTAGTGCCGATCGCGGATCCCGACAAGCCGAATGAAGGCAAACTGCTGCGAGAGATGGGGTATGCCGAAAAAGCGCCTGTAGCCGGTCGCTATGTCATGGGCAGTGATGATGCCTTGACGCTGATTACGGAGTATGAAACCATGTATTCCGAAGAGCGACTCTGGTTTGCCAGTCCCAATTTGCGGCTACGTACGAGCATCCTAAAGCGATTCGGTGGCTTCAGTATGGCATCTTTCTGTTCTGAAATTCGGAAGGGTGTGACCAAGCCATCTCCGGAAGCGACACCATCCTCGACGGAACAAAATACCTGATTCAGTGATAGGGACGTACTGCCTGGTTGGATGAGACATCGGGCGAATTGTTACTGGATTGGGGCATCAGAGACGCTTGGCAACCAGTCAGGCATCAAGCATCATCCGATCTAGCCGGGTTTTCCATCGCAGCATCCGGGTGCGGCTGAGCTACCGCTTTTAGCTTGCTGTGAAAGTCTGAGGATTCGGGGTTTGGGGTGAATTGGTGAATGGGCTGTTTACTCGACGCGTCGGTCAGCCAGCTTGGCTGGTAACGCGTGGTCAAATGGAGTCTGAGCTTGGGTCTGAGCGTGTGTGCCATGAGTCCAAATCCGGGCAAAACGGCGCGGGCGCTCAGCTCCTGATCGTCTAGCTGTTGCAAAATCCTGGCGATCATTTCTGCCTGGGGGCCAGTGGGTGCGGTCGCCGGGTCAAAACTGCGGTCTAAAGCCGCCAAGTCGCTACTGACATCTGATGACGGATCCGTTTCGGCGCGATCGACCGTTGGTATCTCACTAGTTGGTATCTCACGCCCCGTCAGGTCTGCATTCAACTGGCTATCCGGATCGGGAGGATCCAGCGGTGCTGTCTCAGCGACGTCCGATGGCTCCGACTCAAGCGCAGTTGTGGCGATAGCTGAGTCAAGGTCGGTTGTAGTGACCGCGGGGTGCGATGGGTACGTCGATGAGTAAGGCCACTGAGCGTCCGATCGCAGATTGTAGGAATAGGTTTGTCCTGCTGGCGGCTCCTTTGACGGCGTCACCGGGTCAGGTGGGGCAGCGCTATCGGCTTCTGGGAAACTGCTGAGCGTTTTGAGTGCCGTGGATGCATTGGGATCCAGGTGGGCCGCAGCCGACTTGAAACTGGGTAGCTGAAGCGCAACGCTGTGGTAGGGCAGGCGCGAATCGGCTGCGACTTCTAGCAGTGCTGGCTCCGATTCGAGTGCGGCTGCCGCTGCCGCCAGACGTATGGGGGGCAGGTTGTCACACACGAGGCGCTCAAACTCATGATTGAAGTGATAGAGCGGATGGCTACGTCGCCGCCACAGTGCCAAGATCTGCTCGACAGAGATGGCCTTATATCGCCCCTGATAGAGAGCTTCGATCGTCGCTAACCGGATCCAGTTCACCGGATAGTGTTCCTGCCAGTACGAGAAAAGCTGGTCGAGTGTGTAGTCACCCAGGTCAAAGCTGTAGTGGTGCAGCAAACTAGCCGCATCGTCAGCAGCCCGATCGTTGGCTAGTTCTACAGATCCGTTGACTGGTTCAGTCATATGCACTTGCTTTAGCAGAAGGGCACTCGATCGACAACGCAAATCGCATGCTGTATTGATTCCTGCATGGGAAGTGCAGTGACTTGAGTGAAGTTCAGACCGCGAGGGCACCAGGCGTTTGAACGCTCAAATCAAATCCACTACCGCTCAGCGAGAACCGCTATAGCTTATCTCAAGTGTATATTTTGCATCCATAATCGGCACTCGCGATGGTGATCTACTCTTCGCGGCGCAAAATGACGCCGCCCTCAACCGGTGTCACGTCTGCGCCTTCAAAGGTATCGGTGCCACCAGTCCAGTTGAAATCGCTAATCCGAATGCCGATCGCGCCGAGCGCCAGGACAGGGTTGTAGCGGAGGACGATCGCGTAGGTGCGACGGCTGTACTCCAGAATGTAGTCGGTGCTGATCTGATTGCTGGTGTCTAAGTTGATGGAGGTCTGAAAGCCAATTCGGATCGGGCCGTAGAGTTGCTGGGTGACCCCAAAACTGAGAATACGGTTGTCCACGGTACGGTCAAACAGGAATGGCGACTGTCCACTGCCAATGTACTGGATGTAGCTGATGTTAAACGCTGTATAGTCCAGAAAATCGCGGGCAAAATGCCCAAACTGTCCGCTTAGTCCAGCGGTAACCACCAGATTTTGCTGGGTATCACCGTTTGTATAGGCGTTGACAATCCCTCTCAGCGTTACGCCTAAGTTGAGGTATGGAGTGAGCGGCACGGGGCTGTAGCGCAACCCTTCTGTGATCGTGGGCGGCAGGGGGTGTCCTTGCCAGAGGGTAAAGCCGCGTGCTAACTGTGCGGTCGCTTGAAACCGACCCAGATTAATCCGGTTATTGGTTCGATCGGGCGCTAACAGGTCAGGGCGATCGGTATCGGCATTAACGTATTGAAAGCTTGTCTGATAGGTCAGTTCGATCCCTGTTTTGCCGAGCTGGATGCGGGGCGAGAGCAGGACGGCTCCCAGGCTGCTTTGGACAGTCTGAAACCCTAATGATCCATTGAACAGCCGATCGCGGTAGTTATACTCCAAGACCAGCGTATGCGTTCCCAGTTGCTGGTTTGCCCGCAAATTGACCCGCAGATTGTTTTCTGCATCGGTGAAGTCCAGGCTGGTGAGTGAGAGCTTGCCCCGAATCGTGGTCAACGGGCCTGGGTCGATCCGCAGCCCCGCTCTGAAACCAAAGTTTTCCGGTCGGAAGAACCCATTGTTGTTGGTAATGGCTCTCTGGAGAAAGATCTGAGGCGTTAGCGTAAAGCGGACTGTATCGGACGACAGCACATCAAAGGTGCGCTCAACGAAGAGTCCACCGCGATCGGCGTCATCATAGCCAAAAGACAGCAGCGCTGGCGATCGCTGGTGCCGATCAAGGGTGATGACTGGTACAAAGATCGGTAGCGTGACCCGCTGGTCAAATACCAGGCGCGGATGGGTGGTACGGATCTTATCCACCAGCGGTGAAACGCGGGTAAATTTTGCCCGGTCTGCTTTGAGCACCAGTTCTGGGGGTGAAAAGGGATCGTTCGTGATTTGAATGTTCGTTGCTAACCACCCATCGGGGGTAAAGTCAATTCGCTCCGCTTCAAAACGCAATCGTCGAATTTGCCCACCTTGCGGGACGCCACCAGGCACCCTGGAAATATCTCTACCAAAGCCAATGCCCAGACCCAGGCTGCCAGGACTGGTCACATTCTGCGTGGGTTGAGCAGCCGTTACGCGATCGCTGACGGGTCGAGGAATGGTGACGCCTTCATTGTCACCCCTTGCGCCGATCGCCAGATCGCGACCCGAATTGGGGATCAAGATCTCTCCCCGGGCATTCAGTACAGTGCCGATGCCCTGGACAAAGTTGTATTCCAACCGCTGCCCACGTAAAACCTGATTGCCCCGCGTTAGTGCAACGTTGCCCTCTGCTACAGCCAGTCGATTGTCAAGGTTGACTTGTAAGCGATCAGCATCCAGTAAGGCACCCTGAAACCGCATCAGCACTCTACCCTCAGCGGTAAAAATGCGGCGCTGTTCGTCATACTCCTGGCGATCGGCCGTTAACTCAATGATTGATCCTACCCCCGGAACATTGCCCGTCCCTGAGGGAGCGGTCGTTGAAGGGCCGGATTTTGAGGCTGGCGGACTGTTGCCTGTTCCTGGTTGGGCCGAAGGTTGCTCGACTGGAGTAGTCGGGGGAGTCCCATTGGCAGGCGCTTGATCGAGGGGTTGATCCTGCGGTTGCTCCAGCGTGGGGATGGGTAACAGAATGGGCGCTGTACCCGGTGCTTGAGCGTGAATGCTCAGACCAGGCTTGTCAGCGGTGCCCGATTCTTCCTGCGCGAGCGTCTCCTGGGCAAACTCATCCAGCACGATCGCCTGATTCAACCCTGACATCACAGCCGATTCAACGGCTCCTGCTGGCGCTGACGTTGTGCCCGATGGTGTTGCTGCGCCGGACAGAGAGTAAACCACGGGCTGCGACGGTTCAGGCGTTGCAGACGGTGCCGCTGGTGGACTGGTATTGGCGCGATTGGGCACGATCGCCGGTGGTACCCCGTTAGCCGCTGGCTGTAGTCCTGCCCTCCCAAACCGTTGTCGTGGTTCAACGGGCCTCAATCGATCGGACACCAGCGTGTCAGTCGCTGGTTGTTTCTGGTCAGGTGTTGGTGGCACTGCCTTGAAGACCTGGGCCGGTGGCGTGTCTTTGAGCAGGTATCCTGTTGTAATGGATGGGCCTAGCAGTGCTGCTTGCGACCCACTCACTTGTGGCACAAAATCAGCCGCTGTGGGTAAATCTGTTGCTGATGGGGTCGTTTCGGGTAGGGCAATCACAACCGGAGTGTCTTGATTGACGACCCGATCGCGGGCTACGTTGGAGGCTGCAGTTGAAGCATTCGCGTAACGAATCTCCTCAGAAACGGGAGTTGTAACCAGAGCATTAGGTTCAGGGGGCGAAGCCGGGTAAGGCATATTGCGGCAGTCTCAAACGAACAAGCAACCCGTAGGGGTTGCCTCCAGCAGTGAATTGGGGGTAGCACCGTGTCAACCCCCAACCTCAATGTTGAAATGTCAGCAATTCCGGCTATTCCAAATCGCGCCGTTTCGGGTTACGCGCAGGGTCGTTAGACAAGAAGCCGAAGATAAACAGTGCAACAAAGAAGGCAACAACAATATAGACGGCAATTTTGAGGGTGACCATACCAATATCTCCAGGGGTATCAAAGACCAGCGATCTGCCGATACAGCGAGATTGCTCTCATCATCATACAGAAATGCCGTTCCGTTTTTGTTTTGTGCGCGTGCTGGTCAAGCTAATCCTGTGGTTTAGACGTAAAGGGACATGTTAAAGATTCCGTAAATGTCTGGTAAATCCGGCCTATGCCGCTGCAAGTCCATGCCTAAAATCAGACTCAGCACCGCGATCGCATTTCAGAAGACCATTCAATTTCCCCAACGCTGATTCCTGAACGCCTGATGCCGGTTAGACTGCCTCGGTTGCATGACAGTAATTCCCGCCCCCATCGTTGCTTAGATTGGGTGGTGTATTGCAGGGGCGATCGTGCCGTGATGTTCCGACTGAAGGCAACAGCGTTCAATCGAGATCAGCGTCAATACCGAGCCGTTGCCCTCAGCGGTAGTTTTCCATCTGGTTTCAGTTGTATTCACCACACCGTTCGGCTGAGCGCTCACGTCGCCGCTCGATACCCGGTTCCCATTCACTCTATGATCAGGCTCTCAGCAAACGATGCATCGTCAATCAACTGTTCAGACGGCCCTCACGGATTACTCTCCAGCCCCTTATCGCTTTGGCGTGATCCTGAGTACGGGAATGGGCAACATGACCCGTTACCTCAACTTTCGCAAGTACGCTGAACGTGATTCGACCGTAGAGATTGTCTGGGCACCCGTCAAACATTTCATTGCACCGGATGAGCCTAACCCATTTCGCTATTTGCCGGAGCCGTTTTACACGCGAGCCGTGATCCTGTACGAGTCGTACCCTGTGCTGCGGCAGATGCGGCAGTTGGACCTTGTTCTGTTTCACATGTTTGAGGCGTACGTGTTTGCGTGTTTACGTAATCTAATTCAGAAACAGCCTCCCCTCGTGTGGAACAACGATGACCCACCGATTGTCGATTCTGACAAATACCCGCTCTATCCCAAGCATTTCAACAAGTCTCCCGGGCGACACCAATTTCGGCTGAATCTTGACCTTTGGTGCGCTAGCCGTACAGCAGCATTTATTGCGTGGTCTGATTGGGGCCACCGCGTTTGGGTCGATGAGTGCGGTATTCCGGGCGAGGCTGTACATTCCATTCATCCAGGGTTGGATCTGGAACTCTGGACGATGCCCGATCGATCAAATACAGATGCCGCTGCCCGACCAAAGATTTTGTTTGTGGGCGGAGACTTCGTGCGAAAGGGGGGCGATCGCCTGCTGGACGTATTTTGCGATCAGTTTGCCGATCAAGCAGAACTGCATCTGGTCACGAAGGAACCGCCTGCGATCGCCGTCCCAAACGTTTACGTCTACACCGACATTGGCCCGAATGATGCCCGGTTAGCGTCGCTCTATGCCCAGGCCGACCTCTTTGTGCTGCCCACCACCGCTGACCTCTCACCGTGGGCCTGTCTGGAAGCCATGGCATCTGGCTGTCCGGTCATTAGTACCAATATCGGTGGCGTTGCCGATATTGTCCGTCATGGTGAGACTGGACTGACCATTCCTGTGGGCGATACCGCCGCGTTGGCGAAGGCGATGCGATCGCTCCTGCATCATCCAGATCTAAGGCGAGAGATGGGTATGGCAGGACGCCGCTACGTTGAACGTGATTTTAACGCAGCGGTGAACGTACCACGGATGCTGACCGTCATGAAAGACACCGTCGATCGCCAACGAAAGCACAAGGCTGGGCTGTAACACCAATCGTCCATACGGATGCTGATCACCCTCAAGGATGAAAAGCTTGTAGAGCGATTGGGCACCAGGAGCCACCGGGTTGCGTTGAGAATGCGGCACCGCCTGCACGGCCAAGATATGGCCTCGCCCGTACCCAACGGTCTATTTGCAACGATTATTCTTTTGGTTAGGATATTTGAGCTGGGATCATCGCTGACCAACAGAGCGGCTGGTGTCAACCGTTGGTTGCCGGTAAAGCTGGGTTTTGAGGCGATGCGGCTGCAACATCGTCATAGGATTTAGGTGGGGGCGTAACGAAGCAGCCAAGAAACATTCCCAATTGACGCTGAAACAGGCACGCTTTCACGATGTCGGTCGAGAACCGATGTCTGTAACAAAGGTAAACACCGACGACTCTCAGCGCACTCACCGCGGCATAGGCAGGCGTCAACAGTTGCATCACCCATTGTTGCTCAGGCGGTAGCTTGGAGAGCCGAAGGGCATGGGCTGATAGGCCACTGGTGCGGGCAATTTTGCGTAAATAGTCTGGGTCTAATCGTCTTGGCGGCATCCGATGCTGTACGTTCATGGCCCCGTTATGCCAGACTTCCCAGTGACTGTTGATGATGTAATGCATGACTTCAACATCCTCAGCGCACGTGGCCACCAATTTCCAGGCTTCGCTGCGTCCCCATAATCGACGCTGTTTAGGAACAGCTTCTTTCCAGGCTTGCTTGCGAATGACACAACCTGGGTTGATAGGTGAATTGCGGTGTACCAGGGTCTTTGCATACTGGAATGCAGCAGGGCCAGAATCACTGACGGCCAGCAAAAATCTGATTGTGTGAAAGTTATCGGGTAACGGGCCATCGACCGTTGGATGAACATTGCCACCATAGGCACCCGCGGCTGGATGCGCCTGTCCAAATCGATACGCTTCGATTAACCAGTCTGCATCCGGCAGGTTGTCATCATCCAGAAACCCAACGAGTTCACTGTTGGCCTCGCGCATGGCGAGTTCGCGCGCATAGCCACAGCCCTGACGTCCCTCAAACAGGTAGCGAACCTGGCTGTCCGATCGCCAGCGCTGAGCATAATCGGCAACGATCGCGGCAGTGCGATCGCTACTATTGTTGTCAATTACCACCACTTCCCAACGAATTCCCTCAGGGTTGGATTGCTGTAGCAAGCGGTCTAAAACTTCAGGAATACGTGCCTCACCGTTATATGTGCGAATAGCAACGGTAAAATCAATTGGCATAGTAATAACAGGTGATCGCTCATGGTGGGTTACATCGCCCTCCACAATTATGAATCCCTAAAGTAGCAGTGACCAGTCCCGTAAATGCCTCGAAACCGTTTCAGACCGGATGCTTGAGGGCAATTGTCAGCCACTCGGTCTTTCAACGGTCCAGCTATGGAATGGCCATTGTTAACGGCTGTAAATCGCTGTTCGTAGCAAGTCCCATCGCTGTTTTGCTTACAACCTTCACCCCAGACGGTCACCCAGACTGTTTCCACAGCATGGCAAAGACGATTATTGGCGTTATGGGTCCCGGCGAACAGGCTACAGAGGTCGATCGCCAGGTTGCCTATCGCCTGGGGCAAGAGATTGCCCAGGCCGGATGGGCGTTGCTGACCGGTGGGCGCAACGCTGGCGTAATGGATGCTGTCAGTCAGGGAGCCAAAAGTGTTGGGGGTTTGACAATTGGTATTTTGCCTGACGGTGATCGCGCCGGGATGTCTCAGGCGATCGACATTGCCATCCTGACAGGCATGGGAAGTGCCCGTAACAACATCAACGTACTGTCCAGCGATGTGGTTGTCGCGTGTGGTATGGGGGCAGGCACAGCCTCAGAGGTGGCGCTGGCCATCAAAGCAGCCAGGCCGGTTCTGTTGTTGAATGTCGATCGCGATAGCCAGCAATTTTTCCAAACGCTATCGGCCACTGTGGTCGCTGTGGCAACCGTGGATGAGACGATCGCGCAAATTCGACAACTCCTGCCGCTGGAGCGCGCGTAATTGCGGCACTCGGCGAATTTTTGTGTTAAGAAACATCAAGCGGCGGCGATCGCTGGTGATAGCGGCACTCATGATGGCGGTTCCAAGTCCATCGGTACCGTGGCGGAAGGGACGACTAAGACACGCTAATTGCTCAAGGCGGGTTTTAGCAGCAGGTTTTTCCTCACACCGCCCATCGGCAAGCAATCTCTCTCCTTGTTCATCCTGTGTCGTCACGCGCGTTCTAATCAATTACCAACTTAACCGCTATGTCTTCACAATTCATCGATGCTGCACGTTCACTCACCCGCGTGCTATCCGCTGGCTTCGCATCCGTACTCGTCGTTGTCGCTGTTTGGTTGGGTACGGCTGCTCCGGCGGCAGCGCTCTCGTCTACCCAACCAGTTGTGGCTGCTCTGTTTTCGTTCTCTGGTAGTCGTCCTATGAACCTGGGAGTGCAGAATGGGCAGTTTTCGCCCTGTCCGACCACGCCCAACTGCGTCAGCAGTCAGAGCCAGGATCAGGAGCACGCGATCGCGCCATTGCGCTTCACAACAGAACCAGCGGTTGCCTTCGACCATCTCAAGGAAACAATCCAGGCTCAGCCCCGCGCGAGTATTATCACGGCTACAGAGGGCTATATTCGCGATGAGTTCACCAGCGCCATAATGGGGTTCGTTGATGATGTCGAGTTCTATCTCGATCGATCGGCCAACGTGATCCAAGTCCGCTCTGCCTCACGACTGGGTGAATCTGATTTGGGTGTCAACCGCAAGCGGATTGAAACCATTCGAACCAGACTGGCTGAGCCGACCTGAAGTGTGATGCCTGACTCTCAGCGCCGCGCGTTCCAGTAATCCTCGTGAGATGGTGTAGCCTTTTTGCATGAAGTCTCCGGGGAATAACGGAGCTACCGTGAGAATCCCGTGGCTATAGTTGAGCGGTAGACGCTTACAATCCCCAGCCATGAATGCGGAAGATTTCTTCAACCAGGGCTTAGCCAAGGCTCAGAAAGGAGACTACAAAGGGGCCATTGCTGACCTGACTGAAGCCATCCAGATTTATCCTAAGTATGCTGGTGCGCTGTTGAATCGGGGCAATGCGCGACTGGCGCTGCACGATCGCCAGGGCGCGATCGCTGATTTCAACGCGGTCATGCAAATTAACCCCAACGTTGCCGAGGCGTATCTGGGGCGCGGTACTGCCTATGCTCAGTTGGGCAACAAGCAAGGTGCAGTGGCGGATTTTAACCAGGCGCTGCAGCTTAAGCCCAAGTCGGCCAATGTGTTTATCCAGCGGGGGATGGTACGCGCTGAGTTGAAAGACGCTGCGGGTGCGCTAGACGATTTAAACCAGGCGTTGCAGATTGCCCCTAATGCTGTACCGGCCTATGTGCAGCGTGGTATCGTGCGTGCCAGTATGAAGGAGTTCGCCGGTGCGCTGGACGACTTTCAGCAGGCGTTGCAGATCGCGCCCAACGCGATCGCGGCGTATGTGCAGCGTGGCATTGTTTACTCAGAAACCGGTGACCAGGAACGCGCCATTGCCGACTTTGATCAGGCGCTCCAGATTAACCCCAACGCGGCCCATGTCTACGTGCAGCGCGGCATCGTGCGCGCCAAGCAGAAGAACCAATTGGGGGCGATCGCCGACTTTAATCAGGCATTAAACCTCAACCCAAATCTGGTCAATGCCTATGTGCAGCGTGGGCTGGTGCGCTCGACGTTGGGTGACGCTCAAGGTGCGCTGGACGATTTCAATCGCGGGTTGAAGTTCAATCCACATGCAACCGCAGCCTATATTCAACGCGGTATTGCCTGCGCTGAACTGGGCAATAAACCGAAGGCACTGGACGATTTCAATCGAGCACTGGAACTGGATCCAGCATCAGTGGACGCAATTCAGAATCGTGGCAAGGTGTATGCTGCCATTGGCGATCGCGAAGCCGCCATTGCCGATTTTACGCACGCGCTCCAATTAGATGCCAATGCCGCAACGGCGTATTTGTGCCGCAGTGCAATGCAGCTTGAACTGGACGATCGCCAGAAAGCTTCCGAAGATTTCAACCATGCGGTGCAGATATTGCCGAACGCGGCGGCTGCCTACATCGAGCGAGGGCTGTTTCGGGCTCAAATTGGCAACCAGAGAGCCGCGCTCGAGGACTTTAACCGCTGCCTGCGAATGCACTCCGATTCGGCGGCTGGCTATTTGCACCGCGGCATTCTCAGAATGGCGCTGGATGACATTGAAGGGGCGATCGCGGATTTTGATCAGGCCATCAATTTTGACCCCGGTTCGGATACGGCTTATCTGCACCGTGGGCTGGTGAAGGCGCAGCTTGCAGACTTTGAGGGGGCACTGTCGGACCTCAACCATGCGATCCAAAATGATCCGCATCTGGTTAATGCCTATATCAACCGGGGTGCCATTCAGCTCCATCTTGGCAACACCGATGCGGCGGCGGCTGATTTGCAAACGCTGCTTCAAATCAGCCCGAACCCAGCGACGGCAGCCCTCAACCGGGGTCTGGTGCTAGTCAAACTGGGCGATGAACAAGGCGCGATCGCTGATTTTAACCAGGCATTGCAGTCCAATCCAGCCACAATTGGTGCGCATCTCAACCGGGGCATTTTGCTGGCCGCCCTGGGTGACCAACTCAACGCTCTGGCCGATTTCAACCAGGAACTTACGATCAACCCCGCTTCCGCCGATGGGTATCTTCAACGCGGTATGCAGCACGCCGAACTGGGCGAAACGGCAGCGGCACTCCGGGATTTTGACCAGGCATTGACACTAAACCCACGGTTACAAACGGCACTGCTCCAGCGGGGCAAGCTGCAAACCGAGTTTGGCACACCTCACGCCGCGATCGCTGACCTCAACCAAATCCTGCTGAGCAAGGCTGCATCCATTCCGGCGTACGTTCAGCGCGGTCTAGCCTACCTGGAGCTTGGTAAACGCAAACCGGCTGTCGATGACTTTGGTGAAGCGCTGCGCCTCCAGCCGCATACACCAGAGGATTACCTGTATTTGGGGCTGGCCCATACCCAATTGGGCGAACATCGAACCACCGAGGAAGACTTCACGCAGGCCGTTGAAACCAGTCGCTATCCCGTCAAGACTTGTCTCCAGCGGGGTGTTTTGCAGGCAGCGCTCGGCAATAAGCTGGGTGCCCTCACTGATTTTGACTATGTGGTGCAGGTAAATCCGGGACTGGTCAGTGGATACCTTTGCCGAGGGATGGTGCGGGCTACCAATGCTGATGTTGCGGGCGCGATCGCCGATTTTACCCAAGCGTTACAGCTATATCCGTCGTCTACAGCAGCTTACTGTAACCGGAGCGCGGTTCAGAGTATTGTGGGGGATGCCGCCGCTGCGACACAGGATCTGGAGCGGGTCATGCAATTGGGAAGCACAGCGGCGAATGCCTATTATTACCGGGGCTTAGCCCGAGCGACATTGGCTGATCAAAAAGGAGCCGTCGCGGATCTCGATGCGGCGGTCGCGGCTGACTCGGACTTTGCGGCTGCTTACCGGAAGCGCAGCAAACTACGGGCAGACCTGGGCGATCAGGAGGGATCCAGCGCTGATGCGCAACGATTGGCCGAGTTAACCAGCCATTTTACCCTTGCCACCGATACAACAAGTCGCACGGAGCGGTAAACTCTGAGGGGAATCTGTTGTCTGCCTCACAACTCTCCTCACACCGACGCGAACTATCGTGAAGCCATTTCTTTTTGTGACCGACCTGGACCATACGCTGGTGGGTGACGATGTTGCCATGAGCACGCTGAATCGTTATCTCGAACAGCATCGCGAGCAGCGAGGGACAAAGATTGTCTATTCCACTGGTCGATCGTTCACTAGCTACCGCAAACTCACCACCGAAAAATCGCTCCTATCGCCCGATATTTTAATCTGCGCTGTTGGTACAGAAATTTACCATCAAGATAGCGATACGCCCGATTCAATCTGGTCGCAAAAGTTAGCCGTTGGTTGGGATCGAGCGTTAGTGGCCACCAGTGCCGCCCGATTTGTTGATCTCACCCCACAGCCTGATTCCGAGCAGCGACCCTTTAAAGTCAGCTACTTTTTGTCCGAACAAGCCGCGGTCGAGGTGATTCCCGACCTGGAAGCGCTACTCGACGAACAGGGTGTGGACAGCCAGATCATCTTTAGCGGCGGCAAAGACCTGGACATTTTGCCCCGACAGGCCAATAAGGGAATGGCAATGACCTTTGTTCGGCAATACTTAGAATTTGAGCCGATGCACACCGTTGCCTGTGGCGATTCGGGGAACGACCTGGCGCTGTTTCACGATCGCGCCGAACGCGGGATCATCGTGGGCAACGCTCGCCCCGAATTGCTCCACTGGCACCATGCCAACCCGAACCCCAACCGCTACCTTGCGCGGGCTGAGTTTGCGGGAGGCATTTTGGAAGGGCTACAGCATTTTGGATTTATTTAACGATCGCCTGTGCACGGCAGTGACGCGCGATCGTGCTCTGCTGGTGTGGTCAGGGGCGGTTGGTCAACCGATTGACCAGACCGACTCTAGCAAGTTCGTATGACGCTACTTGAAATAGCTTGACGGCTGGTGACGATGCCTGTTTTGTGAATTGTCGCCCTTACAAAGGCGATGGTTCAGCGTGTTTTCCCGTCCACTGTTGCACGTTTACCACGGTGTCAATTTTGTTTTCCAGCGCTGTTAGCCGTTGAGGGGCAGTGGGCGAAGGAAGATAGTGGTTTACGGTCTTGTGCTGCGTGCCAATGGTTAACGAGGTAATAGCCGAAGGCGCATCTGTATGTCCGCCCGTATAGCTGTCCTGGAGCCCGAAGTAGTGAATCTGCTGAAACTCTGCCACAAGCTGTCTGACAGCGGCTCGGCTAATCGTTGTCGTTCGAATTCCTGTCACTGTTACAAACCGCTTACCGGCATAAACAACCTTGCCATTGCCGTAGATGGTGAGTTTGTAAATTGGACAAGCGCCAAAACAGGCTGTGCGTTCCAGCGTTAGCATGATCGACTGCGATCGCGGCGACTGATTTTGAACGCTGGGTGGGTAGAGTGTTGTGGCAGTGGCCAACACTGGCAGGGTAACAGTGGAAACAGCAAGCAGACTGGCACTCAGACCCAGCATGAGATGAGAACGCAAGAACAACGGCATGGTTAATGATAGTGAACGATCGACTGAATTTAGAGTCTAGTTTGGAGCGCTGTGAGTTCCAGTGCTGGTTGCTAATTTAGAAACAGGGGTGTGGGGTTCCGTAGCGATGACTGTCCGGCCTACTCAGACGGCTTCAGCGATGTCGATCGACAAACGGCGATCGATGGAGTCATGTGCTTGATGAACCATGTGCTTGAGCAGTCTGGCTGCGGCACCGCTCACAGACGGGATTGAACGGCGCGGTCTGTCAGTGGTCTTGCATCGGTTCGTGAACGCAATCGCGGCGCAGTGCTGGCAAACAGTCCGATGGCGGCTGCGCTTCCATTGTTTCTGCCGTTCGATCGTGGGGGGAGGGCTGTGCTTTTGTTAACATATCTTCATGGCAAGCATTCCTTCAAGGTCATCTATGCGGTTAAGCCCTGATCAGCGCACCAAACTTGACGAAACGAACGACGCATTCTTCTATGAATCTCCACGCTTCGTGACCCACGTGGACGATGGGTTCATCCAACAGTTGACCGACCTGTATCAGGCGCGGTTGCAGCCAAACACGCGCATTTTGGATTTAATGAGTAGCTGGGTGTCTCATTTACCCGACGAAATGGCGTTTACCCATGTTGAAGGTCATGGGCTTAACGCTGAAGAACTGGCGCGTAACCCACGTCTGAATCATTATTTTGTGCAGAATTTAAACCAGGAGCCAAAACTCCCGCTGCCAGACCAATCGTTTGATGCTGTACTAAACACCGTGTCGGTGCAGTACATTCAGTACCCCGAAGCAATCTTTAGCGAGATCCATCGAGTGCTGAAACCTGGTGGCGTTGCCATTATCAGTTTCTCGAACCGCATGTTCTACCAAAAGGCGATCCAGGCGTGGCGGGAAGGGTCGGAGGCCGATCGCGTGAAGCTCGTGGAAGGCTATTTTGCGTCGGTTCCAGGATTTACCAGGCCCGAAGTGATCGCACGTCAAGCCCAAGTGCCCGGTATTATGCAGCTTTTGGGCATGGGTGGTGGCGATCCATTCTATGCGGTGATTGCCGAGCGGGACAAAGGGCAAGGCTAACAGGCGATCGTTCAGGAGTCAGAAGGCCGGCGGTCGGTTCCCTTCGTAGGTTATTGATGGTCGAGTGCGGCCAGAATTCGTTCGGCTTCACGACAGAGGAGGGCATGGCAATGACCATTGCTGGCAAGTAAACCGCCCCACTGGCTCACGTCGTCCTGGTTATAGCGCAGAGGCGAGCCGTCGAAGTGGGTGAACTGCCCCCCGGCCTCGGTCAGGATCAGTTCTGGAGCCGCCAGATCCCAGTCCTTTGGTGCTGATGTACCGGACAGCGCGATGTAAACGTCTGCCTGATGTTCCAGAATGGCTGCAATTTTGCCGCCAACGCTGCCGATCGAACGCTGATTTTGAATCGGGAAGCGCTTCAGCAATTGGTCAAAGCGCCCATCGCGGTGGCTCCGACTGGCGACGATCGTCAAATCCTCCAGACGTTTTTTTTGAGACACAGAAATCGGCATTGGTGTGTCTTGCCGTCGCTCGACGCACGTACCGCTCCCAAGCGATGCAAAGTAGAGAGTCGCTTTAGCGGGACAGACCACGACGGCCAGAATGGGGCGATCGCCATCCACCAGAGCAATATGCACTGCGTACTCGCCCGTGCCTTTAATAAAGTCTTTGGTGCCGTCAAGGGGATCGATGATCCAGACCAATGCCTGCGATCGACGTGCCTCAAAGGGTTGCGTCTTATAGGTTTCTTCGGTCAGGTAGGCAAACTGCGTGGTGCCCAAACTGGCCTGCAAATTATTCAAAATATAGTCATCAACCGCAGTATCAGCCGCCGTTACAGGGCCATCGCCTGAGTCCTGAACGTTGAGTTCGGTGGGCTTGACGTTCAGCAGAATGTCGGCAGCACCCCAACCGATGCGGCGCGCGATCGCCAACAGTTCCTGTAGTTCGGTCGTTTGTAGATGATTCAAAGGTACATTCTCCAGCGTGACGGCAATCAGTTGAAAATCAGGAGTCAAGAGTCAGAATCAATCAAAATGGCTCACGGTTCGATCGCTTGCTCCATCCAGCGGCGCGTGCCAAAGTGCTGGCAGGACTGAGCGGCCACTCTGGCGGCGATCGCCAGTGCAGCCGTAAAGGGTGCCTGCAAAATGGCATGGCAGAACGTGCCATGAAAGATATCGCCTGCTCCCAGCGTATCCACGGCGTTGACGATGGGAACTTCAATCTGTCCAACCTGGTTGTTCGCCCAGTACGCGATGGGCTGGTGTCCCTGGGTAATCGCCACATGGGGAATGCCCAAATTCACCAGATAGGTCATCACCGCTTCTATGGTTTGACAACCTGGAGGATGAAAATTGGCGGAACAAATCACATAGTCGGCTAGCGGCAGCACCGTCTCAAATCCGACTTTCCAACTGCCGCCATCAATGACGACCGGAATTTTTTGGGCGTGAGCCTGGGTGGCGATCGCGCGTCCAACGTCCATTTGATGCCCATCAATCAGCACCACATCCACATTTTGCAAACTGTGAGCGGGAATGCGGCTGGCGATCGCCTGCGTTTTCACCGCATTGATGGAAACAACCGCCCGTTCTCCAGTCGTTCGCGTCACCATAATGGAAGAGACGGGTGGCGGTTCGGTCCGCTCAGCGTCAAGATCTTGTAGCGTCACCCCATACTGCTGTAGATCTGTCAGAATCAACTGAGTCATGGGATGAGTGCCCAACGCACCTAGCACGCTCGCCTGGTTGCCTAAATGACTGAACGCCACCGCTGCATTGGTCGCGGGGCCACCCGCGGATACAGTGTAGTCAGACGCTACGATCTTTTGATTATGGGTGGGTGGGCGATCGACCAGATAAACCAGATCCAAGGTCACTAGACCGACAAAAAGCCCGCGGTGTGTTTGCCTGAACGTCATTTGGCCGTAATCAGTGGTCGGTGGTCAACTCAACTCAGCTCTCAAACCCGTCTCGATTCTGCCTCTGCTCTGTCTTACCCTACACCGTCTGCCATGCCAGGAACGCTTTACCTTGTCGGAACGCCAATCGGCAACCTGGAAGATATCACGTTCCGGGCGATCCGAATTTTGCAAACAGTTGATTTGGTTGCGGCAGAGGACACGCGCCATACCGGAAAACTGCTCCATCATTTTCAGATTACGACGCCGCAAGTCAGCTATCACGATCACAATCGTCACAGTCGTACAGCCGAACTATTGGAGCGGCTGCAGCAGGAGACATCGATTGCCCTTGTCACCGATGCGGGCATGCCGGGAATCTCTGATCCCGGCTATGAGTTGGTGAAAGCGTGTGTGGATGCCGATATTGCGGTGGTGCCAATTCCAGGCCCTAGTGCGGCGATCGCGGCGCTGATTGCTTCTGGCTTACCGTGCGATCGCTTCGTCTTTGAAGGCTTCTTGCCTGCCAAGTCCCAGGCTCGTCGCACCCGCCTGGAAACGCTGCAAGCTGAGACACGGACGCTCATTTTCTACGAAGCGCCCCACCGACTGCGTCAATCGCTGCAAGATTTCCTTGTTTTGGGCGCAGACCGTCACATTGTGTTGGCACGCGAACTCACGAAGCGCTATGAGGAAATCTGGCGTGGGACTGTGACAGCCGCGATCGAGCACTATAGCACCCACGAACCGCAGGGAGAATTTACCGTGGTGGTTGCTGGAGCCGAACCCACGCCGCTCGTTTTATCGGAAGCGATGCTTAAAATAGAGCTGCAACAGCTTTTGCAACAGGGGGTGTCGCGATCGGACGCGAGCCGCCAACTGGCCCAACAAACCGCCCTCCCTCGTCGCCAGATCTACCAACTCGCGCTATCCATTCCCGAACCCATATCCATTTCTGAACCAGTTTCTGAGTTAGATTGAGGGTGCATCCGGAATCAAGATGTCCTGCGATGATCTTTGATGCAAAGAGGGAATATTAACATCGCGTTGGACAGATTTTTGCGTTTATGAGTCAACTATTTGGTATTGGGCTGCTGCTCGCTGGCATGTATTTTTTGGGTCAAAACATCATGTTTTCGACCTACTATTCGCCCTACTTTTGGCGCAATCTTCCAGCAATAGGGTCCGTTTTAGCCATCATGGGCGGTGTCATTTCGCTATTGTTGTTCCGTCGCCAAACGGGCAACTTTGGCTGGATTTTACTGATTTTTGGCATTGTGCTCGTTTTTCTCAGCGGTGGCGTGATGCTAAAACCAACGAGCCTCTGGAACTTTCTGATTGCCTTTGCTGCTCTCGTTTCAGGCTTCAAGCTGCTGACCGAAGGCAGACTCCGGTTCTAGCATGAACCGCTCTCACTGTGTAGAACGAAGGCAACCAACTACCAACAACGTTACTAGGCGCTCTGAAAGACTTCGTTGGAAAACATTTCTGTGAGTGCGCCCAGATAGGGCAAAAAGACGGCGACATCGTTAGGAGCAAGGCGATCGTGCATTTCCCAGCCGATCGCTTGCAGCATTTCCTGCACCAACCGCCAGCTAACATTCAATCGGGGATAGAGCATCGCACAGAGTGGAAATAACTCGCGCTGCACCGATTGAATGCTGTCTTCTAGAACGCATAGACATAGATAGACTTGAAACATCTCGACATCCCGGATGCTGGACGTTCTCACCGGGGGCGAACTGAGCGCACCGCTGTAGCTCTCGTAGCTGGGATATTGTCGGCACACTTGCTTGCAGACTTCCTGCGCGATGCGGGTGCTGATCGGCAACAGGTGCTGCACTGCCTGCAGTGCCACCGACGCTGGCGGATGGTTGGCTGCTGCTTCGTAGGCTGCCCGCAGTGGCATATACAGGTGGTCATCCATCACTTTGAAATAGGGTTCCAGCAGGAGGCGCTCGGCGGAGGACAGGCTTTCGAGGAGCGTTTGTCCGGTGTAGTGAAACTGCATGCTCACAAAGCCGATCGCCCGTGGATCCTCTGCTGTATATTTCTGACGCACGCGACCAAAATCGCCGCCTACAATGACAGACAGTCGCCGGGGGGTAACGCGATCGCCATAGGCATCCAGCGCCTTTTGAAACAGATCGTGCGAGTCGGCAGCGATCTGCCAGGGATTGATCACATCCAGGTCGATACCATGGCGGCGCACCTCTTCTGACAGTAGACTTTCAGTCAGTGACCAGGCTTGAGCACTGGCCAACTTCAAATTCTGCTTCAAATGGTTTGCGGTACGTACCCGACCAGCTTGCGAGGTAATCTCTGCTAAGTCTGCACTCTTTCGCAGTCGTTCGGCAGCATCACGAGTTGTAACCGAGATGATGTAATTTTTTGCCCAAAGCGCTGCCAGAGATGAAATTTTTGCTGGAGGAACCTTTGCCATCCCTGAATGTTTTGAGGATTTTGCAGTACTAAGATGCTGAATTCTAGCCGCAGTCGGTTCGACTGAGAAAGCCATTGGATTACCCAGATTTACTAAATTAAACAGGTCACTTGGGTGCAGCAAGTAATGACGATCGCGGACTCATTGGGGGGCAAGGTTGAGTCAATCGCACCAAATTACAGAAATTACAGGAATTACAGAGATGACGATTACAGAAATGACGGATCTCACTCCAGGGGCGGGATTGAATCCGATCCGCGTTGAGGTTAAGTATGCTGTAATTACGCATCAAAAAACAACGATCTAGTTATGATTATTAACTTTTAATTAAAATTACTTAACAGTTGCTGGGTGAACCTGCAGCGTACTCAGGGATGGCCAGATCTTCAAACAGAATCATCCTGAAAATTATTCTTTTTTGGCACAAAAGAATGACATTAAATCTACTGTCAGGAAAAATAATGCCGCTGTTAGAAAAGGACTTTGAACCAGCGCATGGTTGAGCGGCAATTATGCTTCTGCATCATGCCAAGGCCGGTTCAAAATGGCTGGTTAGCTAAGATCAGCACCAACAGTTTCATGGATTATGAGCAGATTGCTTTTCATGCCAGCTTGTCGGCTCTCTTTATTTCGGCCCTCTTTATTTCGGCCTTCCTTGTTATGGATATGGGTGTTATGGATCTGGGTGCTCGGCATTTTCCTCGTTTGTGCTGCACCCGCTAACGCCGTCACCTCCACTGGCAATGGCGAGGTCAGGGGATCAGTGCTCAATCTGCAGCAGCAGCAGCGCGAAGAGCCTGCGTCTGTGCTGCAAAAACTGGCTCAGGCAGAGGTTGTCTATCTCGGCGAAACCCACGATCGCCCCGCTGATCATCAGGCACAGCTGGACATAATTCAAGCGCTGCAACGGTTGCGCCCCCATCTGACGATCGCCATGGAAATGTTTCAACGTCCCTACCAGTCGGTTCTAGACCGCTATTTGGCCGGGCAGCTGACAGAAACCGAACTGCAAGATCTCAGTCAGTACAAAAAACGCTGGGGCTACAGCTGGGAGTTTTATGCCCCTGTGCTCCGGTTTGCGAAAGACCATAACCTGCCCGTAATTGCCCTCAATA
>Ga0070738_10002066_pt1 | contig 33591 bp, 28 predicted proteins | sample Coa_R2_2_FD_66446 | JGI IMG/M metagenome (GOLD analysis project Ga0070738, IMG submission 66446) | Surface soil microbial communities from Centralia Pennsylvania, which are recovering from an underground coalmine fire - Coalmine... | ecosystem: Environmental > Terrestrial > Soil > Unclassified ...
ACAGAGATTCGGACCGACCTCGTCAACCGTGTCCGGGAGGAACTGCTCCACTTTTTCAACCGGAACAAAGAAATTGCGGAGAAGATCATCGCCAAGGTCCAGGACACCCGCCAGCTGCGCAAGGAATTGCAGGAGGTCAAGAAGCTGGCGCGCGAAAGGGCCAAGGCCATCACCATTCGGATTCCCCAGCTCAAGGATTGCAAGGAGCATTTCAACAAAGCCAAAGGCAAAGGCAAAGGCACGATGGTTTTCCTCACGGAAGGCCAGTCGGCCGCAGGTTCAATCGTGAGCTGCCGGGATGTGGAAACCCAGGCGATTTTTGTGCTCAAGGGCAAACCGCTGAACGTGTGGGACCTCAAGCGGGATATCGTCTATAAAAACGACGAAATGTACAACCTGATGCGCAGCCTGGATATCGAGGATAACCTCGAAGGCCTGCGCTACGAAAAGGTGGTTCTTGCCACCGACGCCGACGTCGACGGGTTGCACATTCGAAACCTGCTGATTACCTATTTCTTCCGGTTTTTTGATCAACTGGTGCACGACGGGCATTTGTTCGTGCTGGAAACGCCGCTGTTCCGCGTTCGGAACAAGGAACAAACGATCTACTGTTACTCGGAAGCCGAGCGCGACCAGGCGGCGAGCAAGTTGGGGAAATCGTGCGAAATTACGCGGTTCAAAGGATTGGGCGAAATTTCCCCTAGCGAGTTCAAACAATTCATCGGGAAAGAAATGCGCCTGAGCCAGGTGGAATACGCGCCCAAACAGGACGTTTCGGGTATCCTGGGTTTTTACATGGGCAAGAACACGCCCGAGCGCAAAGATTACATCATGGAAAACCTTGTCGTGCCGGTTGAAGATTAACGCTCATGTCACCGAAAAGAAAAAAGGGCCAGGACCAACCTGAACTTCCGATCCCGGAAACTCCGGACAACACGCCGGGAGAGGTGCATGCGGCGCCGGCTCCCGTGGGAAACGGCAAACCGCCCGCTCCTCCGAAGGACGGCGGCAACGGCAACGGTGAAACCCACGTAATGGCCGAACAAGTGGCGACACCGCCGCCGGCGAGGCCGTTTGTGCCGGGCAAAATCGAGCTGCCCATTCATCGCCGGGTCAACCGGAGTTTTCTGGATTACGCATCGTACGTCATTCGGGATCGCGCGATTCCGCACCTGGCCGACGGCTTGAAACCGGTGCAGCGTCGGATTCTTTGGGCGCTTCATCAGATGGACGACGGCCGGTTTATGAAGGTGGCCAACGTCACCGGGGAGACGATGAAGTACCATCCCCACGGCAACGCCTCCATCGACGATGCCCTGGTGGTGCTGACCAATAAGCGGTACCTCATCGAAGGACAGGGGAACTTCGGAAATGTGTTCACCGGCGATCCCGCGGCCGCGCCGAGGTATATCGAGTGCCGGGTCACCCAGCTGGCTCGCGAGCAACTGTTCAATGACGAGATCACCGAGGTGGTCCCCAGCTACGACGGCCGGCGCAACGAGCCGGTGACCTTGCCGAGCAAATTGCCCCTGCTGCTGATGCTAGGCACCGAAGGCATCGCCGTCGGGATGACTTCCCGCATTCTGCCGCACAATTTTCCGGAACTTCTCGAGGCCGAGATCGCGATTCTCAAGAAGCAGCCTTTTAAATGCCTGCCGGACTTCCAGACGGGCGGGCTGATGGACGCGCGTGAATACAAGGACGGCGCAGGCCAGATCAAGGTCCGAGCCAAAATCAAAGCCAAGGACGAATCGACGGTTGTCATCAAGGAAATCCCGCCAACCACCACCACCGATTCGTTGATCGGCTCAATCGAGGACGCATCGCGCAAAGGCAAAATCAAAGTCAAAAGCATCAACGATTTCACCTCCGAAGAAGTCGAGATCGAAATCCGCGCCCCCAGCGGCGTCAGCGCCGACCAGTTAATCGACGCCCTGTACGCATTCACCGATTGCGAGGTCACGATTGCCAGCCGCATTGTTCTCATCAAAAACAATCGGCCGGTCGAGATGACGGTCTCGGAAGTGTTGCGTGAGAACGCCGCCCAGCTGGTCGACATCCTTAAACGCGAACTTCAGCTCAGGGAAGGCAAACTGCAGGATGAGCTGCATTTCCGGACGCTCGAACGCATTTTCATCGAGGAACGCATTTACAAAAAAATCGAGCAATGCAAAACCAACGAGGCGGTCATTGCCGCGGTCGTGGATGGGTTTAAGCCGTTCCGCAAGCAAATGGTGCGCGACCTGGCCGACGCGGATGTCGACCGGCTGCTTCAGGTACGGATCCGGCGCATCTCGCTGTTCGACATCAACCAGCACCGCGAGGAGATGGACAAGGTCAGGGCGGACCTGGAAGAGACACGTAAAAACCTGAAGAATCTCACGAAGTACGTGATCGCGCACCTCGAAGCGTTGCTGGCCAAGTACGGTCCACAATATCCCCGGTTGACCAAGTCCAGCCGGTACGACGAAGTGGACGCAAAGGAAGTCGCGTTCAAGGCTTTCAAAGTGGCTTACGACCGCGAGTCCGGATATGTGGGCCACAAAGTGAACGGCGAAGAGTTCCGTGTCGAGTGCACCAAATTTGACAAAATCCTGATCGTCTTCCGGGACGGCCATTACCAAGTGGTCGAACTGCCGGAAAAACTGTTCGTGGGGCCGGATGTCGTTTATTGCGGGCTGCCCGAAAGAGAGCGCGTTTTTACGGCCGCGTATACCAATCGTGAAGCGACCTATCTCAAACGTTTCACGTTCGGCGGGACGATCTTGAACAAGATTTATCATTGCATTCCGCCGAAATCCAAGGTCCTGTTCTTCGAACCGGACACACCCGCGGAGCTGTACATCAAGTACAAGCCGGCGCCGTACCAGAAGATAAACCAGCAGACGTGTTCGCCTTCGCAGGTCGAAGTCAAGGGACCCAAAACTCGCGGCCGGCAGATTTCCATAAAGGACGTGTCCTCGATCAACAGCAAACCCTCCCGCGGATGGGACCCCGAGGCCCCCACCACCAAACTGCAGTTCGTCTAACCGCGCAAAGCCCCGGCAACGGTAAGGCTCGCCTTTCGATGCGGCCGGCCGCCCGTAGGGCCGCGCTCCGCCCTGCGCTCTGGGTTTGCGAATATTGGGGCGGCCGCCATCGTCTCTCTTATGTCAATCGGGCTTGTCCATGGGGGCGGTTCTGATTACTTTTGATTCAAACGATACAACAGATAATGAAAATCTTTCTAAAGACTTTGAAGCAGGTGCGGGCGATGTATTTGCTGTCCATGGGGATGAGTTTGGCCGGTTTGCTCCTGGCCCAGACGGCTGCGGCAGCCGACGGAGACAAAGTTCCATTGAACATCAAGCTGCCGTCGCCGGCGTTCAAAGGAACGCCCAAAGACATTCAACTGAGTTCGTTTGTTGAACCGCTTTCCGACAAGCCCCGTCCGCCCATGATGGTCCCGCCCGGGCTCAAGAACATCGCAGTAGGAGCGAAGATCACGTGCAGCGACAAAAACGCCACAGCAGACAACCTGGCCAAGATTACGGACGGCGACAAAGAGGCCAGCGAGCAGAGTATTATATACCTGCGCAAAGGGACCCAATGGATCCAAATGGATTTCGGCAGTCCGCAGGAAATCTATGCAGTGTGCATTTGGCATGCCCACAACTCGGCGAAAGTTTATCACGCGATTGTTGTGCAGGTCGCCGATGATCAGGATTTTGTGCAGAACGTCAAAACGGTGTTCAACAATGACCAAGGCAACGTCTCGGGGCTGGGAGTGGGAACCGATCGCGAATATTTCGAGACGCATGAAGGCAAATTGATCGATACCAAGGGAGTCACTGCGCGGTACATCAGGTTCTACTCCAAAGGCAGCACCGAAAGCGCCCTCAACGAATACACCGAGATTGAAGTTTACGGCCGCCCGGCCAAATGACCCGCACGCTCACGCTGGTTCTGCTTCTTGCGGCCGGCGCAGCCTTGGCGTTGCGCTGGCCCCACTTAGACCAGCGTCCGATGCACAATGATGAGGCCGTTAATGCCATCAAGTTCGGCCAACTCTGGAACCATCAAGGTTACAAGTACGACCCGAACGAACATCACGGGCCGAGTCTCATCTATGCCACCTTCGCGGTCGAGAAACTGACCGGCGCTCCCGACCTCGACCACCTTAGCGACAGTCGGCTCCGTGCTGTTGTCCTTCTTTTCGGCCTCGCCCTGCTGATACCGCTGGCGTGGATGCAGGATGCCCTCGGCCGCACGGGGGTCGTTTGGGCGGCGGTGTTCACGGCTGTCTCACCCGCGTTTGTCTTTTACAGCCGGTACTTCATCCATGAGATGCTGCTGGTTTTCTTTGCATTCGTGGCGATGGCTGCCGGTTGGCGATATTGGCGAACGCGAAAACCGGGATGGATCCTGCTGGCCGGCGCTGCTCTGGGTCTCATGGCCTCCACCAAGGAGACGTTTGTCATCTCGGTCGCCGCAGCGGCGCTCGCGCTCGGGTTGAACCATGTGTGGAACCGGGCACTCGATGCGAGCGGCCTGCCCGTCAAAGCGGCTCCACTTACATGGTGGCACCTGGCCGCCGGATTTGGAGCCTGTGTTTTGGTTGCCCTGCTGCTGTTCTCGTCATTTTTTACCAACGCGCGCGGCCCAATTGACTCCATCCGTACCTATATGCCCTGGGTAAGCCGCGCTGCCGGAGTCTCACCGCACGTCCATCCCTGGTACTTTTATCTCCAGCGGCTGCTGTTTTTTCACATTGCACCCGGTCCAGTCTGGACTGAAGGGCTGATTTTCATGTTGGCCATTGTCGGCGGCATTGCAGGATTCCGGCGACAATGGCTTTCGGGCGCCAACGCGAGCTTTGTCCGTTTCCTGGCCATTTACACCTTCCTGCTCACGGCATTTTATAGCTTGCTGGCATACAAAACGCCGTGGTGCCTGCTCGGGTTCTGGCACGCCGCCATTCTTCTCGCCGGAACCGGAGCAGCGGTATTGCTCGAGGTCGCGGCCGCGCGCCCGCGGCGTATTGCCATGGGCGCCGTGCTCATGGCCGGCTCGGCACACCTGGCGTGTGAAGCGTGGAGTGCCGACACCTCGTACGCTGCAGACCCGCGGAATCCGTACGTATACGCTCAGACCTCAAGCGATCTGCTCAATCTTGTAAAACAGGTCGAAGGCCTCGCGGCGGTAGATCCCCGCGGCCATAACCTGGTGATTAAGGTCATTGCGTCCGACGGCGATTACTGGCCGTTGCCATGGTCGCTGCGCAGCTTCAAACAAACAGGCTGGTACGACCGATTGCCGGAAGATCCCTACGCCCCCATAATGATTGTGTCAGCAAATCTCCACGCCGGGCTGGATGAAAAGAAAACCCACGCGATGGTTCACTACTACCAACTTCGTCCGCAACTGTTCCTCGAGTTGTACGTGCAACTGGACCTGTGGAAGGAATGGCTGGCGCGACCGCAAAACAGCGAGAGCAAAGAATAAACGTGAATCATCGCCGGGTGCCCGGATGATTTGTAGGTCCGTTGCGGGATCCGATCCCTCACCCGCCGGGTTCGGATGATCCCGCGACACATTTTGCGCGGAGCCCATGGAGGCTGACCCCCGTCGCGGGAGGATGATTAGATTTTCCCGCCGTAGCATCGTCACTTGACACTTGCCAAAGCGGGACGAGATTGGCACCGGTACCACAACGATTCAGCTGAAGGAGCACCTTATGAAAAACGTCATTATGCTGGTTTGCGTCGCAACTCTTCTGGGTGGCTGCTCCTGGTTCGGCCATGGCGAGAGCAACGGCTCGGGAACTTCGAGCGCCGGAATTTCAGGCGTCGACTACGGGACGGGCCGCGGCACGACGGGAGTCAGCTCCGGGGCGGGCGCAGGACCTGGCATAACGGGCAGCGATGCTGCCGGGACTAGATAGAAGAATTGCTGCGCGCGGGTCTTTGTTCAACCGAGACCTCCTGCGGAGTGACGGTCAAGGTTCCCAAAGCAGCAAGCAATGGGCTGCCGGCATCGCGTTGCGCCCTGACGGTCACCTTATAGGTGCCGGCCGGGAGCATCCGTTTAAACTCCGTATCCTGTCCAAAGCAAAGAATCGATCCGTCTTCACGCTCAATCTTCCACTGCTGCACCTGGATCGGAGCGCCGGGTGAATGGGTCCAGGAGACCTTTAATTGGACTTCGACCTGGTTGTTTTGGGTGACGCGCTGTCCTCGCGAGGCTTGCAACGCGAGCGGTTCGGACAACGCGGCGGGTTTAGCGGCTGGGCTCGCCGCCTGAGGCTGGGTCTCGGCGGGAATGTCAATTTCGACAAGGTTTGTTAGCGTTTTGGTGACCCAATTGGTCTTTAGAGCCACCACCGTGGTCCAGTTGGTCAGATTCAATGTCTTCAGATTGGTGTGATAGGCCTGGAAGAAGTTGGTGTGAAAAACATCCGCGATAAAATGGTTCGTAACACTCCGGGTCACCAGGTTGGTGGCAAAGACGTCGTAGAAATTGGTGCGGACTTGTTGGATCCGGTTGGTCATGTACGCGAGGACGATGTTGGTATTGAACACATCGACAACATTCGTGTGGGCCCTCGTGATCCAGTTGGTGTGATACTCCGTCACGAACCGGTTCAACTGCATCTGAATTTCGGTCGTGTTCGTAATCCACCGATCCACAAAATTGGTATGCACCACCGCCGTCTGATTGATGAGATCGCGGGCGACAGCGGTTTCCCCACCTGGCCCTGCGACAATAGCCGCGGCCGCGCACAAAGCAGCTAAGAAGTGTTTCATTGAGCCGAAACGAGCACCCGCAATGCCAATTCCACCCTGGGGAGAACACGGCTTTGGCAAGGCCCTTTTCGGCGCAAACCTTTGGTGGAAAGGTTCCTAATACTTCGAATTAACCACGGGCAGAATCGCTGCTCGGCGGCGGACGCAATTGAACAAGGGTCGCTCCCCAACCTCCAAATTGGGCGTGATCATCATTGAACGAAATGACTTGCGGATGCCTGGCCAGAACCGCCCGGACCGTCCGGCGGAGGTGGCCAATGCCTTTGCCGTGAATGATGCGGACCCGGTATATTCCTTTTTCGATGCAGGCGCTAAGGTAGTCGGCTACCAAATCCTTGACGTCAGCCGGCCTAAAAGTGTGTAAATCCAGGACACCTTCAATCGGCAGTTCGAACGGTTCGTCCACAGGTTGAAAGTACGAAAGAATTGATTCTGCCGCCACGGCTTTTAAGATCGGGCAATCGACATCAAGATACGACAAGCTGAACCCTCAGACGCGGAAATCGTTGCGGAGTACAACGTCCTGCTGGCACATGAGTCGGAAGATCTCGAGTTGGATCGAGCCTGCGTGAAGGCAGGTGTGGAGGCGCTGCTGTCCGACCCGGCGAAAGGCATTTACTACGTTGCGGAGGTCCGGGGCCAGGTTGCGGGCCAACTCATGATCACGTACGAGTGGAGTGATTGGCGCAACGGCAATATTTGGTGGATTCAAAGTGTTTACGTGAACAAGGCATTTCGCCGGCAAGGGGTTTTCCGCAAGCTCTTTAAGCACCTCGAAAGCCTGGCGAGATCCCGCAGCGACGTGTGCTCGCTAAGACTGTACATGCATCGAGACAATTCGACGGCTCGGGGCGCTTACGAACAGCTCGGCATGCGCCAGACCCCGTACGAGGTGTTTGAAATCGATTTTGCATCTGAGGCCGGGCACGGCAGCGAATGAAACAAGCCGTAGCAAAAGTCTTCTGGATAGCTGTCGCGGTGGCCGGGGCCCTGGGCTACGGCGCGATAACGCGTTTGCGGGGCGAGCCGGTCAACTCCAGCTACATCCTGATTGCGGCCCTTTGCAGCTACGCGATTGGATATCGATTTTATTCAAAATGGATTGCGGCCAGGGTCCTGGCCCTGGACGACCGGCGGGCCACTCCTTGCGAGGTTCACGACGATGGAAAGGATTTCGTAAAAACAAACAAATGGATCGTGTTTGGTCACCATTTCGCGGCGATCTCAGGGCCGGGTCCGCTTGTGGGTCCGGTTCTGGCGGCCCAGTTTGGCTACCTTCCTTGCACCCTGTGGATCCTGATTGGCGTTACCCTGGGTGGCGCGGTGCAGGACTTCGTCATTCTGTTTTGTTCGCTTCGACGCGACGGAAAATCGCTGGGACAAATGGTGAAAGAAGAGTTGAGCGGCGGCGCCGGAGCGATTGCGCTGGTGGCCATTCTGGCCATCATGACGATCTTGCTTTCGGTGCTTGGGTTGGTTGTGGTTCGAGCATTGGCGGACAGCCCTTGGGGCATTTTCACAGTAGGTGCTACCATTCCCATTGCGATGTTCATGGGGGGTTACCTGCGATTTTTGCGCGTTGGCAAAGTTCTTGAAGCGTCCGTTATTGGGGTCGCGTGCCTGCTGCTGGCAGTCTGGGGAGGCAAGCTCGTCTACCAGGATCGAGTGTGGGCGCATTGGTTTTCATTGAGCGACCTCACCCTTGCCCAAGCGATTATCGGATACGGCCTGGCGGCAAGTATTCTGCCGGTTTGGCTGTTGCTTGCGCCAAGGGACTACCTGAGCACGTTCATGAAACTGGGCACTATCCTCGCGCTGGCACTGGGCATTTTTCTGGTGCTGCCACAGCTGCAAATGCCGGCCCTGACTCGTTTCGCTGATGGGTCGGGCCTTGTCGTTCCGGGGAAAATCTTTCCTTTCTGTTTTATCACAATCGCATGCGGGGCGATTTCCGGATTCCACACCCTGATTGCCAGCGGCACGACGCCCAAAATCCTTACCCGCGAATCGTATGCCCGGCCGATCGGATACGGCGCAATGTGCCTCGAATCGCTCGTTGCGATCATGGCACTCATCGCGGCCTGCACCCTGGATCCCGGCGTTTACCTGAGCATGAACATAAAGGGCGACCCCTCCGCGACCATCGCCAAGGTTCAAGCCGCCGGGTTCAACGCCGATCGTGAGCAGATTGACCAACTGGCAACGCAGCTCGGGGAAAAAACCTTGTTCGGGCGGGCCGGAGGCGCAGCCACTCTCGCCGTGGGAATGGCGCAAATCTTTTCCCGGGCTGTCACGGGGCGGGGGCTCGATCTGTGGTATCACTTCGCGATCATGTTTGAGGCGCTATTCATCCTGACCACGATGGATGCCGGGACTCGCGTTGGCCGGTACCTATTGCAGGACGCGATGGGCCACCTCTGGAAGCCCCTGGGCCAGACACGCAATCTAGGCGCAAATTTGCTGGCGAGCGCTTTAATGGTGGCAGCTTGGGGCTACTTCCTGGTCCAAGGCGTGCGGGATCCACTGGGCGGAATCAACTCCCTGTGGCCCCTGTTTGGAATCGCCAACCAAATGCTTGCGGCCATCGCGTTGTGCCTTGCGACCACTGTGATTCTGAAAATGCAACTCGCGCGCGCGTCCGCCGCCACCCCTGCGGGAGAGAAACCCGCGCAGGCCCGGCCTTCGAGTCCGTTTCTTGCAATGATTTGTGGTGCGCCGTTGGCCTGGTTATTGGCGGTGACCATGACCGCCGGATTCCAAAAAATAGCCGACAAAGATCCGGGAATCGGTTTCCTGGCGCAGGCTGCCAAACTTGAAGCGGCCCGCCCGGCGCTGGAACAAGCTCTTGAAGCTGCAAGAGCGGCAGGTCCTGCGCAGGCCATGGCCGCGGCGCAAAATGCTCTCCGGACAAACCGGACGCTCCACTTCAACAATATTCTCGACGCGATCGTTGCGGCGGTATTGCTCTCTTTAACTGCTTCTGTCGTTGTTCTGAGCCTTCATCAATGGTGGCTGCTCCTGAGCCGGAAGCGCGCTCCACAGCTGCTGGAAAGTACGCCGGTGTGGCGGCAGATCAGTGAGTCGGGCCGGAGCGGCGGACCACGATTGGCTACCGTCCTGCCCGTCGCCATCGCGTTGTTAAAGGAGCTTTCGAGTGAAAGTTCGATGGAACGCGCTCGAGAAGCCTCGAAGGTTTGCAAATGCGAACCCGGCGCCGCCGATTATGAAAACGGCGCGCGCGCGACCAAAACCGAAAAGGAGATTTATATCGAAGCAACCGAGCGCCGCTTCAACGGAGTGACCCGATGCTGCTGAACCTGCCATGCAACGCATAGCTCTTTTCGGCGGCTCCTTTGATCCCGTGCACATCGGCCATCTCCTGGTCGCGGGCGCCGCCCGTGAGGAGTTGGGCCTGGACCGTCTTTTTTTTGTGCCCGCGGCGCAGTCGCCGTTCAAGCCCGAGCGCAAGCCCACACCGGCTGCAGAACGATTGCGCCTGCTCCGACTGGCTTTGGCGGGCGAGGATTGGTGTGAAATTGATGAGCAGGAACTCAGGCGAGGCGGCGTATCCTACACGATTGACACAGTAAGAGACTACTGCCGGCGTTTTCCAAGAGCCGATTTGTTTTACCTCATAGGCGCCGATCACGCCTCCCAACTGCATAAATGGAGGGACGCAGACGAACTCGCCCAACTTGTCCAGTTTGTGATTATCCCGCGTCCAGGACAGCCAGGGACTGCGGTTTCGCCGCCGTTTCGCAGCCAGCAACTCGCCGGGTTTCCGGTGGCGATCTCCTCGTCGGAAATCCGGGCGCGCGTTCGCAAGAATCTCCCCTTGGAGCCGCTGGTTCCGGCGGCAGTCGCCGAAGCCATTCGCAATAATGGCCTTTATCTTTAACCCTTTCTAAGCCAAATTCCGCCTTCGATGGATTCACGAAAACTCGCGTTGCTTTGCCGTTCACTGGCCGACAACAGGAAAGCCGAAGACATTGTCGTTCTGGACGTGCGCGAGCTTTCATCGGTGACGGATTACTTTGTGCTGGCCTCGGGCACCAGCGAGCCGCACTTGCGCGCCATCGTCGATGAAATTACCGAGAAATTGCGCGAGGAATACGACGTCAAACCGCGCGCGGTGGACGGCAACTTCCAGGCCGCCTGGGTGGTCCTCGACTTCTTCGACGTAATTGTTCACGTCATGCGCAAGGAGGTTCGGGAGCGCTACGATCTCGAAACGCTGTGGGGTGATGCCCCCCGCGTGAGGGCCCGCAAGAAAGCGCAGCCGTCCGTCTGAGAACACGGGCGTCAGTGGGAGTGGCGCAGACCGGCCCAGGTCAACCTTCTTTGGGCGGCGTCTCGACAGCGGCCTTTACCATTTCGTCAAGCAATCGCTTGAAGTCCTCGAGGCCAGGGGCCGGGATGATGATCGTGTCGCGGCGGCCTCCAACATCCTCAGTGATCCGCAAAAACCGGCCGCGCGGGTTTTCTTTTAGGGCAAACAAAAAGGTTTTACGTTCGATTTGGACCTTGTCCGACCTTAGGGTTTCCTCGTTGGAAGGTTGCTTGGGAGCGCCATACTGACGGTTACCATAAGGCGACGGACGGTCGTTTGAAATCATACCAGAAATTCCCTCTGCGGTGCCCCTTGAAGGCAATCCGACTTCTACACTAAAAGGTTAACGACAATCTCCCTTTGTCAACCCCGGAAATTCCCCTTGAGATTTGAAGCTCCGACAAAGCGCATTTCGTCGGGCGGGTTGGCCACGCGCCACAAATAAATGCCGATGCCCGATAGCAACACGACGTCAAGACATGTGGACATTGCGTGCCAGAGCCGAAACGAATGCCGGGCTGATTCGCGCTGTTCCGGACGGTTGTTGGAGCTGAACTGAACCGCCAGCCGGTCCTGGAGTTTTGGTTGCAATCCGTAGCTTTGGATTAGACCGCCGAGGAACAAACCGAAGATCAGCAGCAGCCACACGCGGCGCGGGTACTTCCCAAAATAGAGCCACTCAGCCCCGACATGCAGCATTGCGACAACGGCGCAGACCAGGAATAAACCGAAAAAACGGGTGCCCAGCAACTGACTAATCGCCGCGGAAAAATACGGGAAGCTTTTTGGGCCCAACAAAGCTTGCATCGACCCCGAGCTGGAGGCCGGCTCGCCTATGAAAATGAAGAAAAACGATGCGCCGAACCAGACCGCCGCGTTCACGAGGCCCAGGAAGCGCAAGAGCCCGATGACAATCACAGGCGCACCGTAGGCCAAAGCCTTCCGAGTGCCAAGTTATTTGACTAAAGGATGTTCGCCGCCAGTTCCGCCAACTCGGATCGCTCGCCTTTCTGCAGCTCGATATGGGCCGAGATCGCCTGGGAACGAAACCGGCTCACGACGTAGTTGAACCCGTTGGACGAAGAGTCCACGTACGGGTTGTCAATCTGGTATGGGTCGCCCGTGAAAATTACTTTTGTCCCGTGTCCCACGCGTGTGATGATTGTTTTCGCCTCGAGCGGAGTGAGGTTTTGAGCCTCGTCAATGATCATGAACTGATTGGCAATGCTGCGTCCGCGAATATAGCTCAAGGCTTCCACGACAATGCTTCCGGAGCGCATGAGATCGCCGCTGCGCCGGTGCTCGTGGCCCATGTTCAAATCGCCAAGCATCTCAAGCGCGTCGTGAATGGGCTGCATCCATGGCGCAAGTTTTTCCTCGAGCGATCCCGGCAAAAACCCGAGCTCTTTACCCATGGAAATTGTGGGGCGCGCCACCACCAGCCGGCGAAATTCCCGGTCCATGACGGTGCGCTTCAGGCCGGCGGCCATCGCCAGCAATGTTTTGCCGGTGCCGGCTTTGCCCATTAGCGTCACCAGTTTAACCCGGTCATCCAACAAGGCGTCGAATGCAAAATGTTGTTCCCGGTTTCGCGGCTTGATCCCCCAGATTCCCTCCCTGCTATCGACGATGGGGACCAGCTTTTTCCCCGTCGCATCCACCTTGGTCAGCGCAGTTCGCTTCGGGTTTGTTTCATCGGTCAAGGTGCAATACTCGTTGGGAAAGTACTGGCTGCCTCCATTGAGCTCCAGTTCCCCGTTGGTGCGAAACGCAGCCATTTTGTCGGCGTTCACCGAGACTTCTATCATGCCCGTGTAGAGGTCTTTTATGAAAATCCGGTCGTTTTCATAGTCCTCGGCGAGCAGACCCAGGGCATCGGCTTTGATCCGCAGGTTGATATCTTTGCTGACGAGCACCGTTTGGCCTTTGGGTTGCGAGCGTTTGATCCCCATGGCGAGCATCAGGATCCGGTTGTCAATTGAGCCGTTCCCAAAAAGCGCGTGTTGGTGGCCGTTGACGGTGTTTTTTTCCTTTTCGAAAATGATCCGCAGTTGCCCACCATTGGGGAGCGAAACACCCTCGCTGAGACGCCCGGAGCCGCGGAAGCCATCTAGCATGCGCGAAACGGCGCGCGCATTCTGCCCCAACTCGCTGGATTCCCGCTTGAACCGGTCTATTTCTTCAATGACTTCAATGGGCAACAGGACGTTATTGTCATCGAACTTGAGCAACGAATTGGGATCGTGCAGTAAAACATTGGTATCAAGGATGTAGTTCTTTTTCACGAGCAAACGACTTAACTTGAACTTGGGTCATGCGGCTGTGCCATTGCTTCAGACGCGTATGCCTGGCGGGCAAACGATAGTGGCCAGAGTATAAAAAATTTCCCAGCATGCCGAATAAATCAAAATCCACGAATCGCGGCCGATCATCCAGCAGAAAAGGGCGCGTCAGCAGCATTTCTTCAAAGGGAACAAGGCGCTGGGCCAAAGAACTCAAGAGGGCCTTTTGCTGATTTTTCCATTCGTCAATGCAGCCGCGGCCGAATTTGCGCTCTTTGTGCCGAAGGAATCGAAGCCGGTCCATGCCGGGCACCAGTTCTTTCCAGTAGATATCGTTCAGCTTGAAACAAGGCCCCTCGATTTCGTTTTCAATGTAGCGCCACAAGATTGACTGGACGCCTTCATGCTCCCAGGGAAACAGTCCCAGTTCGAATTCCTCGTCGATATATTTGGCAATGACCTGAGAATCATCGTCGACCTCGAAAACAACGGACTTGCCGTCTCGAACAACGGGTACGCCGTAATACCGCTGGCGTGTCAAGCGCCAGACCAGTGACCGATCCCCGTTGGGGATGTTGGTGACTTTGAATTTCCTGCCGGAGAATTCGAGAATGCGTCTTTGAACAATACAGAAAGGGCTCCAGGGAAACTGAATGAGTTCGATCATGACGTTCGATTAAAGGCGCCTTGCCCAACTGTAGAGTCGCACCTCCGGAGTGACAAGCGCAGAAAGAATTCGGCAAGCAACTTCTCCAGTGCGCGAACGCAGCTTTACACTCCCAATGCCGGGGACTAAACTGCCACTATGTCTTCGGATTACGACGCGACGGAATTCATTGATGGCGATCTGGAAGGCCGTCCATCGACTCACTCCGGTGCTGCCGCTCTCCAATTGCCTCGGGCGCCTACTCGCGAAGAAGTCGATTCGCGCGTTGCCGAGACGCAACAAAAACTCGCCGAACTGCGCCGGGCCCAGGAACAACTCGAGAAAGAGCGCGCTGCCCTCGAAGAAACGCGGCGCCGCCAGGCCGAGTTCCAAACCGGCCGGCAGGAAATGATTCAAAACCTGACGCGCGGCGTTGGTTTGTTGCAGGAAGCGGAGTTCAGCGCGCGTCGCGACGCTGAGCAGATGTCCAAAGCGCTGGTCGATTTGCGCGACGCTCTTTCCAAAGTCGAAGCGATCCACGAGGAAACGTGGACCAAAGACAATTTCAATGTGGAACTGACGCGCGGGCTGACGGCGATTGAAAATGCGCGCATGGAATGGAACAGCGCGCGGCTTAAATTCCAGGTCCTTTCCGGCGCGACGGGTACTCCGGAAGCTCCCGGTGTGTCAGTTGAAAAAAACGGGGTTGCCGGGCTTTCAAATTGCTCCTTTTCCCAACTCTGCAAAATGGGCCTGGCCCTGACCTGGCCTGTGGCAACGGTTATCGCGCTTGGTTTCGCGCTGCTGGCTCTCCTGCACCTTCATAAATAACCTTTCGCCTTCATGGCATGGTTTAAAGCCAAACCCGATCCCTTGTCCGACCGCGCACGAGCGCTGACCGAGGAAATCGACGCTTTGGAGGCTCAAATCAAGAGCCTGGATAACCGCCTGCAGCAGCAACATTCGCAACCGCGTTTGCGGTCTACGGCTATTCCACAAGGGGCAACCGTGCCGCGCACGGTCAATGGGCCGTCTGCGGCAGCACCCGAACCGATTTTCGAAGCGGTTGATGTCGACCGGCTTCAGGGCGATGCCGAGAATCACCACGGGGAAGGCCATTTCAACGACTTAGGTGTCCGAAAATACGACCTGCCCGCGTTGTTCAGAAGGTTGCGCAACCACTTCCGCGGTCCCGCTGCGACTAACCCCAAGTTGGTCAGTTACTTGGCTGCGGGCGGCATTCAGGGACTTCGACCCTTGCGATATGAAAAACGGGTTGCCCGCAATCGCTTCATCTTCTTCTTCATCGTCCTGTTTTTGATGCTGCTGGGGCTTGCGGCAGTATTTTTCCGGCGCTAATAAGCACAAGTCGTTTTACTTCTGTCCCGCGTCGGTCCAAACGTCTCAACTCAGGACACACCCATTGTTGTGAACGCTGCGGGGTTGGCTCGTTCCTTCAACGTGTCTGCGAGATGACGAGTCGTCTTGCGCAAGTGTGAGATACTAAGGGGTGGCACCACTGTTGCTTATGCAGCAACCATGATTGACGTCGCGCTTAGCATCTTGGCGCTGATTGCCGGGGGGTTGACCCTGGAACTGTTCGCCGCCACCTGGTCGCCGCTGGGTTATCCTGAACAACACAGGCTGAATTTCCGCCACGAGGCTCTCGATCCCGTCGAGGAGTTGCAGACCGGCAACCCGAGTTGAGCAGTGCTCCCGGGCCTGATCCGCACACACCCACTTTGTTTTCCGACCCGGAAAACAATATGGTCCGGCTCCCCGACCCGTTGTCGCGGCGCCGGGAAACCATGCAGTTAAGGTCCCCGCCGGGGAGGGTGAATGCACCTGCGAAATCCGCGTGTCGCAAGTGCCACCTGAGTCCCTGGCGGGGGCCTGTGTTTTAGCAAAATCCTCGCCATCAAGTATTTCCACTGTTTAGGACTCAAGGTCTACGGTTTTTCAACAAAGCCGTGGTACATGCCCATGTAGTAAGGAAGCAGGAAAACCGTCCCGGCCGCCAATTCTCCGCCATCGCCTCCGTAATCCAGCTGCCAGGGGTCTGTGTTCCAGTGGTTGAAGTGACGGTTCTCGACCGGCAAGACCTTTCCATTGACGAGGTACCCGCGCTGGCGTGGAGCATCGGGCGTGTCGAGGTCGCTCGAACGCACCCTGGGCAGTCCGATGACGTCGAGGCGATGACTGTTCCGATGCGGCCAGTTAAGCCGGTCCAGCGGGAACCCGTATAAAGTCGACATGGAATCCTGTTGCCATCCGGCCCAGGGGCTGACCGGGAGGGGCCCCCAGACACTCTCAACCGTGGCGCCCAGGTTTTGGGCGGCAAAAGCGAAGTTAAAAAACGGGTTCATTTCGGGTTCTTCATTCACCCAATACTGAAAAAACGAATACCGGACCAACGACTTCAACCCTTCATCCCGCGAGCAGCGCAACAATCCGTAGTAACACATGAAAGCCATTTCATCGTCGGACTGATTGCCCGAGCCCGGGCCGTGTTGAAGTTTGGTGTTCATTGCATTGTGAGCGTAGCTGTGGAGTTCGATAAGCTCCTTTGCCGCCTTATCGTATTTCGAATCACCGGTTACGTGTGCGGCGGCGGACAAGTAACACAGAATACTCAATGATTTTAAGCCGCGTTCCGCCCACCAGTAAGGCTCGTGATTGAGCTGGTCGGGCCCGTAAACACCCCACCGGGTCGGTTTGCCATCAAAATCCACAAGACAGAAATTGTGCGCAATCAAGTGGTCGGTTATATCTCGCACGACCTCGCGGACCCGTTCTCGTTCTTCCTGAGTATCGGCGCAAAAATCGAAGTAGAGAGGGTAGAAAAAGAAATGGCCGTCGAGTTCATCGCTGCTGGTGTCGGATTTCCAAAACCATTTGCCGTCGGCGCTTTTCGGCCAGCGCGGCTCATACGCTTTCCATAACTTGTCCCTCTTTTGTTCTTCAAGATCACCCGCAAGCCGGCCGATGTTGGGGTCCGGCCATGTCGCCGGGCGAATTGTGCGCGCAATGTAACCTTTTGGCGGCGCATGGTCGCAGTCCTGGGTTACCTTTTGAAGGAAGCGCAATGCTTCAAAGGCCTGCGTTGCCCGGCGTTTTGCTTTGGCATCATGGGTTGCGGCGTACGCGAAGCACTCCCCGGCCCCGTACATCGCCGTCCACAGTCCGTCGTTGTCACTATCCTGCGGGTCTGCGCTGGATTTGTCCGCAGGACGCTTCAAGTACGCTTCAGCTACAAACCCGTACGGAGTGCGTTTAACGTAATTCTCGATCTCCGTTTCGAACAGATCAGCTTTTTGAGCCAGAGTCATCTCCCTACGCCCGATGCAGCCTACGCCGGCCGCCGTTGCAAACCAGGCCCGTCCCTGTGAGTCGCACACGACCGCGGACACATCGTCGTTTGGCAGCCAGGCAGGCCCTTGCTTGTATTGCCACTGGGCGCCATCGAACCGGACTGCTCCGAGATGAGTAGCAAACCAGACTTCGCCGTGCGCTCCTGCGGCTGCCCTGGTGAAATCGTTCCAGGGCAATCCATCTTTGCCTTCGTAAAATAGCCATGACTTGTCGGAACGACAGCCAACCCCCGCCCTGGTTGCAACCCAAATCTTATTTCCGCTGTAGCACACGCCTAGAACGTCTTGAGCTGTCCAGTTCCGTCCCCCCGTATCAATGGCATCGACCTTTTCCCAAGCCTCGCCGATTTGCCGGAACAACCCCGCGGAGGAGGCAATCCACAGCAGTCCCGTGCCGTCGATTGCAACCTGATTGACGCGCCGCTCGGGCAACCACGCCAATCTCGAAGACTTGCCGTCGGCCAGACGAGTCACGCTGGAATGCGTTGCAACAAAGACTGACTTCTTTCCATAGAGAACTTGAATCACCTCGCGCCAGGGGACCGGAATCCGCTGTTGAACCGCAGTTTCACCTGGAAACAAAAAAACCTGGTCATTGGGATTTGCGATTTGAGTCTGGAGTGCCCACCTGCCGCCCACAAAGTGGAACCATTTCCCGGAAGCAAACACAAACGGGGTTTGGCCCTGCGGACAAGTGACCAGTTGAATCGACCCGGCGGGCAACCCCTCGTTCGCACCGTAATGCGAAGCGACTTCCTGTTGAAAATGCTGAGCAGCAGGTTTCACTTCAACAGCCCATGAGCAGGCTGTGACTCCGAAAACGAAGAAGTGTTGCAGAAAAATGCGCGGCGACATGTCGCTATGCTGACAACCTAAACATCGGTCGGCAATGCTGTTGGCAAGGAAATTGCATCCTCAATTCTGCGCCGCATATGAGACAGATCTACCGGGTTGGCCATAAACTGTGGCAGCAGAGCCCCTTACGCTGGATCTTAGCCATCCTCTTCGCAGCCGTCGTCGGGATCGTCACTGGACATACCGTAATCGCCTCGGTTTCAGGGTCGGTTTGCGTTGTGGACGGTATCAGTATGCTTCCTACATTCGGGCCGGGAAGCCGTGTGTACACAGCGCCGATCACCACCCCGTTGCAGCGTGGGGATATCGTTTTGGTCAATGACGGCAACAAGGAATACGCACTAAAGCGAATCGTGGGGATGCCGGGAGAAACGGTTCAGCTTTGGCGGGGCTACGTTTTCATAAACCGCAAGATGCTGCGAGAGCCGTATTTAGCAAAACATACTTATACCTTCCCAGATACCCTCGCGGTCATTTCAACCTTCAAATTGGGTCCAGAGCAGTACTTCGTGATGGGCGATAATCGGGATTGCAGCGTGGATAGCCGCAGGTACGGACCCTTGGACCGGGAACGCATCAAGAGCCGCGCTCCGTCCTATGGTGATTCAATGCGAGCTTGCTTTAGCGCTTATACATTGCCCTCATCGGGCAAGCGCAACATCAAGGCACTGTAGCCAGGTGGGCAAAGTCATTTGGGGCCAACAAGGGAACCAGCCAGGTAAGAGACACCGGGCACGTGTCCACTTACTGGACACGTTCTGACTTGGTGAGGTTTGCGGATTTTGAACTAATCAGAATTCCTGCACACGATAAACTCGATGAGTCCCTGTGGCAGCGGGATCGGTAAGAATCAACGTTTGTCCGGTACCGGTGACAGCGGGTAGCGATGTCCAGAACGGGTCGCTCAACAAAGTTTTATACTGAAGCGCGTAGGATTTATTGGAAAGCGAGTTAACCTGAACGCTGAACTTCCCCGCGTTCCAAGATGCCAATCCAAGGCTAAATCCATTTGGCTGTGTGGGACCTGAAGCAGACAATGCGACGCTGTAGTCCCAACCTGCCGAGAGACTGGTGACCCCGGACAACGTGGCAGGCTGATCAATCTGACCCGCGCGATCGGCACCCCACATCACCAGTGTTCCAGAAGTTGTCAACGCAAGACAATGGTCCTGACCAGCGGCGATCGCCTTGATGCCGGTGAGACCTGGCGGGGGCTGCGGGGCTGCGCCCCATGCCGCAATGGTTCCATCACTTCGGAGAGCCAGGCAGTATTCCATATTACCCGCAAGCGCTACCGCGTTGGTCAAATCCTTTGGAACGTCGGTTTGTCCAGCGTCATCAATTCCCCAGGCCACAACAGTGCCGTCACGCCGCAGCGCGATACTGTAGTTCCATCCGGCCAGCACGGATACTACATCGCTAAGGCCGGGGGGCACTTCACTTTGCCCGTAAACGTCCGAGCCCCAAGCTTCGACCGTTTGATCTGATTTCAAGGCCAGAACATGTCCGCGCCCCGCTGAAATCGCGATCACGTTGGTGGCATCGGGAGGAACTTGAGTTTGGTTGAACTGATTATCGCCCCAGGCAATTACGGTTCCGTCAGACTTCAGGGCGACGCTGAAAAACCCGCCCGCAGCAATCGCGGCTACGTGGCTTAACCCCGCAGGCACGTCCGTCTGTCCATCAAAGTCGTAGCCCCAGGCGGCGATCGTACCATCACCATTCAGCGCGAGGCTGTGACCGAGCGCGCTCGAGACCGCAACGACGTTCGTTAGTGATCCGGGCGCTGCTGCCTGGCCGCCGCCCCAGGAAATTACCGTTCCTGAAGTCGCGAGGATGTTTGCAGCGCCGGCGAACGCCAGAATTGCTCCCAGCGCGCTTTTCGAAGCAGAGCACCAATCCGCTCCGGTGATGGTGTGAGAGTGGATCCTCGAACCGGCCTTTTTCCTCTTTTGAGCGAACGTGGTCTTCATGACTGCAATCCGTGACTTTTGCGAGCGAGCGAATCAATGTCACGGAACGAAGTCATTTACGGCACCCTGGCCGCAGCCACAAGGGGGTAAAACCCGTTGGAGTGCGGTTCCAGCTGAATTGCTGCCAAAACCCCATGGATGAACGAACTTCCGCCTCACACTCTTATTGCCATGAACGTGACCAAGGTTCTGGGTCTGACAGGCTGCGCCATTTTCTGGCACATCACACTCCTGGCCCAATCGCCATATTTGTACCACCTGACCATGCAAGGCACATGTTACCAGACAAATGGCTCGGGCAATTTCGTGGCAACGCCGCTGAATGAAAAGGTCCTGGTCGAGGATGCCGCGCGCTCGGGCAATGTCAGTCCGAGTTCGATTTCACTGGTGTATCACCTTCAAAGCAGCGGCTTGGGTGATACGATAGATATTGTCGACACGAACGGCGCGACCGTCGTAAATCTGTTCGGACTTTATTTTGGAGATGATGCCTCCTTGGGCCGAAGCGCGGCCACCAACTCCGATTCAACCGAAATTCGTCGGCTGGATTACGTGTACACGCAGCGTAACTCGACCTATACTTCTTTCAACAGCCATTCGATGGGATCGGCTTTCACCGTCAAACGATTCATAATCGCAACCAACGGTGTTACTCAGGCCACGATCGAAGCGCAGATGTCCTGGATTGTAAATCCGCAAGGCGGAAACGGGACGAAGCTCTGCACGGTAAATTTTAACACCACGACGCCGTACCCATAGCGCTGTCAATGCGGCGGCGCTGCGCCGCGGTTTGGCTGAGCCGCAGAAGCCGCCACGGGCGTGATTCCGCTCACCACGGGAAGTGTCGCATCCGCCGTCGCGACCGGCTGGGCGGCAAACATGAACAGAGTGCGGCCGGCCAAAATGCAATCGTGATGACGCAAGGGTGCCGCATCCGCTCGCCGGCCGTCGACCCAGGTCCCGTTTTGCGATTGCAGATCTTTCAGCAGATAATCCGCGCCTTTGCGTTCGATCAGGAAATGATGCCGCGAAAGGGTGGCATCGTTGACGACAATGTCGGCCGACAGAGAGCGGCCCACGGTGAAGGTCTTGTCGCCCAACTCCCAGCGGCGCGCGATGGCGCCGTTTTCGTCCAGTAAACACAAGCTGGCCATGGTTCTATTCGCCCAATGCGGGCACGCGGAACGGGTTAAGCCGCGACGGTCATTTGACTCAAGGCTTCATGACAGGAGACGTTGAAACCAGGTGCATTATTCAAACGCCCGGGTTCAGGGATGACGCAACCGGAAATATTCAGCCCGAACCGAGCCATTGGACGGGAACGTCAGTTGTGACACTTTTCCGGAGTTCGGCACGTCCCCCCACGCCGAGGCATTGTTCACCCCGCTGGAATTGGTCTGAAGAATCCAGCCGGCATAAGAATTGGGCCAGGAAATTGAGACCCCGGTTCCATTGAGGACCGCGGAAATTGTCGAAGCCGCAGAAATGAGCGGAGTAACGGCAACCTCAGGCGAGGAAATGCTCTGGCCGAAGTGGTTGGTTGCGGTAACGATGTAATAATACGTTGTGCCATTGATCAGGCCCGAGTCGAGGAAACTTGCGCCGACAACCCCATTCGTGACCGCGATAGAAGGGCCGCCGCTCGAAAGCGCTCTCTTAACATTATAACCGGTGGCAAAAGGAACCCCTTGCCACATAATCAAGGCTTGGCGGTCAGCGGCAACGGCAGACACATTGGACGGAGGCTGGGGAACTGCAGTCGCAACCGGATTCGACGGGTTATTGCTGCTATTCAGCCACCACAAAACACTCGTGATTCCACGGGGATAGTGGTGTCCGCCTTCGAGGGCGCCGGAGCCGTAAAAAGCGTCACAGAAACCTTGGAACGGTGCGCCTGCGAATTGCACGCTTACATGGACCTGGTCCGCGGTTCCGTCCACATTGTTATTGGTAATTCCCAAAACAGCCTCGGCAGCATACTGCGCCAGGAAGACTTTGCTCTGCCAGGTGAACGGGGTGCCGCTGGTGACCAGCCATGCGCCGGAGCCAGAGTCCAGGCAACGTCCGGGAACCAGGACGGCCACGATATGGTTGGAAAGCGCCTGCAGCATGGCAGCGTAAGGTCCACCGACTCGATCTATGGCGTTGGTCAATCCCATGGCCGCCGGGTAGGTGAGGCCTTCGATCATCGAAGTGGTAGATGCGGCGCTGCTGTCGTCCAACAAAGCTGGGATGTATCCAATCGAACCCTTATAGGTGTTCCACCGGTTGACAATCGTTTGGGCGGTGATGCCGGCCATGCTCAGGCACGTCGCGGCATCGGCGGAATCCCCAGCCTGGGTGAACATCTCGTTCAGCGCAAGGTAACAGGCCCAGTTCCTGACCGCTAATCGACCGCTGAAAGCAGGCCTTTGCAGCGAACCATCCAGGTTGTCAAACGTGGTAATCTCGGCGGGGTTCACATTCTTTGTGACTCCATCGCGCGCGCTGGAGTTTGTATTGTCTCTCAAAAGCATGGAAGTGAGGCAGGTTTGCAGCACTGCCAGGTTGTTGGTAATCCAGGAATCGTCATGGGTATGGCTCCAATATAAGCCGGCCGAAAGGATCCAGGACTGAAGTTCCTCGTCCCCCATGGACCCGCCGTAGGCCGGGCCTGTTCCCGAAGTTGGCCAGTGACCCATATCGTGATAAAAGGAAAAGCCGTTGGTGGAAACCTGGGTTCCGCCCGGATTGTTTAGCGGCGCAACAAAGCTGTAGCTGGCGCCGGTCAGCGCGCCCGAAAAACCATCCAGGACGTTGCGCAGAGCCCAGGGTTGAACCAGCGAATCGAAGAAAGCATGATCCACCGTGAGGTCGAACGTGTTGATAAAATTGAATACTCCCTCTATCTCCCACCAATGCGGCCGGCCCTGCGGATCGATCAAGCACGCGGTGTCCGACATGTAGGAATGCAAGGCGTGCGCCGCGAGAAACTGCCGGTACGGATTCAAACCGGACTGGTTCATAACATTGGCCAATTGTAGGCACCGTGTCACAGCGTCCCCGAACCCGGCGAACGCGGCGTCGATGACACTATCCAGGGAGGGAAAAAGCGATGTGTAATAATAATGGGAACCTGTACGCGAATCCACCACGTCGCTATGGTAATAGGCTACCACAACCATAAGGGATCGCGTCTGCTTTGCTGGAACGGAAATGTGAAACGCAAACCCTTGCGACATTCCGTTGAAAACGGAAGTCAGGCGAGGTCCGCTCAAAACGTCGCAACTGCCCGACTGCACGGCAATGGCGGACTCGCCCAGCACAAAACCCTGGTAAGCGCCATTTGCGAATGAGCTCTGGGTAACAGCTACGGGAAGACCGAAATAGAAATCTTCCTGGGTGGCATTGGTGTTTTGGACAGTAAACACCATCCACGTTGCCGGCAGTAAGTAGCGCTTCTTTTCCGGAAGAGAGGCAGAATTGAAATCCAGCATCTGCCAGATTGGGGTGTAGTGTGTGAAAGTGATCCCTGCAGAAGCGATAGTATACTCATCGGTGCAAGGAGCCAGGCTCCGCTGGACATTCGAGTCAGGGAAGTACTGAGCGTTGCTGGAAATGCTCGCGGCGGACAAAACAAATGGCATGATTTGCAGCCCCGAATTGCTCGAGAGTCCGACAAGAACGCCTCCTCCACCGCCGCCGGGGGGTAGCCAATAAGGAAAGAGCCCTGTGAAGGTTCCGAGGCCACAGATGTCTCCCTTGTAACCGTGGGTCATCGTGGCGACTGCACCCAAGGGTGCATGGTCCACATTTGCAAAGACCAATTGGTTCGAGGAGAGCAGAGTGAGTGCCGTTGCGGCTCGCAATCCGCACAGGCAGGTCAGCAAAAGAGTCAACCCCCGCAAAAGAAGCGTGCGGCCATTGTTTGTTGAACATGGCTCGTGCGGTGATTTGGGTGAAGTCCGAAAGAGCGTTTTGGAAGTCTTCATGTGGTTGCCTTTCTCAGCCCAGGCCGGACAGACAAACCCAATTAGCCAGCCTTGGAACCGCCCACGTTATCGCTCCAATCCACTGCCCGGGCAAGCTTAAGTTTGAAACACAACCGCCAGCGGCCTCTTGATTGTTGTCGGGTTTTTCATCCTGGCGACCATTCATCAGGTAAAAAGACGAACACTATAAAGTCTCTATGAAACAAACTGCAAAAATGAACGAGGCCGGAGGTGGCCGAAGCCTTCAGGCCCATCTACATTCGAACAGGTTCGATGGGTGCTTGTTACGCGCGGGACTCGTCCTGGCCGTCCTGAAGTCGTGTCTGACTGCGTGGCCGGGGCAAGCCGCGGCATTCGTCGATACGGCTCCGTTGAGCACCGCCCGAGACTTGCATACGGCCTCGTTGCTGCCCAACGGCAATGTCCTGGTTGCAGGCGGTCCTTTTCTCTCCAGCACCGAGGTGTACGACCCCCAGGCACGAAGCTGGACCTCGAAAGGCTCGATGGCAACACCGCGATTCATGCATACGGCAACGCTTCTAATTAATGGAAAAGTGCTCGCAACGGGCGGGGATTATTATGGAGCTCTCGCGAGTGCTGAATTGTTTGATCCGGCTACCGGCACTTGGTCAGCCACAGGCAATATGCAAGCTCGGCGAGAGAGCCACACGGCCACCCTCCTTGCAAACGGAAAGGTGCTGGTCGCCGGCGGGTTCAGGGGAACGGTTCGCCAAGGCATCGCCGAAGCCGAGCTCTATGATCCAGTCGCGGGAACCTGGACCGCGACAGCGTCGATGCTATCGCCGCGATTTGATCATACCGCCACGCTTCTGTCCAACGGCAACGTCCTCGTCGCCGGCGGTTATAACCAAGGCTCCCTTTCAAGCGCCGAGTTGTATGATCCCGCGACGGCAACGTGGACCTGGGCGCTTTCCATGACAACCAACCGCTATTTGCACACGGCAACGCTGTTGCCGGATGGCAAAGTGCTCGTTGCCGGCGGCGCGGGATCAGGCACCTATAACAGCGCCGAGCTGTACGACCCCGTTGCCAACTCCTGGAGTCTCACCCAACCGATGGGCGCGGCGCGTTTTAGTCATACCGCAACCCTGTTGCTCAGCGGCAAAGTGCTCGTGGCGGGTGGGTTCGGCCCACCAACCTCAGCTATTGCCGACGCGGAGCTTTACGACCCGGCGACAAGCACCTGGACCAAGACGGATTCGCTGCTAGTGCCCAGGTATTCTCACTCAGCGACGTTGCTGCCCGATGGCTCGGTCCTGCTGGCCGGGGGATCGACCACTAATGCGATCACCAGCGCCGCCGAATTGTTTACCGCCGAGCTCGTTTCCATCGCTCCGCCCCAGCCTCAGATTTCGGTAGTCACTTCGCCAATCGATCCGGATGCTGACTTCATCGTGACAGGTTCCGGCTTTGCGGGCTCAGTCGGCACGACGAATCAGTCGAGCACTCCCGTGGTGCAGCTCCGCAGCATCGAGAATGGGCAGGTGGCGATCGTGCGGCCAAGTTCCTGGAACACCAATTCCGTGGTTTCCCCAGCGATCAACGCACTCCCGCCGGGTTGGACTCTGGCATCGGTCCTGGTGAACGGGAGTCCAAGCCAGGCCAGCATTTTTGACCTCCAACCGCTGTTGCCGTGCCCGCCGCTCAGCGCGCTTGTTTCGAAAGGAAACATTGTGTTGTCGTGGAACGCGGCCAATCCCGAGCGGTTCCATTTACAAACCGCCTCAGACCTTCTGAGCGGGAGCTGGCGAGACGTCGGCCGCCCCATTGTCGTCACAAACGGGACTGGTTCAGTGGTGCTTCCGGCTGGTTCTGGAACCGGGCTGTACCGCCTGAAGTTTTGAGCTCGTAGACGTTCTGAGCGGAGCATTCGGCGGGTCGCTGTGAAACCGACAGCGCGGCTGGATGCTCCGCATCGGGATAGACCGGTTGAGCGAGTGTGAAGGCCAAGTTCCACGTCTTGGTGGCTACTAATGTGAAGACAGGGGATCTAATTTATCGCCGCGGCAACACGATAACGATCTTGCATTTATGAAACATTGCATTAGCAGTTGGCATGATGCTTCGTCGGAACGCCATTGTTTCGCCAATCGGCCGGAAAGCCGCGGGTCTCTTTGTAAAGATGGTGATCGTGTGGGCTGCGTTAGGTCTCGCCGGGGATTTCCAGGTATCCCTTCTAGGGTCCGCAGAGATTCCCAAGGTAAAAATCGGCCTGCTATTGCCGCCCGATGAACCGCAGGGCCGGGCGGTGCTCGAGGGGGTGCTGCTGGCCCGGGATCATGCCAACGCGAGCGGGACGAATGCGGTGGAGGTGTTCATCCGAGGACGCGATGGGCAATGGGGCGCGGACGGGGTGGAGGCAGCGCGGATGATTATCGATGACGCCGTGGACGGGTTGATTGCTCCTCCGGACGGAGCGGCAACCCACCTGGCATTGCAGGTGTCAGGGAGAACCCAGGTGCCGGTCGTGAGCCTCTGCCCGGACGGTTCGATTGGTCGGACGGGAGTTCCGTGGAATTTGCGGCTTGTGGCGTGCACCGAAGATGAAGGCAGGACTTTGTTTCAAGGGATCGGCGCCGGGGCGGCTATTCACTACGTGGCGATCGTGCCGAGGGGCCGTGCAGGTCGCGAAATCTCCTCCGACCTGGCCCGGGCAGCTCGTGACTCCAAGGCGATTTCGTTCCAAACGGTTGAAGCCGGCGTTAACCTCACCAACCTAAACGGACTCGAAGCGAGAGTTCTTGAAAAAGGCCCTCGCGTGGTTCTCTTGTGGCTTCCCCCAAAACCCGCGGGCGCGGTTGCAAAAGCCCTCCGGGAACGGGGTTTCAAAGGCTTACTCGCCGGGCCATGTTATCTCAATTCGGAGGAATTCATACAAAGCGCGGGGAACGCATTCGAAGGGGTGATCGTTCCGTGCGTCGCGAATGAGACTAATCAGGGCGGCGTCGAAAAATTCAAAGACTCATTCCGCTTGCAATGGCACCACGAGGCCGATGAGATTTCAGTTATGAGCTATGACGCGGTCATGCTCCTGAGCTGTCTGATGCGCCGGGTGGATTTTCGCTCCCCACCTCATCGGCTTCCTGAGGACTTTTGCTGGACAGGTGTTTCCGGCCTGGTGCGCTTTAACCGCGACGGCAACCGAAAGGTGAGACTGAGCTTGATGCAGGGACATAACCGGGCATTCAGACCGTTCCAAAGTGCTCAGAGGGATTGAAGGCGCCACCCAACTCTGAGATGCTCACGTCAAAGTGAATGCTGACGATTTTCGAAGTTTCCGTTTTGGCACACAACGGTTGAAGCGCGCACACGCCAGGTTCGCACGTAGCCGGGTCCAAGTGGCGATTTTTATCGCAACCACTATCCTCAGCATGCTAACCCCCGGGTGCGCCAGGAAAGCCGGCGGGTCTTCAGCCAAATCAACTCCTGAAGTCAGTTTCAAGCCGCAAGAAATGGCAGATGCTCTTCACGCGGTGATTGCGGCCGATCGCGCGGTTTACGCGCATCAAATCGTGCAGCGTTTGGCAAACGATGAGAAGCTGATCCAGACTTCGGAAAACTGGGAACGGGATAAAGCGCTGCCCACCCCGGCACAGGTGTTAAGACTCGGGTCAGAGGCCGTGCAAAGGAAAGGCGCCGAGTTTCATTACATCTTGCGCTCGCTCAAGCCGGTCAACCCGCGAAACGCTCCCCAAACGCCCACGGAAAAAGCCGGATTGCAAGCGGTGGCTGAGCACCCCGATGCGAATTATTACGCGGAAGAATCGCTCGGAGGACGCCGCTATTTCACTGCTGTGTACGCCGATCAAGCGGAGGTTTCAAGCTGCGTGGAGTGCCACAACCAATACAAAGGTGCCGGAACAAACGATCTCAAAGTTGGGGATGTGCTGGGCGGAATTGTGGTGCGGGTTCCGCTGGAATTTTAGGCGCCGATCGTTTTCGTTCCAAGGAGCTGTTCCTGAAACTCATTGGCTTCGAAGTGGCTGTTCTTTATCTTCGCGCAACTCATGGCCACGATTAAGCCTTTTGCAGCACTGCGTCCCAAACCGGAGCTCGCCGGCAACGTTTGCGAGTTGCCCTATGACGTCATGTCGTCCGAAGAAGCCCGGCACATCGCGGCCGGCAACCCGCTCAGTTTTCTTCACGTGAGCAAGCCGGAGATCGATCTGCCGCCTTCAACGAATCTTTACTCGCCGCAAGTTTATGAAAAAGGGAAACAGAACTTCCAGAAACTGATTGCCCAGGGAACTCTCGTGTTGGACGAGCGCCCGTCTTTTTACCTGTATCGCCAGGTAATGGGGTCCCATAGCCAGACAGGCCTTGTCGCGGCTTCCAGTTGCCAGGATTACCTCGATGGAATTGTCAAGAAGCATGAACTGACGCGGCCCGACAAGGAAGATGACCGGGTGCGGCATATCGAAACCCTCAACTCACAAACGGGCCCGGTTTTTCTTGTGTATCGAGCGGTGCCGACGCTGGACCAGTTGTTCAGCGGGTATGAGAAAACCACGCCGCAGGTCGACTTTGTTGCGGCAGATGGCGTGCGTCACAGCGCGTGGGTACTGAGCGAACCGGACGCGATTCAGACCGTCCAAAAGGAATTCGCCAAATTGCCCTCAGTCTACATCGCGGACGGACACCATCGTTGCGCGGCGGCCGCTCGCGTGTTTCAGTCCAGGAAAGGGGCCGGCCAGAGCGCCTTCTTTCTCAGCGTTGTATTTCCCCACACACAGGTCCAGATACTCCCGTATAACCGAGTGCTGAAGGACTTGAACGGATTATCCGAGAGTCAGCTTATTGAAAAATTGGACGGTATTTTCATTCTGTCTCCGGCGGAAACCCCCATGCCGGCACGAAGACATGAATTGAAATTCTACGTTGGAGGCAAGTGGCGCACGTTGAACTTTCGTCCGCGATTCGCGGCAACCAGTGATCCGATCGAAAAACTGGACGTGACGTTGCTGCAGAAGTATGTGCTGGATCCGATTTTCGGGATCCAGGACCCGCGCACCAGCAAACGCATCAACTTTGTCGGCGGTATCCGGGGAACCGCCGAATTGGAGAAACTGGTCAACAGCGGAGAATATGCCTGCGCGTTTTCGATGTACCCGACCGGGATCGAGGAATTAATGACTGTGGCCGGCGCGGGAGGCATCATGCCGCCGAAAAGCACGTGGTTTGAACCAAAACTGCGCGACGCGATGTTTTGTCACATGCTTTGAGTAAGTCACAACCACGGATCAGTCGGAGACACTTCTCTGCGTTTCCGTCGGTCCACGTATTCTGTGGTTAATCTTCAGTCTCAGCTGTATTGCGCCAGGAATTGTTTTCGGTACAAGAGTTCCTGGTCCGGGAGGCGATTGCGCAAGTGTTCGACGGGCAAGGCTCCATGTTGAAAACGGCGCTTTGGAAAGACGGGCATATCCAGACCGGTCAAAGCCTTTACGCCGCGCGCGACGATCTCGCCTTTAAGCGAATAAAGCTTTGGAACGGACATTTGGCTGAGCGTGGCGAAGGGGATGCCTTCGGCGACGGAAATGACATTGGGCCGGGTGTACGGACTTAGGCCTTCAAAGCCGTATTTTTTCGCGGGCGCATAGGTCCTGGCATAGCTGCGACTCAACCCGCCGCTATACGTCAAGGAATGCTTGATCCGCCCGACGCCCCAGCCTTCCTGGTAGAGCATCAAGTTGTTCACCACGCTGCGGATGGTCAGCTCGGGATTTTCTTCAATGGGATAATCTTTAAGGTTTTCATCCCCGCCGTCGCCGTCGAGCAAATAGCGCCAATCCGGATAACGGGCCCGGATGCCGCGGCATAAGGCTAAGCCCATCGAGGCGCATTGGACATCGAGGGTTTTGTAGTCCTCCAACACGCGCAGCGTTTCGCCGATGTCAATCGAGGAGAGGTCCGCTTCAATCGGTTCCAGGAACAACTCCAAGCCCAGGCGCTTGAGAAAATCGCGCGCTTGCTGGAAATCCGGTCCGTCACCGAAGTTCAACGTGAAGGCCTTGAGCCGGGCGGGACTCATTCCGAGCCGCCGCATCGTGTGATACGTCGCGAGGAAAACCGAGCCGCTGTCGATGCCGCCGGAAAACGCAACACCGACGGGTTCCTGTTCGGGGATGGATTTCAGGTATTTCGCAATTTCGTCGGCAAGAGCGCCGATGTAGCGTCGGCCAATCTCGTCCAGGTCCGTGGGCAAGGAGTTGCGTTGTGGAGTAAAGAACCGGGTGTAAGTCGGGTCGGGATCAGGGCAGCCCACGAGCTGGATTTCAACCACGTAATGGGCGGGCACCATGCGGGTGTAGCTGGGGTGGAACTGCCCGGCAAGACCCTCGGTCTTGAGCTGTTCAAAGATGGCGTCGATGCGGTCGGCCACAATCAGGGCGGGGCCTTCGCTACGCTTTGCCAAAAAATAACGCATTGGTCGATCCAGCGATCGCGCCATCCGGACGGTCTTGCCCTCGCGCGCGAGCAGCGCGAAGGAGCCATCTATTTCCCGGACCGATTCGGCCGAACCGCTCAGTACGCACGCGCGCGCGTCATCGATGGACATGTTGTAAATCCGGTTGGAGGAAGGTTCGATCAGGTCGACAACGCGTTCGATATACTGTTCGTTCATAGGTTGGATTGGATGTTTCTCTAGCGCGGCTCCGTAATGGTAGTCAAGCGATCAATGCTCGGCACGACTTTCTGCACTGTTCCCGAAGGCCAGAGGATCTCCACGGAGTCAGGCCGCTCCGCGGAGCCGAGCCCAATCGTCACCGGCAACTCGGATTGTGAAAGATAACTGCGAGCGGGCATAACCTGACGGGAAAGCTGTCTCGGCCCCACTCGCACCTTGATCCGGGCACCGATTGCGTCCCGGTTGCTCCGGGTTCCGACAAGCTTAATCCGGATCCAATGGTTGCCGAGCTTCTGATCGTTGCGCAACAGCAGCGGAGGTCCGGCAACCTGGGTCAAGACGACGTCCAGGTCGCCATCGCCGTCAATGTCGGCAAAAGCGGACCCGCGTCCAACAATCGGTTTGAAAAGGTCGCTGCCGCATTTTTCGCCGGGCACCAGGGCAAAAGCCGGTCCGCGTTCACCCCGGTTCCAAAACAATTGGGCGGGTTGCCGATAGCGTTGGCTGGGCTGAACGCGGTTGATCTCGGGTTCCAAGTGGCCGTTTGCGGTCAGGACGTCCAGCCTGCCATCCAAATCATAGTCGAAAAAGAATAGACCGAACTTCAGGAGACTCTGGCTGGCGGGGCCGACGCCGGATTTAATGGCTTCATCGGCGAAGACGAGCGAATCGCGCTGGGCGACATAGAGCGCGTTCATCTCGTTGGCAAAATTGCCAATCGCGATTCCGAGAGAATCATCGCTCCGGAAGCGCGCGGAATCGATACCCATGGCGCCCCGGGTCAGCCCATAGGCGTCGTACGCGATCCCGGAGCGAGCGCCGATTTCCTTGAAACCAGGAGTCCCGCCCCGGCCCTCGTTATGGAAAAGAAAATTTTGAACGGTGTCATTGGCCACCACCAGGTCAATCCAGCCGTCATTGTCGACATCGACGGGCGCCACTGCCAGGGATTTGGCCACCGGATGTCCGGTCGCCGAATTGCGCACCTGCACCCCGGCTGAAGCGGAAACATCGGTAAAGTGCCCGTTTCCGTCGTTGTGGTATAGATACGGAAAAACTCCCTCGAAATTGCGCGGAGGCCCGTAAGCCCGGCCGATTTTGGGCAGCTCAAAAGGAGCGGCGCGGTCCAACTCCGGCGACCACCGAATGTAATTGCAAACAAACAGGTCCAACTTGCCGTCGTTGTCGTAATCTATCCACGCAGCGCTGGTGCTCCAACCATCGGGGGCGCCGCCAACTCCGGACTGTGCCGTCACTTCCTTGAATTTGCCGCCGCCTTCATTATGGAACAGGTGATTTCCGCCGACCGCGGTGATGAACACATCAGGCAGCCCGTCATTGTCATAGTCACCAACAGCCACACCCATTCCGTAAAAGCTGACGTCAAGCCCCGAACCAGCCGTCACATCGGTGAACTTCCCATGACCATCATTATGGTAAAGAGCCATTGTGGGAAGAGTTGCTCCCGCGGGCACATGCCCGGCCCAATAGCAAGAATTGATGAAAAGCAAATCCTCTTTTCCATCGTTGTCAAAATCCAGAAAAGCGACGCCGCCGCCCATCGTCTCGGGGAGCAGTTTGTCCCCATACGCACCGTTGACATGCACAAAGTGAATGCCGGCTTCCGACGTTATATCCGTGAACTTCGCCAGCGGGATGTCCTCCCCGCCCGCAGCAACTACTAGACAAAACAGGACCGAAGCGGCGCAGACGGCTTTGAGGAAACAGAAAGAAGCGGGCGAGACCAAAACCAACGCAGCCGTGAGGTGTCGATCCCGACCGACTGGGAACCTGCACGGGCAAACCGGCGGATGGGTTGCCGGATTGGATTGGTTTGGCATTTACAATTGGCTATCCTGTCATTTATCAGATCACCAGGCAACATGACTTTGGCAGGCGTTCTGCAAAGCCGCGCCGGCAATTGGCTGGCCGGGTTCCTGTTTTGGACGCTGCTGGGGCTCTCTTTCGCAAGCCAGTTTTACATCTCCAACGCCAAAGCAGGCATGGACGTCACCTGGAAGCAGGCGGTGTCCTATTCGCTGGGGGATTGGTACGTATTCGCGTTGCTGTCGATACTGGTAAGCCGGCTGGCGCGCAGATTCCGATTCGATACGGGAAACCGGGGGCGCAGCCTGGCCGTGCATGCCGTTGCGAGCGTGCTTTTTTCGCTGGCGTACATGGTATTGCGCGCAGCCGTGGGCGCCTGGCAAAGCGGCGCCACCTACAGCGAAGCGTTTCGGCCGTTGCTGGTCAAAACGTGGCACTACAACCTGCTGATTTACTGGGTAATACTGGCTGTTAGCCAGGCTTTTGATTATTACCGGCGCTTCAGGGAACGGGAACTTCACGCCTCACAACTCGAGAAACACCTTGCCCAGGCGAAGCTGCAAGCATTACAGATGCAGCTCAACCCGCATTTTTTGTTTAACACGCTCCATTCGATATCGTCACTGATGCACAAGGACGTAGAGGCTGCCGATCGAATGATTATGAGACTGAGCGACCTGCTGCGCGCCGCTTTGGACAGCGCCGATACCCAGGAGGTCAGCCTTCGAAAGGAGCTCGAGTTGTTGGAGCTTTACCTTGGGATCGAACAAATCCGTTTCGGGGACAGACTGGCGGTGCAAATGGATGTGGCGGATGAAGCTCTCGATGCGCAGGTGCCTAACCTCATTCTTCAGCCCTTGGTCGAGAACGCCATTCGGCACGGAATTGAGCCGCGAGCCAAA
>Ga0070738_10002067_pt1 | contig 33578 bp, 30 predicted proteins | sample Coa_R2_2_FD_66446 | JGI IMG/M metagenome (GOLD analysis project Ga0070738, IMG submission 66446) | Surface soil microbial communities from Centralia Pennsylvania, which are recovering from an underground coalmine fire - Coalmine... | ecosystem: Environmental > Terrestrial > Soil > Unclassified ...
TCGGCGGATGAACCCCCGGCGAGTGAGAGCGGGCAGGTGAACAGGCATATTCCAGTTAAAAAAGCGCACTGGCCGCGCCGGCCCGGTGCATGGGTCCGCTTTGCGCGCGCGCCAGGTTGTTAAGCCTGGGTTGCCTTGAACGCGGGTGATGTTTCTTTGGCTGGATTTTCATCAGAGCCGAAACTAATTTCTACCCAGCATTTACCACAGGCCAGACGATATGTCGACCAACGTTGAGGAGAGCCGCAAACCCGGGCTGATCCAGCGAGTTCTGATCGGGCGCAATCCGCTCCGCACGCTGCTGCGCGTGGTCATCTGGATCGTGATCATCGTGGTCATCCGGACTTATGTTTTGCTCCCGATCCGCGTGGAAGGAGTCAGCATGCTGCCGACTTATAAGGAAGACGGGATCAACTTCGTCAATTGCCTGGCTTACGTGGCCAAGCCGCCGCAACGCGGCGACGTAGTGGCAATTCGGTACGCGGGCCGGAGCGTGATGCTGTGCAAACGAATTGTGGCTTTGCCCGGCGAGCAAATCGCGTTTCATAAGGGACACATTGAAATCAACGGTGAAACCCTCGACGAACCCTACGTCAAAAAGCCGTGCAATTGGGAGCACGCCCCGGAGCGGCTCGGCCCCAATGAATATTATGTCGTGGGTGATAATCGTTCGATGGATTTCGACCAGCACATGCAGGGAATAGCCGATCGAAGCAAGATTGTAGGCCGGATCCTGCTATGAGAGTGTGGCTGGTGCGGCTTGTCCTTCTGGGCGTTATTGCCGCTGCGGGAATTTGGGCCTGGCATTGGTTGTTCCCGAGTCCGGAACAGGCGATTCGCAACGAGTTGAAGCAAGTCGCAGCTGCGGCATCCGTTGCGCCGAATGAAGGCCAACTGGCCAGGCTTGCCAATACGCAGAAACTCGTCGGCTTTTTCTCTCCCGACGTGCAAATCAATGTGGATCTCCCGGGCCGCGCCTCGCAATCGTTCAGCGGACGCGACGAGCTTCAACAGGCAGCCCTGGGCGCCCGGTCATTCCTGGGCAGTTTGAAAGTGCGGTTCCTCGATGTTTCGGTAATTGTCGCGCCGGACCGACAATCCGCTGAAGCGCACCTGACCGCCACGGCAACGTTGCCGGGGGAAAAGCTCCCGGAAGTGCAGGAATTACGACTCCACTTTAGAAAAGTCGACCGAGCCTGGCCGATTGACCGCGTTGACACTGTGAAAACCTTGCGCTGAGCGCCCATGACTCCTGAAACCTTGGCTTACCTGGCACAAACGGATGAGATTCTCGGAACTCTCATCAGCAAAGTTGGGCCATGCAAACTTGTCCCGCGCAGGAGACGCAGCCCTTACGAATCCTTGGTGCGCTCGGTCGTATTCCAGCAACTCAACGGCACGGCCGCGGCCACGATCCTGGGGCGGGTTAAGGCGTTGTTCCCCGGACGCCGTTTCCCGAAACCGGAAGAACTCCTGGCCATGTCCGACAAGAAATTGCGGGCCGCAGGGTTATCGAGGGCAAAGACGGCAGCCGTCAAAGATATCGCCGCCAAAACGTTGGCCGGCGTTGTGCCCACCTCCCGCGCCATTAACAAAATGAGCAATGAAGAAATTATCGAGCGCCTGACCTCCCTCAGGGGGGTCGGGCCGTGGACCGTCGAGATGCTTCTCATTTTCACGCTCGGCCGTCAGGATGTGCTTCCCGTCACCGATTATGGGGTGCGCAAAGGCTTCGCCCTCACCTATGGCTGGAAGGAACTGCCCCATCCCCGGGAGTTGCTCGAGTTTGGCGAGCGCTGGAAGCCCCACCGGACGACCGCCGCATGGTATTTTTGGCGCGCGCTGGAATTGCCTTTGGCGCCTCGACCAACTTGAAATCCACCTGGCGCTTGAAGCGGTCGACTTTTGCAACCTGCACTTCGACCCGGTCGCCCAGTTTGAACACTCTGCGCGTTCGCCTCCCGACGAGTTGCCGGCTGAGCGGGTTAAATTGGTAAAAATCGTCGCTCAGCCCTGAAAGCGGCACCAAACCGCTCATGGCCAGGCCGGGCACATCGACGAAGAACCCGAAGTTGCGGACATCGGTGATCAAGGCCGCGTAGGCCAGCGGTTGTGATTGCAACTGGGCGGTCAGGAACGCAAAGAGCTTTACGTCCCTGCTGTCGCGTTCGGCGTCGCTTGAATTTCGTTCCGTTTCCGAGATGTGGTCAGCCACTTCCTCGAGGGTTCGTGTGCTTACGGGCGCGCCGTCGGACGCAAAAAGCGCCCGGTGCACAAGAAGGTCGGCGTAGCGGCGAATGGGTGAAGTGAAATGCGTGTACTTCTTCTTGGCCAGTCCGTAGTGACCCAAAGGCTCGACGGCGTACCGGGCGCGCATGAGCGAACGCAAGAAACCGATTTTCAAGGCGGCGCCGATCGGAAGCGTGTTCAATTTTGCCAACAACCGCTGCACCTCGCGGCGGTCCGCCAGGTTGCCGCATTGAATGCCATGACTGAGGACTTCTTCGCGAAATTCCTGCAACCGTCTTGGGTCGGGCGCTTCGTGAATGCGGTAGACGGCGCGTTTTTGCGTCGCCATCAATCTTGATGCGACGGCTTCATTTGCCATCAGCATGAATTCCTCGATGAGTTGGTGCGAGATGTCGTTTTCGACTTTCTCGAGGCGCGCCACCCTGCCCCGCTCGTCCAGACGAATTTTTGTCTCGGGAAAATCCAGGTCCAACGATCCGGCTTCGAATCTCGCGCGGCGGATTTTTTGGGCCAGGCCATTGGCCTGGTGAAGCATGCGCTCGAGGTCATCGAGCGGTTCGCGTTTCAGGATGTCCAGCACTTCGCGGTAGTGATAACGGCACTGGGACCGAATCACCGCGCTGTAAAAGCGGGTCTTGAGCACCTGCCCGTTCGATCCCAGCAGGAACTCGACGCATTTGGTGAGGCGATCCACCCGGGGTTTGAGCGAGCAGAGTTCGTTGCTCAGGGCTTCGGGCAGCATCGGCACCACGCGATCCACAAGGTAGGTGGAATTTCCGCGTTTTGCGGCTTCTTCATCCAACGCCGTGCCGGGCTTGACGTAATGCGAAACGTCCGCGATATGAACCCACAGCGTCCACTGATCGGCGCCCGTCCGCTTCAGGCAGATTGCGTCGTCAAAATCCTTGGCATCCTCGGGATCAATTGTGACCACCTCGTGGGCCCGGCAATCCACGCGCCCTTTGAGATCCGCGGCGCCTACCTCGGTCCCAAATGCCCGGGTTTCCTGCAAAACACGCTTGGGGAAATGCAACGAAAGCTGGTACTGCCGGATGACCGACAACAGATCCACGCCTTCCTCATCCGGCGAGCCAAGGACTTCAATGATCTCGCCTTCCGGATTGTTATGCCGAGACGTCCACTCCCGAAGTTCCACCACAACTTTGTCGCCCTCATGCGCCGGCCTGCCGGTATCCCTCGGCGGCGGAACGTAGATGTCCTGAGGAATTCGGGGGTCGTCCGGGATCACATACAAGAAACGGCGGCCTTGTTGCAGTGTGCCGACAATCGAGGTCCGGCCGCGTTCCAAAACCCGGACAACTCTTCCGGTCGGTGCGGCGGCATCGGCCCGATTAGACGCGCCTGCGGGCACGTCGCGCCGAACCAAAACGCGGTCGCCGTGGAGCGCGGTGGCGGTCGCGTCAGAGGAAATGCGAATTGCGGGCAACTTGGGATCGGTGGGCTGCAACAGCCCGACGCCTTGCCGGTTCATGCGAATTCGCCCAGGGACCAGGTCGGCCTGCAGTGGTAATCCAAACCGGTTGCCATGTTTGAGCCGGGCCACCGACCCGGCGCGTTCCATGGCCGCAAGGCTTCGCTGGACATCGCGAATGGCTTGGGGAGGCAAGCCCAGCCGCTGGGTCAACTCCTTTGGATCCAGCGGCGTGTAGTCGCGCCTGCCAAGCAATTCAAGGAGCTTCGACTCAAGCGAACGGGACTTTCCGGCCCATCCTTTTTCGATTTGTGTTCCCATCGGCCATAGGTGATACCAGGACCGGATTAAATCAACTTCTAAATGCAGGCGATTAGTTGCGGTTCGTTATCCTGGGCGGTTTGAGCTCACCTGCGGACGGGCGCGAAGAGGCAATTCGCCGGGACACATACTCGCTTTGACCCAAACAAAAGCGCAGAGGCAAATCTGCCCCCTTGGTAATTCCAATTCGCGCGGTTGTGATTACCGGGCCGCGCGCTCTTCGGAACGCACTCACGCCGGGGTTCCGGGCGATCACAAGCGAGGAATCCGCATCGCACAGGTCCGCTCCGTTAAGCCCCCGGTCGATTCTCATTGCCTCACAGAGTTTGCCTGGTCCGTTGGTAAGCGATCGTTGGTCTATGGCCTGGCGGTGCCGCTGGAGTTCAGCCAATCCGAACTCGGCCTCGACGGCACGAATGAGAACCGCTTCCGCGGTTCCGGGTGGGCAGCAGACTGCGTTGACGCAAAAATGAAACCCATAGATCAAATACACGTAGGCGTAGCCGGGAGGTCCAAACATCACCTGGTTGCGCGCGGTGGGACCAGGGGCACCATGGCACGCGGGGTCTCCTACGAGGTACGCTTCGGTCTCAACAATTGGACCCCCGATGAGACCGCGAGCAGTCCGGCGTAACAACCAGTGGCCGAGCAATTCGGGAGCCACTTCCCTGGCCGACGGTTTGTAGAATGACCTTGGAAGCGGCTTGAACGGGTCCATGCGATAGTGGAAACGGATATCACGGCGCCCGCTTTGCGTCCATTCCCTTGAATGTCACTACCGTCAATGCTCAACGGACTGGTGCTCCGGCTCGGGCTCTGCCTCTGGGCCCATCGCGGGTTGACTCGCTGCGGCTTGAACCGTGGAAGGCGCCTTGGACACGGCTTCGGCCAGGCTCGACACAGTGAAATCGACAACCGATGGCCCGTGAGTCCCATAGCCCGATTGAGATTCCGTGAGGAAGACCGCCACCAACTTAAGGTCTTTGAACTGGTTCCTCAGCCGGCGGCAGATGTAACGGATGTGCATATACGCAAACGGTGGCACGGCAGTGACAAATGCTGTTGGGGCACCCGAACTCTCAACTTCCTGGATGACTGCAGCCGGGGAAAGTCCCGCGTTCAAGGCTTTGACAGAGAAGCCTCGCTTTTGCAGGAGTTGGCTCAACATAAAGGCGGCGAGTTCATCGGCCGTATCGCGAGCCGGAATGCACACCATCTGAACGGGACCATTGTTCGGCAGCACAATCTTTTCCGCCCCGCCGGTGTTCGAGAGAACAAGCGCGCTGCCTTCGCCCTGCTTTTCCAGCAACTCCTCGCAACGCTCGGCCACATCTTCCACCAGGATCCGGGTGTTTTGAAAAATATACTGCTCTTTGTCTTCATCCAACCGGCCGCGGTGCCTGTCCTCCTCGGCCATAGTAAGGGCTGGAACGATGACGTCGTCGTATAGTTGCTCCAGGGTTTTGTCTTTAAGGTATTGCTCGGCCACCAGCCCGGCCTCCTCCGCATCCATTGCCAGCATCCGCTGGTACAGGCGTGTTTTTGGTTTCAGAACGGGTTCGTCGCTAAGGAGGACGCGCAAAAACTCGAGGTTCGGCACGTGATGCCCAATGACGACGACGCACACCGTCAGTGGCGTGGCCAGCAACAAACCGGCCGCTCCCCAAAGCCAGGTCCAAAAGACGGCGGCCACCAGCACGGCCAGCGGCGACAGGCCGGTAGAACTGCCATAGAGCAACGGTTCAACCAGGTTGTACATCAACAGATCCACTCCCATGTAAACGCCAAAAACAATCGGCACATCCATCCAGCCTGGACGGACCGCGAGGGCGACCGCGGCCGGCAAGGTTGCGGCAACCCAAATCCCCAAATACGGCACATACCGGAACAGGGCAGCCATCATTCCCCAAAGCAGCGGATTGGGCACATGAATGAAATACAGCGCGGTCCCTGTTACGAATCCATAAACGAAATTGACCAGAAATTGCGCGAGCAAGTATCGGCTGACCCTGGTCGCCGCATCATCCAATACGTTCGTCGTCAGGTGAACGCGTTTTGAGCCTGCCAGCCGAATGAGGCGATCACGCAGGTCTTCCAACTGAATCAACATGAAAATGACAAACACGATGACAATGCCCGTGTTCAACAGCACGCCCAGAACCGAACCGAGAATTTTCTGAATCAATTCAACTCCGGAAAACGGGCTGCGCCGGATTTCGACGGGAACAGGCCGATCTTCAGGCGGCTGATTGTGTGTGGCCGGCGGCGGAGCCGGCGTGAGCGCGTCGGTAAACCTTTGAACGGAGCCGGAGAATCGTTTGATAACACCGCCGCCGGAAGAACGGATGGATTCGATTTTCTGCTCAATATTGTGTTGATACTCGGGGAGTTTGTGCGCCAGGTCTGCCAACTGCGAAGCCATTATCCCACCGAAAACCGACAGGATCCCAAAGGACACCAGCACCACGATCGCCGTCGAAGGAATTCGGCCCAATCCCCAATGCCGCAAGCGAATCACTAGCGGCGCCAGCATGAAAGTCACCAGGATGGAAAAGGCCAGCGGTATGAAAATGGTTCGGGCAAAATAGAGAACCGCCAACACGACGAGCACAACCGAAAGCGCCAGCCCTTTCGCGTATTTGTCAGGGGGCTGTTCCGCGGTCGGTGCTCTCAAATCGTTGCCTTTCGTCACTGTCTTGCCGGCTCGAAGCACACTAGCTTGAACCAGATGGTCTTTTCAGCTAGACGAACACCCCATTCGAACGCATTTGCTCACTCCCCGAAAAAGCGGGCCACAGGAACCGGAAGTCAAGGTGGGCTGACACCCGTGCGAAAACGGCCTCGGCGAGGATGCGAAAAAGCCCCGTTGGTCGTAGGTTTGGATCGGTATTAAGAAAGGTAGGTAGAAGTATGAATGCTACAACACAACCGATCTCAGAACATCACGTCCACAGTAACAGTTTCAAATGGATTGCCAGCAGTTCCGTGATGGAAGCCATCGTTGCAATCGCCATTGTCGCTCTGTCGATAGTGGGCTTGGCCGGAGTAAACTCCCTGCTGATGGCCGCCATCGCCACGATTATTGCAGGGGCGGCGGTTCTTCTCGAAGGGGGTGTTTTTTCAAAGGAATTGCACTCAAACACGGCGGAGGCCCCGGCCCGTGGTGGATTGAGCGCTGCGTTCCTGGGAGCTCTGGCAGGGATCATCCTGGGGGTGCTTGCGCTGATGAACGTTGCGCCCATAACTCTCCTCTCGGTGGCTGTCCTCGTATTTGGCGTCACGTTTTTGTTGAGCAGCCAATCGGAACGGTCTTCATTCACGGGCCGAATGGACGGATTGATGCTCCTGGGTTTAAGTGTGGCAATCCTGGGACTGCTCGCCGTGATCGGGATTAGCTCAATTTGGCTCGTCCTGGTAGGCCTGCTCATCCTAGGCTCAGCAAGCCTGATTGGTGGCTCGATTAAGAGCCTGGTCTAGTTCCAGCTAAAATTGCTGCGGCGAGGCGAACCGTCGCCGCAGAGGTCGGCAGGTGAAAGGTGGGCATTTTTAGGGCCAAAAGAGAGTATTTACCCCGTTGCTATCGAGGTCGAATTCGCCCAAAGACATATTCCTGAGCCCTTTGGCCCGTTTCTTGCACATGCAGGAACCCGCAAATCGTCATGCACCAAGAATTACGAAATACTGCTTCGACCGGCGCCGACCTTAAGGTCCTTTTGGATGGCAAGCCGGTGGACCTCCCGGCACAAAGACGCTCCCTGGCGGCGATACGCGCCTACCTGGAAGTCCTCGCATTAGACCAGCAACGCATTCTTTTTTCGTTCCGTGTCGACGGCAGTCGAGTCAATCTCGGCGCCGCTTTGCCGACCCAGAGCCGCTTTAAGCGGATCGAGGCGGAAACCCTGGACTTAACTCAGGTTCCTTTGCAGCTCATAAAAACGGCCATGGTTCAGACTGCGGAGGCAAAAACGCAAGTTCTCTCGGCAGTCACGCTGGTTTTGATTAATGAGCCCGGCTGGGCCCGTGAACACTGGTGGAGCCTCGCTCGAGTGCTCAATCAGCCCCTCCTGACGCTGAGTCTCATGCCACAAAACGCATACGGTTCAACCGCAAACGGCGCCTCGCTAACGCAACTCCGCAAATGGCAGCTTCAACAACTGGGGACTATTTTAAGGGATATCGATGAAGCCTGCTGGTCCGATGAACCGGGCGCGTTATCCAACGCGTTAGAGTATCGCGTTCTGCCATGGCTCAATGGCCTGGAGACCTCCCTCGAATTGTGGCACGACACCCTGGCTTCGAAGCCGGAGGAAATCAAAGCGGCCGTTTAGGCCGGGGCCCAGGCTGAAAAATGGGGTCAAACGCTGCACCCCGCAGGACCGTAAATTAGACAAGCTGTCCTGTTGTGAGGCAGTCAGGATTGCCCACAAATGGGAGTTCCCGTTACGTCCGAACGCCGCTCCTTCGTCAGGGTTGACCGCGGGGCTGCTCTAACCCAGTTTGGCTCCCTTGTCTTTGAGCAAACCTTTGAGAATGGAGCGATGGCAATGCGCTTCGTCCTCGCAATAGCAACCGACCGAGAAGTTCGTCTGATGGGAGAGGCGGGCAAGCAATTCGATATCGTGCGCGGGGCCTGGAGCCGCCATCTCAGCGCGATATTTTCTGACGAAAGCGGACCACTGGGCCGGGGTGCTGGCGCCAAGGGCCAGCTTCATGGTTGGAACGCTGGGCGCCAGGTTGGGGAACCAAACGTCATACCAATTGCCTGAAGCGAACTTGCTTTTAGGCACACCGCGCGGAGGACGTCGAACCGTGCCCAGGCGCAACCCTTCGCCAGGTTGCCTGGAACTGCCTAATCGAACGATCTTGATAGCCATGGCACCGTTACGCTTGTTCAATTTCAGCGGAACTGCAAAGACAAAATTGCAAACCACACCGCGGCTTGTACCTGCAATCGCGCCCGCTGTTGCGCTTTAATCCCTCCCCGGCTCCGTTTGGCGCCGCGGGTCGAGCAAATGGTTCAAAGTCGCAGCGTCCAGGCCCGACAACTCGGCAGCGACGTCGCGGACGGTTTTTCCGGTCTCGTATGCTCTTTTGGCAATCTGGGCCGCTTTGTCATAGCCAATCGCCGGAGCGAGCGCGGTGCACATCGCCAGGCTCTTTTCGACATTCGATTCGCACCGCGCCCGATCCGCTTGCAACCCGGCAACGCACCGACGCGCAAATACCGACGCCGCCCGGGATAGCAAATCGATCGCTTGAAGAAGATTATACGCGGTCACCGGCAGCATCGTGTTCAACTCGAAAGAGCCAAAAGCGCCGCTGAATCCGATAACAGCATCATTGCCCATGACTTGCGCGCCAACCTGAATCACCATTTCACACATGACCGGGTTGACTTTGCCCGGCATGATGGACGAACCCGGCTGTGTTGCGGGCAATTTCAGTTCTCCCAAACCGCACCGAGGACCCGACCCCAACCACCGGATGTCGTTTGCGATCTTTACCAAAGCAATGGCAACACTCTTGAGAGCACCGCTCGTTTCGACGCATCCATCGATAGTAGCCTGGGCGGCAAAGTGGTTTCCCGCCTCTCGAAACGGTAGGGCGGTTTCGGTTTGGATGCCGGAAATGGTCCGCCGGGCAAACTCCGCGTGCGTGTTAACTCCCGTGCCGACGGCCGTGCCGCCAAGAGCAAGCTCTGTGAGGGTTGAGCCCGCCCTTTTCAAACGGTCCATAGCAGCTCGCACCTGGGCTGCGTAACCGCTGAATTCCTGGCCCAGCCGGATGGGTGTCGCGTCCTGAAGATGCGTGCGCCCGATTTTGAGGATATCGTGGAACTCGGATGCTTTGTTTTCCAATTCCTGGCGCAACTCATCCAAGGCCGGCAGCAAGTCGTGTTCGATCCCGTCCAGGGCCGCAATATGCAAGGTCGTGGGGATGACATCGTTGCTGGATTGTCCACGGTTGACGTGGTCATTGGGATGGACTGATCGGTCGCCTCGCTGGCCCCCTAAAACCTCGCAGGCACGGTTGGCAATGACTTCGTTGGCGTTCATGTTGGTCGAGGTGCCGGAACCAGTCTGAAAAACATCCACGACAAATTGGTCGTCGTGGCTTCCCGAAATCACCTCTTCGGCCGCGCTTTGGATGGCGTCGGCAATGCCCTTCGGGAGCAAACCCAGGGATTCGTTGGTCCGGGCGGCATGTTTTTTGACAAGACCTAGTGCGCGGATGAATCGCCTTGGCAACCGCAGGCCGCTGATTGGAAAGTTTTCAACCGCTCGCGCCGTTTGAGCGCCGTAATAGGCCAGGGCCGGCACTTGCATTTCGCCCATCGAATCCTGTTCGATCCTGAATTCAACATTCATAAAAGAAACATCGCCATGCCAATATCGGCCAGGGAGCCCTGCGCGCAAACGTCCTGATCCTTTCCAAATGCCGCACCTACTGACCAGGGCCCGCGTACCTTCGGCAGCGACGCGGAGTTGCTCCGCTGTTCCTGAGTCTGCGCGCAGTTTTCGACGAGGTGTGATTAGAAAGGGGACTTAACATTGACTTAGGCTGCATCAGTAACTAAGTTCCAAGCCGCATGAATTTGTTGTCGGAATCTTTGCTCGAATTGATTCGCCGGACGTCGACGGAAATCCCCGACGACGTGCATCGCGCCATTCTCGAATCGCTGGAGCGCGAGAAGAAGGGAACGATAGCGGAAAGCGCGATGAAGATAATCGACCAGAATATCGCGCTGGCCAAAAACAAATCGCAACCGATTTGCCAGGACACCGGCAGCATCATTTTTTACGTCGACTGCCCGACGGGATTTGACCAGTCACGATTCGAGGAAGAAGCGAGCGAAATGGTGAAGGTGGCGACAAAGAAAGGTTACCTGAGACAAAATTCCGTCGATCCGATTACAGGAAAGAACGACGGGACGAACGTTGGGCCGGGTTCGCCGACCATCCATTTTCACCAGCACAAGAGCGCCAATGTGGATGTGCGGCTGATTCTAAAGGGAGGCGGTTGCGAAAATGTGGGAGCCCAATATTCGCTCCCGAACGAAAAGCTGAACGCCAATCGAGATTTGGACGGGTGCCGGAAAGCGATTTTGGACGCCGTGTTGCAGGCCCAGGGCAAGGGCTGCGGACCGGGGATCCTGGGCATTTGCATTGGAGGAGACAGGGCGACGGGGTACGAACATTCCAAACAACAACTGTTGCGAAAATTGGATGACGGCAACCCAAATCCAGAATTGGCCAAACTTGAGCAGGATATTGTGGAGACTGCGAACCGACTGGGCATTGGACCCATGGGGTTTGGGGGCAAGACGACTTTGCTGGGAGCGAAGATAGGCGTTTTGAACCGCCTGCCGGCATCCTATTTTGTCAGCGTAAGCTACATGTGCTGGGCGTTTCGGCGACAAGGTATGACGCTTTCAAAGGATGGCTCGGTTCAACAGTGGCTCTATTGAGCGATATGATTCAACTAAAGACACCCATATCCGAAGCGACCGTCAGGTCCCTGAAAGTTGGTGATGAAGTCGTCATCACCGGAGTTCTTTTTACCGGGCGCGATGCGGTCCACAAGTATCTGCATGAAGGGGGAAAGCTGCCCGCGGGCGTGAGCCTGCAGGGAGGAATCCTCTACCACTGCGGCCCAGTAGTCATTAAGGATGAGAAGGGCCAATGGAAATGTGTCGCGGCCGGGCCGACCACCTCGATACGCGAGGAACCTTACCAGTGGCAGGTCATCCGGGACCTCGGGTTGCGCGGGGTTATCGGCAAGGGCGGAATGGGTGAGAAAACGCTCGAAGCGTGCAAACAATACGGTTGCGTTTATCTGCACGCGATCGGCGGTGCCGCCCAGGTTCTGGCCCAGTGCATCACGCGGGTGCCGAATGTTTACCTGATGGACAAATTCGGCGCCCCGGAAGCCATCTGGGAATTTGAGGTCGTTACTTTTCCGGCCGTAGTGACGATGGACGCGAACGGCAACTCACTTCACAAAGAAGTGTTTGCCGCAAGCCAGGCCGAATTGGCAAAGCACGTTTGATCCGAACGCTGTTTCGTTTAGCGAAGAGGCCCCTGCCCTTTGCGCGGGATGTTCCCTCCGGCGCGCTGAGCAGGCAGCACTTTGCAAACTTCCAGAACTGGTCCTCTGCCGAGGGGCTTATTTCACCTGCCGAGCTTGTGCCACCACAGGTTTCGCGGCTGCCGGAGCCAGTTGCTTGGCCGTCTCGGGATCCAGTTTTTCGGCTTGGGCCCACGCGTTTCGAGCTCGTTCCTCCTGTGCCTGGGCCGAGAACTTGTCGGAATTGGCGGTTTGCAATTCCGTTTCAGCCTGGGCGTCGTCTTCTTTGGCCTCATTCTCGAGGGTGGCGGCGACGGAAGGCTGATCTTTCAGCCCGGCGGCGGACTTTCTCAACTCTTCGGCATTGTGCTTTAGCTGCGCGGCTTTTTGTTCGGCGTTGCGGGCGAAAATAAGATGGTTGTGGGCGTCCTGGGAGAGTTTGCGGGCTTCGATTCTAATTTTAAAAGCCCTTTCGCGGTTGGGGTCAGAGCCCATTGCTTTAAGAGCCTGCGCGGTAAGAATGCGGGCATCGCGCTCCTCGGCGCTGGCCTCCATTTGGTCGTCAGAAGCCTTTTGCATCGAAGCAGCGGCTGCAGCGCGCAATTGCTGGGCGTGCGTTTCCTTTGCCTTCGCTTCGGCCAGCAGTTTTTGGGCGGCCGCATCATCCGCGGCCCGAGACGGCACGGCGCCCGCAAGGATGAGGGCCAATGCGAGTATCATGCTCCGCGAGGTGCAATTTAAATCACGCCTCGGGTGAATAATTGCAAGTTGGTTCAGTTTGGTGTTCATGAATGGTACCATGGTTTCAATGCCTCTTTTAAGCAAGGGCAATTGCGTGGCTCATAAAAGAAACATAAACGTGGAACTGTCGGCAACCGGCGAAAAGCGCCTCGTTCCAAAAGCTCAAATTTAGGGAGTGACGAATGAAGTGGTTAAGGAATTCTGTTCGGCGAAACCGTGAGCTGTGCATCTGGCAGATGTCTAACCGGCGTGCAGCAAAAATGGAAAACGGGAACAGCTTTCACCTTGATCGAGGTATTAGTGGTTATCGCCATCATTGGCATTTTGGCCGGGCTGATCTTTCCTGCGATGGCTTACGGGAAGTTTAAAGCGCGCGTGACCACCTGCACCAACAATTACAGGCAGTTTGCGCTGGCTGCAGCCATGTACGCAAACGATGATTCAAAGGGACGGTTACCGTCGTTTGAACTTCCTACCGAATCCACGCAGCTCGTGGGCTTTCGCAATTTGTATCCATGGATCATCGGATTGCCGATGTTAAAGGCGCTGGAGCCTTACGGGATAGCACAACCGCAGATATGGTACTGCCCTCTGCGGCAACAACGATGGCAGGGCGCTTTAACAGCCTTTCAGGCGGAGTTCGGAAGACCGATGGCCAATATCGACGACTTTACCAATTACTTCACAGATGTTCAGAAGTCCAAATATGCTTTTGTCGACTTGAATTGGTGGGTGCCACGGCATTTGGAGGGCTCCCCAACGTTGACGTACCCGGATGCTTCGCTTCTCCCTGCGCGTTTGAAGACGCCCTGGCCATCCAAGATGGACGACTTGACTCTTTCGACCCGCCCCATCCTGTCTGACTGGGTTACTGGTTCAAAAGATACTTCAGGAGATTCTTTTACCCGTGCCAGTGGCGCCCACGCCTTCGCGGGCCGGGTTCGAAACGCCAATTCCGGGTATGCGGATGGCCATGTTGTGACGCATTCGGCAAGCAAGATGAAATGGGAACTGCAGCTTACTAACGGCGACGATTCTTACACCTTTTATTAATTATCGAAACGCTTTTATGTCGCGCAGAAGGCCCCAAAGAAGCACCTTTCGCTCTGGGTGAACGAGCCGAACCAATCCTCTCCAGCGAATCCGGCGATCACGTTTCGAGGTCATGCCGAGGGCCAAGGGCGTCGGCTCGCTGAGCGAATCGTTACGGAACTGATGAAAATTTGGCTCTGGGAAAAACGGGCTGAAATTCGAGCCGGTTAAACACTGCCGGAAAATCCATGAAGTTGATCATTCCAGAACCTCCCCGGCCGCCGCGAAAGAAGATTGCGATCGCACCCATTGAGCAGACGAAGCCTCTTTCGGTGACTGAAGTGGCGGCAATCGCTGCCAGGCTCGTTGAGAACATCGAGAAGGTCATCGTCGGGAAACACGAACAGGTCTGTACGGCAGTCATTACCCTGCTGGCTGAAGGGCACCTGTTAATTCAAGATATCCCAGGCGTGGCGAAAACCATGTTGGCCCGGGCCCTGGCGCAGAGTGTCGGCGGAACATTTAACCGCATTCAATGCACGCCGGATCTTCAGCCGGCGGACATCCTGGGAGAACCGTTCCTGGTGCGCGAAACAGGCCAGTCCGAATACAAGTTCGGGCCGCTCTTCGCCAACATTGTCCTGGTGGACGAAATCAACCGTGCCAGCCCGCGCACGCAAGCCGCCATGCTCGAAGCCATGGGCGAGGGCTTGATTTCAATTGAGCGAGTAACTTACCGGATGGAACGCCCGTTCATGGTGGTGGCGACCCAAAACCCAATCGAGCATGAAGGAACCTTCGGGCTGCCTGAAGCGCAACTGGATCGATTCCTAATTCGGATGAGCATTGGGTATCCGTCACTTGCGGATGAAAGACAGATGTGCCGGAGCTTCCAGTTGGGGCACCCGATTGAAACGCTGAACCCGGTCACCTCGCCGGACGCCATCATGAAATGCCAGGAAGCGGTTCGCACGGTGGAGGTCGAGCCTGAGGTCTGCGAAAAAATCCTGGAGCGCGTTCAGCAGACCCGGCGACATGCCGCGCTCGTCCTGGGGGCCAGCCCTCGCGGGTCGCTGGGGCTGTTTCGCGCAGCGCAGGCGGCGGCGGCAATGGAAGGAAAAGCGTCCGTGTCAGCCGAGAAAGTCGATGAACTCGCGGAGGCGGTCCTGGCGCACAGGCTCCTGCTGCGGCCGGAATTAAAAGAGCGTTGGAACCAGGGAAACGATGTTATCCGCGAGATCCTCTCAGGCAAATCGGTTGGGTAGGTTTGTGCTTAGACTGATTTGTTTGAGCTGACCGGAGCCGCTGGTGGCTCGAAACGCGAAGAGAATAGCCGCTCGACCTGGGCCATCGCCTCCAATGCGTCTTCGCCCTCGATCGTAAACGTCATGACCGAGCCGGGCCCCGCGCCCAGGGTCAACAAACCTAGAATGCTTTTGCCGGAGGCGGTTTCGCCATTGCATTCGACCAACACGTCTGAAGAGTAGGCTTGCAGGGTCTTCACCAGGAGCGCACATGGCCGGGCGTGAAGTCCCTGCTCGAGATTCACAACGAACGAGCGGCGGATCGACTGTTTAGCAATCGACACGAGCCCAACATTTCCCTCGCTCGCTAATATGACGCCACTCATAAAATGGATTTGGTGATTGAAAGCGACCGCACCCGAGCGAGCGTGTGGCAATTGCTGTGCCAAAGCTCGCATGGCAGTGGAACCTTGCCTTTTCCCGCATAAACCTCTGTGCCGCACGCCAACTGGAGTTCACTCGGTTACGCCGAGCCGTGTCAAGGGTGCAGTGATTGCACCAGGGGGATCAAATTTGTGCATCGAATTTCGCCAGTGACCTTTCGCGCACCGCGCTAGCCTTCCCAGGTCCGCCGTCAAGCCGCGGCTCTCGCGGCTGCACGTCCCGGAATCTGCTGGAAACCGACTCACCAGGCCCACTAGTCTGGGGCATGCCATTGAAAAACCTGCTCCCGGGCATTTTGACCGCACGCACCTGCCTCGGCACTGTTCTCTTAGCGTATTTGGCGTGGTCCACAGCTGGAATGGCTGACCCGGCCCAAGGTCACGCGCTGCAATCTCCAAACGGCCGCATTCGAGTGGCAGTTCAAATGCCAGGCGCTCCGCCAAATGACCAAATCCAATGGTCCGCCACCTTCGCGGGAAAACCGCTCGTTTCAGGATGTCACCTGGGGCTGCAGTCCAAGGATGGCGGCGAACTTTTGGCAGGCTCCAGGCTCAAGCGAGCCACGCACAGGTCGCAGAACAAGACCATCCCAGTCCTGTTCGGGAAATCGGATCATGCGCAGGACACTTTCAACGAGGTTCGGTATGAGCTTGAAAATATCAATCATCAGCGCCTCGACGTGGTTTTCAGGTGCTACAACGACTGCATTGCCCTTCGGTATGAGTTGCCTGCGCGGAGCGCAGGCCGAGAGGTGGTCCTTGTTGATGAATCCACTTCATTTGGCATCGAAGGCAATCCGACTGCCTACGCTCAATACCTGGAAAACTACAACACCTCGCATGAGCATAACGTTACCAACGTCCAGGCCAGCGAACTGCCCCCGGCGCAACTTCTTGATATGCCCCTAACGCTGTCCTGGCCAGACGGAACTTGCGCGGCGATCACCGAAGCGTCTCTGCGACATTATGCCGGCATGTCTCTGCGGCGCACCGCAGCGGCCGGCCAAACTGTTGACCTGGTATGCCAACTGACCCCGCTGCCGGACGGAACCAAGGTCGTCGGTCGGCTCCCGTTCCGGACTCCATGGCGGGTAATCCTCGTGGCGGATAGACCCGGCGCGCTTCTCGAATCCAGCACGCTTTACTGCCTCAACGAACCGTCCGTCATCCAAGACACCTCCTGGATTAAGCCGGGCAAGATTACCTTTTCATGGTGGAACGGCGACGTGTACGACGGCAAACGCGACCTACCCATTCTGTCAGTCGCCATGGCTAAAAAGTACATCGATTTCTGCGCGCGCACGGGCATTCCGACACACTCGCTCACGTCCGACGAAAAAACCGTGTCACCCTGGTATTTCCAATCCCCGGTCGGTGTGGCTCCCGGCCCTGACACGGACGTAACCAGGACGCGAGCCGATTTCGATTTGCCGGCCATTGCGGAATACGCCGCGTCAAAACACGTGCGCTTGTGGACCTGGGTTCACCAGGGAGCATTGCGAGGCCGGGTCGAGCAGGCGTTTGCAGCGTTTGAAAAAATGGGGTGGAGCGGCATGATGGTCGACTTTTTTGACCATGACGACCAGGGCTCGGTCGAGCATGCGGAATCGATCCTGCAAGCCGCCGCCCGCCACCATATCCTGATCCATTTCCACGGCATATGGAAGCCGACCGGCTGGCAACGAACCTATCCCAACTTGATGAATCACGAGGGCGCGCTGAACCTCGAGTATTTGAAATGGAGCGACCGCTGCACACCCGAGCATGACCTGCGAATGGCCAACACCCGGCTGATCGCCGGCCCGATGGACTACCACCTGGGCGGCTTTCGCGCAGTCACGCGGGCGGAGTTTCAGCCTCACAACATCGCCCCGAATGTCTTGGGCACCCGATGCCATCAGCTCGGACTTTATGTCTGCTTCGATAACCCAAACCCGATGGTTGCGGATTACCCGGCCGCCTATGAGGGGCAACCCGGATTCGAGTTCCTCACGTCCGTGCCCACCTGGTGGAATGAGACCCGTGTGCTTGTGGATCAAATTGGAAGAGTGCTTGTGACGGCCCGACGCAAAGACAACGTGTGGTATGTGGGTGGAATCTCCGCGGGACGCCAAAACACGATTGATGTTCCCCTCGCGTTTCTCAAGTCCGGCTCCTACCAGGTCGAGATTTGGAAGGACGCTGCGGACTCAGACGCGAACCCAAATCACCTGCAGACAGAGCGGACGAAATTGAGTCGAAAGGACCATCTGCAAATTCGGCTTGCCGAGGACGGCGGGTTTGTCGCCCGGTTCACCCGTTGATGTCGATTAAATCGATTCGCCTTCGATGACGCCCGCCTTCGAACGGTGTATCCAGCCAAGCGCGAACAATATTCAGCGCGGTTTCCAGGCTCATCATGCGCTGGCCGAGCGAAAGCATGTTTGCGTTGTTGTGCTGCCTCGCTAGCTTCGCCGACTCGATGTTCCAGCAGAGGGCACAGCGAATCCCACGGACGCGATTCGCCACGATTGCTTCGCCATTCCCCGATCCGCCCAACACAACGCCGCGTTCGCAATCGCCTCGGGCAACCGCCTCGGCAACCGGGCGAATAAACAACGGATAGTCCACGGCTTGAGTGGAGTTTGTTCCGAAATCAGTGACCTCGTGTCCAAGGTCCGCAAGGAGGTTCCGAATCTGTTCTTTATATTCAAAACCAGCGTGATCTGAGCCGATGCCGATCTTCATGTCGTATGGTTCGTGGGTGAAAAACGCGGACGACGATACCTTTGAACCAGAGTGGGGGCAAGTTTGGCGTTCCGTCAGAGAGGCAGCGTTGAGGAAAACCTCGGTGGGGTTAAACCCCAAATAAGCGCTGCGAAACACCTCAAGGGCGCAAGTCCAGGGCGCCTGAAGAACACCATTGGAAAAGGGTTGTGAGGGTAAAACCGAAGACACCAACTGGTTTCCCACCCTTGTCTTTAAGCATTCAGCAAGTAGGTTTTGGCCATGAAGGTCGCAAACCGGAACAAGGTCGCGCTATGAAGTTAACCGCTCACCACCTCAAGCGCTACAAAGACATCGCGATGCTGTTTCTGAGATACGGGCAGCCGGACCTCGTATCGAGATTCGGCAAACATGAAGCCACAGCCCCGCCCAGCCCGAATGGCGGCCAGGCGGCAGACGAACTGCCGAATGAACTCGAGCGCCTGGGCCCGACCTTCGTCAAACTGGGCCAACTTCTTTCCAGCCGGCCGGATCTGCTTCCTCCGCAATATTTGAAAGCGCTCGCCAGGCTTCAAGACCGGGTCAAACCGTTCCCCTATGAAGACGTTGAGTTCATAATCGAATCGGAGTTGGGCGCCAAAATCAACAAGGTGTTCTCGTATTTTGAAAAAGAACCGCTGGCCGCGGCTTCCTTGGGGCAAGTGCATCGCGCGGCGCTTCACGACGGCCGGCCGGTGGCGGTCAAGGTCCAACGCCCGAACATCGCCAAGCAAATCGATGAAGATTTCGCCGCCCTTGAAGAGGTCGCCAAATTCCTGCAGAGGCACACCAAAATCGGCCAGCGCTACCAACTGCTGAGTATTCTCGACGAGTTCGAGAAGACCCTGGCCCATGAATTGGATTATTGCCGAGAAGCGGCGAACATGACGACGCTGGCGAAGTCCCTGGTTGGATTCGAGCGAATCAAGATACCTCTGCCGGTCCAGGATTACACCACGCACCGAATCCTCACGATGGAGTACATTGAGGGCACTAAGATTACCGAGTTGTCGCCGCTGGCCCGGCTGGACTTACAGGGCGCCGCGCTTGCTGAAGAGCTTTTCCAGGCCTATCTGCAGCAAATCCTGGTCGATGGAATCTTCCACGCAGACCCTCACCCCGGAAACATTCTCCTGACGCCGGACCGGCGTATAGCGCTGCTGGACCTTGGCATGGTTGGGCACACCTCTCCGGCAATGCAGGAAAACTTGTTAAAGTTGTTGCTGGCGATCAGCGAGGGCGAAAGCGACCAGGCCGCGGACATTGCCGTCCGAATAAGCAGTACCAGCCTGGAATTTCAGGAACAGGATTTTCGGAGGCAGATCGGACAGCTGGTGACTGAACAGCAGAACACGACTCTGAGCCAGATGGACATCGGCAAAGCCATCCTCGAAGTGGGCCGGGCGGCGGCGAAAACAGGGCTGTTCGTTCCTACCGAACTCTCGTTGCTTGGCAAAACATTGCTCCAGCTGGACGAAGTGGGGCGGTTCTTGGATCCGGAGTTCGACCCGAACGAATCAGTGCGACGCAATGCCAGCAAGATTCTCAATCAGCGGCTTAAGTCGACAATCACCGAAGGCAAAGTGTTCTCATCGTTGCTGGAGGCCAAACAATTCCTGGGCGCCCTGCCCTCCCGGCTAAACAAAATACTCGACGCGGTGGGAAGCGCCGAACTCAACGTAAACGTCAAGCCAAGCGAGACTGAGTTTCTAGTCGAGAGCGCGAATAAGGTAGCGAACCGGATTACGACGGGGTTGATCCTGGCCGCACTAATTATCGGGGCAGCTCTATTGATGCGGATCCAAACAAACTTCGAAATTTTCGGTTATCCGGGGCTGGCGATGCTGTGCTTCATGGCTGCCGGGGGCGGCGGCTTCTGGCTGGTGCTGACCATCCTGTGGCAGGACCACAAGACCAAGCACAAGAGTCAAATGCACCGGTTCTAGGGACAAATCAGCAACAAGCGACCAGCGCCAGGGCCACCGCGATCGTCACCCGCAGAAAGCAACGGTCGTCGATAAGCTGGTGCATGGTCTTGGCGGGATTCAGTTGGGCAAGTAGCGCGGCTTTCATTTTCGTCTTTCGGTCTCGTTGGTTGTCTTGCAAAGACCCTGCACCAAATGCGAGAAAACCACAATCCAGGGGAGGTCTGAAAACTGCCCCGGGGATTCTCCGGGACGTCGTTTGCAGCGCCGGGAACAGGGTTTTGTAGTTCATTGACTACAAAAGGGCATGCTGAAATTGCCCCTTTAACCAAAAAAAGGGAAGCGGATTGTCGCCAGGCGCCGGGGGGAACTGCTCAGAGGGCCGCCAGAGGCTAGACAGGTATCAACTTTTCGCCGGCCGGCGCCGGGTTTCCGTCGTCCAGAGGTGCCTCAGTCAACCGCTCCAGGCGGCCATGAATTATAAAGGTAAGCGCTACGAGCAAAACCTCGCAAGGCAACACGGGTTTAGGGATAAAACCGCAAGCGCCGGAAGCGGCCGCTTTGGCGCGGGCGTTGGCGTCGTCCTGGCCCGTAATGAAAACGACGGGAGTCGACCGGTTCAGCGGCAACTCGTGGAGTTTCGTACAAGTCTCAAACCCGTCCATCCCAGGCATGATGACGTCCAGGAAGATAACGTCATAGGGCTTCTCTCGGGCCAGCGCGAGGGCTGCTGCGCCGCAATCGGCGCTGTCCGGCCTGGCAATCGACAACTGGATCGCCCCGGAAAATGCGCGACGCGACACCGGGTCATCATCGACGACCAGCACACGTATGGGCGGCTCGGTCAAATCGATGGTCTTACGTTCCCGGCAAAGTTCATCGATGGTGTAGAAGGCGGTCAGCGCGCTATGGAACACGCACGGTGTGCAATAGGCAGGCCGGTCAATGACCTTCTTAAGCAGGGCTTCCAAGGCGAAGGCGACGCGAAACAGCGCGCCTCGCTGCATTCGACCGGTCTCCTCACAGAGCGTATGGAACCCGGCGTAGACGTCGCGCAGGACCTTATCTCTTTCCGCGGGATTCGCCGTGTTGCGGGCTAAAATTAGGCTCTCACGCAGCGGCAAAAGCCGGATCGGGGCAAAGAAGACTTCACCAAAATCGTCCTTGGGGGCTTCCGGGAGTTCAGCCGAGGACGCTGGATCAGGAACCTTGTCCTTGTCCGTCGGCGAAGTGGATTGAGCCACTTGCGTTGGAACTTTAGCCGCAACAGGTGATTCTTTGGTGCCCTTTGCCTCGGTCGGTGCCGTCGCGGCTGACTGAGCTCCACGGTTATCCTCGACCGCACCAGGTTGCGCTTTGACAGCGGAAGAAGATTCGACGGTTTTCTCAGCCGCGGCCTTTTGATCATCAATGGCAAGACGATTCTTCAGCACAAGCGTCAGGGCTTTCAGCATGATTTCGAAGGCGCCGAATGGCTTCCCGATAAGCTCGTGGGCCCCTACCCGAGCGCTGTTGGTGCGGGCGTCGAAATCGCAATGGCCGGTGACAAACACGACGGGCGTCGTGAAGTTCTCAGCCGTGTCGTGAATCCTGAGGCAGACCTCAAAACCATCCAGGCCCGGCATCTCGACATCCAGCAGAATCAGGTCATAACGATGCTTTTCCACCAGTGAAAGAGCGATTTTGCCATCCGGTGCCAGATCCGGCTCGTGGAAGGTCTTTTTCAAGGCTGACGATAACGCCCCTCGAGTGAAGGGCTCGTCATCAACCACCAGGAGCCTGATCCGGGGCTCTGTGGCCAGGTCCGGTCTAAACGCCCGGTTGCACATGAGATCGAGCAGGTCGATTGCGCCCGCAGCCGTTCTCAATTCGGAAGAGGTGACTTTGGCAGATTTGATGGAAAGCTGCTTTAAGAGCCCGTGCAACGCTGTAATCAGCAACAAAACGGGGCGCAGGTGCGGCAACTTTGCGCCGTCCCTGATCCGCTCGGCCGTTTGAATCAGGTCGAGGAGCAGATGCTCACGAACGCCGGGGACCCGCCCTGCTTTTTGAAACCGCGCCCATCCCGTAACCAGCGCCCGGCTCGCTTTTGACAGCTCTTCCCGGTCCATCGTGGCTGTGGCCGCGCTGCCTTCTTTGCTGTCGCAAGGAGCAATTTCGTCGAGCGCTCGAATCACTTCGAGAAGAGCCGGCTCATTGGCCATCGAGTTGAGGGCCTCATTTTGCTTCGAAGTAACTGTGCGATGGTAACGCCGAAGAACCAGGATTGAGGCCAACCCCAGCCCGATCGATCCAAAAACGAAGGCACCCAACAGGAGCCAATACTCGGTATGCGCGCCCACTACAGGCCCAGTGGACTCTGAAGGCTGCGAAACCCAGCTGAACCGCCGTTTGTCGCGCCATGAATTGGCTGCGGCAGGAGCGTTCTCTGGAGCGCCGGGTTTCCAAGGTGTCATTTGAGCCCCCGAAACTGTGCCAAGTCCCATGGCCAGGCATATCGTCCAGAACGCCGTCCGCACCCGGTTTTTCAAAGCATATCGCCGCCACATCAGGTTGATCGTGTGGCACCCAGCGGACCCGCGCATTTTTGTCCGTTCTCTCATCCCGGAATCGAATTCACAAGAGCACAAATCATTCCGAAATGACCCGGCGCCGGGGGTGTAGAGCGAGTTTCGCGGCGAACCGCCGCAGACCAGTTTGGAGCCAAACTGTCCTAATTCTCAGGATTAACAGACGTCGCAAGTCTAAATAATGGGCAAAGAAAGCAGAAATAATGCTAAACCAGGCCGTCCAGGCCGGAACCGGCTCGATACTTGCTTTTTTAATTGCCGCGAAAATCGGGTTAATTGTGAGAATTGCAGTCCATTCAGGCGAAAGGCTAAACAGGCAATCGCAGGCATTTACAATGGCTGAGGTGCTGATCGCGCTTCTGCTCTTGGGAATCACCTTGGGAGGCATTCTCGGCGTCTATATCGAAGCGGCCGCCTGCTCGGATTGGTCCGCGCACTCCGTGGCGGCTCAGATTAGCGCCCTCAACAGCCTGGAACAGTGCCGGGCTGCCAAGTTCGACCCGCGCGGAACCCCGGCGATCGACCAGCTGGTCAGCAGCAATTTTCCAACAAAAATCTATGTTCTGGACGTAGGCACTTCGGTGGGTCCCACGACCTATTCCACCAACGTGACAACGATTTCGACTCTTTCCACCAATCCCCCCCTGAAAGTGGTGCGGGTGGATTGCACCTGGTTTTACCCCAGGAAAGGACTGTTCACAAACACGGTATTCACGTACCGGGCTGCAAATCAATGAAGCTGCCGATCGCGCATAACTTGCTGAAACAAACGACCCTTTCCAGGGCCGGCCATACCTTGGTCGAGATGCTGGTATCCATGTCGATTTTCAGCCTGGCCATAGCCGGGATCTTGGCGTGCCACCTTGCGGGTCTGCGGTTCAACTGGTTCATCCAGCCGAAAATTGAGAATGCCCAGTACACGCGGCAAACCATCAGCCGCATTGTCGAAGAAGTGCGCTGCGCCTCATCAGTCCAGGTGGGTTCGGGAACACTGACGAATTTCACGCCCGCGGGGGCGACCAATATCCAGGCCGGCAATGCTCTGCGCGTTTATCCTTCGACCAACTCCACTCAGTATATCTATTACTATCATGACCCCTCCAGCGCGTGTCTGAACCGGGTCTCTTTGTTCGGAGGACCCAGCGTCCCGATTGCCACGATGGTCACCAATGACAACGTTTTTGAAATGGAAGATTTCTCCGGGACGGTTTTGACCAACAGCCAGAACAACGCCGTGCTGGGCATCCTCCTGCAGATGCGACGCGACCTGAACATGGGGGGCGCTTCGGATGCCTTTCAAATCGTGTCCAAGATCACGAGGCGAGGAATTCTATAAGTATGAAGATCAGCTTACCGCAAGCGCGGATCGGAAGATCGGGAAACGTTTTGCTCACGGTCATCCTTCTGCTGGGGATCAGCGGACTGATGGTTGCCGGGATGTACACATACGCGAAGTCGAACGAGCGGCTGAATCAGCGCAACAATGATTACATGTCCGCCACCACGGCGGCGGAGGCGGCCACGGAGAAAGTCCTGGCGCAAATCACATCCGATTTTCGAAACTTCGGCGACGGTTACCTTCAGCAAAATATCGCCACCTACCGCGCGATGGTGCCAACGTCGGCCGAAATACCGACCGCCACGAACTTCGATTTCCAGGATCTCTCGGGCAATTCGGGACACCTCGATGTACAGTTCAACTCGTTGAACGGCTTTTCCATCATCGGCAGCCAATATGGTCCGCTGCACGGGTTCAACGATCAAATTCGGATCATAGCCAACGCAAAATCCAAGACCTCCCTCGACGGTGTCGCGGCTTCAGTTTACCAGGACATTAACCTGACCCGGATTCCGATATTTCAATATGCCATCTTCTACAATGTTCCACTGGAGTTCACGCCGCTACCGCCCATGTTTGTCACCGGGCTGGTTCATTGCAACACCAACATCTATATGAACCCGGCCGGCAGCCTCACCTTCAACAGCGACGTAACGGCAACAGGGACCATTTACCAGGGCATTAACCCCATTTCCCCAATGCCCGCGCTGGGAGGCACCGTCACCTACAATGGCGCCCACGACAGCGGCACAAGCTATCTGAACCTGCCGATCGGCACCAACAGTAGCGCCGCCGCGGTCCAGCAAATCCTGGCTCTTCCCCCACCCCTGGAGGATCCTCTGTCGGCAATCGGGCAGGAGCGTTTCTATAACAAAGCAGACCTTGTAATCCTGGTGAGCAACAACACGGTGGTGGCGGAAAGCGGGCGCTCCACTTCCTTCGCCTACCAGGTGCCCACCAACGAGCTCTTCACTTTCGTCTCCACCAATACCTCCTTCTATAACAAACGGGAGGGCAAGACCGTCGCCGCCATTCAGATTGACGTGGCCAAACTGGTTCAATGGAACGCCACCAATACCAGCATTCGCCCGTACCTTCCCAACGGCGACGTAGCAACCATCTATGTGTCGGATCAGCGCAGCCTGCCTTCCACGAGCGAATCCGGAGTCCGATTGGTCAATGGAAGCACTCTGCCGCCAAGCGGTTTGACTGTTGCCACGCCCTCCCCGGCTTACATCCTCGGGAACTATAATGTTCCGACCTCGGCCATTGGAACAACCAATACCACGGGCACACTGCCCGCCTCAGTTGCCTCTGACGCGATCACCATCCTCTCAACGGCGTGGAATGACGCGAATAGTTCGAGATCCCTGTCGTATCGCATCGCGGGAAATACGACCGTAAACGCCGCTTTCCTGACGGGAATTGTCGCCTCAACCGGGGCAAGCGACAGTGGCGGGGTGGAAAATTATCCGCGGTTCCTCGAGGACTGGACGGGCTACACTTTTACCTACAACGGTTCACTGGTGTGCATGTATTACAGCGCAATTGCCACAGGATTGTGGCTCGGCATCGGGAGCCAATACGATATTTACAATCCGCCCAACCGGAATTGGGCCTGGGATCAGAATTTCCAGTACCGTAACAAGCTGCCGCCCTCTACGCCCTGCCTGACCGTGCTTGTCCGTGCGGAGTGGCGCATGCCAGCCGCCTTCACCACGAATACAATTGCGGGTTTCTAAGCTTTGATTTTGGGGGAATCGGGTGAGGTGTTGCCACGTTTCCTCCGCCGGCTTGGTGTCACGGCCAAGCCGGCACTTTCTTATCTTTTCTCACCCACTACGTGCTATCTGCAAACGAGTTATGCGAGATTGACTCAAAAATGACTGGCATATCCAATGCTCTTGTCGGTCCTATGAACAGCACTGAAAATGTGACGGAGGACAGGTTCAGCCTCGGAAAGGGAGTTTTAGGCGCCTTCATTGGGGCGGCACTGGGAGTTGGGGCTATGATTGCCTTCTACACGTTTGTCGGGTTCCGGTTCCCGCTCCTGGGTGTGGGGATCGGTATCCTCACCGGTTTTTTCGCCAAAATACTTTTTAAAGGCACCGATACCACCTTGGGATACATCTCGGCCGGAGTCGCCCTGACGGCCGTTGTCGCGACTCTGCTCCTGATGTACGGAGCATTTCCTCCGGTCAGCATTATCTCGGTGATTGTCAGCGCCAGCGTCGCTTACCGCATCGCTTCGCATTGAGCGGGCACGTAGTAGCGGGCCCTATGTTTCCACCCTGGCATCCATGGTGATGTTGGCCCGCAGAAGCTTTGAAATTGGGCAACCGGCTTTGGCGGCATTGGCGATTTCGATCGCTTTTGCCTTGTCGGCGCCCGGGATCCGGGCCGTCACTTCCAGGTGAGATTCGGTGACGCTGAATCCGCCGTCGGTTTTGTCCAGTGTTACCGTGGCTGTGGTCTGAATGGACTGCGGCGTCAGTCCCGCTTTGCCCAGCTCGGCCGAGAAGGCCATCGAAAAGCAACCGGCATGCGCCGCCGCGATGAGTTCTTCGGGATTGGTGCCCGCGCCGTTTTCAAATCGTGTGCTGAATGAGTACTGCGTTTCCTTAAGCACTCCGCTGTCGGTCGATATAGTTCCTTTGCCGTCCTTCAGCCCGCCACGCCATACCGCTGATGCTTTCCGTTTCATGTTCGATGCCTTTCGTATCGTCCTTGAGTTTACCCGGCCCGCCCCTCCAACACCGAGGCCAGGCCGCACGTTCGTGAGAACTTAGGCCAGTGCTCGCGCGCGCGCAACCAGGGGTAACGGAGGAAAAGCGGATGAACGCCGATGCCGGGTGTCACACGTCAAACCTGGGCTCTGGCCGGCTCAACCGCGCGGCTCTTGTTATGGGCAGGCGCCCCTGAATAGGAGGCATGGTAATCTTTGTATTTGTAGTAGTGATAAAAGCCGGCCAGTGATGGGCGAAACGCGTTCAGGACCAGGCCGAGCACATGAACATGCCGCGCATACAAAAGATCCAGCGCGGCGCGGGCGACACGCGCGGAGGTATGTTCTGAACGGATGACAAAAATGACTCCATCCACATGAGGTGCCAGGCTGGTAACATCGTCGGCGGCCATCACGGGGGCAGTATCCAGGAGGACGAAATCATACATGGCTGTGGCTGCTTTGAGAAAGTCCCTGGCGCCCGAGCCAATGAACAGTTCGCTCGATTTATCAGTGCTTCTGCCGCGGGGGAGCAAAAACAGGTTGGGGAACCCGGTGGGCTTCACAAAAGAATTCCAACCGGCCACGCTCTTAGCTCCCGGACCACAGGAGTCACACATGAGGTTTCGGACCTCGCCGATTGCTTCGGCCAGGCCCGGCTCGGCCGACGAAACGCCGAATCGGTGATGAAGACTGCCCTTGCGGAGATCGGCGTCGACGAGCAAGACGCGCGACCCGGCGCCCGCCAGCATGATTGCGACGTTCGCCGAGGTCAGCGATTTGCCATCGTTCGGAACCGAGCTCGTTACCAGCAATGTTCTTGGGCGATGTTCATCGCCGGACAAATACAACAGGGAAGAGCGAAGGCTTCGATATGCCTCGACGAATCCGTAGCGCTCATCAGCCTGGTTGAGCAGGCCGGAATCGCCTTTGCGAAGCGCCGACTTTTCGAAAGGAATCTGCGCCAGCACTGGCTCACGGAAGAGCTCAGCCAGCTCGCCAATGGAAGAAACTCTATCGTCCAGTCGATCGATTAGGACCAGGAGGAACAATCCGACGCCCAGGCCGATGATGCCGCCGACGACCAGCCGCTTCTTAAAGAGGCTCGCGTCAGCGACGGAGGGACAAGCCTTTTCCATGATGGTGACGCTCTCCGGACTGATCTGCTTATTTACATCGAGTGTCTGCATTGTCGCGAGCAAACGGTCGTACAGGCCCTGGATCCGCTGTCCATTGGCTTTGAGCCGCTTAAATTCCGCGTCCCGGCGGCTCAAGTCCAGCAATTGGGCCTCTGACTCTCTTACCTGCGACTCCAGGCTGGTCATCTGCAGCTTCAAGGATTGCTTGTAACTCTCAAAGCGCTGGGCGTTCTGGAGTCGAAAAATGTCCAGCAACCGCTCCCGTCGTTCGATTTCTTCTGCGAGCAGGGCCATGCGAGGGTGCTTTGGGCGAAGTCGCTTGGACAAGTCATCGCGCTCGCTCTTCATGAGGAGCAACTGCTGCCGGGCACGCCAATAATCCACCGCGGGCGATCCGGCGGGTTCCGCTGCAATGAAGTTGCCGGAGGGATCGGCCGACATGCCGACCAAACCCGGCTCCTGAGACCGCTCGATGTTTTGGTCCGGGCTCAGCACCTTTTGCAATGCCCACTCGGACTTGAGACTGGCAAGCTTTTGGGAAAGGCCGGATAGAAATTGGGCGGCGGTATTGCCCTGTTCCTGCAGCAGGACGACGCTGTTGGTGGAGGAAAAGGAGACACATTCTTCATCGCACCTTCGCAATTCCTTTTCGAGACGAACCACCTCCTCCGTTATGCCGGCCAGGGTCATATCTGAGGTCTGGGCGCGCATTTCCTTTTTCAAATTGATGTATTCTTCCATGCACGCCTGCACAAAACCCTGGGTATACCGGGAATCCGGCCCGGTGCCTTGCAGCACGAAAATCGTGGTTCTGGGGAGAATCAAGGCCTTCAGGGCAACGGGAGCGCTCTGTCCTTCCGGCCCCGGCTCCGAAATTCTCGCCTGCGCCCGCTCAGCCACCACCGGACTCTGCATCAGTGCTGCCTGGGTCCCAAGAAAGTTGTTCAACTCCTCGGTATAGAGCGATCCCTCAGGAATCGAGAGCTTCAGGTTCACAATCATGCGGCCCGATGAAACATAAAGCTGCGGCTCGAACCGGTACAGAATGACTTGGACTCCCAATCCAGCAACCATGGTACCCGGCAAAATCCACCAACGTTTCGCCAATTGGGTTTTGAACCGGGCCAAACGCGCAAGAAATCGTGTTCGCCATTCCTGCTGCTCGCGTATGAAACTGCGCTCCGACGTGTCTTCTGAAGGTTTTTGCATGGTTAGAAGTTGATAAGCCTTGAACTGACAATGACGGAATCCTCGGCGCGCAAAGGCATGTCTTTCTCAATCTCCCCGTCTTCCAGGATCTCAATCATGTTCAGTTCGAAAACCTGCCTTGGCGCGCCCGCCGCCCCGGGACGAATCACTTTTACTTTCTTTTTGTTGGCGAAATCCGCAAAGCCTCCAGCTCGAAGCAGCGCTTTGCCTGCGGTGAGATTTTCGTCCATAACCACGTCCAGTGCCCCTTGCGTTTTTACCTGGCCCCAAACGTACACACGTCCGAGAATCTTGTTGGCTGCATCCAAACTGATGATGAGGGTTGCAGTGTAATAATATTCTTTCTCGAGCAACGTCTTGAGTTCATCGGTCAGTTGTTTGCAGGTCTTGCCGGACGCGGCCACTCGCCCCAAGTACGGCAGCTCCAACTCTCCTGAATCCGCAACAGTGAGCAGGCGAGGCGCATCACGATCCTGGAGGATTTGAAAACTCACCCTGTCCCCGAGGCGCAGTTTATATTTATCATCCGGCACATAGCTGCCCGGAGGGACCGGCTCCGGCGGGATCTCGGGGTGCGCATTCGTGACGATGCCGGGAGAACCGCGCACGAGCGTGGTGGCGTTCGAGCAAGTTTGAGCGCAAATTCGCCCAGAAACATTGGTTCCAGTTTGGCCCAGGACGGTTGAACAACAGCACTTCACCAACACGCAAATCAACAAAACTCGAAGGGTGGCAGCTATGTTTGGGCGCATTTTCATCGCAATAAGATTGGGATCACAGTTGATACACAAAGTTCAGGGTAACGATGTTGAGGTCATAGTCGCCGCCCGGAGTGTCTGAGCGCCGGCGGTAATACTGGTAGCGGAGCAAGCTCGATAATTTGCGGGTAAGGGAACGCTCGAACGTAATTCCCGGTCCAACCCTTTCGAAACTCGCATTCCCGCTAAGAAGCTCGGACCCGTGCTCGAAGTCACAACCCGTCGTCACCCCAAGCTTTTGAAACAAGTGCCAACGGGCTTCGCACCGGGCGCTCCACATTTCAACCGTGCCGGCAAAGAACCCGAAGCTTACGCTGCGTCCAGCCGAGGCGCTGCATTCGACAAAGCGATTGAGACGGTGATTCAGGGCAACCCGCGTGTATGCGCCGTTGAATTCCTGCTGGGCGGTGGAAACCACCTCGGGCCTGTACGACGTATAGCCGGCAGAAAGGGACAACGACATGTTTCCAGTCGGTTTCACCTCGGCAAATGCGCCGGCATTGAAATCAGTCGCATCGGCATTGGGAGTATCCTTGTAGGAAATCCAACCCCCTCCCCCTTCGAGTCCCAAACTGACCACCGATGAGGCTCGATATCCAACGGAGCAGGAAAACATGTCGCTATAACCTGAAGAAACACCGCCTCGACCGGTAACCGGCACGTAATCGGAATGGTCAGAGCCCAGTCTCGCCGTCACCTTGCTCAAATCCCACGTGACATTCACTCCGACGATGTTTTGCAATTGAGAGTAATCGCCAGCCTGCGACAACGTGGGGTCCTGGTAAGCACTTTGGGTAAGTGAACAACGCTCGTGGATATTGATCCAGAGATCGGACATGTAGAAGTCGAACAGCAGCGCCGAACCCGGCACGATGTAGAATCGGTTCAGAGCCGGATGCGTGAAGTATTGGGAGTAGCCCGCGCTGAACGTGAAGTTCAGGCGATTCCGATCGGAAACGGGAAGAACCATCCGGGCGTCCACCTGCGGACGCACGATGACATCCAACGCCGGATCGTCAGGGACAAAGCCGATGTTGTCGTTGACTTCAAAGCCCAATTCCGTCCCAAAAGCCCATCGGGAAGGGCCTGCCCTCCAGTTCCAGCGAGTAGAGTCCAATTCAGCCCCGGCGCGATCTTCCGCAGCCGCTTCTCCTGCGAGAGAATGCCGGTTTGATTCCTGGGCCGTTCCAGGCAGAAGACTTGCCAGCCAGAAGATTTGCGCCACACCAACAATGGTGCTAAGCCGTCTCAACTCGGCGCGGCGACCTGCCATTGGCAAGCCGTTTGAAAAGACAATAATCCCCCGGCAGCTCACAAGTCGTAATGAATAGACCCTTCAGCGTCCAAAAACCTCGGCACAGATCTACCCAAAGGGCCGAAAAAGTAAAAGGACAAAATGCATTACTCTAATCATTAGTGCTTCTACATTATAACAAACTGATTGCCAAACTTGAGTCACCTGCTATAAGCGAACTGCCGCGGGCGCTCCAGACCGGATACGCCTGGGCCGATGAAACTTTGCAGTTGAGGAGGTTTTCATCTCAAAACCGGACGGCGCATAAGTCCTTCGATAAACGAATTGCGAAGTGACCGGGGCGAAGCCTGCGCCCGTTTCAAAGTATCTCCTTCACCTCTGAAATAATCTTCGGTGGAATGGCCAACTGGTTCGCCCGGGGCATGGGCGTTGTACTAAACCTGGTTCTCATTCCGATTCTGTTTCGCAAGCTGCCTAGCCAGGAGTTGGGGATCTGGTTTCTCCTTGGGCAAAGTTGGACTGTGATTGGTTTTTTTGATTTCGGATTCGCAAGCATCTTTTCTCGCAAGGTGGCTTTTGCGCTCGAAAGTGGGAGCCGGGAAGCTTCTATTGCACAATCGCGAGAAGCGGTGATTTCACAGTTGTTCGCGACTTGCCATGTTTTGAACCGCTGGCTGGCTGTTTTTGCCTTCGTGGTGTCACTGATTTCGGGCGCCATTTACCTTGGCAAGCTCGACTTGGTCGAGGTGAACCGGATGAGCGCGTGGGCGGCATGGTCTGTTCTTTGCCTGGCGCGGGCGGTCGCAATCTGGTCGTCAACATGGGCAAGTCTATTGAGGGGACTGGGCTATGTAGGGTGGGATACCGTGCTTGGCGCATTGGTGAATGCGGCGATACTGACAGGCCAGGCTGTTTGCGTGTGGCTGGGCGGGGGCCTTGTAGCGCTGGCAATCGTGGCGGGAGTCGGCGCGGTCACGCAACGCTGGTTGGTTACGCGATTCATCCGGCGTCGTTGTTCCGCGCTGAACCTGGAGCGCGGCCGGTGGGATTCGGGCTGCTTTCGAAGCATGCTCCCTTTTGCATTGCGCGGCTGGATAACTTCATTGGGGCACCTGCTCCTGGCAGCCACGGATCAATTTTTCGTAACGTCTTACAAAGGGGCAAGCGCCCTGCCCGCGTATCGAGCGGCATTCATTCTTAGCATCAACCTGCATCTGCTTGCCGGGGTATTCTCAGGAGCGGCTCCTCTTTTTGTCAGCCGTTTATGGCGCAGCGGCGAACTTGGCCAGATCCGATCGATTCTAAAGCGCAACGCCCAAATCGGCTTGTTTTCCATGGCCTGCGGGAGCGCGACGATTCTGTGCCTTGGACCAACCCTATTTGACGTCTGGCTCGGGCCCGGAAATTTCATCGGCTACCCGGTTTTGGGGATCTTCCTCGCCACATTTGTTCTGGAACACCACGCCAACGTTTTCAGCACGTGTTCGAGAGCCACCAACGACGAAGCGTATGCGATTTGGTCCGTCGCGGCAGGGATCATAAAAGTGATTCTTGCACTGGTGCTGATGAGGCGATTCGGGCTGGCCGGGTTGGCGCTTTCAACGCTGCTGGCCCAGGGCCTCACTACGGATTGGTTCATGGTTTATCGTTCCGGGATCCGACTTGCCGTGGATTATGAGGCTCACGTTAGGCAGGTGGTAATCCCATTTTTCAGTGTATTGGCCACCGCCTCGGCCATCGCTGCCACAGTAAATGCCCTCACGTCGGCACAGCCAGCTGGGATACGGTTGCCGGCCGTCGTGTTCTCCGCGCTGGTGACGCTTGCCGGGTCGGTCTGGCTGGTGATCTTACGCCCAGCGGATAGAGCCTGCGTTTTGAAGACCATCGGTTCTTTGACTTCAAAACACTGCATCGCGCTGGTTCGCAGGTAATGGAGAACCCCCCTACTACATCTGGGGCACCGGGAACAGCGATCCATATAAGCAGGTGCTGGGGATCGCAACATGGTGGCAGCGCTTACTCGGAAGCTCTTGTCCGGCAATTTCTCGACCGGGGTTGGAATGTCATTTTGGTTGCTGAAAAGTTGAATAGGATCCCAGGTTCTGTTCGAACGCTGCGACTGCCAGGATTCTTTCGCAACGACCTGCGCGCATTGCGGAGCCGGGTCAGGGACATTTTGAGGATTTGCCGCCTGGTCGAAGCGGTTCACAACCCACTCGTCGTCGTCCAGGGCGATTTACCGCGGATCACCTACCTGGCATTGCAGTGGGTGGCGCCATTGATGTTCATCAGGCAAGACGGCATTTTGACGTGTCCCGGCAATGACCGGTTTCTCGCCCGGGACCGGACCGTATGCGGGCACCGCGCCGGCCTGAACTGCCTG
>Ga0070738_10002070_pt1 | contig 33512 bp, 32 predicted proteins | sample Coa_R2_2_FD_66446 | JGI IMG/M metagenome (GOLD analysis project Ga0070738, IMG submission 66446) | Surface soil microbial communities from Centralia Pennsylvania, which are recovering from an underground coalmine fire - Coalmine... | ecosystem: Environmental > Terrestrial > Soil > Unclassified ...
GAGGGTGCTCGTCATTTCGAAGGCGTGGTTCCTGGCGCCGCGAAATGGCGCGAATATTGCTTCCCCTCAATTTTTACGATTACCAGGAAAGCGGGCTGCGTGTAACATATTTTCCGTAAGCAACTTAGCCCGATATCACTCAATGTGAGACATCCGGATCGCGGCTTGCCCCCTGCGACAGGATGCGCTTTTTTCGCCGCCATGACTGAGAGACCTCGGCGCGACGCCGCCTCATGCTTGGCTGATGGCGAACCGGTCATGCCGGGCGGAAAGAAGCGTGAACTTGCTCCGGCCGCCAAAAGGGCGCTTGCCGAAGCGCAGGCCCGGCGCGCGGAGATTGATCGCAAAGCCCGCGAACAACCCAAGGAACTGCATGGCCGCGAGGGGCCGGATCCGGTCCGCTACGGCGATTGGGAAGTCAGGGGGATCGCAAGCGATTTTTAGCTGGTCACATCGCGGGCGTGTACCTCGCAGCATAATGTAGCGTGAACAAAGCGAAGCGTGCCGGCCGCCTTACCCTTCCCGGCTTGCGGGGAAAAGGTCAGGGTTGGCACGGCGCACCGAAGTCGGGCTTGCCCGAACTTCGGCGCCAAAGCTGGATCGAAATCGGCAACAGTTGATTTCGATGTGTGCGCCTTGGCTCAGCCTGCAAGTGGCGTGTCTTTTATGACGATAGCGATGATCGCGCTTAGGACAGCAGCAACATTAAGTGAATCTTTTCTCGACAGCGCCAAACCGGCGAACGTGAAGCAGTTATCGGCATGACGCCGTTATCTCTCTTATGGCGGTGCCGGCGCTCTCACCGCCAATCCTCCGAAGACCGGCGGTCCAAAATTCCCTGAGAACAGGGAAAATAACAGGGAATTTTGAAAATCCGTCGCTGTCTGCGTGCTGTGATATCATCTCCCCTGATAATGGAAGCCACTCTATTATAGCATTATAGCGGTATCTGGAGTTTTGTCCCCTTTCGGTTGTTTTCTGGTTGGCGGATGAAGTGGAGCAGTTGGTGTTGCGGCTGTCCTTAGCTTAGGCGTCGGCGAAGAATAACTGCGCCACTTGTAGTCCCCTCCCCCGCAAGCGGGGGAGGGGAAATTCGCCACGCCTCCACGCAATAATTGAAGCGATTATTTCGCGGAAAAGCCTTAGGACAAGGGGCGGGGAAGCAAAAAATGAAAACCCTCTTCATCGACTGCGGCGCGCAACTGGAGAAAGTCTTCCGCAGGGTGCATCGCGCCGACGATCCGCCCGTCACGGTCAACGCCCAGCCGCAGATCCAGGCCGCGGACATCCCGCGCCTCCTCGACGGCTACGACATCTGCATCGACGATCATTCCTACCTGCCGACGAAAGAGATCGCGCAATGCAAGTCGCTGCGGCACATCGTGTTCTGCGGCACCGGCGCGTCGAGCTACATGGATATACCGGCGCTGGCCTCCCTCGGCGTCACCGTGCACACCTATCGCGGCTATGGCGACACGGCGGTCGCCGAGCACACCATTGCGCTGATGTTTGCCTGCGCCCGCGACATCGCGCTGTCCGACCGCAAGGTGCGCGGCGGCGTCTGGCAGCCGCTTGAGGGCCTGCAGCTCTTCGGCAAGACACTCGGCGTGATCGGACTCGGCGGCATCGGGCGCCAGGTCGCCCGCATCGGCGCCGGCATCGGCATGACGGTGATCGGCTGGAATCGCACGCCGAGGCCGGAATGCGGCGTGACGCAAGTGCCGATCGACGAACTGCTTGCGCGCGCCGACGTGGTCTCGCTCAATCTCTCGCTCACCGACGAGACCCGCGGCTTCCTTGATGCGGCCCGTCTTGCCCGCATCAAGCCGGGCGCCATCCTCGTCAACACCGCGCGCGGCGCGCTCGTCGACGAGGCGGCGTTGATCGGCGCGCTGGAATCGGGCCGCATCGGCCGCGCCGGGCTCGACGTGTTCCATGCCGAGCCGATCAAGCCCGACCATCCCCTTGCCCGCCTCGATAACGTCACCCTGTCGCCCCACGCCGCCTTCCGCACCCCGGAGGCCTCCGAAAACCTGCTGCGGCGCGCGCTGGACATTGTGCGCAAGGTGCAAGGGTATCCGGCGGTGTGATGCGGCTAGTAGAGCGATTCCATGAGACCGATCATTTGCTCGGCCGCTTTATGGATTCCGGGCTCGCCGCTTCGCGGCGCCCAGGAATGACCAGCATATGATTCGAACTTCGGAAACGCTCTAACTCGGGCGTGAATGCAAACGTGAACACCACGCGCGCCGCCAGCGTAAGAGAGCGCCAGCCAGCGCGCGTGGTGCTCAATCGCAGCCGATGTGGCTCTCCACGGTAAGATACGGCGAACTCAAAAAGTCCAGCGCATGTCCCGCCCCCACACGAAAGGAAGTTTCATGCGCTGGATGAGGGAGCCATTACCGCGAGGCGGCGCCATTGCGGCGAGTCCGAGGCGTTGCCGCCGCCGTTGCAGCCGAGCTTGCGTTTGTGCTTGCCGTCTGCGGACAGGCGCCCCAGCTGCCAAACCGCCCTTCCCTCGCATTGCCCTTGGAATACGTGAAGCACTGATTTCCGTTCTTCATCGGGCCGCCGCCGAGGACCTCAGCTTGTGCTGTAGCCACGAGCGCTCCAAAAGCGGTCAGGGCCGTGACCGTCATCGTAAATTGGCGCATTACTCCCTCCCTCGAAGTTTCCGCGGTGATGCAACCCATCTCAGGATGCATTAATTTTACATAAACATGATATTTCTATGATATATTCATGTCAACAGTATAATAATACAAGCGCCAGATGCCCGAGCTCAAAAGACTCCCGGCATTGCTGCCGGGAGTCTGCCCCCCGAACGGCGGCATCAGTACAGAAAGTTGCGCTGGATGCGGAAAACAGCGCTGTAAACATTCTGGTTTTCGATGATGTAGGCGCCGGCCGACCGGCCGGTGGCGTTCGGCTGGAACACCGTGTCCAGCGCATTCAGATGGGCCGTACCGGCAAAGGCCGTGTTGAGATGAACCCACGACAGGTCGAACCCGATATCGATATCCGGCACCGGGTTCCACATCGTCCGGGTGCCCAACTGCCACCAACTGGAATTGGGATCGCAGTTCGACACAGCGCCCACGTAGTTATTGATCAGGGTCGTTCCTGCGCCCGTTGTTCCGTTGGGCAAGACGCCGCCGGTGGTGGTCGGGAACCCCGGGCTGTTGTTGTTCTGGAACACGCCATGGTTGCCGCCGCTGAACCCGACAGGCATCGACGGGGTGGCGCAAATCTGGGCAATCGCGCCGCTGCCAAAATCGGTTCCCATCAGGCCGCCATAGACCGACGTCCTCCATTGCGCACTCCAGACATGCTCGTAGAACGCGACCGCGCTCCAATTGTGGGTGAGATAAACGGGCGTGCCGGTGTTGAAGAGGCCGTCGACCATAAAGCTCATTCCCATATTGTTGCCGGAGCCATAAACAGCCCGGGAACCCCACGCCGACGTATTGTAGCCGACGGCGCCCTCGCTATAGACCGCCTGCGCGCCTACAGTGTCTCCGGCCAGGCCGAACGGGTTGACCACTGTGAACCCCACGGTGGAGGCCCAGCCCCACTTGTCGGCCGGATGGCCGTTGCCTTGACCGCCGTTGGCGCCCGGGGTGTTGGCTGGAAAGTAGGGAGGAGTCGAATTTGAGGCGCCGTTGGGCCCGCCCGCGCAGAGTCCTGTATTGGTTCCTCCTAGTCCTACCGGGCTAACCGAGCCGCAGTTGAAACCGGTGCCGTAATAGCCGCCGCTGGCGTCGTGAAGCGCGAAGGAGGCGCCGACAAACCCCCACGCCTGATCGAGGCGGATGTTGAAGACCGGGTCGAAGAACTGCTGGCCCTTGACGTCCGTCGTCAGGGTGTCGATGCCGAACGTGGAGGTCATATCCGTTGCGGCGATAGGAATGCTTCCGCCGGCGAGGTTGACCGTCGTCCTGCCGCGGCCGCCGTTGCTCCAGCCGCCGTCCTCGAGCGAGAGGCTCGCCGACACGCCGCCGCCGAATTGCCACGTATAGGCGATGCCGTTAATGCCGATGCCCGCGGTATCGCCGCTCACCAGACGCTGCGAGGCGAGGGAATACGCGCCGGGGTTCACCAGGTCGAAGAACGACCGCATGCGGCCCGCCGTGAAGCCGGCGAACTGCAGGAAGGCGCGGTCCGAATAGGCTGTGGCTACGCCAAAGGACGCGCTGGGGAAAAGAGGGTTGAAGATGTTGGGGCCGCCGTAACCGCCCGGATTGGTGTTAGTGGCCACGCCGACGTCGACATAGGAGCGCAGCGTGCCATATTCGGTCTGCGTGCGCGCATCGAAGCTGATGGCGCCTTGACTGTTGAAGTTAAACATATTGGTGCCGCGCGTGTACCCGCCGCCGAAGTCGCCTGAGACGAAACCTGAGTTGCCGACGGCGACAGGGGCGCCGGCGCCGCCCGCCCCATAGGCGACCTGAAGTCGCGCGAATGCTCCGATTTTGACGCAGGTGTCGGTGCCCGGGACATACCAGAAGCCCGCCCCATAGAGGCTGCAGACCCTCACATATTCAACCGGCTGAGCCTTCACCGGCAGATCAGCCGCCTGCGCACCTGCGACGGCGAAGATTGCGGCCGCCGACCCCAATAGAACGCGTGTTACTGGTCTCATACTACCCCTCCCTCTCTTAGCACCAACTCCCCATTGGCTGGTTCCCGTGGCGGATATTTGTATAAATAACGGATATTTATATAAATAACCGATGCCATCGTAACGGATATTTATATAGATATCTAATTAATGTCATTTTAATATATGCTGCAGCGCGGAGCAATGAGTTTTTGCACGACGCGCACCTATTTCTTTTCACGTGTTGCTGAAAAATCACATACTTACGTGAGACTTTGTCGTCCGAAACACGCTCGGTTCCGGAATTAAATTATTGTAAACACAATGATTAATTATACGATCTTAACTTGTCTGTTACGTCTTCCGATCGCATAGGTTAGTTTACAATCTCGTAAAAATTCTATAGTCTGAATATATATCTCGAAGCCCAGCCGCTGCGCTCGGGCTCGAACCTCGCCTTCAGAAGCGGGGGTGCTGGAAGCGCCAATTAGGGAGGGGACAAATGGCTTTACAAATCGAATGTCCGAAGTGCGGCAGCGCCAGTCTCAGTTTCGTTCGCGGTGTGTGCCGAGCTTGCTATATGCGCGACTTCCACCAAAGGCGCTCGGCTACAGCCGTCACAGAATGTCCGAGATGCGGCGTCGTCAGCGCCAATTTCGTTCACGGCGTGTGCCGCGCCTGCTACATGCGCGACTACCATCAGAAACGTTCCGCTTCGGCGCTCACGGATGGCGACGGCCGGCGCATTTGCGTCGAATGCGGGGAGGCGGACGCATATGCCCGCGGCCTCTGCCGTCCCTGCTATATGCGCGACTACCGTCAAAAGCGTTCCGCTTCAGATGAACAATCCGCTTCGGATCAACAAAGGGTGTTTGGGTGCCCCACCGTGCTTGCGGGGGAGGGCCGGGGAGGGGGCTCTTGCGGCGAGTCGCCTCCGTTTATCCGTGACAGCGAAGGCCGGCACGTTTGCGCCGAGTGCGGAGAGCCGGGCACATACTCGCGCGGCCTTTGCCATAATTGCTACGTCAGGGACAATCGCCGCCGTCACCGGATGAAGCTTCACACCTGTGTAATCTGCGGCGTCTCGTTTCAGTCCGCCCGCCGCGATGCGCTCTATTGTTCGATGACTTGCCGGCAGCGTGCGCACCGGGTCCGGCACGCGAAGTCGATCAGCGCCACGATGATATCCAGCGACGCATGTGCGAACGCAAGAGCGGCGAAGGTCAGCGCCGCGGTCATGCGGGGCCTCTATCGTCCGCGGCGTCTTCTGTCTGTTTATCGCCCGCTCGCAGCGTCTCAGATCTCGCCGGCGACAAGACGGCGTTCTTGACCGGGGTTGAAGCGCCACGTGTCACGACCCCCCGCCCCCGGCCCTCCACAAAAGGGGGAGGGGAGCAGCCCGCGGCACCATCGGCGCCTTAACTGCGCCTACGGGGCATGACTTTGGAGAAGAGGTTCAATATGACCGCGCTGCATGGCCAGATTCAGAGCCGCAATCTGCGCCGCTCCTGCGGCCTTACGCCCCCCACAGACAAAAAACCCCCGGCGCTTCTGCCCGGGGGCTGGCTGTCCGCCTGCGACTGCGGGATCAGTACAGGAAGTTGCGCTGGATGCGGAAAACCGTACTCAAGACATCCTGGTTCGTGATGTTGTAGGCGCCGGGCGGCCGGCCGGTGGCGTTCTGCTGGAATATCGTACCAAACGCATTCAGGTTGGCCGTACCGGCAAACGCCGTATTCAGATGAGCCCAGGTGAAATCGAGACCCACGTCGAGATCCGGCACCGGGTTCCACATGGTGCGGGTGCCCAACTGCGTCCAGCTCGAATTGGGATCGCAGTTTGACACATTGCCCTGGTACCGATTTGCGGTACCCGCGACCGGGTAAGCCGGGTAGTTGCTATTCTGGAACACGCCATTGAGGCCGCCGCTAAAGCCGTTCGGCATTGTCGTGGCCGATCCCAAAGGACAAACCAGAGCCTTCCCGCCAGCCCAGTCCGTTCCCAAAAATCCGCCGTAAATGGACGTCCGCCACTGCGGACTCCAGACGTGCTCGTAGAACCCGACGGCGCTCCAGTTGTGCGTGAGCTGCACGCCGGTGTTGAGGTCGAATACGCCATCGATGAGATTGCTCATTCCCACCTTGCGGCCTGCGCCATAGATAACGTAGGGACCCCACGCCGTTGTGTTATAGCCGATGGCGCCCTCGCTGTAGACTGCCTGCGCCCCCACGCTGTCGCCCGCCAAGCCGAACGGGTTGACCAGAGTGAAGCCGACCGAGGAGGCCCAGCCAAACTTGTCGGCCGGATGACCGCTCGTCTCATTGCCGTTGTTACCGCCCACCGGGTAGTTCGATATTATTTGCCCGGTGGCGACGTTGATTGGGGGAGACGAGTTTGGCGAAACGTTATTCGGGCCGCAAAGTCCTGTGACACCTCCCCCTGCGCCGACCGGGCTAGCCGAGAAGCAGTTATAGCCCGAGCCGTAATAGCCGCCGCTGGCGTCGTGCAGCGCGAAGGAGGCGCCGACAAAACCCCAGCTCTGATCGAGGCGGATGTTGAAGACCGGATCGAAGAACTGCTGGCCCTTGTTGTCCGGCCACATGATGCCGAGCCCGAACGCGGAGCTCGCATCGCTTCCGCCGATCGGATAGCTATTGCCGGCAAGATTGATGATCGACCTGCCGCGGCCGCCAGCTCCCCAGCCGCTATCCTCGAGCGAGAGGCTCGCCGAGAGGCCGCCGCCGAATTGCCAGGTATAGGCAATGCCCGTGATGCCGACGCCGGAGGTATCGCCGCTAAACCGCTGCGAGGCGAGGGAATAAGCGCCGGGATTCACCATGTCGAAGAACGAGCGTATGCGGCCCGCCGTGAAGCCTGCGAACTGCAGGAACGCGCGGTCCATGTACACCCCGGTATTGCCATATTGCGCGCTCGCGCCAAGCGGCTGGGTAGTGGCGCCGCCGGCGAAACCGCCCGCGTTGGACTGAACGCTCGCGCCGATGTCGAGGTAGGAGCGCAGCGTCCCATATTCGGTCTGCGTGCGCAGATCGAGGCTGATTGCGCCGCGCGTCTGAAAGTTAAACATGCTCGTGGTGCGGCTGAACGCGCCGCTGAAGTCGCTTTCGCCGGGGTTGTTGCCGATGCCGCCTTGGAATGTGCCGCCGCCGCCGGCGCCGTAAGCCGTCTGAAGCCTCACGAATGCGCCGATCTTGACGCAGGTGTCGGTGCCGGGGACATACCAGAAACCCGCCCCGTAGAGGCTGCAGACCCTCACATACTCAACCGGCTTGGCCTTCACCGGCAGACCTACGTCGGCCGCCTGTGCGCCGGCAACAGCGAAAATTGCGGCCGCCGACCCCAACAGAACGCGTTTCACTGGTCTCATACTACCTCTCCCCCTACTGGCGCTGTGTCACAGATACACAATATATATATCTATGATATATGTATAAATTAATACTAGTAGCGACCGTCGGGCAACGGCTTTTCGTAAGAGATGTATTTGATTTCTTTTCTGTGTTGCAGAAAAATCACAGACTTAAGGCATCAAAAGTTATTTCAGCTACATGAAGTTCCGCGCTAAGTGCTTCGAATATATGGTTAAATTTTACAACCGGAACTCGCATTAGCGCAAATATCTCTGTTTTTACGGCATTCGCGTTGCGTTAACACTTAATGTCATATATATTTATATTTATGTACGGTTGCGCGATTGCATCCGATCTGACGCTGCCCCGTACGTTGCGGCTGATCCGCGCGAGGCCGTAGGCCGCTGGAAACAAAGAGAAACAAGGCGCTGATTTCGCCCCTGCCAAAAGCTTTGCAAAGCGGGGGCTGAAAAGGAGGGGGACCGTGACAATGATTTCGAAAATGAAATGTCCAAGATGCGGCGCAGTCAGCGCCAATTCCGTTCACGGTGTGTGTCGGGCATGCTTCATGCGCGAGCACCATCGAAAGCGTTCTGCGTCGGGCGGCGCAGAATGTCCGAGGTGCGGCGCAATCAGCGCCAATTTTGTTCACGGTGTGTGTCGCGCTTGCTTTATGCGCGACTACCATCAAAGGCGTTTGGCGTCGGTCGCCGCGGACAATCAAAAGGCACCTGAAACACCCACGTTTGTCGATGGCAGCGAAAGCCGGCGCCTTTGCGTCGAATGCCAGGAGCCGGGCATCTACGCCCTCGGCCGTTGCCTGAGTTGCTACATGCGGGACCGTCGGCGCCGTAACCGGATGAAGCTTGGCACTTGCACGATCTGCGGCGCGTCGTTTCAGTCCGCCCGGCGCGACGCGCTCTATTGCTCTGAGGGCTGCCGCCAGAAGGCACACCGGGCCGGCAAGGCGCGGCGCGCGTCCGACATCGTCCGCAAGGCGCCGAGCGTCGCGCCGGTGTGAAGCGCGCAGGCGCGACGTTCGCGACCGGCGGCGGAGCCATCCCCGCCCCGCAGGGGCGGCAGGGATTTTTTGCGGACACCGGCCTTTACGCCGGCGTTCTGGAGGCGCGCAAACGTCCGTCGCGCCGCAAATGCGGGCGCACTTGCGGTGCGTTAAGGCGCCGGCGAGGCTTTTCCATGCGAGTTACGGGACTTCGTCGCCGCTTCCTTTGCGGCAGCGCCGCCGGCCGCGCGAGCAGCCGCTTCGGCGGCCTCTTTGGCTTGGCGCAGCGCTCTCAGCCGCGCGGTCTTTTCGCGCTCAGCAATCAGCCCGGCCTGGTAATCTGCCATGGCTTTGGAGGCCTCGCGGGCCTCGATTTCCTTTTTCCTGAACTTGAGTTCCGCCCGTTCCCGGGCCTCTTTCGTAGGCGTTGCCAATGCTGTTTCCTTCTATCTAGGCGGAAAAAATCGTGCTTGATTAACCATCTAACGCTTGATGCGGATCGATGATCCATAACTCCGCCATAACTGTGGCAAAAAAACCTGCGGTGCCGGATCGCGCCCCCAAACAAAAAATCGCACCGTTGGCGGTCAACGCGCGTTGCGAGAGGCGGACTGCTCTGCAGTCAGAGTGCGGCCAATCTGAGGACGATAGCGGCGCGACGCGGGGCCCCGTTGAACAGCAGATCCGAATGTCGAACAGGTGAGGCGGCGAAGACACAGGAAATGTCTGCATCGCCATTGCCGCTGCCGTTCGACGATTTTGCAGGCGCCCGAAGATCGCGCTGACGTTCATGCAGCGCCATTGCGGGACTCCGCCTGGCGATCCATCTTCATGCCAGGAAAAACGGACCCACCGGTCAAGCCCCGCGGGCGGCGGACAAAGAGTGGATCAAGCTTACCGGGGTCTGCTGAGGAGACTCGCAAGCGCATGAAGGCCTTAAACCGCGTGGCGGCCTGGCGTCGTCGCGTCTACGAGATACTCGAGCACGAGCCGGCCGACGATCGCCCGGCGCGGCTGGTGAGCAGCCTCATCGTTTTGCTCGTCCTGATCAATATCGTGGCCGTGGTGCTTCAATCAGTGCCGCGGTACGAGCAGGATTTCCGGGCAGGCTTCGTGGCCATCGAGGCAGTCTCGCTCGCGGTGTTCACAGTTGAATACCTGCTTCGCATCTGGGTCGCAGCCGAGCATGCGCCCCATCGCGATGTGAGCCCGTCGCGCGCGCGTTGGCGTTACATCTCGTCAACCGACGGACTGATCGATCTCGTCTCGGTCGTGCCCTTTTGGCTGGCTTTCGTGGCGCCTTCAGAGTTGCGCATTGTCCTGTTGTTTCGGATCGTGCGCTTCCTCAAGCTCGGCCGCTATTCGCCCGCGCTTCGCTCCCTTCTGGCGGCGCTTTATTCAGAGCGGCGGGCGCTGTTCGGCTGCGTGGTGATCCTGACCGGCGCGACGCTGCTCAGCGCGGTGCTCATTCACCTCGCCGAGCGCGATGTGCAGCCGGAGAAATTCGGAACGATCCCGGACGCCATGTGGTGGGCGATCGTCACGCTCGGCACCATCGGATATGGCGACGTCGTGCCGGTGACGGCGGTCGGCAAAATGATCGCGGCAATGACGATTCTGTGGGGGTTTGTGATGGTGGCGTTGCCGGTTGGCATCATTGCGACGGCGTTTTCCGAGCAGATCCACCGCCGTGATTTCGTCGTCACGTGGGGGATGGTTGCGCGGGTGCCATTGTTTGCCGGGCTCGATGCGGCGGCGATCGCCGATATCATGCGCCTGTTGCGGGCGCAGACGGTCGATGCCGGCGAGATCATAACCCGTCGCGGCGAGAATGCCCATTCGATGTATTTCATCGCGGGCGGCAAAGTGGACATTGCGCTGGCCGGCCGGCACATCAGCCTCGGCGTGGGCCATTTCTTCGGAGAGATTGCAGTGCTGCGCCGCGCGCGGCGGTCCGCGACCGTGACGGCCGCCTCCCGCACCAACCTGCTGGTGCTCGACGCGTCGGATTTTCACATGCTGATGGAACGCGACAAACGGATTGCCGAGCGCGTTCATGCGGTGGTGCGGGAGCGCGTCGGCCTTGAAGCGGTGTCGCCCAAAGGCGACATCGCGGCCGGGGAACTGAGCGGGGCGGTCGAGGAGCGGTGACCGGCCGCATTACAGATGGCGACGGCCGGGGTTCGCGAACTAAAGATTGCCGGCCTTAAGGGTCATGTAGATAACAAACTCCGCTCCAGGGGCCCGATTGGCGGGCTTGCCGTGGTTTGGCTGGGCCGCCGGCAGGAACGGGCGGGCCGACCGCGACAGCATCAAGGCGACCTCGATAACGCGCAAGTCTCCATGGGTTTTGTTATAGGTTCTCACGCGGATGTGCGGCCAGCCGAAATAGGTGACGAGGGCGGCCAGTGCGAGGCCGGTGGCGGCAAAGAGCGGCAGCGACAGATCGAAGGGCATGGGTTACTCCCAAAGTGCTCCAGAACGCTTCTGTAATTTTAAATTACAGAAAAAATTACCGCTGTCAAACCCGATTAGGTGACAATTAACAAGGTCAGTAGACATTCATCATTAATCAAAAAATTTTTCCAGCCGCCTTGCGGGCGCTGTAATTTTAGATATCCTGCCCAGTTGTAATTTTGCTTTACGCGCGCCTCTCCCCCTCCATGCCCTTTTCCGGCATGCGGAGGAGGCCAAGGAGGCGCGCCATTTCGCAAGGAAGTGCAATGGCAATTTTGCCCGATGCAGTAAGGGCCTATGAGCAGGAACTGTTACAGAAGGCCGACATGCTGGCGCTTGGGCTCAAGGGATTGAGGGCTACTGCGCCCGAGCGGGCTGCGGAGCTGCTCGACGATATCGTGGCGCGGCTGGAGGTGGCGATCGGGCGAGACGGCGGCGCCGCCATGGTCCAGCCGAGCGTCGACGGGCGCGGCCGGGCCGAGCCGCGGCGGCTTGCGCCGGTTGTGGTGGCGGCCCGCGGCGGCGGCGCCGATGATATCGAAGATTTCATCATGGACATTCTGGCGGAGAACCCGGTCGGTCTTTCCGTCCAGGACATCGTCAACAATCTCGACGAGGCGCAGCTCGACATCAAGCGCAAGACGCTGGTGGTGCGGCTGCATCGGATGGTCCATGCCGGAAAGCTGTCGTCGCTCGCTCACGGACACTACATCCTGAGCGAGGCGGAACGCAGCCGAAGGCGGGCTTAAATGCGCGCGGCGCCGACGCCCGCGCGGAGCGCAAGCATAACCTATAGCGGTTCCCGGCCGACTGGAATCCCTGTAGCAAGGGGAGGCAAAGACGCAACTGAAATCGGCTGTTGCCGATTTCGGCACTGTTGACTACCGAAGTCGGGCGACTTGGGGCGCCGCGCCCATCAGCGCTCCGCCTTTCGAGGGCGGGTGGGCACGCTTCGTTCTGAGCTTGCCGAAGAGGGCCGACCTACGGGCGTTTCCATATGATGGAATCCGCTGCAGGCTACTTACCTTGACGCTTGGCCGGGGCCATTTCCACGAGCGCCTCGCGGGCCTTGGCGGAGCCCAGCGATACGGCACGCTCAAGGTGTCTCCTCGCCTCCAGCGGCTTGCCGAGCGCGCGCGATGACAGCCCAAGCAGTTCTTCCGCGTCGCGCAAGATATCGCGAGTGGGCGTCGGCTCCGGCTCTTTCTTTTGCGCGGCATTGCGGGCCGCCAGGGCCTCAGCCAGCGCGCCATTCGCATCGCCCGCCATGAGCTTTATCCGCGCGCGGACGATCAGGGCGGCCGCCGACGGACTGGACTCTGCTTCGGTCAGGGTCGCAAGCGCGGCGGACGCGTCGCCTTTCGCCGCAAGCGCGACGGCGAGCGCGGTCCGCGCCGGAGCGTAACTGGGATCCAGCGCCATCGCGCGTCGCGCCGCATCGACCGAGCCGTCGAGCCGCGCCACGATAGTAGCGATGCGCACGGAAAGCGGGTGTCTGCGCCGGGCCTCCGCGGCCAGCGCCCATGCCCCCGGGGCCGGCCCCTCAGCGCGTCGCACGCCGGTGGCGGAGTAACCGAGCTCGGCGAGGCGTACAAGATAGTAGCGCTGCGGCTCGAGGTCGGGACATGAGCGCAAATCCTCCGCGGCGGCGCGCCCTAACAAGGCGAACGCGCCGCCCTCGTCCATGGCGCCCGTGGAAATCGCGAGCCGGCCGTTGAAAACCTCGGCCACGCCGGCGCAGTTGATGATCTGCGCGGGCGCGGAGGCGGAACCGAGCGCCATCGTCAGGAGGACAGTCAGCGACCGCATAGTCTTTCTCTCCGATCAAGGGGGGCCCGATTCGCTATAGGGCCGCACCTCGAATTCGGTGCCCGCGTTCAGATAGCCCTTCTTGATGAAGTCGTCGCGGTCGGCGGGGTCGACGTGGATGCAGCCGTGCGAATTCGTGAGATCCGCTATGGCGTTCTTGTCCGCCTTGTACGCGGCTTCGTTCAATGCGCGGCGGCCCTGTCCCTTGACAAGGTGCGTCTTTCCATTAATGCGGCGCGATGGGGGTGCGATCTCCCCATGAGGCGGCAGCCGAAGCATCGCGTCCAGTTAGTCTGCGCTGCGGACCAAGGGTCTGCACGCGCACATGCAAGGACGCGCCATGTTCCCCAGTCGATGCATGTCCTATGAAAATCACGCGCACGCCGTTCGGCCCCTGAATTGGCATTCCGGTTGGCGCGTCCGGGCCGGAGCCTGCAAGCAGGCCTGCGAGAGCAGCCGCGAGCGGCGAGCGCGATGACCGACACGCTTCCACGCGCGCCCGCGCGGATGCGGCGCTCTGACGTCAATCTCCTGTATGCGGCCCGCTGTATACGCGGAATAGGCGACGGCTTCGCGGTCGTGATCTTGCCCGCCTATCTGACAGTGGTTGGTCTCACGCCCGCGCAGATCGGCTTTGTCGCCGCTGCGTCGCTATTGGGCACCGCCGTGTTCACGCTCGCGGTCGGCCTGATCGCATCCCGGCATGACTTGCGCAATATGTTGGCGCTCGGCGCCGCGCTCATGGCGGTAACCGGGGCCGCATTGCCGAGCTGCGACAACCCGTTCTGGATCGCCGCCGTCTTGTTCATCGGAACCATCAATCCTTCGATCGGAGACATCGGCGTATTGGTGCCGCTAGAGCACGCATCGCTCGCTCGCGGCGTCCTCGACACAGAGCGCACGCGCACGTTTGCGCGCTACAGCCTGATCGGCGCCTTGTCGATGGCGGCGGGCTCGCTCGCGGCCGGCCTTTCCGATGCGCTGGTCAGAGCGGGGCTGGCGCAAGTGACGGCGTTCCGGGTGATGTTTTATCTCTATGCAGCGCTCGGCATCATTGCGGCGCTGCTCTACCTGCGCCTGTCGCGCGTTCGCGCGGACCTGTCCGGCCCGGCCGCGCCCTTGGGGGCCTCGCGGCACGTCGTGTACCGGCTTGCCGCGCTGTTCAGCCTCGATGCCTTCGCGGGAGGCTTTGTCGTCCAGTCGCTGCTGGCGCTGTGGCTGTTTAAGAAATTCGAGCTTTCTGTCGCGGCTGCGAGCGTGTTTTTCTTCTGGGCGGGCGTGCTGAGCGCCTTCTCCTATCCGGTTGCGGCGCGGATTGCGAGCCGGGTCGGGCTCGTCAACACCATGGTATTCACCCACATTCCGTCGAGCCTTTGCCTTGTCGCCGCTGCGTTCTCCTCCGATCTGACGATCGCGCTGGTGTTGCTTCTGGCGCGGTCGGCGCTGTCCCAAATGGACGTCCCGACGCGAACGTCCTACGTGATGGCGGTCGTGACCCCGGCCGAGCGAACCGCCGCCGCGGGCATCACCGCGGCGCCCCGCAGCCTGGCGTCGTCGATCAGCCCGGCATTTTCGGGTGTGCTTCTGGCGATGCCGTTCGCAGGTCTACCACTCGTATTGTGCGGAAGCCTGAAAATCATCTACGACCTCGCCCTGTTGTATTCGTTCCGACACATCAAGCCACCGGAGGAAGGAGCGTGAGCCTGACATCGCAGACGGAAGTGTCGCAGGTGGGCCGCGCTCCGTGCGAAGGCGACGCCCTGGCGGACACGGCATCGCATCCTTCGACAGGCTCAGGAGCCCGCCTTTGCCACCCCCGGGTGATTTGAGTCGCTCGAAATTCGGTCTAATTAAGGAAACCGCTGCGGCGCAAAATAAAATACTCATTGTATGGGAGGTCGTCGGTCACGACCGCGGTCTTGCTGCCGGCAGGAAGCAGGCTTTCGATGTCGGCTCTCCGCGACAGAATATTCTCCGCCATGCGCTCGATTGAGATATTCGAATTCCACTCCATGAGATCGCGCTTGGCCGGTTCCGGCAGGCGCGACACAAATTCCGCGGGCGTGATATCGCGGATCGGCGATGCGGAGGCCAGGAAATGATAACCCCAGTCCTCGATCGATTTGAAGGCGACCACATAGGGGAAGGATTCTCGTAACGACCGCGCGACCGCGTATTGGATATTTTCTTCGCCTCCGGGAAACCATTGCTGAAGAATGCCGTTCTCAGCGAGATGGGCCTTCACGACATCGTAGAATTCCTTCGAATAGAGCAGGCTCGATGCGGCAGCCTCGATCGGCGGCGGCGGGTCCAACGTGATGACGTCGAATTTCCGATTGCTGCGCAGAAGATAGCGGCGGCCGTCGTCGACGACGATATGAGCTTTGCGGTCGGCGATCACGTCTTGGGAATCCGCAAAGAAAAAGCCGAAGGACTCGGTCACCGAGCGAGACAGTTCCACAATGGTCGTATCGATGCCCCAGCTATGCATGGCACGGAAAGTCGTGCCCATGCCGAAGCAGATGATCAGTCCTGCCTTGGCGTCGCTGTTAATGGCGAGCGGAAGATGAGCCATCACCTTGGTGATCGGCGTCAGAAAAGTCATGCCGACACCATTCACCAGCAGCCGTTTGTCCATTCCCTGGCCATATGCGATGACGGTGGCGACGTGATCCCGCCGCACCTCGTGTGGGCCCTGGTAAAACCTGCCATCCTCGTAGCTGCGGCTCACGAGTACGGCGAAGGCAAATACTGCGGCGAATGGCGAGACAATCACCGCCCCATCCCACATCGACGACAACAGGCGCCGCCTCGACCACGCGAACAAGAGGAACATCGGAATGCTGAGAACCAGCAGCGCCGCACGGGTCCCGAGGGTCGGGAGAAGCACGTAGGCTGCAACAAGCGGGCCCAGAATCCCGCCCGCGATGTTCACACTGTAGGAGCGGCCGGCGTTGGCCGGGTCGCCGCGCGAATACTCGTCGATCAGCTGCGGCGTTAGGTATCCGAGCGCAAAACAGAACGGCACGATACTTGAAAGTGTCAGCGCGACGTTCTCGCCGAGGCGCGGGTCGTTGAGCAGAATCGGGAGCAGCGAAAAGAGGCATAGCGCGCCGAGGACAATGTCAGTCGGAATAAGCTGGCCGCTCCTCAAGCTGCGGCGATAAATATGAGAGCCGATCCAGGTCGACAGCAGATAGGTCGTGAGGATCATTGCAAAGGCGTAGATCGTGGTCTTCAGCACGAACGTAAATGCCCGCGTCCAAGCCACTTCCATGGCCAGCGATGTGAACCCTGTCGTGAACAAAATGAGCTCGAGCCAGCGCCGGGACGCCTGCATGCTCGACTGCATCGGTCCTCGGCTTGGCGACCCCGAGGCAACGGGCCGCCCCAACTCAAACCGGTAGATACGGGCGAGCACGAAGCCGATCGCCGCAATGGAACAATTCATGGCCGCGGCGATGATATAGGTTGAGCGAAAGCCAAAGACTTCCACTAAAACAAGAGCCGTCATGGCGGTCCCGGCCATTGCGCCCATGACGTTCGCCACGTACAGAAAGCTGAAGCTGCTCTGATTGGCGGGATCCGTCTGCCTGACGAACGACATCATCAGGGGAAAGGTGGCGCCCATCATCACGCACCACGGCAGGATGGCGACAACGATAAAGATCGCTGATATCAACAGATAGCCCGTTGAACTCGCCTCTCCGGTCTTGAGCAGGTAGTCCTCGCCAAATTGGAACAGCCGCGGGACCAGGAAGGCGCCGATTCCAATGATGAGTTCGGCCCCGGCGTAGAAATAGGCCGACGAGATCTTCAGCCGCTGGCTCCACTCATGGACCCATTTGCCGCCGAGCCACGAACCTGACCCAAGGCCCAACATGAAGACGGACAGCACCACGGACAGAACCGGGGTGATGACTCCGAAATGCGCAAAGGCCATGCGGATCCAAACGACCTGATAGAGCAGACTGCAAAATCCCGAGCAGAAGAACAAAAGGAAAAGAACAGCCTTGGCGCGGCCGCCGATCGCTGTGGACCTGATTTTCTCTGCGTGTGCCGTAGCGAAAGCGCGGTTCATGTTCTAAAACTCCGCTCAACTGCCGTTCCTTAGCTTAGCTCCGCCCAGGCCATCGACAACGGCAACTGCTTTGAGGCTTTTCGCCGGCGTCCATCAAGCCGTCGGCTATCCGAGACCCATCGTAGCGTGGGCAAAGCGCGTCGATGGCCACGGCGACTTGCGCTGACTCGGCCCTCGCAGGCGCCTTTGCCCACCCTACACGTGATTTGAGTCGATGGAAGCCCGCTTCTAATCATCGGCGATCGGGCACAGGCTTAGGGCGTGTCCCTCCAGGTTTGTCCGGATTGGTTGACAGGGCGATGCGCTCAATCGCAAATCAAAATGCCTCAATATCCGATTTAATTTGCTGCTGTCGAATTCATCGACGTTGAGGATGAACTTCGGCCGTCCGGGCGTGCGCATGACGCGCTTTACCTCAGCGGCAAGCTTGTTACTCTGAGACAATTCGAGATAATTATTCTCGACGCCGAGAAACTGGGTATTCGGATCAGCGAACGGAATGAAAAACGCGACCGGGTCCCACGTCGCGATCAATACGACGCTATTTGCCGGCAGCGGCGGCACCCGTACGTCGACGTACCGGTCTCCATACCGGCCGCGGCCCCAGTCAAGATAGACGGTGGTGGCGGCGGCAAGGAGCAAGGCCGCGATCGCACCGACAAACCGCAGACGCCGATCCGCAAAAATCCAGATTAACGCCCCAACGGTGACGACACCCGTCAGCATTTCGAGCGGTACGGCGTACCTGTAGTAGCCGAAGCCAAGCGCCCAGCAGAAGTAAGACAGGATGACGAATATGAAAACGAGATCGAGATCGCATGTGCGCGTTGAGGGACGCGGCGGGCGGTAACCGTTGCGCGCGTAGCTCGCCGCGAATGCCGCGAATCCTGCCGCCGTCGCAACATAGGCAATGGCGCCGCGCCAGTCGCGGAAAGGCGGTTCGGCGACGATATAAGTGTCGACCGTTGTCCAATAGAACGGATACGCAATGAGCTGCCAGAAATTTTGCGGCAGGAACCGCGCGTCTCGGATAGCTTCGGGCTCCCAGTAAGGCGACCGAAAGATCTGATTAAGGTAGGGAAACGTCGGATTCCCGAAATCGTGCCACAGCGTGAGCATGTGATGCGCGGCAACGGCGAGAAAACCGAGCAGCGCGCCCGCTCCAAACAGGAGGAGTCCGCTGATGGTCTTCTGCCGCAGCGCCACAAGAAGCGCTATGACGCCTAATCCGGGGGCATAAACCGCCGACGTGTATTTCAGGCCAATTCCGATCCCCGCCAGGATTCCTGCCCACGCGAAGCCGGGGGCGCCTCCCCGCTCGGCCGCCGGCCGTGCGGCTTTGAGGACGCCCAGCAGCGAACCCAGCACAAACAGCGAGCTTGTGAGATCATTGGTCGATGTTCCGACGAGGGATATGAATCCGGGCCCGGAGGCGCCCATCAGCCACGCAAGGCCGCCCAGGGTCCACCGCTGGGATGGCGGAAGCGGACGAAAGACGTGAAGGCTGATCGCGAAAAGCACGGCGGCATTGACGCCGTGCATCGCGCCCATGACAAACGCGATAACGCGCGGAGCTTCGTTCAGCGGCGATGAGATCAACCCGTAGAAAATAAAATCCGCGGTCGGGTTGAGGAAGCCCTGCTCCTGAGCTGGACCGACATCGTAGAGGTATCGGTCATGCAAATACGCCCATGGCGCATAAAGATGGTAATAGCGCAGGTCCCAATAGTTATCGGGCCCCAAGGCCACCGACAACAGTCCGGCGCCGCCGCAGATCAGCAGCATCAAGAGCCAAAAGTGCCTTGGCTTGAGCCCGTCGGTCGCGAACGAGCCTCGGAGGTGCGATCGTTTGGTTGCAGTCTGTTGTGGGATCATGCTGGATGGAACGCGGAACAGCTGATCATCTGAGCGACCACGCGACGACAAAGCAAGATCCCCCATGGACGACGTGATCTCTATGTTGCGACATGAACCGCCGTCGGCATATCCGCAGGCTGGCCCTTACGCTTTCGCTTGCCGCGATGGGCAAGGAGAGCAGGAATTTCGAGGCGGCGTGGTGGTCAGCCGCTGATCATACGCATCAGGACGCGGTCCCTGCGCACGAAATGATGATAAACGGCAGCACTGACATGCGCGGCCACGAGTCCCGCGATCGCCGCGGCGATCAGCGCATGCACGACAAAAAGGCGTTCGGACAAGGGGCGGTCCTGAGGCCAAATTGGCGGCAACTCAAACAGTCCGAACACCATGATTGGCGCGCGATAGGCTGAGGTGGCCACCCAGCCGACGAATGGTTGAACCGCCAGCAGAGCGTAGAGTGCCCAATGCGTGGCGTGCGCGGCGGCTTGCTGCAACGGCGGGACGTCCGCCGGCAGCGGCAATGGCGGATGGGTGAGACGATACCCCAGCCGCAGGATGATGAGCGGGATGACCACGGCGCCGATCGAGCGGTGCAGATCATAGAGGGGATCCTGCAGCGGTCCGCCCCACTCATTGGCGATCACGACGCCGAGCGCAAGCAAGGTCAGCACCAGCGCTGCGGTCAGCCAGTGCAAGACACGCGCGGTCATGCTGTAGGCGATCGGCGCTGTCCCATCGGTCGTCCGAGCGCCCTTTGCGAAGCTTTCAGACATGGCGGGCCTCGTCATAGCCGATCGACCGGCATTGCGCGAATTGGACCACCACCCGACCGAGTTTATGCCCGACACGCGTCATCTTGCCGCTGACATATCGGGAGTTGCCGCCGCGATGGATTCGTGCGGCGCAATCCGCCCGCTCGCTCTCGTGACTCGCGCCAGATTTGCGCGCTTTACCCGCGTGTTCACGAACCAAACCGCCTGCTTGCAGCCACGCAGTTTGCCGTTTGCGCGCCGCAATTGCACGCCGCGTGGCGAACTTCGCGTCCTCCAGCTCGCCCATCCCCACCGCCCTCCCCGCTGATTTCGATCCGGACATTCGCAGGATGCCCTTGAATCGATTTCATGTTAACAATTTCTCGTGAAGCTGGAAAGTTCGCGCGTGCTCCGAAGAGATGGAATTGCCCCTCCGCCCGTCGCCGGATTTGATCCGGGATTGCCGCAGGAGCGGCGTGCCCCTCCCCCACCCTCCGCAGGCGGGCGAGGGTCGGGAGGGGAAACGAGAAGGACGGGCCTGGCCCCGCATCAGGTCCAACGGCAACAAGCCCTGCCATGATTCCCAGCAAATGGTTCACGCGACCGGAACGCGCTCCAACAGGCGAACACGAGAGCCGCGGCGGCGCCGCGATCCACCGTTCGCGCAGGGACGCGCCGCCGCTTCACAACAATTAAGCAGAGACGCCACCAACCGACAGGACAACGCTAGCATGATTGCAAATCAAAAGATCTGCGTTGTGCTCCCCGCCTATAATGCGGCGCAGACTCTCGAAATGACATTTCGCGAGATTCCGGCCGACGTTATTGACGACATCATCCTGGTTGATGACGCAAGCACGGACGACACCCTGCGGCTGGCGAAAAGCCTGGGAGTTTTCGCCGTCGCGCATGACCGCAATAAGGGTTACGGCGGAAACCAGAAGACCTGCTATCGTTTGGCGCTGGAGCGCGGCGCCGATATCATTATTATGTTGCATCCCGACTATCAATATACTCCGAAATTGCTGGTCCCGATGGCGTCGATGCTATGTTGCGGATTATTTGATGTCGTCTTGGGTTCGCGCGTTCTTGGAACAGGCGCGCTCGCCGGCGGCATGCCTCTCTATAAATATATTGCAAACCGTGCGCTCACATTTATACAGAATATTCTTCTTGGATATAAGTTGTCGGAATACCATACTGGTTACCGTGCGTTCACGCGAGCTGTTCTTGAAGCTCTGCCGCTTGAGCGGAATTCGAATGATTTCGTATTTGATAACCAGATGTTGTCGCAAATAATCTATCTGGGATTCAGGGTTGGGGAAATATCATGTCCGGCGAAGTACTTCTCAAAAGCATCGTCTATTAATTTTTCTCGCAGCATAACTTATGGACTAGGCGTGCTGAAAACCAGCATCACCTTCAGGTTGGCTCGATCCGGGTTCGATCGCGGCACAATATTTGAGGGCCTTGGTCATAGGATGGGTTTCGATGCGCGCGACCCACCCTAGGAGACCCGCATGCGGCCCGCAGCATGCACGAATTAATCCGCCTTTGCGCCTGAGAACCGCACTACGCGGCCCCACTTCTCCGTTTCCTCGGCGATCAGCTTTCCGAATTGAGCGGGCGATCCGCCAAGCGCCGTCTCGCCCAAGTCCGCAAGCCGCGCCTTGACCATCGGATCGGAAAGGAAGGCGTTCGCCTCCATGTTCAGCTTCTCGACAATCTCGGCGGGCGCATGCCGCGGCGCGCCGATGCCGTACCACTGGCTCGCCTCAAAGCCGGGCACGAACTCGCTGACTGTCGGAACATTCGTCAGCGCCTCCGAGCGCGCTGCGGCGGTCACCGCCAGCGCTCGCAATTGGCCGGCCCTGACGTATTCGACTGCCGCCGACATCGGCGCAAAATAGACCTGGACCTGGCCGCCAAGCAAATCCGACAGCGCGGGGCCGGCGCCTCGATATGGCACGTGAACGAGGTTGACGCCAGTCTGCATCTTGAACAGCTCGCCGGTGACGTGGGATGGGGCGCCGGTGCCCCCCGACGCCATCGTGATCGTGCCCGGATTGGCGCGGGCAAGGGCGATAAATTCCGGGACCGTGTTTGCCGGCACGGAAGGATGCACAACCATGACGTTGGGTTCCCGGGAAAGCAGCACGATCGGCGCAATGTCGCGTATAAAGTTGAAACTCAGCTTTTCGTAGAGCGTCGCGTTGATGAAGTTTGACGCCGTGATCAGCAAAAGCGTGTAGCCGTCTGGCGGCGCCCGCGTGACGGCCTCGGTCGCAATGTTGGTCCCTGCGCCGGTGCGGTTTTCGACGATGAATTGCTGGCCAAGTCGCTGCGACAACCATTGCGCCATCAGACGCGCGATGATGTCGGCCGAGCCGCCGGGAGCAAAGCCGACCATGATGCGCACCGGCCGAGCCGGATAGGCCTGCGCCCACGCAATCCCTAATGCCTGCGGAAACGCACAGGCAGAAGCCGCGAGACTCAGCACTTTGCGACGTGGAAGCTTCACGTTTTACTCCGCGAATGTCGAACGCCAGCGCCCTCCTTCCGGCAGCGGGCGAAGCGGCGCAAGCGGTCTATCGCGATTGCTCCGCATCGATAAGCCTTTGCAGAACCTTCTTGTAACGAACCGGCCCTGCGTCGATCGCCAGGATGATCGGGTCCAGCGCCGTCTCCGCAGCATCGATGATCTCCTGCTGCGCCTCGATGACGGGCGCATCCTGCTCCTCGAAGGCGAACCGGCGGGTCGTCGATATCTTCTCTTGTATCTGCGCGTTCAAAGCGTCATCCGCTGTCAAGACATTGAACCGCACAGCCGTGAAGAAATAATGCGTCGTCCGGTCGGTTTCCGGCGTGAGCATATGGATCGCGTGATAGCCGGTGCCGCTCTCGGGTGTCGCGTTGGGCAGGCAAATGCCGGTGACCAGGCGCAAATTGCTCGGCGGCATCCAGCGCATGCGGGTGAACTTGTCGACGCGGCCCGGGTTTGAGGGCATCAGAATGGCGAAAAGCCCCGGCGCAGCGGCGTCATGGGCGTGACGGCTGACGATCACGTCGTCGCCATCCTGTTCCACAGCGATCTCGGATTCAACCGTGTCCTGATTGCCGAGTATGCCTTCATGGAGGTAAGACGTGTGGCTCAGATCAAGCAGATTGTCGATGATCAACTCGTAATTTGCGCGGATGGTGATTCTGTCTCGTTTCGTAGAATGCATCTGCGGGACGTTGTCGAGCACGCTGAAGTCCGGCACTTTCGCAGCGTCTGCCGGACGTTCTCCCATCCAGATCCAGATTGCTTTGTGCCTCTCGATGACCGGGTAGCTGCGCACGCAGGCGCGCGACGGGATGTGCTTGTTCCCATGTGGGTTGTGCACGCAGGCGCCCGACGCATCGAATTCCAGGCCGTGATACGGGCACTGCACGCGATCGCCGCGCATGACCTTCCCTATGTGCAACGGCGCGAACCGGTGCGGGCAGCGATCCTGGAGCGCGGCGACCTTTCCGTTCGATTGTCGATAAAGAACGATGGGTTGCTTCAGAATGGTGCGACCAAGCAACTGGCCTTCTGCCAGATCGTCCGACCACGCCGCCACATACCACGCATTGCGCAGGTAGGTCCCGCTGATGATTCTCCTTTTGCTCTCTAAAAGGTTGGCATCGAGACCCGTCATTGGCGCTCTCCATCCTCGGCCACCCCGATTATCTATCGAGGGCCCTGATCGGTCAAAGCGGCGCGTCCCCATTCTGCATATTGAAGAAGACCGTCGTCCGGCCGGCGTCGCGGGGCGCCGGGGCGGCATCGAATCGGACTCGTAATGTCCGATTGCAGATCGTGCAAGCGGCCTGCAAGTCATTCCAGTTTATCGAAACCTGCTCTAAGCTACGGCATCGACGATGCAGCATGAATCCAGCGAGGTAACCAAGATGGCGAGTCTCATTCATACATTCGCGCGCGCTGCGGCCGGGGCTGCGATTGCAACTCTGCTATCTGTCGCGGCGCATGCGGACGAGCGTTTCTCGGAGCTTCGGCTCGATCAACTGACGCCGGAGCAGCAGCAGATGGCGCTGCACCTCAAGACGCCGCCGCGCAACAGCGAACTCAATGGCGGACCGTTCAACGCCTATGCGCGCAGCCCCGGGCTTGGCCTGCTTCTCCTGCAGGTGAGCGATTACGTGCGCTACCACAGCTCGCTCCCGCCCCGACTGAGCGAGTTCGCCATCATGATCGCGGCCCGCCAATGGTCGCAGCCTTATGAGTGGCGTGCGCACTATCCTTTGGCCATCAAGGGCGGCCTCGACCGTCAGATCCTCGTCGACCTCGGCGCCGGAAGAAGGCCGCAAAGCATGAAGGAGGATGAAGCCGCCCTCTATGATTTCTGCACCGAGATGTATCGTGACAAGAATGTCAGCGACGCGGCATTCAAAGCGGCGCTGGCGAAATTCGGCGAGCGCGGCATCATGGATCTGGTCGGGATCATCGGCTACTATGACATTGCCTCGATGGCCCTGATCGTGCAGAAGACGACCGCTAAGCCCGTCGAGGAAGCGCCGCTGCTGTCGCTGACGAGATGATGGGCAGGGCTCGTTTTCGGTCGGCTGGCGGGCCGCTGCGTGTTGGGAGAGCCGGTCCTGCACGCAGCGGCCCTGAGAACTCCATAGCCCGGATGGAGGACCGCCACTTAGCGGTCCCGTAATCCGGGCTCAGCGTTTCGGCTGAGCGTGAGGTCTTTCCCTGATTGCGCTGAGTTTATCATCGAGCCGGCCGAAGGCCGGACCCGGTGGCGCCATCCGGGCTACGGGCAGTCGGCTTCATGGAGTTAATCAGCGAGGCAACGGGATATTCAAATGGCGCGCATCCGTTTCGAATTCGACACCTTCACGTTGGAGGCAGAACTTCTTGATACGCCGACCGCGAAGGCGATTGTTGCGGCGTTGCCGATCATATCCTCCGCGCTGACCTGGGGCGAGGAAGTCTATTTCGATATTCCGGTTGAGGTCGCGCGCGAGAAAACGGCTCGCGCCATCGTGACGCCGGGCGAGATCGCCTATTGGCCCGACGGCCCCGCCATCGCGATCGGCTTCGGCCGCACCCCGATCAGCCAGCGCGACGAAACGCGGCTCGCGAGCCCTTGCAACGTGTTCGCCCGTGCGCTCGGCGACGTGAAGACGCTCGCTGCCGTGAAGGCGGGGACGAAGGTGAGGGTGAGCGTGGGGTGAAGGCCGGATGATGTGGCCACGGCGGACTATCACCGATAGTCCTCGCCCTCGATGACGGCGAGAACCTCTGCCACGTTGTCGACGTTGGCAATCAATGGCGTGCCGCAATCCACTGACATCGTTCGAAACGGCCCGCGCAACCTGGGTTGCGCTTCCATTTCGCGCAAGCCGCGCCGCAGCGCCTGATAGAGCACTTCTTCCAGCGCCGCGTTTCGATCGCGCTGAAATTGCTCAAGAGCAGCAAGAACGTCATCGTCGATGGTCAAGGTCGTCTTCATCGGTAAAAATCATGATTTATAAACTCCGACGAAGCGCCAGGGGGCCTCGGCGGCGCCCCTCACCCCCGTCCCACAAACGGCATCTGGTTCGCCATCACGGTCATGAATAACACGTTCGTCGACAGCGGCAGGTTCGCCATGTAGACGATGGCGTCGCCGACATGCTCGGCATCCATGCGGGCCTCCTGCATCATGCGGCCGTCGGGCTGCATCACGCCGGCCCCTTGCACCATGCGCTCGGTCAGCGGCGTAGCGGCATTGCCGATGTCGATCTGGCCGCAGCAGATGTCGAACGGGCGGCCGTCGAGCGCGGTCTGTTTGGTGAGCCCCGTGATGGCATGCTTGGTCGAGGTGTAGGCCGCCGCCATCGGCCGCGGCGTGTGGGCCGAGATCGAGCCGTTATTGATGATGCGCCCGCCCCGCGGGGTCTGCGCCTTCATGATGCGGAATGCCTCCTGGGTACAGAGGAACGGCCCGGTGAGGTTGGTGTCCACCACTGCGCGCCATTTATCGAGAGGCAAATCTTCAAGGGGCACTGCCGGCGCCCCGATGCCGGCATTGTTGAAGAGCAGATCGAGCCGGCCGTAGGCGCTTCTCACCGCGGCAAACAGCGCCTTCACAGAGGCCGGGTCGGCCACGTCGGCCGGCACCACCATGCTGCGGCCCTGCGTGGCCGCACCTTCCGCCGCCACCTCTTCGAGCTTGTCTTTGCGGCGGCCGGCGAGCGTCACGACATAGCCCGCCTTCATGAGCGCGAGCGCGGCAGCGCGGCCGACGCCGGTGCCGGCGCCCGTGACGATTGCGATCCTTGGAGTGGTCATGCGGTCTTTGCCCCTTCGCCTTGGGCTGCTCTCGTGAGGCAGCGGCGGAACATTGGGATACGATGCCGGCATCGGCGCCGCAAGACGTGGAGACGCCGTCAGCGTGTGCAGCCGCCAGGCAGCCTCTGATATGAGGCAGCACATGGCGTGATGCGATGCCCGTCGCGAGTGCCCGGCTCGAACTCAGCCTCACGAGCAAGACGATGAATCCGAGGTTACAGCCCGCGTGAAAAAACAAAGGTTCTATAAAGAACATTCTTCCTGCTTCGACGTTGACCATCGACTCAACACTAGGCGGAAGGATTTCCGCAGGAGATGAGATCATGTGGAACAGTAAACAGTATGCGGCGATGGCGATTCTCGGAGCGGGCCTGGCGTTTGCGGCGGCTACTCCCGCTTCGGCTTGGGGGTCCGGTGCTTACGGTTACGGCGGCTGCGGCGCTTACGGTTACGCGCCCGTCTACGGTTACGCCAGCGGTTGCGGCTACGGTGCTTACGGCTACGCACCGGCTTACGCCGGGGTGTATAGTTACGGCTGGCCCTACGGCGCCGTCGGCTTAGGTTACGGCGGCTGCGGCGCTTACGGTTACGCGCCGGCTTACGGTTACGCCGGCGGTTGCGGATATGGCGCTTATGGTTACGCGCCCACTTACGGGTATGCCAGCGGCTGCGGATACGGCGCATACGGCTACGCGCCCTCCTACGGTTATGCCGCTTCCTATGGGTATGGCTGCCGCGCGCGCCACCTGCACGGCCACGGCGGTTATGCCTTGGCGTACGCTCCGCGGTCCTCCGCCCACCGGCAGTATTACGCCTCCGCGTCCAGCCCGCGGTACAGCTCGAATGCGTCGATGAGGGCTCGCCTTGCCTCTGTGAAGTAGATCGCGCCTGGGGGCAAAGCGAGCGAAAGGCAAAACCAGCGAAAGCAACGAGCGCAAAGAAGCACTTGACTCACAACGCAACGTGACGAGCGCTGTGCATGAACGGCGCTCGTCTCAAGTTGCCAATTCGAGCACCTGTGGCGCCGGCACTGCGGCGTAGAGCAGGGCGATTTCGCGTTGCCGGGAGGCAATCGCGGCGCGCTGGTTGACGTAGCCTTTGTCGGTGATCTCATTGGCGTCGATCGACGGCAGATCGGGCAGCAGCAACGCTCGTGCGATGCGCTCGGAAGAGCCCGGATGCGTCTCGTTCCATTGCGCCAAAGCGCGGCGGACGTGATCCCGGACAACCGGGTGCCGTGCAAGCTCGGCAAGACTTGAGTCATTGCGCCCGACCAGATGCTGAGATCCGACCTGGTTCAGCCAGGCGAGCACGCCGATGAACGGCCGGTTTTCGCCGGCGACGATGATATCCTGCAGGACGGGCGACGCAGCGGCAAGCAGGCCGACCCGCAATGCGCCGACATGGACCCAGGTACCGGTTGCGAGCTTGAAGTCTTCCGCCAGCCGACCATCAAACATCAGGCCCTTTGTGACGTCGCCTGCATCAGCGAAGCGCACGGCATCGCCGGGACAATAAAAGCCCTCCTCGTCGAACGCCGCGGCGCTCAGGTCCTCCCGCTTCCAGTAGCCGGGCGTTACATTGGGACCGCGCACCCGCACTTCGAGCTTGCCGCCGCGCGGCACAAGCTTAACCTCGACACCAGGGGCCGGAACGCCGATCATGCCGGAGCGGTCGGTGAGGAAATGGGATGCGGTCGCAAGCGGCGCCGTCTCGGTGGCGCCCCAGGAGGAGGTCATCGGAATGCGCATGCCCGTCAACCGGATCGCCGCCGCCTCGAGACGCGTCCACAGATCCTGCTGGAGCGCCGCGCCTGCATAGAAGATGAATCGCAGCTTGGCGAAGAAGCTCTTCGCCAGGGCGCCGTCGCGTTCGAGATGGGGCAGCAGAGCCGCATATCCGGCAGGCACGTTGAAATAAACGGTCGGGGAAATCTCTGAGAGATTGCGCACCGTCTCCCGGACCAGCGCCGGAACCGGCTTGCCGGCATCGATATAGAACGTGCCCGCATGGCGCAGCACGAGGTTGAAATTGTGGTTGCCGCCAAAGGTGTGGTTCCACGGCAGCCAATCGACGAGGACAGGCGGCTCTTCGGCGAGAAACGGCCAGATCTGGGCGATCTGCTGCTGATTGGCGGTGAGCATGCCGTGCGTGTTGATGACCGCCTTGGGCAGTCCGGTCGACCCCGAGGTGAACAGGAATTTTGCGACGGTCTCGGATCCGGTTGATGCCGCCGCGCGTTCGACGCTGGCGCCCGGCTTCGCAGCGATGAGCGAGGAAAGCGGGGTCGCGCCCTCAAGCTGCGCGCCGTTCTTGCGCGCTACGATCTCGACACCGGCGCAATCGAGAGCGCCGAGCGCTTGAGCGAACGGCGCCGTATCGTCCACATAGATCAGGCCCGGCTGAAGCAGCCCCGCGATGTGCCGAAGCTTGGCGTGGTCTCGGCTCTGCAGCGAATACGCGACCGAGATGGGCGCAATCGGAATGCCCGCCGTATAGGCAGCGAGCATCAGGAGCGCATGGTCGATGCTGTTGCCGGATAGCACCATCACGGGCCGCTCGGCCGACAAGCCGCGCTCGAGAAATGCGGCTGCGATCGCATCGACGATCGGACGAGACGCCGCATAGGTGAGCGCGCGCCAGCCGTCTTCCGAACGCTCGGCGAGAAACACCCGGTCCGGCTGCGCCTCCACGGCGGCGCGGAACATGCGGCCGAGGCTCGGGTCATGCGGCGCCAGCGGCGTGCGCGAGCGTAGCCGAAAGCCGCCGCCATGAACCGGATCGCAGGTCACATCGACCGGCGCGAAAGCGATCGGCCGGTATGGGGGTGGCTCGGGCACTCGGGCGATTGACTCCATGCCCGATTTGTAGGCTGCCGCATTGGCGCCTGGCAATGCTTGCGTTGTGGCCCGGATAAAGGCCCGCTTTGCGGCCCTCCATCCGGGGCCTGACTGCTGCGCGCGCCAATCGGTCCGGGGATTGCGCCGCTGCACGCAAGTCCACGCGCGGCGGCTCCGTCCGGGCTACGGATACAATGTGTTGTAGAGAGGACAAAGATCGGTCTATGAAGGCCACCGCGCGGCTCTTCGCGCGGCCTCAGAGCCGGTTGCCGACGGCATCGGCAATGAAGCGGATCATGAGATGACGCACGATACGACGCCGGAGATCGTCACCGCCGGCCTGCTGGTGATCGGCGACGAGATCCTGTCGGGACGGACGAAGGACAAGAATATCGGCTACATCGCCGAGTTCCTGACGAAGATCGGCATCGATCTCCGGGAAGTTCGGATCGTCGCCGACGATGAGAATGCGATTGTCGAAGCGCTCAATGCGATGCGCGCGCGTTATACCTACGTGTTCACGACCGGCGGGATCGGGCCGACCCATGACGACATTACGGCTGACAGCGTCGCCAGGGCGTTCGGGGTGGCGATCGACTCCGATCCCCGGGTTGTTGCCTTGCTGAAGGAGCGCTACGCAGCTATGGGGACCGAGTTGAATGAGGCGCGCATGCGCATGACTCGCATGCCGAAAGGCGCCAAACTTGTACCCAACAAGGTCTCGGCGGCGCCCGGATTCTGGATCGGCAATGTGATCGTGATGGCTGGCGTGCCTTCCATCATGCAGGCCATGCTTGACGAGGTGGCGCCGCAGCTTAAGACCGGCATCAAGATGATGTCCGAGACAGTGCGGGCGGATTGTCGCGAGGGCGACGTCGGAACCGAGCTTGGAGAGATCGCCAAGGCCTATCCGGAGGTGATGATCGGCAGCTATCCGTTCATGGACGACGTGCGCGGCCCGAACACCAATATCGTGGTGCGCAGCCGCGACCCGGCGCGGCTTGCCGCCGCCAAGACAGCGATCGAAAGCATGCTTGAGCAGGTGCGCGCCCGCATCGCGGCGCAGGGATAGGGCGAGATGCCGGATGGGCTTACGGCTGTTCGCGGTGTGGCCGCCCTCTTGTTTGTGCGAGCGCTCTCCCTGTTGTGGCTGATCGCCACACCCGTTCATGCCGCGGGACTGCAGGGAACCGGCGTCGTGTTTCTGCACGGCAAAGGCGTGTGGGCCGGCGCCTTCGACGGCGGCATTCCGGCAGCGCTGGAGGCCGAAGGCGCAGTCGCGACGTCTCCGAACATGCCGTGGTCGCTCTGGCGCATTTACGGGGCCACCTACGAGGAGGCGATGCAGGAAATCGATGGAGCCGTCGCCGGCCTTAAGGCCAAGGGCGCGACCCGCATCATCATCATCGGGCACAGCCTCGGCGCCAACGCGGCGATCGGCTATGCGGCGCGCCGCCACGAAGTCGCGGCGGTGGTGGCCCTTTCGCCCGGACATTTGCCGGAGACTGCGGAGATGCGCGCCCGGACCGGGGAGGCGATTACCCGGGCACGGGCGTTGGTCGCTGTCGGGGACAAATCGCGACACGCCTGGCCCGACCGAATCCAAGGCATCCCGACGTTTGCGACGGCGTCCCCGGCCGTTTATCTCAGCATGTTCGACCCGGATGGTCCGGCGGTGATTCCGAAGAACGCGGCGGCACTGCACGGCGTGCCGCTCCTCTGGGTCGTGGGCGACTCCGACCCGATCTTTGCGCGCGGCCGCGACTATGCCTTTTCCCGTGCGCCCAGGAATCCTAAAAGCCGGTACATCGAGGTCTCTGCCGGGCATCTCACCGCACCGCGGGTGGCGCGAATGCAGGTCGTCGAGTGGGTGAAATCACTCTGGTAATTCGCGGTGTGCTAGGAGTGGCGCTGAGGTTAGCGGAGTCGGTGTCGAGCGCCACGCAAAATAGCAGCCTGCCGCCGGCACACCCCCGCCGATTCGAGAAAGCGCAATCGCACCATACATGTGCTCGTAAGATCAAACGCAGATGCCGACGGAGCAGGTGATGAGCTTACAGAATGACGATTTCGACGAGGAGACCGAGGCCGCGATCGACGAATTGGAAAGGCACGGCATGACCCTCCACCAGCTCATCCAGGACTACGTCGATAAGCACGATCTTTCAGACGAGATGACGTCGCTGATGCTGCTCGACATATCGATCAGGATGCGCATGGTCGGGTATGCCCTCGAAGCCGAAAAGCCGTCAGCTTCCGGTTTGAAACTGGATCTCGACCGCTTCCGGGGGGATATCGACGACTACATACGCGCCGCCAAGAAGAACGCCGATCAATTTGTCGCTGAAGCCAAGACGCTGCGGGCCGAGGCCGAGAGGGAGATCAAGGACGAGCTCGACGACGAGAGAGGCGCGCCGTCATGACGCCGATGCAAATGCCGGAAAAGGCGTTTCCGGTCTCATGGGACCAGTTCCATCGCGACGCCCGGGCGCTCGCCTGGCGGCTGAACGGCGCCGGGCCGTTTGACGCGATTGTCACGGTGACGCGCGGCGGCCTCGTGCCGGCTGCGATCGTGGCTCGCGAGCTCAACCTTCGCCTCATCGAGACGATCTGTGTTTCAAGCTATGAGCACGTCCGCCAGGGTGAACTGAAAGTGCTCAAGGGCGTCGCGTCCGAGCTCGTGCAGCGGAGCGGCGGCGGCGGCAAGGGCGTGCTCATCGTCGACGACCTTGTCGACACCGGGAAAACGGCGCGGGTGGTGCGTGACCTGTTGCCGAAGGCGCATTTTGCCACCGTCTATGCCAAACCGATGGGACGGCCGCTGGTCGACACTTTCATCACCGAAGTGTCACAGGATACCTGGATCGTGTTCCCATGGGACAGTGGCCTTGCGTTTCAGCCGCCGATACGCGCCGAGGGGCGGTAACAGCGCATTTGCAATGTGCGCCCGCGCGGACGGGCAAGGCGCGTCTTCGGCGTCGTGCTCGCCTCGACCTGGGCCACGGTGCGCCCGCGTCGCTTTGCGCGCCTGCCGCTTCCAGGGCTGCCGAGGCAGCCCTTGTTCCATTAAGCCGGAACCCGCCCTAAGCTGCCGGCACAACGTTGCCGCTCAGGAGGATGCGATGGATGCCGTGACCCCGAAGGCCGTCAACCCAACGGATCTCAGATCCCACCACATTCGCGTGGGCGAAATGGAGTGGCAGAAGACGCGGTTTTCCGGCTGCGAAGTGAAGACGCTGCTGTTCGATCGCGACAGTGGCCTCGTGACGGCCCTGATGCGCTTTGCGCCTGGCGCGGTGCTGCCCGACCACGAACACGTCAAGATCGAGCAAACCTATGTGCTTGAAGGCAAGCTGGTGGACCGGGAGGGTCCAGATGCGGGCCTCACGGTGCCGCAGGGGGATTTCGTCTGGCGGCCTGCCGGCAGCCGCCACTCGGCCTGGTGCCCAGAGGGCGGCCTGATGCTCGCAATCTTCCAGGTTCCCAACAAGTTCTTCGAGCGCGACGGCCGCGTCACCGACATCACGGGCCGCGACTGGGCGGAGATTTGGGGCGCGGTCGACCGGGGCGGATAGCAGGGCGGTGGAGCCGGCGGGCGTCGACTGGCCGCGCTCTTCCCCTCCCGCACTGTGGTGGAGAGGGCCCGGAAATCTGCTCGCGCCCTTTCGCACCTGCGGTGAGCGGTGCTAAAACGCCGCCGACCGCGGACGTGGCGGAACAGGTAGACGCAACGGACTTAAAATCCGTTGGGGGTAACCCCGTGCGGGTTCGAGTCCCGCCGTCCGCACCAAGAGCGGGCTCACGCCTCTGCCGTGGGCGTCAAAGGCATTTCCACGAAGCGTATCCGTAGGTAGACTTCGACCTGTCTGTGAAGGCGTACGGGCGCTGATGGGGAAGCCAATGCGATTACTGAGCGAATGGCGGATCGCTATTGTGGTTGGGATCGTCTGCCTTGGCGTCGGTGTCTTTCTTGGCCGCTTAACTGTGTCAGGTCCCGAGCCGGGCTACGAGTCCAAGCACGAATTCGAAATATATATCACCTGCATGAACCTATATCGTGATGTGGCTGGCTGCGCCGACGTGATGAAGAAGCTCGCGAGCGAACGGGTTGAAGAGAATTGATCCGCGGGACGCTCTAATGCGCCGCTCGTTCCCGGTCCACGCAATTCTCGGTCACACTGGTTCCAATACCCGATAGAAGCTCGCCCGGTTAATGCCGAGCGCGTTCGTAATCTCCGGCCCAGGTCGTGCTGCCCGGAAGTTGCCTGGGTGGCCGCCTCAAGGCATTTCCCGAATTAGGCTAGTTTCTGTCGCGAAAGGCAAAATAGTACGGTGAAATCGGCATTTCCAGCGTTTTTCCACGACAAGTTTTGCTTGCCATTGTGAGGCGCGATGTCTCTCATTTGAGAGATGA
>Ga0070738_10002075_pt1 | contig 33474 bp, 22 predicted proteins | sample Coa_R2_2_FD_66446 | JGI IMG/M metagenome (GOLD analysis project Ga0070738, IMG submission 66446) | Surface soil microbial communities from Centralia Pennsylvania, which are recovering from an underground coalmine fire - Coalmine... | ecosystem: Environmental > Terrestrial > Soil > Unclassified ...
CGTATTTCCTGACCGGTCGTCGCATCCCACAATCGAACGGTCTTATCGTCCATACTCCCTGTAGCTAATGTCTTGCCATCTTGAGAAAAAACGACGTTGCACCTCAGTCCCGGTCCTTCGCCCAGAACGCGCAGTTCGCGCCCCGTAGCCGTGTCCCAAAGATGCACCGTCCGCTCATTCATCCCAGCCGAAGCCAGCATTTTGCCGTCGGGCGAGAATACAAGACGATTCAAGTAGCTTTTGTTCGTTGCCTGACAGCGGCGAATCTCGGTTCGGTGCTCGGCATCCCACAACCGCACGATCTTATCATCGTCCTGGGCGGCGATCATCTTGCCGTCCGCAGAAATCGCCAATGCGTACGACAGGCCGGTTTGCGGCAATTCTCCGATCCGCTTTCCAGTGGCCACATCGTAAAAGAACACCGTTTTCGTGCCGCTTTGTTTATCGAATCCAGAGAGAGCGACCATCTCCCCATTTGAGGACACGGCGGCAGTAATACGCTGTAAAGGGATTACCATTTGCCGCAACATCTTTCCCGTGGACATTTGCCACACACGCACGCTCGTGTTCTCGCGTTCCGGCGACACCGAAAGAAAAGCGTCGCGATCGGGCAGGCGGAACACATCATGCGCGCGGCGCAGACGAATAGTGCCCATGCGGGCGAGGACGCCGGGAGGGAGTGGATCGCCATAGCGATCCGTGCTTGCGAATGGTTTGTCCCTCTGCGCACCCGGCAGGTCGGATTTCTTGGCGGGCGATCGCGGTTGCGCTGTTCGCCTCTCTTCTTCTGGTCGCGCCGTCAAATGCGAATAAATGAAAGCGCCGAAGCCGCCAGCGAGGGCGCCAACCACCAGCACCAGCGACGCGACCAGTTGCAACTTGACCGACGCTACGCTGCCGATACTCCCTTCGGCTAACGCCATTACCGCTGTTGAGATCCCTCCCTCTGTCGTCGTCGCGGACGCGGCCCGAAGGATCGCTGAGTTCAGCAACGCCGGCAGACGCGCCGAAGCCGTTCCTTGCATCGCCTCCATCGCCAACAACGCCGCCGATAGCGTTAGACCGCGACGCAGCAAACGCTGGTGCAGCTTCGTACGCCCGCGCTCAAGCCGGCCCTTGACCGAACCGGGCGTCCAGCCCAACAGCCGCGCCGCTTCCGGCTGACTGCGGCCCTCCAAGCAGCACAGGATCAACGGTAGACGAAAACGCTCGGGCAGACACTGCAATTCGGCATCAAGGATCGCCAACAACTCGCGGGCGCTCACTTCGGCCAACGGATCGGTGGTCTGACCGGACGGAGCATTCTGGAGACGTTGCGTTTCGATCTGGCGGCGGCGAACGTCGGCGGCTTTTGCTTTCAGGGCCAGGCGATAAGCGACGCCGTGCAGCCACGCGGCTAGCGTTTCCGGATGGCGGATGCGGCCGGCCTTGCGTGCCAGCACCAGGAACGCGGCCTGGCAAGCATCCTCGGCGGCATGCACATCACCCAGCACGCGCCGGCACAAGCGCAGTACCATCGGGCCATGCCGCGACACCAATCCGGCAAACGCCGCTTGATCCCTGTTGCCGACAAATCTCCGCAGCAGCTCGGCATCGCTACCGAGTTCTCCAGCAGCCGGGGCAACTAATCGATGTATGTGAGCAAGCAACGGCGCGGAAACGGCCATGACGACGATCTCCCGAACCATGAGGGGCGATGCGACTTTCTCTCATGGTACTTCCCTCTCGGCTGCCGACCCGCACGGTTTTTTTCGTTTTTTGGTCGAATTCTCCGCCTTACTCTGCAACGTCAGCAGATACGCCATCAGATTGTTGAAATCGCCTTCCGGGATCTGCTCGGCGAAGTTGCCGGGCATCGGCGATACCTGCGCCGTGTTGCGTTCCTCAATTTCGTTTTTCGGTACGCGGATTTCCTTACCTTGCGAATCGGCCAATACCAAAACCTCGCCCTCTTCCTTGAGCAACAGGCCGCTTAGTACCTGTCCTTTTTTCAGGGTCAAAGTGGTCTGGCGGAATGCTTGATCGACATTGCGATTGGGATCGAGAATGTCTTCGAGCAGCCGATCGATTCCGCGGACGCCGACGCCATCGAGCTGTGGGCCGATTTTGGCGCCCTGACCGCTGACCTGATGGCAAATGGCACAGCTTTTGGTGAAAACTTGAGCGCCCAGGGCCGCGTCCTTTTTCGCTTTGAGAAAAGCGTCGCGGCGGCGGTTCAGGAGAGCTTCCATGTCCGCACCAGCGGGCGGCAAGCCAGCGGTCAACTCCTCGATGCGTTCCTTCAAGTGAGGCAGGTGTGTCGCTTCCAGTCGCGCTTTGACGAAAGGATTCTGGAGCAGACGAGCCGACGCCTTGCCGGCCTTGACGGCATCAAGCAGCTTCTCGGAGCCTGCCGGACTGGCCGCCAATCCCACGGCGATGATTGTCTGCAAATTCGCCGGCACGCTTGGCAGGATCTTGAGCAGCTCCGCCCGGGTCTCTGGCTGATTTGCTTCTGCCAATTGGTTGGCGCAGTGTTCGCGCAATGTACTGGGCGCTTGGGCGTCGGCGAGGACGCCGCCCAGCGCGGCGGCATGGCGGCGCGGGTCGAGCTTCATCAGAGCTTCCAGGGCTGCCTTGCGCTGTCCCTCCGGCGCGCCGCGTTTGCCGGCCAATTCCGTCAACCGCTTCTGCTGATTCATCAGCCGCAACTCGCCAACCAGTTTGATCCCCGACTCTAACTCGCCATCGCTTTTCGAGGCGAATAGCCGGCCAGTTAAATCGACGGCCCAAGCGCGAACCGGCTCCGCCAGCTTGCTGCCGCGTTCCTGCGTGCCGCTCTGAATCGCTCGGAAAAGCTCAACTTGTTTTCCGGCATTGTCCCTTGCTTGCCCTTCGGGCTGGCTGCCGCGCGCGTAGGCCAGGAGTTGCTTCGTCATTGCTTCGCTGCCGTAACGCGCGATGTGATGCACTGATCGCGTTTGCATTTCGCCCTCTTCCTTGTGCCGTTGTAGATATGCCATGAGATAGGCGGCTGCTTCGGCGCTGGGTACGCCCAGCGCCACATCGGCGATGGCTTGCCGGTCGCGCTCGTTCCATGTCTCGCCGGCAAGTTCCGGCCAAGCGTCCGTGGAACGGAGTTGGTCGCGCAGGGCCATGCGGACGACGTGCAGCAAATGCGTATCGTCCTTCGGCACGGCATGACGCAGATCGAGAAGCGGACGCACGTTGTTCGCTGAGGGATGCCGGCCGAGGGCGTCGGCGGCGGCGCGTTGTACCTGGGCGTCGGCGTCTTTCAAGGCAGCGAGAGCAAGGTTTCGCTGAGCCGGCGTCAGTTCGGCTCGCTCGCTCAGAATGCGTTGAACATGCGCGCGCACGCCGCGGTTCTCGTGCTTCGCTGCTCTTGTGAGAAGATCTTCCTCCGGTCGCTGATGCTCCCGGCTTGCCAGGACGCCGACGCGCTCCAGGACCCACAAGCCATGAATCCACTGCCACGGAGTCGCTTTGTCCGAGGATAAAAGATAAGCCGTCGCTTGTGCTCCCTCCTTGCCGCCGCGCTCGACGAGCTGATTCATGGCGTGCATGCGCACCGTCAAATTCGGATGGCCGAGATCCTTGATGAGATCGCGCACCGACGCGGTGGTCCAGTCGGTGCGCGGCACGGGTGTGCCGTAGCTCGTCGCTTTCGATCCGGGCTTGTTATCGCCCCGATAGACAATGCGCCAGATGCGTCCGCTGGTGCGGTCGCGGCCGGGGTGCGTCAGCGGTACTTCGTAATGACCGATGATGCGGTTGTAAAAATCGGCGACGTACAAGGCCCCGTCGGGGCCAAGCTGGACATGGGCGGGACGAAACCACGGATCATCGGACTCAAGAAATCTCTTGAGGATACCTTTCGGGCTGGAGCCGTGCCATTCGATGGCGAACTGATTGACGCGGCGGCTAACGACATCGCCGACATAGGCGCAATCGCGCCAGGCCGGCGGATAATGGTCGGCGGCATAATAGGCGATGCCGGCCACGGCAGTCGATTCCGTGTAACCCGAGTACATTTCCGGTCCAAAGCCGAGTCCATCGTGCGGTTTGCCGAAACTCGGATACCAGGCCCCGCGCAGCAATTGATAGATCGGCTGGGTATGGCAATCGGCCGAGTAGAGATTGCCGAGCGGGTCAAAGGACAGGCCATAAGGATTCACCTGGCCATGCGTGAAGAATTCGATGTGGCTGCCGTCGGGCCGAAAGCGGTAGGTATTGCCGGAGTTCATGTGAATCGAACTGCCATCCTTTGCCTTTACGGTCGAATCGTTCGAGAAGCCGTGGACCGCGTAAATCCAGCCGTCAAATCCCCAGGTGAACGAACCCGTCAGCCCGTGCGTGTCGCGCCGTCCGTACTGGGTATAAAGTGCCGTGCGGCTGTTCGCGTGTTCGCCGCCCTTGCTATCGCGGAGCCGGTATATCGAGGGGATGCTGAAAACAAGTGCGTCTTGCGGTCTCTGGGCCGGCAGCGGCAATACGCCGATGGGAATGACCAGATCGTCGGCAAAAGTCGTGACTTTCCGCGCCCGGCCATTGGGAGCGAAATCTTCGAGGATTTTCACGCTGTCGCGCGATTTCTTGCCGGCCTCCGGCGGAAACGGATACTCGACGGTGTCCGTCACCCACAGTCTGCCGCGGTCATCGAAGGCGAGGTTGAGCGGCTTGTGAATATCCGGTTCAGCGGCGACGAGCTGAATCTCGAAGCCCGCCGGCAGACGGAACAGTTTGAGTTCTTCTTCCGGTGTGCGGTGCGGCGTCGAGGCGACATTGGGATCGGGTTTATCTTCGGAGCGTGCAGTCACGGCGATGATGCCCAGCAGCAGAGTGGGAAGGCAATAACTGATGAAACGCATCATGTCCTCGGAGAGTGGGAGTCAACGGTGGATCGATGATTGAGGATAGTGAATGAAATAGGGTCGATCAAGAAGAAAGGGATTTCTGTAGATATGTTCGCGGGATCACCAGGGTTGGTGCTAAGAGCAACTCCTCAACATGATTTCTTGGATTAGCCCTGTTGTTGCCGGTATCGCTGGCATTCCTCATGAATCTTCTCGAATTCCTGCATACGCTCCTCATCCTCTTGGCGGGCCGCCTCTAGTTCGGCGTCGATCTCTTCGCGCGAGCGGGGAACATGTCCCCTCGCCCGTTGCTCGGCCCAGAGCCGCTCGAAAAACTGCCAGATCTCCGTCTGGGTAAGGTCGGGCATCGGCTCGACTGTTACCTTCACTCGTCCCGGCGGCAGATTGGGCTTGTCATCTAGCACCAGCGTGCCGTCCTCCCGCAGCGTGCCCTGGACTTCGATGGCGTTGGTGGTCATAGGTTTCTTCTCTTCAGGGCGCCCGTTCTCTTGTTACGCAATCCACAAATCATGGCACGCCTGCTCGTAACTTGGCTCCAAATCGAGCGGGATGGCGAGATCCTCCGCCAACCACAACGGCAGCGTCGGCAGCGGCTGGCCAACCGCCAGGGTGTGCGACCAGGCTTCCAGCCGCGACTTTTTCCCCTTCTCGAGCCAACGACACGAGGCGGCGTAGATGTCGGGAGGCTCGGCGCCCAAGGTCGGGTCTCTATGTCCGATGAAGGCCAGCAGCTCCGAATAAAGGTTGAAATGACGAACGGTCACGAGATCGACGATGCTGACCGCCACTCCTTTCCGAAGCAACGCCACACACTTGGCGACAAAGACATTGCGGTGTTCGGGCCGGTCCTTGTTCGCTGGGCTGACGAGTTCGATCGCCGCGACCAGGCGCCTGCCATGCCTCGCGTCGTAGATGCGGACTTCAAACTCGTCGTTATCCGGCAACGCTGTCTCAACGGCGATGCTGGGCTTGGGCGGTGCCCATACCGCCGTTGCTACCCCGCCGTTTCCTTCGCTGAACGCGGGGGGAGATTGGGACTCGTGTGTCTCGAAAGCCGCCACATCAATTTCCACATACGAGCCGGAGTGAACTCGCGGCCCGGCAATGTAGCCGGCTGGGAGTTGCTTGCGCAAATGCTGGACGATCACCGCGGGCCATTGTCCGTGAAACTCTTCCCAAGAACCCACCTCATCGACCGGCGGGCGGAAATGATCGCGTAAAGGCATGGCTGATCCTCCTCGTCCCCATTCTATCCCATGTCGCTCGTCGAAGTCATTCTTAGGGGCGCCCAAATCGTTTTAGCGCCTCGCGGTTCAGCTCGATGCCCAACCCCGGCTTATCCGGTATCGTCAAATACCCCTCGGCATCCGGGCGAAACGGCTCCAAGATGATCTCATCGAGATACACGCACGGCGTCAGATACTCGACATATCTCGCCACCGGCATCGCGGCGCTCAAGTGCAGGTCGGCGGCCAGCCCGATGGCCGTGTTCCAGCCGTGCGGCACCCACTGGATGTTGTGTTCATACGCCATCCAGGCGATGCGCCATGCCTCGGTTAAGCCGCCGCACTTGGTGCAATCGGGTTGAATAATATCCACGGCCTGGCGTTCGAGAAACGGCCTAAAGCTCTGCCGCCGTGTCAGCACCTCGCCCGTGGCGATGGGCACCGGCGAATACCGCCGCAGTTCGATGTAACTCTCCAGATCGTCCGGCGGCAGCGCTTCCTCGAACCAAACGATGTTGTAGTCGGCGAGCATCTTCGCCGTTTCCAGCGCCCATTTATAACCGTGCGGCCAGAATTGCTCGCTGCCGCCGGCATCGACCATCAGCTCGACTTCCGGCCCGACCGTGTCGCGCGCCGTCCTCACCAGAGTTTCGTCGAAACGGCGATCGCGGCGGCCGAACGGCCGCCAACCTAGCTTGATGGCCCGAAAGCCGCGCGATACGGTTTGTTGCAGCGTTTCGCGCAGTTTTGCCGGCTCATCAAAGAGGATCGATCCATAGGGTTTGATGCGCGTACGATAGCAGCCGCCGAGCAGCCGGCTGACCGGCTGCCGGCAAATCTTACCCATAAGATCCCACAAGGCGATGTCGAGTCCGCTGATGGCATGTTCGACGGAGCCGCCGCGGCCCTGCCAGAACATCGACTGGCGCAGTTTCTCGCTGACACGCGCCGGCTCATCGGCCCGTTCGCCGATCAAGTGCGGCCGCAGCAGATCGACGGCAGCGACGACCAAGCTCTTGCTCGTCATGGCGCTGCCGACGCCGGAAAGCCCTTCATCGGTTAGAACTTCGAGAAGGGTGTTCAGGTCTTCTTCTGGTTTGTTGCCCTGCGGCCAGCCGCCGTCCACCGTGCCGCCTGACAATCCCGTGACACGGACATCGATGATTTTCACGGTTGTTTGCTCCTAAAAATACGTGCCGTTATTCTAAGAATGAGAAAATGATTCGTTGGAAGATCCGAGCCGCGCACATAGCGCAGCGGAGTAAGCGGCGCCATGTGGCGGCCGCTTACTCCGCTGCGCTATGTGCGCGGCTCGGATGCTCGCATTATCGACTAACGAGATGGCGTAACGCTTTCGCTTTTTCGTCCAGACGCGAGTGCAGCTCCGCATCGACCACTTCATTTGCCAGCCGTTCGTATTCCCCGGTTGCGAATACCAGCGCGGATTGATGTCCCTGCGAGGTCGATCCCGGCGCGAGGTAGCGAAAAACGATCGGCTCGTTCGGCGGTACAAAGCCTTCGGAGGTATACTGGCTCTGAAGCCGCGCTGGGGAAGTCCACCATGTTGACACGAGATCGTCGATGGCTTTCTCGCGTTCGAGCGGCGTCGTCGCCGGCATCCAGTTCAACGCCTCGTCTTTGCGCCACGATTCCAACTCAAGGGTGTGATAGCCCGGTCGATACAAGCGCACCATGACGGTGTGATGCGTCGATGCACCGGAGACCCAGGCCATGCAGTTGAGCATCCAACCGTAATCGGCGGATACCTTCACTTGCGGATCGAAACTGCCGTCCGGATGCAGGGGCAACGGCGTCAGCACGTAACGGTCTTTTTCAGGTATATCGAAGCAGAAATCGTCGTCGGCGACATCGACCCGGAACGCGCGAACTTCGTCGCGCGCCGCGCCGACGGTGGCCGGACGAACATACGAAATCGTGGGATATGCGTATCCCAAGGGCATGCAGCCGGCCAAAAGCAAGCCGAGCAGCCCGCATAATCGCGGCATGACCCCCTCCTTGGCGTCGGTCGCCCCTTATAGTGGAATGGACGCCCTATACCGAGAGGGTCGAATGAATGCAAGAGGAGCCGGCCGAATGATTCGCCTCCCCTCGCCCCCGCTTTTATGCTTGTTTTGGTTTTCTCTTCGCGTTTTTCGTGTGTTTGATGGGTTTCTTTTTTTCTATTTTTTTCGTCTCAGTGGAAGTGAGTTGAGGATTCGCGGCGTCATTTTGGGGCATCCAACTCGCGCGATATTGTTCCATGAAACCGAGGATATCCAGCTCGTCGTCAAGGTTGCTGTAGCCGCACGCTTTCATCTCGGCGATGGCCTCGGCATTGCTCCAATGCTCGAATTCCATGCGGTAGATGGCACAGTACGATCCCGCGCGGTGGATGCCGGCGAAACAATGCATGAGCACCGGATAATTGTGGGGATCGCTCATGATCTCGCGGAAGCGGCGCACGCCCGCCTCGACCGGCACACAGCCACCCTCATCGCCCCAACGACTCGGTAGGATGCGCACGAAGTTGATTTCCTCGCTTTTGCAAAACTCCTCCTCTGCCCTGTCTCGCTCCGATTGCCCGTCGCGCAGACTGATGACGGTTTTAATGTGATAATCGTTGATGATTTGCTTCAATCCTTCCTTGGTCATCTGCCCGCTGCGATAGAGCACGCCGGGCCGGACCACGTGAAAGTTGCGCATCTGCGCTTGTTGATGTACGGCCAGCGCGATCGGCGAAACGATCAGGGCAAGCACGATTAGGCTGCCCACGGCAATCTGGAGAATACGAATCATGGAAACGCCTCCCTTGAATTTCGGCCATCGCTGGGCCGTCGGCCGATGGGGGGATGATTGTAACGACAGGCTCGTTGGGAATAAAGGCGGCTTTGATTACATAGGCGAGCGGGGTTGCGTCAGCGCCCCGAGAATCGCGTGGAAAAGGCGAGCGGGGTTGCGTTAGCGCCCCGAGAATCGCATGGAAAAGGCGAGCGGGGTTGCGTCAGCGCCCCGAGAATCGCGTGGAAAAGGCGAGCGGGGTTGCGTCAGCGCCCCGAGTACGGCTCTCGGGGCGCTGACGCAACCTCGCTCGCCTGAATCGATTCCGCTTCTTCTTGACACCACGCCCGCGCGACGAGTACGGTTTATCGACAGGTGCTGATGGATTCTCAGCCAAATAATCCCAGCCATCGTGGAAGGGAGGATTTGCTTTGCCTCGCTTGATTGTCACGAAGGGCGTCGATGAGGGCAAGCAGTTCGAGTTGACCGGCGATCAAGCCGGTATCGGACGCGACAGCTCCAATCGTATCAAGCTGCACGATACCGAAGTGTCGCGCCGCCATGCCGAGTTTGTCCGCTCAGCCGAAGGTTATCGCCTCGTTGATCGCGGCAGCGTCAACGGCACCTTCGTCAACAATCAATCCATCCGCGACGTGCTGCTCCAGCCGGGCGATCAAATCCAGATCGGGCAGACGATCTTGGTCTACTCCGGCGGGGCGCGGGAAGGGGCCTGGGAACCGCCGCTGCGCCGCGACCTTGCCGATCAGATCAGCCTCATCAGTCGCCAAGACGTTGAGCTGCCGTCGGCCATCGTCCAATCCATCGGTGAGGCCGAGGGAAGCCGCATCCTCGCCCACCCCGAAGAGGTCGAGGGGCCGTGGCTGAAGAACGCCTTGGCCAACCTCATGTATCAGGCCACGCAGGCTGTTAGCCACATACTCGATCTCAATCAGCTCTTGGAACGCATCCTGGAGCTTATCTTTCGTCATCTCGACGCCGACCGCGGCTGCATCATGCTGCGCGATGCACCCGCGAACGAGGCGGGAACCACCTCAGGGGCGCTCCAGAGCGCCGAGTTTCAGCCGAAAGCGGTTCGCTGGCGCGACGGCATCAATCGCCGCGAAAAGATTTCCATCAGCCGGACCATTATGGATTATGTCCTGAGCGAGAAGCAGGGCATTCTCGTCTCCGACGTGGCACGCGATGAGCGCTTCCAGGCCGTACAGAGCATCGTTCGGCACGGCATCAGCGAAATCATCTGCGTGCCGATGAAGGGACGGCACGAAACCCTCGGCGTGCTCTACCTTGATGCTCGCACGCTGGCGCGCGATCCGCTCGGCTTGCCTTTGCCCGGCGGTAAATCGACTCAGAAATTCACACGAGAACATCTGTTTCTGGCCAGCGCCATGGCCCACCATGCCGCCCTGGCGGTCGAGGAGACGCGCTATCATCAGGCGATGGTGCAGGCGGAGCGATTGGCAGCGGTCGGGCAAACGATTGCCGCGCTGTCGCACCATATCAAGAACATTTTGCAGGGATTGCGCAGCGGCAGCGAAATCCTCAAAATGGGACTCAAGGACATGGACAGCGCCCTGCTCCAGCAGGGTTGGAAAAACATCGAGAAAAACCAGGCCAAGATCTACGATTTGGTCGTGGACATGCTCAGTTACTCCAAGGAGCGTGAGCCGAGCATTGAAAGCACCGACTTGAACGAGGTGGCGGGCGACGTGATCGAGCTATTGGCGCCGCGCGCCAAGGAGTTGAACATCGAATTGGTAGCAGTTTTGGAAGAGAATCTGCCCAAATGTCCTGCTGATCCCGAAGGGATTCACCGTGCGCTCTTGAACATCGTCGGCAATGCTCTGGATGCGGTGGAAGACGCGGAATCGCCGCGTGTGCTCATCTCGACGACGCAAGAGGAAGACCGCGAATGGCTGCGGTTCGAGGTGCGCGATAACGGCGGCGGTATCCCGGCGGAGAAAATCAACGACATTTTCCGCCCCTTTGTCAGTTCCAAGGGAGCGCGCGGCACCGGGCTGGGCTTGGCAGTCAGTCGCAAAATCCTGCGCGAGCACGGCGGCGACATTCTCGTGCGCAGCCAGCCAGGACAGGGTAGTTTATTCATCCTCCGTCTGCCGCTGCGCAGCCCGCTTTCCCCCGATACCAGCGGGACCCGTACCGATCTACCGGTCGCACCACCCTCGGCCGAAGGTTAATCGGCTTGCGTCGCCAGCGCCAGCGCCATGCGGCATCCCGCGAGATACAGCGGCAAATCCACGTATTCGTCGATCGTGTGGATATTGTTCTGACCCGCGCCAAACGTGATGGTGGGGATGCCGTGGCGCACGAACCAGTTGGCGTCGAGTCCGCCGTTGCCGATACGCAGCGACGGTTGCAGTCCGGCACGGACGGCGGCGGCCTGCGCGTGCCGGACGACGGGAGCGTCTTCCTTTAAACGGAACGGGTGGTAATCGAGCCGGGTCGTGAACTTGACCTTGGCCTTGCGGCCCTTATCATTGGTGATTCGCTCGGCCGCATTGGCGAAGGCAGCACGATACGCGCGGGTGATCGTCTTGGCAAAACGGGCGTCGTGGCTTCGCGATTCGCCGTGGATATGCACGTAATCGGTGACGACGTTGGTGGCCTCGCCGGCGCTTTTGCCGTCGCGCCCGGCGACCCGACCGACGTTCGAGGTGCCATCGCCTTCCTTCTGATGGATCTTGCCGAACCAGCCATCCCGGTGGATCTCGGCAAGCGCCAAGGCCGCCACCATTGTCGCCGAGATGCCCTGCTCCGGATGGACTCCGGCATGCGCGGCGCGGCCGGTAATCTCCACTTCCCAGCGCTCGGCGCCGACCGCACCGATCGTCAATTCCGCGGGCGAGCGGCCATCGACATTGAAGCCCATGATGGGACCGCCAAGATCGGCCGGATCGAGATACCTCGCGCCGAAAAGGCCGCTCTCTTCGCGCACGGTGAACAGCAGCGTTAAGGGCGGATAGGGCAGTTTGTTTTGCAGAAGTGTCGCCGCCAGTGTCACCAAACAGGCAACGCCGGTGCGGTCGTCGCCGCCCAGGGCGGTATCGCCGCGCGAGAGGATGCGGTCCCTGCCGCGCTCCGGAACGGCGCCGGCGCAAAGAGGCACCGTATCGAGGTGGGCCGCGAACAGCAATCGCGGCCCCGGCTGCGTACCGGGTAGGCTCACCAACAGATTGCCGGTCTGCGTCGGCAAGGGGATGCGCTCGTGGGCATTGTCATGGCGCATCGTGCGGCGCGGCACGCCGACCGACTCCAGCTCGCGGGCCACGGCGCGAGCGATGGCTTTTTCCTGGCCGGTGACGCCTTCCACGGCCAGGAATCGCTGCAATCGATCAACGGCTGCGTTTTCATCGAATGTTAAGTCGAGAGAAGATGACAAAAGAGGTCTCCTAAAACGTCTAAACGCTGGCGAGCGGGGTCGCGTTAGCGCCCCGAGAACAGCGAATACTCGGGGCGCTAACGTGACCCCGCTCGCCGGGCTTGGCTTGCCAACTCGACGCCACGATTTATAATACGAACCCATGTGTAGCCTAATCCCGCGCCATACCTGGACCGAATTTCAGGCCGCGCTCCGAGAATTAAACATATGACTACTCCCCCGGCCGGTCCCACGCCCCCCGGAGGTTCAAACGACCACCCCCAGGAATCGCCCCGCGCGACCGCTTCGTTGTCACGGCGAATGATGCGACCGGCGCAGATCATCATCGTTAGTAGCGTGATGTTCACCTTCATCAGCTACTGGCGAACTGCCGCCGTCGTGTTGTGCGATCTGGCCAGTACCGCCTATTACATCGGCGGCGCGGTCGAGGCAGCCATTGGGCCGGCCGCGCCGTGGTTCATCCTCGCCGTCATGCTCTTTAGCTATGCCGTGCGTTCGGTGTACATCGAAAGCTGCTCCCTGTTCGTTCGCGGCGGTGTTTACCGCGTCGTTAAGGAAGCGATGGGCGGTTTCCTCGCCAAGCTCTCCGTTTCCGCCCTCATGTTCGATTATGTCTTGACCGGCCCGACCAGCGGCGTCTCAGCCGGGCAGTACATCATGGGACTGTTGTTCCGCTTTCTAGGTCTTTATACTCCGTCTTTATACGGGGCGCTCGGTCTAGAAGACGATCGCTTCCGCGATTCCATGGTGAACTTCGGCGCGGTTCTCATCGCTTGCCTCGTAACTCTGTATTTCTTCCGCCAGAACTTGCTCGGAATCCATGAGTCCAGCGAGAAAGCGCTCAAGATCATGGTCGCTACCACGATCATGGCCGTCGTCATGCTGGGCTGGTGCATCCTGACGCTGGCCCTGGAAGGACGGCGGAACGACGTGCCCATGGCGCCCGACTTGCAGCCCAAAGTTGAGCCGGTCGTCCTCTCGGGAATTGAAGATCCAATTACTCATGAGAAAGGCGAGCGCTGGCAGAAGGAACCCCAATCTCACCAACTCGTTCCCAAGCTGGACCCCAATACTGGAGAGCCTGTACCAAAGCAAAGCGAGGCGCTCGGTAAGGTCGGCATCGAGGCGCAGGAAGATCCGTTGGGTCTCTTGGGCAGAATCTTGCCCGCAGGCGTTGCGAAACAGATCCGTCAGCCCGGCAATTGGCTGAGCTTGTTCGGCCTGGTCGGTCTGCTCATCGCCTTTGGACATTCCATTCTCGCCATGTCCGGCGAAGAGACGCTGGCGCAGGTCTACCGTGAAGTCGAGTCCCCCAAGCTGCCCAACTTCAAGAAGGCAGCCTTCATTGTTTTTATCTACAGCCTGGTTGTGACGGTCGGCATCAGCTTCATGGCCGTAATGATCATCCCAGATGAAGTGCGCATGAAGAACTATTCCGCCAACCTCATCGGCGGGCTATCGCGTTACGTCGTGGGACCGGATAGCCTCAAGCTGGGCCTGGAAGCATTCGTGGTCGTCGTCGGCTTCTTGATCCTGGCGGGCGCAGTGAACACGGCTATCATCGGCTCCAATGGCGTACTCAATCGAATCTCCGAGGATGGCGTGCTGCCCGATTGGTTTCTAAAACCGCATCCGCGCTATGGTACGACTTATCGCGTGCTGCTACTCATTACCGGGCTGCAATTAGCCGTCATCGTTCTCAGTCGGGGCGACATGATTGTCTTGACTGAGGCCTACGCCTTCGGAGTGGTTTGGAGCTTTGTCTTCAAGGCGCTGGCGATGGTGGTGCTGCGCTTCAAGGACCGCTCACCGCGCGAGTACAAGGTGCCGCTCAATGTTAAAATCGGCAAGGTTGAGCTGCCGATCGGGCTTAGCTTGATCTTCCTGGTGCTACTCTTTACGGCGCTGTTGAACTTTTTCACCAAGGAAGTGGCCACAGCGGGTGGCCTGATCTTCACCTTGGTTTTTCTGACGGTCTTCATGATTTCCGAGCGACATCATGTTAAGAAACGCCAGGGCGCCCGTCATCACCACGTCGAGCAATTCAACCAGCAGACGACGGGAGAAGTAACGGCGGGCAGTCTTGGCCTGACCAAGCAGTATCGCAAGCTGGTGGCCATCCGCTCGCCGCACAACCTGTTCATGCTCGAAAAGGCGTTGGCGGAGACCGACCCGGAGACGACGGGCATCGTGGTGATGACGGCCAAGCACGTTCCCCTCGGCTCCGATCTTGCGCCGGAAGGCGAGCCGGACCTCGATACCTACGATCAGGAGCTGATGACCGCGGTGGTCGATCTAGCGGAGAGGGCCGGCAAGCGGGTCAAGCCGCTCATTGTGCCGACCAACAATCCGCTGCACGCGGTGCTGACCACGGCCAAGGACATTCAGGCCCACGAGGTCATCATGGGCGCGTCCAACCGCTACACGGCCGATGAACAAATCGAGCAAATCGCTTTTTACTGGATCAGTCTACACGGCGGCAATCCAGCTCCGGTAACGATGCGTATCCTCAGTCGTGAACGCGATATGTATCTCGATTTGGCTGGCGGCAACCGCATTCCCAAAATCAGTGAGCGCAAGGCGCGTTCGGTGGCCGAGCTGCGCGCCGCCGGTGTCGGCGTCGATCGGGTGCTGCTCTTGCACGATGGAAGTCCGTCGAACAGCGATTTGTTCCAGGGCGTGCTGACCATGCTCGATCCGCAAGTGGTCCTCGGCGTCGTGCCGGTGGTGCCGCCCGGCTCGGAGCCGCTCAACGGCCACGGCGTCGTTCATCAAGACGAGGAACGCGCCCGGCATCTCGGCCGTGAATTGCAGGTGATTTCGCTGCCGGTGCCCGACGGCCGAGCCATCGTCGATCGCGCGAGCAAGGACCAGTACGACCTCATCATCCTCCCCTTGTCCGATGAGTCGCCGGGCAACCCCCTGGGCACGCTCGACGAACGCGCCACCTATATCGTCCGCAACGCGCATTGCCGCGTCTTTCTGGCAACGCATCCGGTCATTCCGCAAGAAGTGGTCGATAAGACGCAAAGTCCGCAACCCCCACCGGCGGGCGAAAAAAGGGAGGGGTAGTGCCAAGGGGATGTGCCTGGCACTTGGCACTACCCCCCCTTTTTGGCACTACCCCTCCCCAAGAGAGTGACAACCGGCCGGATTGCCGTGGGAACATTTGCCCGTCGCGCCGGGAAGGCTGATCTGTATAATCACTTGCAGTTCCCGTTTTTGATTTCCTTGAGGTAACTCCCATGCGAATGCGGCGATGGTTTCCGAGCATCTTGTGCTTGCCGTTGCTGACCGGCGCGGCGGTGACGGCGGAGGAGAGGGCGGCGCCTGCGCCGGCGAGCGCTGGTGCCGAAGCGCGGATGCGCCGCGACATCACCTTCCTGGCCTCCGACGAATGCGAGGGCCGCGGACCCGGCACGCGCGGCATCGACAAGGCTGCCGACTATATCGCGGACCAGTTTCGCAAAGCCGGACTTAAACCCGGCGGTGTCGACGGCAGTTACTTCCAGCCGTTCACCATCAAGGCCAACGTCCTCGATGAACCAGCGCGCCTCGTTTTGACGGGACCGAAAGGACAGACCATCGCCCTCAAACAGGGCGTGCAGTTTTGGCCGATGGCGCTGGGCGGCTCCGGCAACGAGAAAGCGCCCGTCGTCTTCGCCGGCTACGGCATCACCAATGAGAAGACGAATTACGACGATTACGCCAATGTCGAGGTGGACAATCGAATCGTCATCCTAATCCGCGGCGCGCCGAAGGGCGGCGATAAGGATCGAAGCCGAGAGCTGATGAAAGGCGCTCCGTTCCTCAACAAGATCGTCAACGCTGAGAAACACGGGGCGGCGGCGGTCCTCATTGTCAACGATGCCGACACCGCCCGCGATGGCGACGATTTGCTCGACTTCAACTACACCGCTTTCGAGCGCGGCGTCGGCAAGCTCCCCGTCTGCCACGTCCGCCGCTCTGTGCTGGAGCGGATGCTGGGTGGAGCTGAGGCGCTCACCACGCTGGAAAAGGACATCAGCCGCGAGCTGAAACCGCACAGCCGGGAATTGCCGGGCTGGACGGCGAATGTGTCCGTGAAGATGCACCGCGGCGCGATCGATGTCAAGAACATCGTTGGCGTGGTGGAAGGAGCGGGGCCGCTGGCGAACGAAACCGTCGTGGTCGGGGCGCATTACGATCATCTCGGCTACGGCGGCAGCAGCAGCTTATCGCCCGTGAGGAAAATGGCCGTACATCACGGGGCCGACGATAACGGTTCGGGCACTACGACCATGATGGAGCTGGCCCGGCGCTTCGCGGCCATGCGCGATCGCCAGGGGCGGCGGCTGGTGTTCATCGCGTTCAGCGGCGAGGAATTGGGGCTTTATGGATCGGAATACTACTGCAAGCATCCGCTCTTCTCGCTCAAGGAAACGGCGTCGATGTTCAACCTGGACATGGTGGGCCGGCTGCGGTCCGACAAGACCAGCGGCAAGCCGAAACTGCTGAGCGAAGGCTGCGGCACGGCCAAGCCCTTCCGCGAGCTGCTCGATAAACTCGGCGAAAAGCACGGCTTCAAGATGGTTAACAAGCCGAGTGGTTTCGGACCTAGCGATCATGCCTCGTTCTGTAGCAAAGAGGTGCCGGTGCTGTTTTTGTGGACCGATTACCACGACGATTACCATCGTCCCAGCGATACTTCGGACAAGATCAATATCGAGGGAATGCGCCGGATCGCCGATCTAAGCCAGGAAGCAATCCTCACGCTGGCACGCATGGATAAGCCGGAATATATCAAGGTCAAAAGCGATCCGGGAAGTCCGATGAAGTACGAAGGTCCGACGCTGGGCATCCGCCCCAGCTACGACGATGAGGAAGAGGGATTGCTGATCGGCAGCGTCGTCGAGGGCCGGCCGGCCGCCAAGGCGGGACTCAAGGCCGATGATCGCATCGTCAGTATCGACGGCAAACCGATCAAGAACATCCAGACCTACATGACCATCCTGGGAGGCCGCAAGAAAGGCGATACCATTGAGATCGGCCTCATTCGCAATGGCAAGAAGCAGACGGTCAAGGTGAAGCTGGAGTAGGTTTATCTGCACCACGCACGCTTGATTATCCGAGCCGCGCACGCAGCGCAGCGGAGTAAGCGGTTCAGCGGCGTCCGCTTACTCCGCTGTGCTGCGTGCGCGGCTCGGACGGAGCCGTCGCGTCACTCGCTCTTGAGAAGCGCTTCGCCCTGTCTATCACCGCGATACAACTCCTTCAATGCGTTCTCGATCGCTGCCGCCTCTTTCTCCTTCCCGTCTTCGCGTAGCTTGCGCGCTCGTTGCACGGCCTGGCGCAGCGGCTCCCATTGACGATCGGGCTGTTTGCCGTCCGCCGTGTCCAGTTCCTGCTCGGCGCGGCGGACCCACGGCTCCTCCGATGGTACATCCTTGAATGCCCCTACCAGGGACTTCCAGATTCGCCGCGCTTCGGCCTCGTTGCCTTGCTGCCGCCGGCGCAGTCCCTCCTGATAAAACCACTGAGCTTCGCCCATCGCTCCTGCCCGGCGCGCCGCACGATTTGCATCCCGCGCCGCTCTGGCCGATTCGTACCGGCCGCGCATTTCTTCGATTTCGGCGCGATGCGGCGTGTCCGGATACTTGGCCAATAATGGCCCAAGATAGTTATCCCAGGCTGTCTCGCAGTCCGACGGATCTTGCGACTGCATGAGAGCCCAACCACGCGCGTACATCGATTCCGCGCTCATCGGCCAGAACGACCAGGCGAGAGTACCGATTGTGAGCACGAGCAAGAGCGCCAGCACCAACGGCCGATTGAAGAACTGACGCACGGGTCCGCCCGTTCGTTCGCGCTCCAGTTCCTGCCGTACCAGCCGGCTCATCAGCGTGGCAGGCCCTTCCACGTTCCCGCGCGGGCGCGTCGCTTGTTCGTTCAAGTACTCCGCCGTCTTGGCCTCGCCGTGCGTGGATTGGTAGGCCAGCTTGCGTTTGAAGCTGTCGAGGCGGCGAAAGAGTACCATGCTGTCGGCGGGGCGCTTGCTTGGGTCTTTTTCCAAAAGCTCGCAAACGATGGCATCGAGTTCGTGCGGGATATCCGGGATGAGCCGGGCGGGCCGATCGAATTGGGCAAAGCGGTGCTTGTGCAACAGATCGAGAGGATCGCCCTGGAAGGGAGTTCGACCCGTCAACAGCGTGTACAGAACGACGCCCAGCGAATAGAGATCGCTGCGGCGCGTCACAGGTTTGCCGGCTGCCTGCTCTGGGGACAGGTATTCCGCCGTGCCGACGATGCCGCCTGTGACGGTTAGATGCGGACTGGCGAACAAACTGGCGATGCCGAAGTCGGTCAGCTTAATCAAGTGAGCGGCTTGCCCTTGCTCGCGTTGCGGGCTGTTAACCTCGGAGAGAAGCAAATTCGAGGGTTTCAGATCACGGTGGATAATGCCTCGATCATGGGCGTGCTTGAGGGCCGGCGCGATTTGCCAGGCTAGCTCGAGCACTTCCGGCCACGGCAGTCGGCCCTGCTGTATCAGCAAGGTCTCGAAACTCGGACCCGGCACGTATTCCATGACGAAATAGGGCCGGCCCCCCTGCTGGCCGGACTCCCGGAAACGAACGATGTTGGGATGATCGAGTTGGCGCAAAATGTCGATTTCACGCTGAAACCGCGCCAGGAAGCCCGGATCGACCGCCAACTCGGCCGCCAATAGCTTGATGGCTGCGTGCGCCGGGCCGTCCAATTCCGACGGATCGCGGTGGGCAAGATAGACGCAGCCCATGCCGCCGCGACCGAGTTCCCTATCGAGAATCCACGGACCAAGTCGTGCGCCGATCATTGCCCTACCCGCTTTCCGCTATCCCCATTCCGCAACACTCTCTCCGCTAACAGGTATCTTACAGGGCGGATAGCGGATAGCGGATAGCGGATAGCGGATTCGCTACAACCGGAAAAAATAGTGTTTTGCCCGCACTCTTCCCGGCTTGCCCGGTCAATTCCATTGACAGCTTTGGTGGATTATTTACACTGGAATAGGTTTGAATTTTTGCTGAAGTGCGGCACGAGGGCAGCGGCCTCGCGCCCGTTCTTGCTCCTATCGCTAATCCTATCACGAGGTAGCACTGATGCCTCCGAGATCTAGTTCGCAAGGCGAATCAAAACAAGGTTTGATCATTACCCTGGTGTTCTTCGTCCTGGCAACCCTCTGCCTGGGCGTTTCCACCTACTATGGCTTTGCCGATCAAGATGCCAAAGACAAAGCCAAAAAGAAAGCCGAGGATGAGGCGAAAATCTTCAAGGACGAGCGCGACTATTACAAAGCCCAAGCCATGGTCTTCCGCGGCTACATGGGATTGACCGAGGGCATGGATGGCGCGGACACGCTTGGCACCCTCAAAAACCAGCTGGACGGCAGTTTGGGGAAGAACAGCAAGGACTATGCGGACGTCACGAAAGTGCTGAAATCCCTGGAAACAACCTACGGCTGGAGCGGCAACCAGCCCCAAAAGACGCTGGACGGCCAAATCAAGAACCTGACCACCCAAAACGAGAACCTCTCGAACTTGTCGGCGAGATTGGATCGCGAGTTGAAAGCCGCCAAGAAGGAATTGCAGAACCGAGAGGAGGAGCTTCGAGTTGCTCAAGAGGACTACAAGAAGAAACTGGAGAAAAATAAAGCGGACTACACGCAAGAGTTTGAGAAGCTAAGTGACGATTACAAGAAACTCCGTGAAGCCTTCGCCCAACTGAGTCAGGAACGCGAAAAGGAAAAGACCGATAGTGCGACGAAGCAGGAGGAGTTGGCAAAATCGATCACTCATCTTCAGAACGTGGACATCAAGAACCTGAAGGAACTTGTCCGGAGAAGAGAGGAAGAGCGAGATCAGTTCAAGACCAGAAACCCGGAAGCGCCGCCGAACATGCGGACGGATTGGAAGATCGTCAAGATGGATGATCGCGGCACGCATCCCTACATCAACCTCGGCTCGGCCGATCACGTCAAGCCGCAGTTGACGTTCAGCATCTACGGCCTGGGTTCAGATGGCCGGCCCTATCCGCAGCCCAAGGGCACCCTCGAAGTGGTTAGCGTGGTCGGACCGCATCTGTCGCAAGCACGCGTTACCTCGGTGAAAGACCGTAACCGCGATCCCATTGTCGAGAGGGACGTGATCTACAATGCCAGTTGGAACCCGAACCTCAAGAAGCACGTGGCAATCGCCGGCGTCGTCGATTTAACCGGCGATGGCCGCGATAGTCTGATGGAGTTCATTCGCAATCTGCAACGGCAGAACATCGTGGTGGACGCCTACGAGGATCCGAATAACGGCACCATCGTGGGCCAGATGTCCTACCAGACGGATTACCTGATTCTCGGGCCCACCCCTGATCCGATGGGTGGCGGAAAGCAAGGTGAGGCTGGCAAGCGCATCCTTGAAGGCCGAAAGCAGATCCAGGATGAAGCCAAGAAATACGGCGTGCCGGTAAAGAACTTGACGAGCTACCTGGAAATGATCGGCTATCCTCTGCCTCACACGGTCCAGGAGCGACGACCCCCATCACGTTACGGGTCTGATACGGATTCCCGTTCCGACATCGTACCGCGTCTGGGCCGCGATAAGCTAGTTCCCAAGAATCCCGTGAAGGAACAACCGCAGGGCGACATGCCGCCGGACAAATAAGCGAGCTATCCCGCGCGGGAAGTGAAAAAACACGAGGCGGCCCGGCGAAAAGCCGGTGCCGCCTCGTTCGATTGGTGTTGCCCGAAATGCCGCATTCGCTAGGATAAACGCGGTTTCGGTAACATGCCGCCTTAGCTCAACGGTAGAGCACGGCTTTCGTAAAGCCGGGGTTCAGGGTTCAAATCCCTGAGGCGGCTCTCATTCAACGGTTTGCGGATCGTCAAATGTATATTTCCGAGCCTGTAGCGTAAACGAAGGTAGTCAAGAGCCTTCGCTTACGCTTTCAGGCTCGAAACTGTATATTCGAGCTGCGATCGATTAATAGGCACCCAGCGTCGCAAATTGCCCGAGATGGGAGACTATACGCGATGCTCCTAGACACTCTCTGGAGTGCCCCTCCGGGAGGTTGCTCATGTCTGATGTCGTGCCGACTCCACTGGAAAGGCAGATAGCCGATCTGAAGCCGGGCGACCATGTTTGCTTGATCTATGAACGCCCGTCTGAGCAACTGGCTCTGACTGCCGCCTTTGTAAGGGCCGGACTTGAGCGCGGCCAGCGCTGCATCCATATCGCCGACAACAGGACCGTTGATGAAGTACGCCAGGCGCTCGCCGCGTCGGGTGTAGACGTTGCCGCAGAGGAGGCGCGGGGAGCGCTACGACTGCTGACCAAGCGGGATACGTACCTCACGCACAGCGAGTTCAGCCCGGCTGCCATGCTTGCGTTCCTGCGCCGCGAAGAGCGGCAAGCGCTGGAAGACGGATTCTCCGGCCTCTGGGCAAGCGGAGAGATGACATGGGTGCTAGGAAAGGAGCACGGCACCGACCGGCTCATTGAGTACGAAGCAGCCCTCGACCAACTTACCGAGCTCCGCCTGTCAGTGATCCTCTGCCAATACAACGAAGCGGTTTTCGGGCGTCCTTGCATCCACGACGTGTTGCGCACCCACTCCGGCGGAGTGCTGCGGTCGGTGAAGGAGCAGGCTGAGACAGTCGCTCAACCTGCGGGCGATAAAGAGGAGCTGTATCGCTTCCTGATGGAGAATACGCATGACATCATCAGCCTGCATGACGAAGCAGCTCGCCAGGTGTACGTCAGCCCGTCCATGCGTCGCCTGCTCGGCTGGCTCCCGCTAAGCCCGTTCGAGGGCATCCACTCAGACGATTTGCCTGCTGTTCGGGAGGCATGGAGGCGCGCCTTGGCGGGGGAGCGGACGGTGTTCACTTTCCGCCACGCCTACGTGGACGGCTCGTGGCGGTGGTTGGAAGCATCGGCAGTTCCCGTGCAGTTCCGGGGGAGACCCCATGTCTTGGCCATCACCCGCGACGTGACCGAACGGAAGGAGGCCGAGGACGCGCTGCGGCGGAGTGAACGCCTGCTGGCGGAGGCCGGGCGCATCGCCCACGTCGGGTTCTGGGAGCACGACCGCGACGCGGATCGGATGATTTGGTCGGACGAAGTCTGCCGGATCATCGGCGTGCCTCCGGGGTCTGGGGTGTGGAAATTGGCAGATTACCAGGAACGGCTCCATCCCGACGACCGGCCGATGCAAGCAGCTGCTATTGAGAGAGCGCTACGCGGGGATTCGCCGTATGACTTGGAATACCGCCTGGTCCGCCCCAGCGGCGAGGTACGCTACGTCCACACCGTAGGTGAGGTTGTTCGAGACGAATTGGGACAGCCGCGACGCGCGTTCGGAGTGATCCAGGACATCACGGAGCGGAAGCTGGTGGAAGAGAAACACCGGCGCAGCGTAGAACTACTCAGGCGGGCCGAGGCGATGGCCCACGTCGCCGGCTGGACGCTCACGCTTCAGGATGGTGTGGTTCTTGCCTCTGAGGAAGGGCAGCGCCTGTTCGGTTGGACCCCCGGCCCGCACCGGCTGGAAGATCTGATGGCGCTCGTGCACCCCGAGGATCTCCCGCGGACGCGGGCAGCCATGCACGCGGCGCTGGCCGGCACGCCGTTCGAGATGGAACACCGGATCGTCGTCCATGGTGAAGTAAAATGGGTACGGCGCCGGGTTGAGCCTGAGACCGACCCCCAAGGCCGAGTGATCCGGCTCATTGGCGTAAGTCAGGATGTCACGGCTCAAAGGCGACTGGAGGAGCAGTTCCGGCAGGCGCAAAAAATGGAGGCCATCGGTACACTGGCCGGCGGAGTAGCTCACGACTTCAACAACCTGCTCACCATCATTAACGGATACACCGACCTGCTTCTGAGCAGCCTCAAGCCAGGCGACCCCATGCGGAACCTGTTGGCTGAAATCCACAAGGCCGGAGAGCGGGCCGGATCGCTGACCCGGCAACTGCTGATGTTCAGCCGCCAGCAGGTGGTCGAGCCGAAAGTGCTTGACTTGAACGCCGAGGTCGTCGATACCGAGAAGATGCTTCGCCGACTCATTGGTGAGGACATCGTTCTGCGAACGGCTTTGGACCCTGCCATTGCCCCGGTAAAGGCCGACCCCGGCCAGCTACAACAGGTTCTGATGAATCTGTCGGTGAACGCTCGGGATGCCATGCCCCAGGGAGGCCGACTAACCATTGAGACTCAAAACGTGACTCTCGACGATACCTACGCCGAGACTCACCCAGGCGTGCGGCCGGGTCAATATGTTATGCTCGCCGTCAGCGATACCGGGACCGGCATGGATGCGAAGACGAAGGCACGCATCTTCGAGCCGTTTTTCACGACGAAGGGCGCGGGGAAGGGGACCGGCCTCGGTTTGGCCGTCGTTCACGGGGTCATTACGCAGAGCGAGGGACACATCGATGTGTACAGTGAGGTCGGCCGGGGAACCACGTTCAAAATCTATCTCCCCGCCGTGAAGGAGCGATTGCCAACCGGCAAATCCTTCCACGGCCTTCACTCAATGCCCCGCGGGAGCGAGAGGGTCCTTCTGGTCGAGGACGAGGACGCGGTTCGGGCGCTGGCCCGCCTCGTCCTTGCGTCCTGCGGGTATACGGTCTTGGAGGCGGCGGACGGGCGGGAAGCGGTTCGGGCCGCGGAGCACGACTCCGGGCGGATTGATTTGGTCGTATCCGATGTGGTGATGCCGCACCTGGGGGGTCGGCAGCTTGTCGAGCAACTGGCGGCGGTGAAGCCGGGAATGAAGGTGCTGTTCTTGTCCGGCTACACCGATGACGCCATCGTCCGCCACGGTGTTCTGGAAGCCGAGTATGCCTTTCTGCAAAAGCCGTTCACCCCGACCGCCCTCGCTCAGAAGGTGCGGGAAGTGCTGGATCAGAAGTAAGGACGCCGCATCGACGGGCGGCGTTCGTCTGGCGCGAAGACATAGGTGGTTCGTGGCCCCGGATTATACGGCGGAGTTCGCTCTGTGAGCAATGCGCGTTGCCGCCAGCGGCGTCAGCGTTGCAGCACATCCGGGCGCACGAATTCCGCGCCCTGGATGCGGATGCGCTTGAGTGGCCAATACTCGGTAGGTGTGACGAGACGCGGTCCCTCTTCGGTGATGACGAAGGTATCGCAGCTGACGGCTGCGCCGGCGCTGGCGTTCCAGGTCACGGACCAGCCAGGCTGGAACAATTCTTCGGTCTGCGGCGTGAGTGACATTTCGACGGGACAACGGCCGGTGAGATGGCCCTGCGGCGCCAGCTGCCATTCGTGCTCGTAACCGCTGATGAGATAAATACGCCGACCAGCCAGGAGGATCTCGCGCGGCACGGCGTCGGGCCAGGTCGAGGCGAGGTAGCCGGCGCTGACGCGGCAGACGGCGTTATGGTCCTGACGAAAATCGGGCGGCAAATCGCCGAAGCAGACAGAACGGCTCGCCGTCACGTACATCCCGTACTTGCGAGCCGTCACCGTCAATACGGCATAACGTTCCAAGCTCGAAGACGTGAAACCGAAACGGCGATACAGACGGGAACGGCCATCGACGGCGACGCTGATGTGCAGGGGCAAAAGGCCGCGATGGATAAGGCGATGACTGAGATGGCCGGCGATTTCGCGCTCGGTTTCCCCCCGCGATAGAGTCCGGCAGGTCGCTTCCAACGCATGAGCCACGCTTTGGCCGACCGCCAGCAGGCACGCTTGCTCGTAGGCTGTCAGTTGGCGGCGCAAGGAGCGCAGCTGTTGGGCCACGTTGACAATCCCGTTGACGGGACGATCGCAGGCCACCTTGCGATTGTGACACAGATCGGCGAGGAATTGATCGCGGCCCCAATGCCAGGGCCATTCCTTGAGCTGGAACCCCAGGCCGTCCACTTCTTCGTCGAAGATCCGTTGCGAATCAACGTTGCTGGCGATGATCCAGCGATGCTCGCCGTTGCCGTAGGCGGCCGGCTCCGCGGCGGGATCGGTCAAACCGCGCGTCATGGCCCCGCTCGTCAACCACGAATAATTGGCCGGCTCCAGAAGCAGCAGCCCGTCGCAACCGACTTGCCGCAATAGCTCCGCCACCTTCGCCATCTTGGCGTCGATGTCGGCGCGACGATCCGACACGGCATCGGCCTGGGTTGAAGCGGCGATCAGCGTAGTTGGTTGCACAAGTGTTTCCGCTATCACTTCTGGACCCTCGAAGCCGTGACCACGACCACCCTGATGCACAAAGCGCAGAGCGGTTTTCGACCTGGACACCCTCGTCCCGACGTCGCGCCCGCGTTGTTCCGGGCGAAAGCATTCATCTGGAGACGCTTCCGTTGGCTTTTGAGAGTCCTGTTCTCAGAATACCACGAAGGGGCAAAGCAACGGAATGACATTCCCACCGTCATCGCGTCTTGTTCATCTGTTAAAATCGATACAATCGTTACGATGCGATCAGCGGTCAGCGATCGGCGAGTCAGGGGTTAAGGACTGCGGATCGCTGCCATGGCGCCGGGAAGGCGCCGTGGGCGTAACGCTGAGCCATCTCAAGATAATGCGCGGAGATGGCGAGCGTCTTCCGCAGGGCCTCATCACTGACCTCGCGGACGACTCGACCGGGTATCCCCATAACCACGGAACGCGGCGGAATCCGCCGCTTCTCGGTGATAACCGTCCCGGCCGCGATGATGCACTCCGCGCCAATTTCACTTTCCGACAGCAGTAGCGCTCCCATCCCGACCAGCGTATCGCGGCCAATGAGTCGGCCGTGCAGGACAGCACGATGACCGACCACCACGCCTTCCTCGATTAGCTGCGGTTGGTCGTAATCGGTATGGACTACGCAGCCATCCTGCAAATTGACGCGCGGCCCCAACGTGATCCGGGACAGGTCGCCACGCAAGACCGAGCCGAACCAAATGTTCACGCCTGCGGACAAGACGATATCGCCCGCCACGATCGCGTTGTCCGCCACGTAATAATCCTGGATGGCTCGCATCATGGTCCACCCCCCGAGACCGGTAGTTAAGTTGTTGGGTGGTTAGGTGGTTGAATCAACGAGTCTTGCAACCACCTAACCACCTAACAACCTAACCACCTATTGTATGGCCGCTCTACCGCTCGCCTATGGACGGTCCTTGGGACAATTCAGACAATCAAGAGGAGAACGTGTTCTGCCAAGATGGAGTTCCATGATATGCGACGAATAGGATATGGGCAATTGGTGGCTCTGTTCTTTCTGCCGGCCGTGATTGTTGGCGCGGAGACGCCAAAAGAGGCGCTCGTCCTGCTCAAGTCCGTTGGCCGCGAAGGAGCTGGAAACGAGGCAGCGGCACGCGCGTGGAAAGAAGTAGTCGCTCAGGGTCCGTCCGTGTTGCCGGCGATCCTACAAGCAATGGACGATGCCGACTCCGCCTCCGCCAATTGGCTGCGCACCGCAGGGGATGCCATCGTCGATCGCGCTCTTTCGAAAAGTAGATCGCTGCCTTCCGGAGCGCTGGAGCAGTTCGTTCGCCAATCTCGTCACAACGGTGCTGCGCGACGCCTCGCCTACGAATGGCTGTGCCGCATCGATGCCAAGACGCCCGACCGGTTCCTGCCAGGAATGCTGCAAGATCCGAGTCCAGAGTTGCGCCGTGATGCAGTCGCCGCTGTGCTCAAGCAGGCCCGCAGCGAACTTGATAAGGGACACAAAGACGCTGCTCGCGCCTCCTATCGCCGGGCGCTGACGGGCGCTTGCGATAAAGATCAGGTGGACACGATCGCCAAGGAACTGGACAAGCTCGGCTCCAAGATTGATGTGGCTGCTCATTTCGGCTTCGTGCGGCACTGGCTGCTCGCTGCCCCGTTTGACAATCACAACGAAGCCGGCTTCAACGTTGTCTATCCGCCGGAAAAGAGCCTCGATCCGACAAAGAGCCTCAATCCGATGGCCGTATTCAAGGGCAAAGACGGCAAGGAGGTGCGCTGGACTGCCGCCACGACGGTCGATCGTTATGGAATGGTGAATCTCAACAAGGAGCTGGGCAAACAACAGGGCGTCGTCGCCTATGCCCTTGCCGCGATTGAATCGCCGAAGGAACGACCGATCCAGATCCGCGTTGGATCGCTGAACGCTATCAAAATCTTCCTCAACGGCAAGGAGATTTTCAGCCGTGAGGAATATCATCATGGCATCGATATGGACCAGTACATAGCCAGCGCCACTCTGAAAGCTGGTCGCAACGAATTGCTCCTCAAAGTATGCCAGAATGAGCAAAAGGAAGAATGGGCGCAAGAATGGGGTTTCCAGCTTCGTCTGTGCGATGCCGTAGGCGCGGCCATCCCTTTTTCCGTGATCCAATCCAAAATTCACACACAAACGCACAAAAGCGCAAAGGAAGAGCGGAACTGATGAATCACATCCCTCTCGTTCCCACGCTCCGCGTGGGAACGCACGTCGGGAGGCTCTGCGTCCCGTCCCGCGAGAAAACAGAACGCGACGCAGAGCGTCGCCTCTTTCCGTTCCCACGCGGAGCGTGGGAACGAGGGGGGGGCCTGCTCGGTTTTGTCGCATTTTTTGCATTGTGGCAAGTGTCCCCTATTCAAGCCGGGGATTGGCCGCAGTTCCGTGGTCTGGGAGGGACAGCCGTCTCGGATGAGAAGGGATTGCCCACGAAATGGAGCGTGACGGAGAACGTCCGCTGGAAGGTGGGACTGCCCGGGGGCGTGTCCAGTCCGGTTGTCGCGGGGGACCGCGTCTATGTCACCGCCGCTTCGGCGTTTCGACAGCGGCGCCTGCACGTTTTCAGTTTCGACGCGGCCACGGGCGAAAAGAAGTGGGAACGACAACTCGCCGCCACCGGCAGCACGCAATGCCATCCGAAAACGAGCATGGCCGCGCCAACGCCGGTGACGGATGGACGTCACGTCTACGCTCTGTTCGCTACCGGCGATCTCGCCGCTTTCAACCGTGAAGGCGACCTGCTGTGGTACCGCGCCTTGCAGCGTGACTACCCAGACATCACCAATCAGGTAGGAATGGCCGCCTCGCCGGTCCTGGCCGGCGACACGCTGCTGTTGCCGCTAGAAAACGCCGGCGACTCCTTCGCACTGGGCGTCGATGTGAAGACCGGCCGCAATCGCTGGAAGGCACCGCGACGCCGCGAAATCAACTGGGTTACACCGACCGTTATGCGCTTTCGCGGCCGGACAGCGGCTCTGTTCCAAACCTCCGGCGAAATCACAGCCTATGACACTGATAGCGGTGAGGTTTTGTGGAGTTTCAAGAACAACAAACTTGGCTCGGTTCCTTCGCCGGCGCTCGTGGACGATCTGATAATCGCGCCGGGCACACCTTCGATTGCGTTACGCATATTGGGGAACGGCAATCCCGAAGTGGTATGGACGAGCCGCAGACTCAAAGCCGCCTATGCGTCTCCGGTCGTCTACCAGGGCCGCATCTATGCTATGACCGACATCGGCATCGCTTGTCTGGATTCCGCCACCGGTGAAGAGATCTGGCGCGAACGCCTGGGCCACGGTTTTTCTGCATCGCCAATCATCGCGGACGGCAAGTTGTACATCGCCAAGGAAGAGGGCGATACCTCCGTGGTCGAGCTGGGCGATAAGCCGAAAATTCTCGCGAACAATGACCTGAAAGAAACACTGCTGGCCACACCGGCCATCGCCAATGGCGCGATCTATTTGCGGACGGAGAAGCATCTCTATTGCATTGCGGGGAAGAAATAAGGGCCGTGACCAGGATAACAGAGTCCAAGAGCGAGTCTTGAGGTTGAGATTCGACTAATCACTTCTTCGGTGTACGGGAGGGGAGCGGATGGCGTTGCGAAAGCGGGGGAAGTGGCGGTACGGCGATAGTCAAGCCGACATTCGCGACGAGATCCTGCGATACAGCAAGCAGGTCACATACCTCGCCCAGCATTACGCCGATGCGGTGTGCGGCGATTGTGGCGGTAAGCTCTTTAAGTTGCTTCTCGATCACACTCAGTGTGTTGCCGTCCGGGTCTGTGTTGCCTGCGGGGATGAACACCCGATTGGTGACAGCGATGAGTTTATGAAGGATGCCGAGTTCGACGAGTGCGCCTGCCCCTGCGGCAATGAGGAGTTCGAGATTACCGCCGGCGTCTCCCTTTATGAAGGCAGTGAGGATGTGAAGTGGCTCTACCTTGCGTGCCGCTGTCCAAAGTGCGGTCTGACAGCTGTCTACGGGGATTGGAAGAACGAGTTTCCTGGCTATCGGGAACTCTTAGACAATGTGTGAAGGGAAAACGTCGGGACTTGTAGATAGATCTTGCCCTCTCAGACCTTTGTTTCCAATACGGAGGGTGGGGCGACGCGCTTTAAAATTAGCACAACCGAGCCATATACGTCGCCGACCAAGTCTGCGAGGCCATGTTGGATGTCCTCCGACAGGCCCAGTTTGCTCGTCCAGGTGCCATCGCTGAGTTGTCTTGCTGCATGCGTGGGCCTCCCCTCTGCATCGGCGAACAAGGCGATTTTCTCGAAGCCCGTTTCCGGATCCGCTTGTTCGCAGGCGTCATAATCGAGTGTGGCGAAGGCATCCCGGAACGCCGCGAGCGTCTCCAATCGAGGCACTCCATCCGGCCAGTAAGTACGTGTTGGGTCGCCCGGCCACCACCAACGTGCGGTATCACCCGCCGCCCAGGCGATGCAGTTGTAAACATCGCTCGCCGGACTGGTAATGCGATAGGCAGTCCCACACAGGCGAGGGAAGAGAGCTTCCAATCGTTCCATCAACGGTATCCGTGCTCTTTCGCCCAGTCGAGCCAAGCAGCGGTCATCTTGACGATGTCGCCACGATGCGCCACCGGCACAGGATCATCTCCCGTAATTTCGGGCAGTGCCCAGACCCACAGCCGCGGTTGCTGCTCCAGATCGCGCAGCATGAGAGGGATAACAACTGTGCCCATACGGATGATCTCGCGAAAGGCAGGGTGCCCGACGATTTTGCTGCTTGAGGAAAGATGGCCGGTTTCCGCTCGCCATTGCGTTTCCAGGCGCCGGAAGCGTTCTTCAATGGTCTCCGTCGCTGCGGGGGCCGTTCCGACAGGGTTTGTGGCCATTCGATTACCTCCGTTGGGTCTCGACCGTTGTTACACTCGCGCCATTTTACGGCGGCAACCGACGCCGAACAAGAAACGGACCTTTCCATCATCGTCTCTTTCACGCAATCGCATCACCTTGCGATTCAACGGCAACATCAAACGCCGGGTATCTGCTAACATGACGCTATTACCGTGAGCGAATGCGTCATGAAGATCGCGGACCTTTTCTTTTCGATTCAGGGCGAGGGGCGTCTGATGGGCGTGCCGTCGGCCTTCGTGCGGACTACGGGTTGTCCGTTGCGCTGCGTGTGGTGCGATTCGGACTACACGTCTTGGCATCCTCAAGGCGAGGCGATGACGGTTGCCCAGATCCTTTCGCGGTTGGCGGAGTTTCCGGCGCGGCACGTGGTTGTCACTGGCGGAGAGCCTCTTATTGCACCAGGGATTGAGGAGTTGTGCGCCGGTCTGCGCGCGAACGGCTATCATATCACAATCGAAACGGCAGCGGTGGCGTTCAAGGAAGTTGCATGCGATTTGGCCAGTGTTAGTCCGAAGTTGTCGAACTCGGTTCCGCATCAGCGTGAGGGTGGCCGATGGGGCGCGCGGCACGATCGAATGCGACTGAGGCCCGAGGTGATCCAGGCGTTTTTGGATTCGTCGGATTATCAGCTCAAATTCGTTGTCTCGCAGCCCGAGGACATTGAGGAAGTGCGGGCCGTCGTGGATTCGTTGCGCGGCGTGGACCCGGCCAAAGTGCTCCTGATGCCGCAGGGAACCACCCGCGCGGAACTCGACTGTCGCGGCGGCTGGCTCGTCGAACTCTGCAAGCAACATGGCTTCCGCTACTGCCCGCGCCTGCATATCGAGTTGTTCGGCAACCGCCGCGGCACGTGATCTTACGCGGGGCTAGCGACGTTTCTGCGAAGCTTCGTGAACCGAGTATATGGCCGCGGCGAAATCGAGACTGCCGGGAGCCGTCGTGCTTTCAAGATAAGGCTGGTTCCCAAAGGCAGCGGCAGCAAGCGATCCAGTTGCAACAACGAGCGCAAGGTGAATGCGACGACCGGATTTTTCGAGCTGTCGCCGGACTCTCCGACGGGATACGGCTTGCGCAGCAGCTTGCTGTAGAGATAGCACACCGGGATCAGGCTGAAACCGAAGTAGCGCAGCGCTTCAATCCGGCAGAACTCCGACGCGAGATGGGCTAGCTGCTCTCGCGAATAGCGGCGATAATGGCCGAGCGATTCATCGTGGAACCCATAGAGCCAGGGTCCAGCCGGAACGGTGATCAGGAGAGTGCCGCCAGGGTTGACCAGTTGCACCAATTTCTCGAAGGCGGCGTAATCGTCCGCGATATGTTCCAGCACATCGGTGGCCACGACACAATCGAACATTTCATCGCTGGTAAAATCCTCGATGGAGGAAACGAGGAAAGAGCAATTGTCCAGGCCGGCCTTTTCGGCATTGAGGCGAGCCAAATCGATGTAGTCGGGCGCAGGATCGATGCCCAGAACGCGATGCTCGGCGGCGGCGAGCTGGAACGACAACTCCCCCGAGCCGCAGCCGGCGTTGAGAATCGATAGCCCATACTCGCCCTTCAGATGACGGAGGAGGATCTGATACTTGGTATTGGCGTACAAATCGTTCGAGCGAACAAGCAAATCGTCATACTGATAGGGATTGCAAAGCGATGCTGGTTGGGACATGGGGATCTCCTCCATAACGAAACTCCGCCGCTTGGGACGGCCGCAGGACGAACCATGTAACCGCCCGCCGTGTCAACGTCAAGAGACGAATCCGCCCGTCGCGCGCTGGAATTGACACGCCGGAAGCACTTACTACAATCCATGACTCACCGTGAGGCACTTTCTTGCTGGTCCTAACGAGAAGGCGACAACCGTGTCTGCACCCCAAGATCCATTCGAGTCCGCCCGTTTGGAGAAGCTGCACGCGATCGAGGCGCTAGGGCTCGATCCGTGGGGCGGCCGTTTCGACGGCCAACAATCGATCACCGCCGTCCTCGCCCTGCCGAGCGATGTGCCCGAAGGGCAGCGGCCGCGCGTGCGCATCGCCGGACGCATCGTCAGCCGCCGGGAGGGCGGCAAGGTCCATTTCCTCGATCTCAAGGATTGGTCGGGAGTTCCGAGCCTCCGCGAGATCAAGGGCGAACGCGAAGGAGAGGTGGAGAAAGTCCCCGATTTGACGAGCCGCATTCAAATCATGGTGGGACAGAAACAGGTCGGCGAAACCGGCTGGCAGCTGGCACAACAGCTCGACCTCGGTGATTTGCTTGGCGTGGATGGCACTTTCGGCAAAACGAAACGCGGCGAGCCAACTGTCTTTGCCGATAAGTTGACGTTCCTCGGCAAGTCGCTGTTGCCGCATCCGGACAAGTTTGCCGGCTTGCATGACCTGGAGCATCGCCTGCGGCATCGCTACCTGGATTTGGTACATAATCCAGAGACGTTGGACCGTGCTCGCAAGCGCATCATGATTGTGCGGACAATCCGGCGCTTTCTCGACGATCGCGGTTTCTGGGAGGTAGAGACGCCGACGCTGCACGCCATCGCTGGCGGCGCCGCGGCCCGGCCGTTCACCACGCACCACAACGCCCTGGACATCGATCTGTATCTGCGCATTGCCCTCGAATTGCATTTGAAGCGCTTGCTGGTCGGGGGCATCGAGAAGGTGTACGAAATTGGCCGGGTGTTCCGCAACGAAGGCATCAGTCCGCGGCACAACCCGGAATTTACCATGATGGAGCTGTATCAAGCCTACGGCGATTACCGCTCCATGATGGACCTGACGGAAGAGCTGATCGTCGCCTGTGTGCAGTCTCTGGGCGGCGGCATGCAGTTGCCTTATGGCGAACACACCATCGATTTCACACCGCCGTGGCAGCGCAAGACGTACGCCGAGCTTTTCGAGCAACACGTCGGCGTACCGATGAGCGACACCGACGGTATCCGTCGCGTCGCCGAACGAGATGGTTTCCCGACTTCCGGAAAAGACTCGGCTGTCATCGTGCATCATCTGTTCGAGGAGCACGTGGAGGACAAGCTGCTCGGTCCGGTGTTCGTCTACGATTATCCCGCTCCGCTTTGTCCCTTGACC